>Ga0164296_1000359_pt1 | contig 55935 bp, 45 predicted proteins | sample GEODES057metaG_FD_113533 | JGI IMG/M metagenome (GOLD analysis project Ga0164296, IMG submission 113533) | Dystrophic lake water microbial communities from Trout Bog Lake, Wisconsin, USA - GEODES057 metaG | ecosystem: Environmental > Aquatic > Freshwater > Lake | place: USA: Trout Bog Lake...
ACAAACAGCTCAAGCACTTTTCTTTCTGGCGACGACAATTTTGAAATCAACGGCACACCTATAAAATCTGGCTTGCTGGAGCTTTTTTCAACGAATGCGCCTATTGCCTGGTCAGCCGCACGCCACAAATTTGCTGGCAACATTTTGTTGGCCGACGGCTCGGTTCAATCAGTCACAATTTCCGGCCTCGCAAATCTTGTTCAACAAACCGGCCTCGCCACCAATCGCCTTGCGATTCCGTAATCTGTGTTTATCTGTGTGCATCTGTGGTTTATTTTCCCCGCGTGAAACTGTTTTACACCGGCCCCGTCATCAACGCCGAGATGCTCGTCATGATGCTGGAAAAACACGGCATCGCCGCCACGCAGAATTTCGTGGACGCCACGTTGCCGGACGACGGCGACCTGAACCGTCCCGCCCAAGTCTTCGTTCCAGAAGCCGATTACGACCGCGCCTACCAACTCTTCTACGCCGAGCGGCAAGATGAGCTTTGATTTTTGAGCGACATTATTTCAACCCGGTGGCCATGTGAGGTGGTGACCGCCGAGAATGTGGACGTGCAGGTGCGGCACGGTTTCGCCGCCGGCCGCGCCGTTGTTGATGACCAGCCGATAGCCGTTCTGCAAATCCAACTTCTTCGCCACTTCGGCGGCTTTGAGCAGCAGGTGGCCGAGCAATTTCTGATCGTCCGCTGTCGCCTCGCCGATGCGCGCAATCGGTTTCTTGGGAACAATCAAAACGTGCGTCGGCGCGGCGGGATGGATGTCGTGAAAGGCGAGCACGAGGTCGTCTTCAAAAACGATTTGCGCGGGGATTTCGCGCGCGACGATTTTTTCAAAAAGCGTTTTGCTCATGCAGAAACTTTAGACACGGATTTCACGGATTTGCACGGATTAAATTTCAACTTGCGGGGAGGTTCGCCACATCGGTTTTCCCATCCGTGAAATCCGTGTCAAAGTCTTATTCCACCACGAGCGCGCAGCCGGGCTTTTCGGTTTCGTTGTCCATGCACTGGCGGAGAAATTCCACGATTTGATCTTGCAGCTCTTCGCAGCGATGACTCCAGCGGCGCGCGCCGGCAATCTGTTTCACGCAGCGGCGCAGGCCGCGAAAACGCACGACGCGCGGCGATTGGCGAAGCTGGACGCGGAGTTCGTCGCGCAGGCGCGGAAAGAAAAATAATTCCAAGCCGTCACCAGCTTCGCGGAGGAGTCGCGCGAGGTCGGTGTCGTGGATTTCAGAATCCGGTCCGCCCGCGTGAATCGTGTAACCGAGATGATGCAAAACTTTTTCGAGCGCGAGGGAAAATTCGCCGACGGTGACGGACTCGCGTTGCAGTTCGACTTTGAAATAATGAAACACACTCGCGGCGGCGTGCCGGAGCATTTCAGGTTCGAGCTGGCTGTCCGCGCCACCGACGATTTCCACGGCAATCATTTCCGATGAGCAGGGAATGCTTTCGCCGTTGGTGAGTTGGAAAATCAGGCAGTCGGTGCGGAGCGCGATCATTTCGCGGCCTCCAAATTTTTGACGGCTTGCACGAAATCAGTCGCTTCCGCAAACCGCCGATGGACGCTGGCGAAACGGACGTAAGCGACTTGATCGAGTTCGCGCAATCCTTCCATGACCATGGTGCCGACGAATTCGCCGGGAACTTCGGCTTCGTATTTCACCGTGACGGTGGCGACGATGTGATCCACGAGGTCTTCCATCGCTTTCGGTGTGACGGGACGTTTCTGGCAGGCTTTGCGGATGCCGGACAAAAGTTTATCGCGGGAAAATTCTTCGTGGCGGCCGTCGCGCTTTAAAACCATCAAGCCTTCGTGTTCGACTTCTTCGTAGGTGGTGAAACGATGCTGGCAGGCGGCGCATTCGCGGCGACGCCGGATGGTCGCGCCTTCGCGGGAGGCGCGTGAGTCAATGACCTTGTCGTCCTGACATCCACATTTGGGGCAACGCATAAAACCACTGCTAATGGTGGCTGTCATTTTGTAACACACAACGATTTGGGGTGTCAAGGAATGCCCGCCGAATCGCGCAAAAGCGTCTTGCGTTCAATCTTTTTGCGGTTAAGCTGTGCAACTCATTTTTTAGAGAAACAAAAACGAATTATTTTTTATGGCAACCGCAAACGACCTTCGCCGTGGAATGGCGATTAATTACAACGGCGACATCTGTGTGGTTTTGGATTTCCAACATCGCACGCCCGGCAACTTGCGCGCGTTCGTCCAAGCCTCGCTGCGCAGCATCCGCACCGGCAAATCCTCGGACATCCGTTTGAGTTCGACCGAAAAAATCGAGCCCGTGCCGATGATCACGACGAAGATGGAATTCAGCTACAAAGACGGGCAGGATTACGTTTTCACCGACCCGACCACTTACGAAACCGTGACGCTCACGGCGGAACTCGTTGGCGACGCGAAAAATTATCTCGTGGAAAACGGCGAAGTGACCGTGACGTTTGTCGAAGAAAAAGCCGTGACGGTGGAAATTCCGGCCAGCGTGACGCTGACCGTGACCGACGCGCCGGAAGGCGTGCGCGGCGATTCGGCGAACAACGTGCAGAAAGCCATCGTTCTCGAAACCGGCATCACGGTGCAGGCGCCGCTGTTCATCAAGACCGGCGAAAAAATCCGCATTGATACGCGCACCGGCAAATACATGGAACGCGCGTAATTTTGTTACCAATTTAAATCTCAAATTTGAGATTTCACCAAAGCCCGCCGCGTGCGGGCTTTTTTATTGGTTGCAAAGATTTTTCCGGTTTTTGAGCGGAAAGGCTTTGCAACTACAGCGGGCTCGGTTATTTCTGGTTAAAATCTCATGTCAGGGCAACTAAAAGGAGAAAAAATATTTCGCGGCATCGCGGTTTCCGCCGGTGTTTGCCGCGGGAAGGTGATTGTCCTGCGTCATGCCCGGCACGCGGTCGTCAAACGTGAACTTACCGACGCCGAAGTGGCGGCGGAGATTAAGCACTTCGAGCAATGTCTTGCCCACACTCGACAGCAACTCGCCGAAATCCAGCGCCACGTCTCCAAGACGATGAGCTCGTCCGAGGCCAACATCATTGATGTGCAATTGATGATGCTCGAAGACCCAATGGTTATTGGCAAAGCCTTGAGTTTGGTGCGCGAAGAAAAGGTGAATGCCGATTACGCCTTCCACACCGCTGCGAGTCGTTACATCGCGATGCTCGAAGCTATCGAGGATGAAATGTTTCGTGGCCGCGCCGCTGATTTGCGTGACCTCACGGGACGTGTGCTCGACAATTTACTGGGCTTCAAAGATCAATCCGATCTGCGACATTTAACCGAACCTTGTATTCTCGTCGGCCACGATATTAGTCCATCCACAACGGCGCAACTGGACAAAAAATACGTCCTCGGCTTTGTGACCGACATCGGCGGCAAGACCTCGCACACCGCCATTCTTTCCCGCTCACTGGACATTCCCGCCGTCGTCGGCGCGCAAACCATCAGCGAAGAATTGGAGACCGGCGACTACGCGCTGCTTGATGGCTACAACGGAACCGTCATCATCAACCCCACTGACCAGACGTTGTTTGAATACGGCCAGCTCGCCAAAATCAAAGCGTCGCTCGGTGAAAAACTGCGCGAAGTCCAGAACCAACCTGCCGTCACACTCGATGGAAAAATAATCCATCTATCCGCGAACATCGAAGATCAACACGACATTGAATCCGTCCTCGCGCACGGCGCGGAAGGCGTCGGATTGTTCCGCACTGAATTTTTATTCATCAATCGTGACCGCTTGCCGACCGAGGAAGAGCAATACCAGGTTTATCATCAGGTCGCCACCGCGCTCAAACCCCATTCCGTCATCATCCGCACCTTGGATTTAGGCGGCGACAAATTTGCCTCGCACCTGCAACTCGCGCAGGAGATGAATCCATTTCTCGGCTGGCGCGCCATTCGGTTTTGCCTCGCGCAGCCGGAAATGTTTTGCGCCCAGCTCCGCGCCATTTTGCGCGCCAGCGCCGAGGGCAACGTCAAGATGATGTATCCGATGATTTCCGGTTTGGACGAATTAAATCAAGCCCACGCGCTCGTCGAGAAATGCAAGGCGGAGTTGCGCGCCAAAAATATTCCGTTCGCCGAGAATCTCGAAGTTGGTGCGATGATTGAAATACCATCCGCTGCGCTCATTGCCGATTCGTTGGCGAAACGCGTGAAGTTTTTTAGCATTGGCTCAAACGATTTGATTCAATACACGCTCGCCGCCGACCGCACGAACGAAAATGTTTCGCACCTCTACCAGCCGACGCATCCGGCAATTTTGCGGCTCATCAAAATGACTGTGGATGCCGCGCACGCGCACGGCATCTGGGCCGGCGTCTGCGGTGAAATCGCCGGCGATCCAGTGCTGACGCCGCTCTTGCTCGGCCTCGGCGTGGATGAATTGAGCGCCGCGCCCGCCATTTTGGATCAGGTGAAATACATGATTCGCCGCGTCAAATTGGATGAGGCGCGCGAGTTGGCGGAATTCGCCCTCACCAGCGAATCGCCGACGGAAATTGAAGCCCGCTGCATTGAATTCGCCCGCCAGACCGCACCAAGCTTGTTTGAGAACAAGGCGTAATATTATTTTGCCGCTGGATAAAAATACAGCGCGTTGGTTCGTGAAAATCCAGCGGCGACCAACAATTCCACTTGGTTGCGGCTGAACTCAGGCCAGTCTTCATCACGAATCACCTGCATTGAACCATCAAGCAGACAGACCTCACGCACGAGATGTCCCCAAGGTGAGCGGAAATGGTCGCCACCTTTGCAAGAACTTCGATCAAACAAGACACAAATCCGAGGGTCGTTTGTCTCGTTCAAGCCTTGGATATAAACTCGCGAGCATTGAGTTTCAGGCGCCACTGAATTATTTATTAGCGCGTCTTTGAAAATATGCCCATCGTCTCCCGGCCCGCAAATACAGGCTGTTCCCATTAAATAATTAGTGCTGGCAAGAAGCAAAAGGGCATTGCCGAAACCATTTGTGCTGTAGGGAAGCTGGCCGTTGTGATCTTCAGCGTATAAGTGAAATGCTAGACCAGTCTGTTTGATGCAATGCTGATGAACGTAATGATTCAAATACCAAAGCCATGTTCCGACCAAACTAACAAACGCACAAAAAAATAACGCAAAGACAAATAAGAATTTCTTTGCGCGAACCTTCATTTTTAGTCGCGGAAATTCACAAACTGCACCGCCACGGGAAATTCATGCGCGCGCACGGCAGCGATGACCGCTTGCAGATCATCTCTGCTCTTGCCTTGCACGCGCACCTCGTCACCTTGAATCTGCGTCGTCACCTTGAGTTTGCTGTCACGGATGAAGCTGGCGATTTCTTTCGCCACGGCGCTCTCGATGCCGTTTTTAATTTTGATGCTTTGCCGCGCGTGGCCTAGTGGCGAAATATCCGGATCGCATTGCTCCACGCTTTTCATCGAGATGCCGCGCTTGGCGAGTTTGCCGATGACAATCTCATTCAGCGTCGCCACCTTATATTCGTTGTCGGCGACCAATTTTATTTCCGTCTTTTCCAAATTGATTTCCCATTTGCTGCTCTTGAAATCAAAGCGGTTGGCCAATTCCTTTTTGGCTTGGTTGACGGCATTCTCGATTTCCATCGAGTTGACCTGCGAAACAATGTCGAATGAAGGCATGGCGCCAGCGTAGAAAACTGCGCGCGAAAGAAAAGCGAATTTGCGCCCGGCGTATTCCCGGCTTGGTCAGCCAGCGGCGAGCTGCGCATCCAGCGCATCGATGATTTCGGCATCCACGGCAGGATCAAATTTTCTGGCGAAGAGGCAGTCACTGGATTGCAGTTTGGGAAGGTCGGCCAGCGTCATTATGCCGGGCCAGGGTGGACGCCATTCAATGTGGGTCAGCGTCCGGCGATTGATACTTGAAGCCAGCGGCGAATTCATCAGCAGGGTCTGAAAAAAACATTCTTCCGGCAACAGGGCGGGCTGGAAAAACCGGACGTATTCTGGATGCTGCGTGACATAGTCGTGAATCCATTTGAGGCACGAACGGTGCAGGCACCAGAACGCCGATCCAAAATGCGGATGTAGTCCACCGGGAATTTTTCGTTTCATGGGAACCGTCAGGTGCTGCCACATGGGCTGCCAGCCGAGTTTCCGCAGCCACGGAGCCACGGGCAGATGTAGGTGAAAATTTTCAATCCGCTTGATTGCGCGGCCATTTTCCCATTCAGGCATAGGCCAAGAAGTTGATTCCATGCACGAACCGCCCGCCACAAGCTGCGCGCGGATTTGAGCATCGGTTTTGAGGGGATAATCCTGCCCGCTCAACTGGATGGCATAATCGTAAATAAAATTTCGACGCGCGAGTTCGGCAATGCCCTCCAGCATGCCCATGACGATGCCGGCATTGCCCCAACGGCATTTATGCCGCTTCAAGAAATAAACATTCGGGAAGGTTGCAAACTCCCTGACCAGCCGCTGAAAATCGGCGACGGAACGATTTAAATCATAGTGGATGAAAAAACCGTGGTCAGGAGCATAAAGTCGGCGAACCAGCCGCGCGACCGCCGTCGGTCGCTGATGCGCCAGAATAATGTAGGCGATCCGAATTCGGTCTGGCGGGGAAGCCTCCGCAATCATCTGGGTTTCGTCTGGCACGGCGGCATTAAAACTTCCGTCCGCAACTGGTTCAAGGGAAATATGGTCGCTGCGCCCGCTATTTGATTGCTTTCACGCAAGCCGCAAATTAAAAACTCCGTTCTAAAAATGTCGTCGCCCGTCGTGATCTGGATTTGGCTCTGCGCGTATCTCAACTGCGCAGGCTGGACGCTGTCGGCTTTGCGCCAATTGAACGTGGGCGGTTACGCCGTCGCACTCGCGCTCGGCCTCGGCGCGCTGCTGATTTGGCAAAGGAAAACAGGCGTAGCCATCGTTCCAAAAATTCATTGGCCAAGATTGCGCCGCCGTTTTAGCCGCTCCTTTCCGCTGGGTTTTTTAATTCTCGCCGCCCTGGCCTTCATCGGCGGCGCGACGCATCCGGCTAACAACTATGACGCGCTCGCCTACCGCACCCCGCGGGTGCTGCACTGGCTAGCCGAAGGCCAGTGGCACTGGATCCACACGGATTTTCAGCGGCTCAACACGCGCACCGCCGGGTTTGAGTGGCTCACCGCGCCGCAAATTTTATTTCTCCATACCGACCGGTTTATATTCCTGATTAACATCGCGAGCTTTTTGCTGCTGCCCGGACGGATTTTTGCCGTGCTGACGCGGCTGGGTGTGCGTCCGCGCGCGGCGTGGTATTGGATGTGGCTTTTTCCCGGTGGCTACGGATATATCTTGCAGGCTGGCAGTATCGGGAACGATATGTTCGGCGCGTTGCTGGCTTTGGCGGCAATGGAATTTGCCCTGCGTGCGCGGCAGGATGGAAAAATTTCCAATCTTTGGATTTCGGGATTGGCGGCGGCATTGATGACGGCGGCCAAGGCATTTAATATTTTACTGTTGTTGCCGTGGGCGTTGGCCGTGCTGCCGTCTTTCAAAATCTTGTGGCGGCGTCCGATGGCAACTGCCGCGATGATGCTGTTCGCCGCCGGGGCTTCGATAGCTCCTACCGCACTTCTGAATGTAAAGCATTGTGGTGACTGGACGGGTTTGAAGGCGGAACAACCGACGGTGGGCGGCGGTGGCAAGGGATATCGCTTTCTCGCCAATGCAATTAATCTGCCGCTGGCTCAAGTTGCCCCGCCGCTTTTCCCCTTCCGTCAACAGTGGGATGCCTTGGTGGCGCGGACGATGTCGACCAATCTGTCTGCCCAACTGCACGGTTACATGGAACCGGCTCTGGCAGAACTCTACATCCCAGAAATGCAAACCGAGGAGACCGCCGGGCTGGGGGTGGGTGTCGCGGTGCTTTTGAGCGTGGTTTTGATTCGGAAAATTCGCACACGAAATTTTTGGCCGGAACATTTTTTAAGGATTGAGACCCTTGTGCCGCTTGCCGCCTGGGTGTCCGTAGGCATATTCATGGCAGAGGTCGGTGATGCGGGACCGGCGCGGTTTTTGATTCCATTTTATTTACTGTTGGTCACGCCGGTTCTGGCTGGCGACGGTGCCAGTGAAATTTTCCGCAGGGGTTTCTGGCGGAAGGTGGCGCTTGGCACCTTCGCGGTAGCGGCGGTGCTGATTATTTTATCGCCGCCACGCCCACTCTGGCCGGCAAAACCATCCTGCACTCACTGGATGCCACAAATGCCAAAAATCATCTACTGAAGCGCGCTGGCGATGTTTATGCCGCCTATTTCGTGCGGGCAGACGGTTTTGCTCCAGTCATTGCCGCGTTACCGCCGGATGCCGAGCCGCTCGGCTTCATGGCCTTTGACGAGCCGGAAACCAGCCTTTGGCGTCCGTTTGGTTCCCGCCGGATTGAACACTTTAGCCATTTGGATTCGCCAGCAGATCTCCGGGCACGCGGCATCAAATATGCGCTGGTCAGCGAATATTTTTTGCGGCATCATTGCCGCATTGAACCTGCTGATTGGATGAACCGCATGCGGGCGGAGCCGTTGGCGCATTTTGAATTCAAATTGCTCACACGCATGGAGCCACATGGCTGGCTGCTGGTGCGTTTTCAATAAAATTTTTATGACAGAGCCAAAAACTAACACGCCCAGTATCGCGGTGGTCATCCCGTGCTATCAGGAAGCGCTGACCATCGGCAAAGTCGTCGCCGATTTCCGTCGGGAACTACCTGCCGCGCACATCTACGTTTATGACAACAACTGCACCGACGGCACGGGAGAAATTGCAGCCAAAGCGGGCGCCATTGTCCGGCGTGAAAAACGTCAGGGCAAAGGCTACGTCGTCGCCGCCATGTTCGAGCAGATTGACGAGGACATTCTCGTGATGGTGGATGGCGATGACACCTACGACGCCGCTTTTGTCCACAAGCTGATTGAACCCATTTTGCGCGGCGATGCCGATATGACTGCCGCCACGCGGTTGACCGAACACGAGGAAAAATCTGTCCGCCCGCTGCACACCGCCGGCAACCGCCTCGTCAGTGCCGTCATCAATTGGATGTTTCGCTCACAAATCGGTGACATATTTTCGGGATATCGCGCCTTCACACGGGCGGCCATCCGCCAGATTCCAATCACAGCAGCGGGCTTTGACGTCGAGACTGAACTTACTCTGCAGGCCCTATATCGCGGGATGGTCATCAAGGAAATGCCCTCCGCTTATCGCGCCCGGCCGGAAGGCAGCTTCTCGAAATTGAACACCTTCAGCGATGGCTTTCGGGTGCTATTGAAAATGTTCCTTATCATCAAATCCTACAAGCCGCTCACATTTTTCGGCAGCACCAGTCTGGTGCTTTTGGCGCTGGGATTTATGGTTGGCCTTCGGCCAGTATATGAATTTATTTCGGAACGTTATGTTCATGCCGTGCCCAGTGCCATCCTGGCTGCCGCATTGGTCATGCTCGCATTTCTGTCGCTTGGACTCGGACTGATTTTAAACAGTATGAATCTTCGCTTGCTGGAACTGGAAAAACTCGTGGCCAAAGGCGCGGCTGACCGGGTGGGCTAAACATTTTCCTATCCACCAAATTGCCAGATGATGTCATGGCTCAAAGAACCGCAGCTTCGGGGACAGTCTCCCGGCTCCGCCGTTTTTTTTACTACGCAAAAAAAAATATTCAGCAGCGACCGCTGCTAAAATGGTGTTATGACGACTGGTATGAACGGCTATTGGCGGATGTCCGCTCCGTGACCGCGCCGGGTCTGCTCGTAGAACTCGGCAGCGGCGGTAGCTATTTAAAAGACTTGGAGCCAACCATAATCACCTCGGATATTGTGAAAGGTGTGGCGGATCAAGTGATTGATGCGCGGAAACTTCCCTTCGCCAACAATTCGGTCAAAGCACTATTTCTCACCCATGTCTTTCATCATATCCCCGACGTGGGCGAATTTTTTGCCGAGGCCGAACGGGTGTTAATTCCGGGCGGAGTGGTATCCATGATTGACGAATCGCACACGCCGTTCGCCCGGTGCTTTTTCAAAAATTTCCACCACGAACCATATCGCGACGAATGCCGGGAATGGCCGTTCGCCCAGACTGATTCCATGATGGATTCCAACCAGGCGCTGTCTTGGATGGTGTTTGCGCGCGACCGGGCGCGGTTCGAGGAACTTTATCCCCGTTTGAAAATTGAGGCGACGGACTATCTGCCGTGGCTAGCCAACTTTCTCTCCGGCGGCGTCACCATGCGGCATCTAATCCCCAGCTTCATGAACAAACCCATTCGCGCAACGGAACAATTACTGTCGCCGCTTGCTCCGGTCTTCGCCTTGCACTGGCACGTCTGTTTGAGAAAATCTTCCATGCCAACTGAAGTAACGAGTGCTTACCTCAAATAAAAATGATTCTGGTTGCCATTTGGATTCTGCTTTCCGCCTGGCTGTGCGCGGCGGGCTGGATTTTGTCTGTCGGCCACATGCTCAACGCGTCCGGCTATCTGCTGGCGCTGTCAGCGACGATGATGTTCGCACTTTTGTTCAGAAAAGACTGGTGGCCGGCTGGGGAGTTTTCAATGCCAAATTGGGGAAAACTATGGCGGCGGTATCGTCGGCTCGCGCCGCTGATAATTCTGGCCATTGGAATGTTAAGCCTCGCGTCCGGTTTAAAGGCAATCCCAGAAAACGGCGACAGCAATGCCTACCGTATCCCCCGCGTGCTCCACTGGTTGAACGAGTCTGGCTGGCACTGGCTTCGCACCGAAGATTCGCGCTTAAACCTTTCCGGCTGCGGCTACGAATGGCTGTTCGCGCCCCTGATTTTAATAGCCCACAGCGACCGCTGGACTTTTCTGCCAAACATTATCGCCTATTTTCTGCTGCCCTTTGCGCTCTTCAGTTTTTTTCGCCAAATGAAGGTGTGCACGCGCGTGGCCTGGTGGTGGACTTGGCTGATGGCCGCCGGTTGGTGTTATACTTTTCAAGCTTGCTCCACAGATAATGACAGCTTGGCCACGGTCTATGTTTTGGCGGCACTGATTTTTGCCTTGCGCACATACGAGGACAAAAAATTGCATTATCTCTGGCTGTCTGTCATTTCCGCCGCCGTCATGTCCGCCATCAAACCTACCAACCTGCCGCTGTTGTTGCCTTGCCTCGTGGCGCTCATTCCTTCGTGGCGGCTTCTGTTAATCCGTCCCATCATTTCCTTTGGCGTTGCCATATTTGCGGCGCTGGCTTCGTTCCTGCCCATGGCCTTTTTAAACTGGTCACACACGGGATCGTGGAAAGGCTTTGTGCATAACTCCGGTCCGGTGATTTGGTGGCAGTGGGGTCCGGCGCAGGAACTCAATTCGCCATTCTGGGGCATCATCGGCAACGCCTTTTGCCTGATCGCCCAAAATTTATTGCCGCCTTTTTTCCCGTGGGCCACTGCGTGGAACGTGGCCATGAACCATTTCATACAGACACCTTTGGGTTCCCACTTCGCGTCATTTGAAAATTTTGGCCGCTTGAGCCGGTCGGTCACGCCAACTTCTGCTGGCGTTGGACTGGGCATTGTCATCGTTGTGCTGGTGTCGCTCGTATTCATTTGGAAACGTCGTGGCCGCGCAGTTTCCCTTGCCCGCCCCGCTCTCTATAACTGGCTTGGCTGGCTTCCGTGGCTGGCGCTGTTAGCCTTTATGGCCAAGGTGGGCGCTTACCAAAACGCACGCTATCTCGCCACTTACTATCCGCTGCTGCTGGTGGCCTTGCTATGGCTGCCCGGCATGGCGTCGCTCGTGCGTCAGAGATGGTGGCAACGGCTGGTTCTCATCGTCATGACTGTAACATTGTTATTGATTAGTTATGTGTCAGGCCGCGCTTTCATTCCCTCGTCCGTATTTGCGCGGCTGCAAACCGATAAAAGCCACGGATTCTTAAAGGTGTTGGACGCCTATTACCAAGCCCGGATATCCGTGGCCGCCTATCGCGAGTTTGGCTCCCGTCATGCGGCGGGCGAGATGGTGGTGGGTTATGCCACCATTTGCGGCGGCTTGGAACCAGGCATGTGGCAGCCTTGGGGACATGGTTACGTGGAGCGCATTCTGCCCGGCGACTCGCCGGAGTGGGTGCGCTCACGCGGGATCCGCTGCATTTTTATTGAAGATGCCGCGCTGGCAGAAAATCATGAAACCCTTGGCCAATGGCTGGAACGCTCTCATGCCACGCTGGTGGATGAAATGGCTTTTTCTACCGGCGCGGACGCGCCAAAAACACACTTTTACTGCGCCCGTCTGCTCCCGTCGGAAACGCATTGAAACGGTCGACAATTCAGGCCCGCCGCCGCACTCGCCGAAAAATCTGGAACTGGGTTTTGATACATCAGGCTCACTAGGCTATCGCTGCGAAAATTTGGTTTCAGGCCGCAGACTTCAGCCGACTTTAAGCCAAGCCACACCAACCGCCAGGGCAGCGGCAGGAACGTGATTTTTTTATTTTGGCTGGCGGCGATTACTTGCAACAACTTTTTAAATGGCCACGGCTGTGCGTTTGCCGCCGTCAAAATTTTTCCAGAAAATTTTCCCTCGCCATTCGCGCCGCGCCCCACGAACGCGCACAAATCCTCCTGATGCACGAGAAATTGGATTTGTGAGCCGTCGCCGAGGAGCGGAATCACGGACGATTTCCGCACCTGCGCCGTCAATTTGCCGAACATGCCACCAGGTGCGTCGCCATAAACCAAACCTGGCCGGATGACCTGTGCGCCGTGGGTGAGTGCGATTTTTTCAATCGCCAGTTTTGCTTCGCCGTAAAGCGAACGGCAGCCAACGAACGCGCTGATGCTGGAAATAAAAATAATTTGTTCCACGCCCGCCGCCCGCGCCGCCTGAAATAGTTTTTCCGAACCGGCCACGTTCACGGCGTAGATTTCACTTTTTGTCAGCGGCCGGAAATCATAAGCGCAATGCACCAGCGCCGTCACGCCTGCGAGCGCCGCCGGGGAAATTTCTCCGCCAAGTTGAAACACCACGCCGTTGCTATCCGGTTTCGGCTGGCGGGTCAGCTCGCGAATCTCCCAGCCCAGCGCCGCAAAATAATTTTTGATGCAGCCGCCAACATAGCCATTGCTGCCGGTGATGGCGCAGATTTTTTTTACGCTCATAATCTTATTTCAAAATGGCGGCCAGCGTGCCAATGCGGTGCGCGTTGGCCATCACGGAATAGGTGATGGTCGTTGCCGGAATACTCGGCAACACACTTGCATCCACGATATGTAAACGCGACCAGTCATGCGGCCGACCTAATAAATCGCTTTCAAATTCGCCCGGATTGGTTCGCATCGGCAGCGAGCCGCCGCTGTGAAAGCTGCGCCCCGGTTCCAAAATTTGCAACAGGGGCGGCAGCACTATCCCGCCAAGCGCCCGCGAACGTTTCAGCAGTTCGCCCACCACCCGTTTCACAGCCGGCCGCGTTTCCTGATTTGCCTGTGGCTCCAGTTGCAGAAAATCATTTTCTCCATCGCGCCTCAACGTCATGGTGATCGTGCGCGATTCGCGGGAATGCAAAAATCCTTGGATGATGATTAGCCGTCCGTCCAACAACGGTGCGAGAAATTTCAGCGGCCCAAGCGATTGGCGCACGGCGGAGCCGATAATGTCACTGTGCATATAAAGCTGAAGATGCACGGTGTGGGCGCTGACGCGTGGTTGGCAGATCTCCAAAAAAATCTGACTTAAAGTGTAGAACGCCTCTGTTTGCACGTCCGGCGTGCGCCGGGCGGTCAGCAGCGGTAACATGAAATACTGGCTGTCCCGTAAGATTAGCGGACGGTCGTAGGCGGCTTGCGAGCGTAAAAAAATTTGTGCGGTTGGCACGACGCCGGCGGCGAGGTAGGCGCGCGCGCCTTCAAATTTCAGCGGCGCATTGGTCCGCCAGTCAACGCCCTCGATAATTATTTTTTCGCCTTGTTCCCGCATCTGCTTGACGATGACATTGCCGTGGTAGGAAAATTTTTTGTCCGCCAGCATTTCCCGCACGGTGAAGGCGCTGTTGTAAATGCACTCATAAACACAGCCGCCCATGCACTCGCGGCAATAGGTGCAACCTCGGCCGTGCGGCGACTCCTGCGCGCGCACGGCAATTCGTGATCGGCCAAACCTCCAGCCCGCGCCATGCAGTTGGTCGCGCTGCCGGTCAAGATTGCGGAGCAGCGCCACCGCTTGCGCACCCGTCCGCAACACTTGCGGCTGGTCCTGATGGAGCGGAAACCAGTCGTCCAAACCATCAGACTGCGCAGACACTTCGGCGAATTCCGTCACGGCGCGGTAATGCGGCGCGAGCGTAGCGTTTTTCACCGGCCAATCGCCAATGTCCTCGTCGCGGTGCGGCAGCATAGCCGCGCCCCAGACATTGCTCAACCCGCCCAATGCCAGCGACGGTAATAATCCTGTTCCCGCGCCGCGCCACGAATTTTCCCCGGCAATTCCCCGATACGCAAAATCCGAATTGAACTGGAGCTTCTGGCCGATGCCTTTCACGCCCGCCACCAAACCGCTTTTGATGGCCGCGCGTTCGTGCGCCGTCCAGTGTGCTGGATCGCGCGTCGCCATTTGACGAACCAGCGCCGCCTTTTCCGGCTCGAGTTGCAGACCCGCATCCAACATCGCCACACGAACACCCTGCGCGAGCAACGCCTTCGCGCACGCTACCCCGGCCGGGCCGGAGCCGATGACGTAATGCGTGTTAAAATGGTTGTTAGTGTCGGCCATTCGCAAAGTTGGTTGTGCGCAAAATAATCTGCCATCTGTGCAAGCGTGCCAATCTTTTCTTTGACCAATTCGCGAAAACGCGGAAGCGGTTTCAAGTTTTCCGCAGTGAAAAGGCCAACTCGACTTCGCGCCGCGTTGCGCTAAAATGTTTCCGTGAGTTTTGTCGCTGAATTTAATTCCCTGCCGCTGGCTGCGCTCGTCAAAAAATCTCTCGCCACCAGCGCGTCCGCTGCGCGCGAGGCCGCCGCGAAAGATAAATTTTCCCTCGCCGATTTCGCCGCGCTGATTTCGCCCGCGGCTGGCGAACATCTCGAAGCGCTCGGCCAGCGCGCGCACACGATGACGCAGCAGCGTTTCGGCAAAACCATCCGGCTTTTTGCGCCGCTGTATCTTTCCAACGAGTGCGTGAACAACTGCGCCTACTGCGGCTTCTCGCGCGACAATCCGATCTTGCGCGTCACGCTTTCCATCGAAGAAGTGTTGCGCGAGGCGGCGGAATTAAAAGCGCAAGGCTTCCGCAATGTGTTGCTCGTCGCGGGCGAACATCCGAAATTTGTCTCGAACAATTATCTGCGCGATTGCATCGCCGCGCTGCACGCCGATTGGCCGAGCGTGTCGCTCGAAGTCGGGCCGATGGAAACGGAAGAATATCTACCGCTCGTCGCGGCGGGTGCGGATGGCCTGGTCGTTTATCAGGAAACTTACGACCGCGAGGTTTATGCGCAGATGCACACCGCCGGACCGAAACGGAATTTCGACTGGCGCCTCGAAACACCGGAGCGCGCTTATGCCGCCGGTTTTCGTCGGCTGGGCATTGCACCGCTTTACGGTTTGGCGGACTGGCGTTACGAAGCGTTGAGTTTGGCCGCACACGCGGATTATCTGCTGCGCCATTGCTGGAAAGCGTCCGTGACGATTTCGCTGCCGCGTTTGCGTCCGTGCGCGGGCGAGTTCGAGCCGCTCACGCACATCAGCGACCGCGAGCTGGCGCAACTCATCTGCGCATTCCGCATCATGTTTCCCGATGTCGGCATCGTGCTTTCCACGCGCGAAACGCCGAAGCTGCGCGATGGCTTGATTCCCTTGGGCATAACGATGATGAGCGCCGGCGCACGCACCGAGCCGGGCGGTTACACGGGCGCGGGCAAAGAAAAAATCCATCACACCGAACGCGGCATCATCAAGGAAATTGCCTCGGGCGCGAGCGAATGGGCGCCGCAGGAAAACCGGCCGACGAATGCGACCGGCCAGTTCAACATCGGCGACGAACGCCCGCCGCAGGAAGTGGCGGAACTCATCCGCAAACTTGGTTACGAGCCGGTGTGGAAAGATTGGGACGCGGCGCTGACGATGTGAAAAGGGTTGCCAAACCATGCAATTCCACGTCCGCAATCAATTTTCCCCCGCATAAAACATTGCCATGATTTTTGCCGCTGATAGTCTTCGCCGACCATGATTTCAGGGATGTTTTTCAAGTTTCAAAAGTATCAGTTTCGGCTCGCGCTGACCCTGGCGCTCGGGCTGGTTTTTGCCGTATTCGTCGCGGATGCGGAGACGAATGCCGCTCCTATCACCGGCATCAAGTTGAACGATTATTTGCAGCTGGTGATGGAGCACAATGAATCGGTGCAGGCGCAAATGCTGGAAGTGGAAGTCGCGCGGCACAAAAATAAAGCCGAGGTGGGCATTTTTGAGCCGGAATTTCAGGCGGCCTACACGCGCGAATCCAATCAGCGCACGAACAATGTCCAGCAGCAGGCGGCGCAGAATGGCGAAGGCTATTTCAGCGAGCGCAACAACCTTTACGATTTTGGCGTGCAGGACACGATTCCCACCGGCGGCAAAATCCGGCTGGGCTACACGTTGAGCGATCTCGCCAATAACGTGAATCCTTACGGCAGCCTTATCAATAAAAGTAACTATTGGAGCAAGCAGTATCAGACTTTTGTGGGCGTGACGTTCACGCAGCCGATTTTGAAAAATGGCTGGCTGACACCGACAATGGCGAATCTGAGGCTGTCGGCGTTGGAATCGGACATCGCCTTTCAGGAATATCGCCAGCAGTTGATGGTGACGGTGTTTCACGCGGAGAGCGCGTATTGGAATCTGTATTTTTCGCAGGAGCAGGTGCATTTTTTCGATCAGTCCGTGGCGGTGGCACAAAATGTTTTGGATGATAGTCGCCAAAAATTGAAGGCTGGTCAGGGTTCGGAACTCGACGTGTTGGAGGCGCAATCGGCGCTGGCGTTGCGTTACACCAAGCGGAATGACGCACTGCAAAGTTATTACGACGCGCAGGGCGCGCTACGCGTGTTGCTCGGCAATCCGACGCCCATCCAGCATTATTACGATCCGCTGGGCAACGAGCAGGTGCGCTTGAATACCAGTATTCCCAAACATCTGGCTGGCCCGAGCGAGCCGGTTTTCCGCGTGACGGACACGCCGCGCGAAACGAGTCCGGCCATTTCCTACGCGGATAATTATCAGCAAGCGTTTGACTTGAATCCGGATTATTTGATTCAGCAGAAAAAATTAGATGAGGAGCGCGTGCGGCTCGGCGTGGCAAAAAATCAATTGCTGCCGAACTTGGATTTCAAGACCGCTTACGGTTATAACGGCCTCGGCCTCACGGTGGACAGCTCGTGGAACATGGCGCAGGAACAGACTTATCCTTCGTGGCTGATCGGCGTGGAGTTCAGCGTGCCGCTGGGCGGCAACATCAAGGGGCGCAATTTATATCAGGCTTCGAAGCTCAGTCTCGACGCCGCCTACATCCGCTTGAAAGGTGTGCAGACGGAAATCGCCAATGGTCTCAATACTTCTATTCAAAAAGCTGAAGCGTGGGAACAAAGTATCCAGAGTTATCAAACCGTCGTTCACTTCAACGAGGAATTGCTCAAGACTCAACTTGAACGTTTGAAAGCTGGCCGCGTGGACGCTCACAAGGTTTTAGAAGTCGAAGCCGATTTGCTCGACGCGCGCCAGGAACTCGCCAACGCGCTCACCCAATACCAACGCTCGTTGTTGCAAGTCGAAGTCACTGTCGGTTCAATCCTGAAAAATCATAACCTCGATATCACGCGCGATGAGTTGAAGCGCCAGACAACGGCGATGCTGCACGGAGTCAGCGCCGCCGCTTTGCGCAGCACCAGCGCCAATTAATTTAAAATCATGTTCAAGCTCATTCCTGTTTTTATCTTGGCGGCGGTAATTCATTTTTCTTCCGTCGCGCGCCGCGGAGCCCGTGACCATCAGCGGCATCACCGAACCGTTCATGGACGTGACGCTCGGCCTCGCGGACGCAGGCATCATCAGTGAACAATTTTTTAAGGAAGGTGCTGCCGTCAAAAAGGGCGATGCCATTTTGGAGTTGGATAATAAATTGGAGACGTTTGAGGTAGCGCGCCGCAAGGCCATCATGGAGCAAAACAAAGCGGTTTATGATTCCACGCGCCAACTCATCGCCACCACCAAATCTGTGAGCCAGCAGGAAATGCAAAAAGCCGAGGCCGAATACAACGTCGCCGCCGCCGATTACAACATCGCCGCGCAGCAACTCGCCAACCGCCAGCTCATCGCGCCATTTTCTGGTCGCATCACGGAAATTTTGCTCAAGCCCGGCGCTGCCGTTGCGCCCTATCAACCGCTCGTCCGCCTCGTGGACACGTCGCGTTGCTATTTCACCGGCCACATCGAAGGCAAGGCCGCGTCGAATCTGCAACTTGATCAAGCCGTGCAAATACACGTGGACGGCGGCGTGAACATTCCGGGAAAAATCTGCTTCATCTCGCCGACCGCGGATGCCGCGAGCGGCCTCACCAAAGTGAAAGCCATTTTTGATAACGCCGACAGCCAGATTCGCCCCGGTCTTTCCGCGCAACTCACCACGGAATAATTTTTTATGGAACCCACTGGCGGCAATAACGCTGAATTTTCCCGCGCGCTGGATGAACTCGCCGCGCTGCGCCAATTTTCTGGCGAACCAAAAAATTTCTGGCCAACTTTTTTAGCCGCCGCCGCAAAACTGGTTTCGGCGGATATCGCGGTGCTGTTACTCGGCAATCCTGGTAAAAATCCGCGTTGGGCAAAAATCGGCGAATGGGATTCTGGCTCCGGATTGTCGCGCATGCGCACGCAATTTACCTCACAGCTCGAAGCCATTGCTGAACGCGGATTGAGTAGCGGCAGCTTTGTCGAACAAACCGATACGACCAGCGGCAGTTTTACCATCGCCACGCGGCTCAAGCTGCAACGTGCCGAAGACGAAGTCATTTTCGCAGCGCAGTTAAAGGACTTTACTCCTGCAGCCGCGAACGAAGCGCTCGCCCGTTTGCGCCTCGTCGCCGATGTGCCGCTTGCGTTCCAGCAAAATCTCGCCGCCCAAAAAACGCGCAACGACGTTGAGAAATTTGCCGCCGTTCTGGATTTGAACGTGCCGGTGAACGACGCGACCAAATTTCTTTCCGCAGCGCTCGCATTTTGCAACGGCGTGGCGTCGCATTTTCGCTGTGACCGAGCGAGCCTCGGCTGGCTTGAGGGCGGCTACATCAAATTGCGCGCGATGAGCCGCACCGAACAGTTCAACCGTCAGATGGCCGCAGCGCAAGCGCTCGAAGTTGCGATGGAAGAATGCGTGGATCAGGACGAGGAAATTCTTTTTCCAGCGCCGGAAGGCGTAACGACCGTTGCTCGCGACCACGAAAAATTTTCTGCCGAACAAAAATCGGGGAACATCTGCTCCGTCCCGTTGCGGCTCGACGGCAAAGTGGTTGGCGTGCTGACGTGCGAACGGCAGAACGGACCATTCACCGCCGTGGAACTGCAGCAAATCCGTTTGTGCTGCGATCAGGTCGTGCGGCGTTTGAGCGAATTGAAAGATTACGACCGCTGGTTCGGCGCACGCTGGGCCGCACACACGCGCGAATATTTTTCCCGCTGGCTCGGACCAGAACACACGTGGAGCAAAGTCACCGCAATTTTTCTCGCACTCGTCCTGCTCGCGCTGTTTGTCGTGCGCGTGAATTATCGCGTCGAAGGCAATTTCATTTTGCGCAGCGATGAAGCTGAGTATTTGACCGCGCCGTTCGATGGCTACATTGAACAAGTTTTTGTCCGAACTGGCGACCGTGTGGAGAAAGGTCATCCGCTCGTGAGTTTGAATCGCAGCGAACTGTTGCTCGACCAGTCTGGTGCGCTCGCGGATGTCGTGCGTTTTCAGCGCGAAGCGGAAAAAGCACGCGCGGCGAACAGCATTGCCGAGATGCGCATCGCGGACGCGCAGGCGCAACAGGCGCAAGCCCGGCTCGACCTCGTGCGCCATCGCCTTGATGAATCTGCGATAAAATCCACGTTCGACGGCATCGTTGTGGAAGGCGATTTGCGCGAACGCATCGCTTCGCCGGTCAAGCAAGGCGACGCGCTGTTCAAAGTCGCGCGCATCGACACACTTTACGTCGAAGCGGAAATCAGCGAGCGCGACGTGCAGGAAATTCTCGGCAAATCGAATGGCGAAATTGCTTTCGTCACGCAGCCAAAAATAAAATATCCCGTCACGCTGCAAATCATCCAGCCAGCCGCAGTCACGAAAAAAGATGGCAATGTTTTCATCGTGCGACTGAAGCCGGACAACGGCGCAGTGCAATGGTGGCGTCCCGGCATGACCGGCTTGTGCAAAATTTCCACGGAGAAACGGACGCTGTTCTGGATTCTCACGCATCGCACGGTGGATTTCCTGCGCATGAAACTTTGGTGGTGAAATGGATAAAACTTTCAGCGAATCCTGGTATCGCGTGGCGAATCAAAAGATTTGCCTGCGTCCGGCCATCAACGTGCGCCGCCAAAATTTTCGCGGCGAACGCTGGATCGTTCTAGAAAACCCGTTCAGCAACCAATATTTCCGGCTGCGTCCGGCGGCCTACGAATTCGTCTCGCGTCTGCGGCCCGATTGCACGGTTGAACAAGTCTGGCAACAATGCCTGAACCGTTTTCCCGATACCGCTCCGAGTCAGGAAGCGGTGATTCAACTGTTGTCGCAGCTCTATTTTACAAACCTGCTGCAATACGATTTGGCTGCTGACAGTGCGCAATTATTTGAGCGCTACAAAAAACGCAAGCAGCGCGAAATCAGCTTCCGCTTCTTGAATATCATGTTCATGCGGTTCCCACTGCTCGACCCGGACCGCTTTCTTGTCCGCACTTTGCCGGTCGTTAAAAAATTAATCAGTCCGTTTGGCGCGTTGCTGTGGCTCTTTGTCGTTGGCTTCGGGATTAAAATCGCCGTGGACAATTTCAGCGACCTGCGTTTGCAAGGCGAAGGCGTGCTCGCGACGAACAATTTATTTCTGCTCTACATCAGCACGATTTGTATCAAGGCGCTGCACGAATTCGGTCACGCGTATTTTTGCCGGCGCTTCGGTGGCGAAGTTCACGTCATGGGCGTGATGCTGATGGTGATCACGCCGATGCCGTATGTGGATGCGACGTCGAGCTGGAGTTTTCGCGAGCGATGGAAACGCGTGCTCGTCGGCGCGGCGGGCATGATTGTGGAATTATTTTTTGCGGCGATTGCGGCATTCATCTGGTCGAAAACTGCGCCGGGCGTCGTTCACAGCCTCGCCTACAACGTCATGTTCGTTGCGTCAGTCTCGACGGTGATTTTCAACATCAACCCGCTGCTGCGCTTTGACGGCTATTACATTTTGTCTGACCTGCTTGAAATTCCGAATCTCAACCAGCGCGCCACAACGCAATTGCGGCATCTCTGTGAACAATATTTATTCGGCGTGAAAAATTCCGAAACGCAGGCCACCACCCGCCGCGAAGCGACTTGGCTCACCGTTTTCGGAATCACGAGCGGCATTTATCGCATCATTGTTTTCAGCGGCGTTTTGCTGTTTGTGGCCGACCGGTTTTTGATCATCGGCATCGTGATGGCCGCCGTGTGTTTAATTTCGTGGGCAGTCGTGCCCGTAGTGCGCTTCATAAAATATCTCGCGTCCAATCCACGCCTCGACCGCGTTCGCCCACGCGCCATTGCCGTGACGGCGGGCATCGCGGCAGTTTTGATTGTGCTACTCGCCGTGGTTCCGTTTCCGTATTCGTTTCGCGCACCCGGCGTTGTCGTCGCCACGCAGCGCACGCAAGTCGCCAGCGAAACAGCGGGCGTCGTTGAGCAATTGCTCGCGACATCCGGCAGTCAGGTGAAACAAGGCCAGCCGTTGTTGCGCCTAAAAAATGCGGAACTGACTTTGGAACTGACGGATACCCGCGCGCATTTGGAAGAAATCAAAGCGCGCTTGCTGCAGGCCATGAATAAAGAATCTGCCGACATCGCGCCGCTGACCAGCCTGCGCGATTCCGTCAGCGACGTGCTGAAAAAACTCACGCAAGACGCGGAAAATTTGACGGTGCGCGCACGGCACGATGGTGTGTGGGTTGCGCCCGGCATTGAAGATTACGTTGGCCGCTGGCTGCCGCGCGAATCCGGACTGGGCTTGCTGGCGAATCCCGCCTCTTTTGAATTTGCCGCGACGGTGCGGGAAGAAGACGTGAACGCATTGTTCGCCAAAAAAATTTACGGGGCAAAGGTGCGGCTGAACGGCAACGCGGGAGAAAAATTGCCCGTCACACACTGGCGCGTGATTCCCGGTGGACAACATATTTTGCCGTCAGCCGCGCTGGGCTGGAGCGCCGGCGGCGAAGTGCCGGTGGCGATGGATGAAAATTCGCAGGGCAACAAATCCGCCGAACCATTCTTTGAAGTGCTGGGTGATTTGAATTCGCAGAAGGGCATCGCGCTGCTCGACGGCCGTTCAGGGAAAATCAGTTTCAAATTGGAGCCACAGCCGCTGTTGCCGCGCTGGACCCGCAGCTTGTGGCAGTTGCTCCAGAAGCGTTACCAGATTTGAACGCCCATGATTGCGATTCCCACGCAAGACTACCGGCGCAGTGATTATCGTGTGCCGCCCCGCCCACTCACCGGCCTCGATGCGCTGGTGAACAGTGGCATCGGCAAATTTCGGCGGCGTAAGAAAATTCTCGAAACACTCAAACGCGATGCTTATGCGGTCGTGCGGCAGGAAGCCGAATGGGTTCAGCTTTCAGACGCAAATCTCCAAAAGAAATTATTAGAATTTCGTGAACACTTTCGTCGCGGCGGAAAATCCGCAGAAAAAATTCTTTTGCCCGCGCTCGCTGCGATTCGCGAGGCGGCGGATCGCAAACTCGGTTTGCGGCCGTTTCCAGTTCAGCTCATGGGCGTGCTGGCGTTGCATCGCGGACACCTCGCGGAAATGGCAACGGGCGAAGGTAAAACTTTGACCGCCGGGCTCGCCGCCGTTCTGGCCGGCTGGACCAAACATCCCTGTCACATCGTGACGGTGAATGACTATTTGGTGCAGCGCGATGCAGAACGTTTGGAACCGCTCTACCATTTTTGCGGTGTGCGCGTTGGGTTTGTCACGGGTTCGAGCACGGCGGCCGAACGCGTGAAAAATTACGGTTGTGACATCACTTACGTCACCAGCAAAGAATTGCTCGCGGACTTTTTGCGCGACCGGCTGCAGCTCGGTAAAATGCAAAATCCGACGCGGCGCTTGATCCGCCGGATGCTCGCGCCGCAGCCGGAAGCTCAAGACGGCATGGTTTTGCGCGGCTTGCATACGGCCATCGTGGACGAGGCGGACAGCATTTTGATTGATGAAGCCGTGACGCCGCTGATTATTTCTGCAAGTCACAAGAATGAGTCGCTCCGCAATGCCGCCGAACTCGCACAGGAAATGATTTCGGTGCTGAAGCCGGAAATTGATTACCACACCAACCCGCGTTACAAAGAAATTGAGCTGACGAAAGAAGGTTTGAAAAAGATGGTTGATCAAGCAGCGCATCTGCCGGGTTTGTGGCAAGGCCAAGACCGTCGCTTGGAGTTAGTGATTCAGGCTTTGGTTGCGCGTGAATTTTTCAAGCGCAATCAACAATACATCATCGAAGACAACAAGATTTTGATCGTGGATGAGTTTACTGGTCGCCCAATGCCGCAGCGATCGTGGCGGGCGGGCATGCATCAGGCGGGCGAGGCAAAAGAAGGCTTGGCGATTTCTGATCCGACGGAAACCATCGCGCGATTGAGTTTCCAAAGATTTTTCAAATGTTTCCACAAATTATCCGGCATGACGGGCACGGCGCGCGAGGCGGCAGGTGAACTGTGGCAAGTTTATGGTTTGCCGACGGTGACGATTCCGCCGAACAAGCCGCGCATCCGCAAACAATTGCCGGATCAATTTTTTGCGGATGAAAAAAGCAAGTGGCAGGCAATCATTGCTGAGATTGAAAAGGTTCACGCGACGGGTCGCCCTCTGCTGGTCGGCACGCGCAGCGTTTTGGCCAGCGAACGGTTGTGGCAATGGCTGTCCGAGCGTGGGCTGGAAGCTAAAATTTTGAACGCGACGCGATTGAAGGAAGAGGCGGAACTTATTTCGCTCGCGGGCGAAAAAGGTCGCATCATCATCGCGACAAACATGGCTGGTCGCGGCACGGACATCAAGCTGGGTCAAGGCGTGGTTGCGCTGGGCGGCCTGCATGTCATCGCAACCGAACGGCATGAATCAGGGCGCGTGGATCGGCAATTATTCGGTCGCGCTGGTCGTCAGGGCGATCCCGGCAGCGCACAGGCGTTCGTCAGTTTTGAAGATGAGTTGATTTGTAAATACCTGTCTAAATCGGTTCAGAAAATTGTGGTGAAAAGTTGGTCAGGCAATTTGCCGGGCAAAGGAAAAATTGCGAACTGGGCTTTCAATTTTGCTCAGCGCAAGGCGCAGACGCTGGCATTCAAGCAGCGCAAAGCCGTGGTGCAATCTGATTTGCGATTGGATGAGTCGCTCTCATTTGCGGGCGGCAACACCATTTAAGGGCTGCAACGAGAGTTTGCGGGGAACAGAAAATGAAAAATGGAGCGAGCGAAGGGATTTGAACCCTCGACGTTCACGTTGGCAACGTGATGCTCTACCAACTGAGCTACGCTCGCATCCAAAGGTCTGTGTATCATAAGCCAGTCGCCGCGACTGGCAAGCCTGAATTTTACGTCACTTGACGGTTTCGCCCAGCGTCGCGCGGATGACTTTCAACAAATAGTCATGTTCCAGCGGCTTTTGAAAATAGGCTACCGCGCCCGTATTGGTGGCGCGCTGTTTAGCCAAAGGATCGTCGGAGCCGGTAATGACGATAATCGGAATTTTCTTCACATTATCCAACCGGTGAAACCACTCCATGATTCGAAAACCGTCCCACGGCACGCCATCAACATCGGCGGAAAACTCAAGTCCAACAAAATCAAATCCGGCGCTTCTTTCCGAGCCGTAGAAACGGCGGTGGACCCGTCCATGGCCGTCAACACCTGATAGCCTGCCCCTTGCAACTTCAGGGAAATAGTTTTAATGACAATTTCGTTGTCATCCACCACCAGAATTTTTTTAGGCTGTCCGCCGGTGTTCATAAAAATTTATTGAGGAAACCTCTGAAACTTGACTACGAACCTAACAAAGCGTCCGCTCGGCGCAATGACAAAAATCGCAATATCACTATCAGTGAACTTAAGCCAAGCGCCGCCAATCATTTCTCGGCTTTGCCAGATGCGCCGACACCGCTAGACTATTCAGGTGAGCAACGTCTATTTCGCGCCCGGCGACCAGCGTGCCGCGAAGGTCAATGACCTCTTCGCCCGCATCGCCCGCCGCTATGATTTTCTGAATGATCTCCAGAGTTTCGGCCTGCACCGGCTTTGGAAACGACGCGTCGTCAGTCTGGCACAAATCAAAAACGGTGACCGAGCGCTCGACCTCTGCTGCGGCACAGGAGATATTTCTTTTGCCCTTGCTCGCGGTGGCGCGGAAACCACCGGTCTTGATTTCAGCGCCCAAATGCTCGACGTCGCCGCGCAACGTCAGTCGACCAACTCAAAATCAATAACCCAAAGTGTAAAATTCCTGCAAGGCGACGCGCAGCAACTTCCGTTTCCGGAAAACTCCTTTGACGTGGTCACCGTCGGCTATGGCTTACGCAATCTCACGAGTTGGGAATGTGGCTTGGACGAAATGCTTCGCGTCGCCAAACCCGGCGCGCGGCTCATCGTGCTGGACTTCGGCAAACCAACCAACGCGCTCTGGCGCGCAATTTATTTTACGCACTTAAAAATGTCCGTGCCGCTTATGGGCTGGCTGTTTTGCGGCGACGCCTCGGCTTACGCCTACATTTTGGAATCGCTCAAACATTATCCCGCGCAGCTCGCCGTGGCAGAAAAGATGCGCGCCTTGAAATTGCAGGATGTCTGCGTCATCAATCTGCTTGGTGGCGCGATGGCCATCAATTACGGCGTCAAACCTGGACGCGCCGCGTAGCCGCGCACGTAGCCGACGAAAGAAGCCGCGTCGGTCACGTTATTCTTCCAGTTGGCCTCGTATTCAATCGAGACGTTGCCAATGAAGTTCTGGCGCTTCAATTCATCAATCACGCCTGCGAGGTCGCAGTAGCCGGTGCCGGCGGGAACGTCATGCGCGGTGGGTGAAACTTCATTCATCTCGTGGAGGTGAACGCTGATGATGCGTCCCGACAAAATTTTCAGGCAATCCACCGGTTTCAAACTGGACTGAACCCAATGGCCGATGTCCGCGCAAGCGCCGATGCGGGCATCGCGATCTTTGACGACGCTCAAAACGTAATTCGGATCCCACATTTTGTATTCGGGTTTATTCGGCTGGTGTTGGTGGTCGTGAAAGCCCACGCGGATATCAAATTCCTTAACGAACTTTTCAATCGTGTCAATCGCCTCAACGGATTCGGTGGTGATGCCGTAGAGTTGAAATTTTTTAGCAAACTCAAAAATCTTTCGCGCACCAGCTTCGTCTTTCGGAATATTCACCACGCCATAATTCACCGCGCGGACGCCGCGCAATTTCAATTGCGCCTGCACGGCCGCAATCATTTCATCGGTGGCGTTGTGATCAAATTTCAAATCCGGTTTTTCCGCGCTGAATTTCTGGCCGGGATAAAATTCAATGACCTTGCCGCCCGCCGCCGCCGTTTTATCAATTGCCTCCATCACCGAAAACTCTTTAAAAGTCCACGCCTGGCAGCCCAGCGCGATGCCACCGGTCAGGCAGGTGTCCGGAATAGGTTCGGCGGACACGGCGAAGCCCGCAGCACAAAGCGCAGCGGCGAGCGGGATGAATTTAATTTTCAATTTATTTTTGGCGGATTGTTCCGCGAGTTTTTCAAACCGGTCAGAAAATGCAAGCGGCCTGTTGTCCCATCGCCTCACGCAAACACGTGAGGCAAAAATATGGATTTTGTTTTGAAACGCCAAAACCAGTTGCTAGATTTTTGACATGAAGCCGTCCATGCCCCGCTGGAACCGCCGCACGTTTCTCAAGACTGCTACGCTCGCCAGCGGCGCGGTCGTGTTCGGTGTGCCGACGCTGTTGCGCGGCGCGAACCTGAACAGCAAACTGAACATCGCGAGCATCGGCGTGATGGGCAAAGGTCAGAGCGATACGGATCATTGCGCCTCCGAGAACATCGTGGCGCTGTGCGACGTGGACTCAGCCCGCTGCGCCCCGCAGCTGAAAAAATATCCGGATGCAAAATTTTATCAGGATTTCCGCAAGATGTTTGATGAGATGGGTAAGGGCATTGATGCCGTGACCGTTTCCACGCCGGATCATTTTCACGCCATCGCGGAATCGGCCGCGATGCAACTTGGCAAACACGTCTATGGCCAAAAGCCGCTGACGCAGACGATTTATGAGGCGCGCTATCTGCGTGACCTTGCGCGCAAAACCGGTGTTGTCACGCAAATGGGCAATCAAGGTAGCGCGGCGGATGGCTTGCGGCGCGCGGTGGAATGTGTTCACGCCGGCATCATCGGCCAGGTGCGCGAAGTGTATGTCTGGACCAACCGCCCGGTCTGGCCGCAAGGCATGGATCGTCCTGACGGCAGCGATCCGGTGCCGGAAACTTTAGACTGGGACATCTGGCTCGGACCCGCACCGGTGCGGCCCTACAAAAAAGGAATCTATAATCCGTTCAATTGGCGGGGTTGGCAGGATTTCGGCACGGGCGCGCTCGGCGACATGGCGTGTCACACCGTGAACATGCCGTTTCGCGCGCTCGGTCTGGGCTACCCGACGGAAATCGAAGCCGCCGCCATCAACGGCATGAACAAGGAAACTTATCCCATCGGTTCCAAAATTCGCTTTGAATTTCCCGCGCGGAAAATTTCCGTGCCTGCTGTGCATAAGAACTTTTTCCACCGGCACGACACGCTGGCTTTAAATCCAGTCACGCTCTGGTGGCTGGACGGCGGCCAGCCGGATGCGAAAGCGCCGAACGGTCACGATTTCAGCAACAAACCGCCGCGCGAGCTAACCGCCGACATCGAGGAAATGCTCGGCGAAGTTCCGAACAGCGCCTGCCTGCTCATCGGCGACAAGGGCAAAATCTTTTCCCCGGACGATTACGGCGAACAATTTTTCATCCGGCTCAACGACGAGAAAAAATACCGCCATTACAAAAAACACGAGGCCATCGCCGCGATTCCCGAATCCATTCCGCGCAATCCCCACAAGGGCGACAACGACCACCGCCAACATCTCGAATGGATTGCCGCCATCAAGGAAGGCAAGCCGGACATGTGCTACTCGAAATTTTCCGTCGGCGCACAACTTACGGAAATCATGCTGCTCGGCTGCGTCGCCTTGCGCGTGGGTCAGAAGATTGAATGGGACGGTCCGAATATGCGCGCCACGAATTGTCCCGAAGCCGCACGGTTCGTCAAACGCGAAAATCGCTCCGGCTGGGTTTTGTCGTAAATCAAAAAAATTGCCGGCGTAGAAATTACGCCGGCAATTTTCAATTTTATTTCTGCGCGTCGTTCAGCTTGCGCGCGCGTAATTTTCAATCGGCTCCGCGCCAATCGTTCCGACCAGCGTCTTCGGATAATTTGCCGACTCGACCGCTTCCAGAGTTTTCCGCGCCTGCGTCAAACGCTCCGCGATGCCAAGTTTTTCCGAAACGTCCGTATAATTCGGGCGGCGCAAAAACTGGTTCAGACATTCGACGTGGCGCTTCCAAAGATTGCGATCCACTTTTTGTTTTGCCGCCAAACGCGCCGCATACCACGGGCTCGCCAACAGATTTTCGCGCGTGAATAATTTTCGCACATCCGGATGGTCGAGATGTTTTCCTTCCCACTCGTCGTTGAGCATGATGTGCAACAACGCTTGTAACGGCGGACACGCCTGCGCGATGCTGCCATCGTCAAAATACATTTTTGCGACGCGTTTCTGCGTGGCCACGATGTTGTCCATGCCGTCCACGAAAATGTCTTTGCCCTGCAATTCCGGTTTGAGCATCGCCTCGGTGAATACGGCCTGCGGATGATTAAAGACGCGACCAAAGAAGTTGTGAACGAAACGCGCGTTGATGCGCCAGCCGAGTCGGCTTGCCAAAACTTTTTTGCCGTCGTGCTCGAAGTCCGCGCACTTTTCGAGAAACCGATTCGCGATCAGAAATTTCGGATCCCGTTCCTCGGCGGTGAGGCGACACCAGATTTCCGGCACGATCAAACTCACGTCGTGATCCACGCGCAGATTCGGCCCGACGTAGCCGGCGGCGGTGACGAACGCATTTTGTCCCGTGAGAATGAACGACACGAGCGCGTTGTTCAGGTCAATTATCGGCGGCAGCGCATTGAACGGGCCTTTCGTCAGCGCGCCTTCGGAACCAGCGCCGGTGGTCGAAGGCGATTTGCCGGTCATGCTGCAAATCACTTCCATGAACAATTCCGGCAATTCAAAATAATGAATCGGGTTGTAGCACGCGAGCGCACGGATGCCGGTTTCCGGCGGATTATTGCGGCGCCCCGGTAACACGGCGGTGACGGGCGTGTATAATGGCCTTTCCGGCGGCACGCGGCGGCGCAGGCGCGCAGAAATTTCCGCGAGATACGTTTCACTGGCGCGCACAAGGTCGGGACGCTTTTGCAAGTAGCGCGGATTTTTCGTCGGCTTACCGTCCACGAGACGCGGGTTCGCGGTGCAGACAAAATATTCCGGCGCGCCGGTCGACGCGACTTCGCCGACAAATTTTTTCATCGGCTCCGTAAACTGGTGGAAACCGAGTGCGTCTTCGACCATGTCGCGCGCATCTTTCGGCGTGAGCGGCTCGTAGTTGGAAAAGAAATTTTCCGGCTGCACGAAATCCAGTTCCGCCTGCTTGTCGTAGCCGCGATGAATCGCATCGTCGGGGCGCTGGAACAAACGCTGCTCGCAATTCAGCGCAAATTTCAGCGAGTGATTTTTATCCACGTCGGCTGGTAAATCTTGTAGCAAACCCGGCGGCACGACGGTTGAAGCCGTGATGTCATCTTCCATCTGCACTTTGACGGCGGGATAAAAATCTTTACGCAAACCAAATGTGCGCCACGCGCCATCGCCATCAAAACCAACGCGCAAATAAGTCGTGACGAGTTTTTTATTGTCGCACTTGAGTTCGTTGCCCAGCGTGCCGTTGATGATGTCCACGGCGAAATGTTCACGCCAGTCCGCACCCCATTCCGGTTTGAAATAGCGCTTCACGACGAAGACAAGTTCCTTGACGTGCTGCGGCACGCCCGCGAGCCAAGCATTATATTCCGGCGTGTAATCGTGTTCGTCCGGCGTGAGCAATTTGATGACGGAACCGAGCGAGCGTTCGGGCGAAAGAATCGTGCGCGCATCCTTGTGCGATTTTTCGACGAAACGATTTGAGTAATCGCGGTCAATCAACTCGGCCACGCGGTCAAAATCATTTTTCATGTCCGACACAAAAACCGGGCCGGTCAAAATGGCGTCGGTAATTGGTTTGGAAATTTCCGATTTGCCGCCGCCGGAAACCGTGCACGGCTTGTGGCAATAAGTTCCCTCGGCCACCGTGCCGACCAATCGCCATTGGCGGCCCGCGCCCGGCGGTTTTTCCATTTTTACTTTGTAGCCGGACGGACGGACGTAAGTTTTTTCCGGCGAAAGTTTGATGGCGTGGTCGCCCGTCGCGTTCGTCCACGAAACTTTTTGCGACTTCAAATCGAAGTTTGCATCGTGCGGGACGTAGAGAATTTCCGGAAATTTTTTATCCACCGCGTAACCCTCCGGCTTCGCATCCATCGCGCTCGCGAATTGCGAAATCATTTCCTCGTAACGATGGCCGAGCTGGCGCACATGCGCCTCGCCGCTAAATTCTTCGCCCAAATCGTAGCTCTGAAAAACGAGCGCGCCGCCCGCGTGTTCTTCTTCCGCGAGACCAAAAAGATTGGCCGCGTAGCTCAACTGCGTCTTCACTTCTTTTTTGCAGTAGCCGAAATAGTTGTCGGCAATAATCGTAACAATGACGCCCGTTTCGTCGCGGCAAGTGAGCTTGAAGGCGTTGCCGCCGTTGTAAAGTTCGTCTTCTTTTTTCCAGCACATCCCGTCGCGGCGCTGGCGTTCCGTCGCGGCATCCCAATTCGGCAAACCAACGGATTTTTTGGTGAGCTTAATCAAATGTGGCGCAAGAATGATACAGCCGGTGTGACCGGTCCAATGTTCGGTATCGAGCGCAGCGTCATTTTCCGGCAGCAACGGATCGCCGCCATTTTCAAAAATCGTTTCGACGAAATCCAGATTGCTCACGAGATTGCCCGGCACAAAAAAACGGACCTCCATCGTTTTCTTTTTGGTGAAGCCCGGAACTTCGGGACACACGAGTGGACGGATGAGCAGCGTGACAAAACATTCCGCTGGCGACGGCTGCGTGGAGGTGAACGGCAGCTTCAACAATTCTTTCGGCGGCGTGAGCGCGTGCTGGAGAATTTTGGCGAAGGTGATTTTTGGCACGCCGAGTTTGTCGTCGGGAATCGGCAAGCCGCCTTCGCAGACGTGAAAAATTCCGGCGGTTGTGCGGCGATCGCTTTTCGGATTGTGCAAAACGCCTTGTTTGACGCGGTAGGAATTGATGATGTCGGAAGAAAAATCATCGCGGTCCACCGGCAGCGACAGCACGCGCGCGAGGCCCGCGCGATCGAGTGTGAAGGTGCGCGCGGGAAGTTTGGTCACTGGCGCATCTTGCAAATAATCGTAGAGAAACGTCTGTATGCGCGCGTCGGCGGGGCAAAGATGCTGGCCAAGCAGACGATCTTTTTCGCGCGATTGCGCAGCCATTGCCGCAGCGATTTCGACGAATTCCTTGTCGCCTTTGAGCGGCACAGGCGAGCAGCCGATGAGGGCGAGTTTGACGTTGATGTGCGCGATGAGATGGGCAGGCAACTGGCTGTTCATGACAAATGAGATTTTTTTCAGTCCGTCAGACCATCCGTCAGACCGAATCCTTTGCACCAAGTTTGCTGGCGGAACCGCCTTTGGCAACTTTTTTTTGCACCGCGATGGAAAATGCCTGTGACTACTTCGCATCCATTTTCCAGATGCCGTTCCAATTTGTCGGCGGATGAATGACGAGCTCCGCGCAGCGAGCGGAAAGCGTTTTGCTTGGTCCGTCGGAAAATTCTTTGCCGATGGCGGCGAACATGAGCTGCGCTTCGACAAAACGGCCAAAGTGGTATTCGTCGAACGCCTTTTTGTAGCGCACGCAAATCTCCGCGAAATTTGGAGGTGTGCATGGATTTTCACACTCGAACAATTCCACCGGCTCGCTCTTGCCTTTCACGATGACGCGGTCAATCAGCCGATGCCGACCTTGCGCGCTGAATTGCGCAAACGCGTCGCGCGTGACAAGCAGCCGCGCGCCGTAATATTTCGTGAGCGCCTCGACGCGCGCGGCTTCGTTCACCGTATCGCCGACGAGGCCGTAATCTAGTCGCAGCGCGGAACCTTTATTTCCAACAAGCACGCCGCCGCTGTGCAGCGCGACGCCGTAGCCAAATAATTTTTGAATCTCCGGCGATAGCGTGGCGCGCAACTCTTCCATTGAACGAATCAGCTTTTGCGCGGCGCGACTAGCACGATCTGCGGCGTCCGGCTGTTTTTGCGGCGCGCCCCAGTAACTTAAAAATTGATCACCGAGAAAATGTTCCAAGTTTCCTTCTTCGCCCATGATGGCGCTCGTCTGCGCCTCGAAAACTTGGTTGAGCAAATCAAACATTCCTTTTGGTCCAAGCGCTTCGGCGAGCGGCGTGGAGTTACGCAAATCGGTCAGCAGCAAAACGACTTCAGCGCGGCGCGGCTCCATCGAGCCGGGATCGGCCAGCACGGCTTCGAGCACGCGCGGCGAAAAATAAAGTCCCATCGTGTGCTTCAATTTCATCCGCTCCAAACGCTCGGCAACAAAATCAAAAACAAGCGCGGCGAGGCCGATGGCAGCCAGCACGATCAAGGGATGAATTACAGGAACAATTAAATTTAGATGGTCAAAAGAAAATTTTGCCGCAAGAAAAACGCCGCCGCCGAGAATAAAAATTGCCACAAGCCTTTTCACTGGTGCGCGCACAAACTGACACAGCGCGGCAGCGAGCAGACCTGATAAAATGATTAGCAGCGCATTCGCGAGCGGCGGTGTTTCGCGTAGAAACTCATTGTGCAGCGCGGCGTTTATGATTTGCAGGTGGATTTCTGGGCCGGGCATTTCATCGCGGAACGGCGTGCGGTGGAAATCCTGAAAAATATTTGCCATCGGCCCGATAAGAATAATTTTGCCGCGAAACGCTTCGCCGCCGGCAAAGTTGCTTTGCCAGATTTTCGGTGTCAGCACGTCGGCGATGGAAATGACCGACCACATTCCCGGCGGGCCGGTAAAGCGAATACTGGTTCGTCCCGGCAACGCAGGGATTTTTTCCGATTCGCCAAATTTTATTACGGAGCGAGCGTCGAGTGATTCAATGATGGCAGCTGGCGCAGCGTTCACGGCATCGCCGAGTTCGTGATTCGTGGCGCGGAAACGGGCGCGGCGAAAAATATCGTCGTCATCCGGCCAGATGTTGACGTAGCCGACGCGCGGATCGAGCGCGCCCGGTTTGCCCGGCACATCAGGGATGATGGACGTATTTGGCGCGGTGAGGTGTGTGAGAATTCCTCGGTCCGTTTCCACCGGACTGAAATTGCTGCCGATGACGACGCGGTCGCCGTATTTTTCCAGCACGGCGCGCAGCTCGTCGTCGCCGTCGGATTCCGCACCAAAAACCAAGTCAATCACGATGGCCTTCGCGCCGGCATTGGCTAGTTGCTCAATGAGCGCGGCCCAAACGCGACGCGACCAAGGAAAACGTCCGCGCAATTCGCCGAGCACGGGATTGTTCGTCACGTCGCTCGGAAAAATCACGTCGTCGTAGCTGGGTCGGTCAATGCCGATGAGAACAAGGTTGGTGTTGGCTGGTGTAAAACGGCCGGTGCGCGTAAAAAAATCTTGGAAATAATTATCTGCGTCCTTGAGCGGCGCGTTCAGCAGTTCCGGGCCGAGAAAATTCACCGTCATCACTGCCAACGTGATGAATGCGCACAAACTGGTGATGACAGTGGCGCGGCGCAGACCGGGGCGGCTGGAATTTTTTACAGGCATTGCGTGTTGATAGTTTGACTTCTCGGCTCCAGAAGCGTAAAACGGAATCAAATTAGGCCGATTTCATCATGAAAACAATTCTTCTTATCGTAGTATTTGCTGTGACGTGCCGGATTTCCGCGGTGGCGGCTCCTTTGACGGAAAGCACTTTCACGGAAATCATCAACGAAGTGAACACTCTGTCCGCCGCCGGTGATGCGACGACGGCCAAGGTTAGCGACGTTTTGAAAGCGCCGCAGCGCGTCCGCACCGGCCCGCAGTCGCGCGCGGAACTTACCGCGCCGGACAAAACCATCACGCGCGTCGGCGCCAACACAGTTTTTTCCTACGCTGACAGCGGACGCACGTTAAATCTGGAGCAGGGCAACGTGCTGTTTCACGCGCCCAAAGGATTGGGCGGCGGCACAATCAAATCCGGCGGCGCGGCCGCAGCGGTTCTGGGCACGACGCTGATTGTATCGGCGACAACCGGCGGCGGGTTCAAAGTGATTTTGCTGGAAGGCAAAGGCAAAGTGACTTTGCCGAATGGAAACTCCGTTACGCTCTTGGCTGGTCAGGAAGTTTTTGTGCTGCCGGGCGGAACTGAATTCAGCAAGGTGTTTAGCATTAATTTGGACAAGCTCGTTGAAGGTTCGTTGCTGGTGAAAGGTTTTTCGCATGATTTGTCTTCGCTGCCGCTGATTCTGCTGGCGATAGAAGGTCAAAATTCAAAAATCAAATCCGGCGCGTCCTCTGATACCGGCCAGCCGCCGGAATTTTTCCTGCCGCCACCCGCGCCGGGCAACGGCCAAAACGTGCTCGACCCCGCCACCTACAACACGGCGGCGCATCCGCCTCTAAACAACCGGCAGTTCCGGTCGCTGAACAGCAGCCTCGGCCAAGGCCAGCCGCCAAGTGGCGTGGGCCCCGGCGGTCGCCCGATCACTTCCACAGGATTCCGCGGATAATTTTTATTTTATGAGCCTGAAAAAATATTTTCTCACGGGCGTGCTGGGATTGGCTGCAAGCTTGCCTGCCTTCGCGCAAATGTCGACCGCCAGCCAGCAGGTGGATTCTGTTCAGCAACGTCGCCAACTGGAACAGGCCGCGCAAATGATGATTGCCACGAATGCTGTGCCGGAACTTTACACCGGCGAATCCAGCGACGTCGGACCGCAATCCGTTCTGCAAACGAAGCCGCGCCGCACATACATTGAAGCCTTTGCCGACGCGCAGTATTTCTATACAGACAACATGTTTCTTGCGAACCAGAAGAAGCAGGGCGCCGATGTTCTCGTGAGCACCGTATCTGCCGCGCTCGCGCCGACAGCGTATGATTTTCAGGAGGGATCGCTCGCGCCGCGCCTCGGGTTCCAGCAGCAATGGTTCAACTACGGATTGACCGGTCCCCAAACGGTGGACGCTTACAACTTCAGCACGCACACCTTCAGCCGCGTTAATTTGAATCAGTTTGATTTCAACGCCATGACCATTTTCAGCGATGTGGCCTGTAGCAAACAAAATTGGACCGTAGCGCTCGGTGGCTATTATCGTCAACTCAACGATGCGCAAAACACCGACCAGTTCTACAACGAATACGTTCCGAATTGGGCAATCCGTTACAATTTGTTCACCAGCGATAAAACCGCCATATCCATTGGCTACGAAGGTGATTGCCGCCTAACCGACACCGCCAACGTGCCGCCAAAAAACGGCAGCAACTTCAACAACCGGGTGGATAACAGCCTCGTCGTCGCTGGCAGTTGGCGCTTGTGTCGCTATGCGATTTTGCAACCGTCCTACCGTTTTCAACAAACCCATTTCACGACCACTTGGCGCGATGATTATCTGAACTCCTTTGCCCTCGCACTCTACATTCCGTTCAATGACTACGTCACCCTGCGCGGCTACGTCAGCTACGACATTTTGAATACCGACGGCTTCTATGTGGAGAACAGCGACACGCTCAACGCTGGTGTCGGTTTAAATCTCACCGTTCGTTTCTGAAATAAAATTACTGCGCCGCGACCAGCGGCTTGTGGTAAGTGTGGCACTCCGCGCAAGTGTCCGCCACGCCGCCACGCGGACTGTGGCACGTCACGCAGGCTTCTTTCGCCGGTAATAAAATATCCGCCGTATCCTTGCTGCGAACCGCATCGTGACATTGCGCACACGCAACGCTAGCGTGCTTCGTGTGATTAAATTTAGCCTGCGCCAACCAGCGTTCCGTTTGAATTGGCTTCGTAATTTCTGGCGCACGGGCGCTTGATTTTTTCACCTCGTGACAATACGCGCAGCCGGGAAAAATTGCGCGCACTGCGCCACTCACGTTGCCCACACTAATTTCCGGCGCGGTCGTGGACGTGCTGAAAAAAACGCGTTTTTCCAAATCTTCACCGCTGCCAAATTGCGCCCGCAAGTCCGCAAGTTTCTTCTCCACGAAAATATTCGCGTCTTCATCTTTACCGAACTGCGCGGCTAAATTCAGATACTGTTTCGGCAGACTCCGTAAAAACGCCGAGACAAATTCCGCGCTGCCGTGCGGCAGTTGCAGTTCCGGTGTTTGCGGATCGAATTGCAGCGAGTGACACACGCGGCAGTTCTTCTCAAACTCCACTGGTTTCATAAACGCGCCCGCTGCATCCGGCTGATGACAAAACGCGCAGTCCAATTTTTTGCCACCGGCCAGTTTTGGAATCGTCGTGCCAGTCAGATGCAGCGCGTGGTTAAATTTCAACGTGTCCGGGTCGTGCAAATTTTCCGTGATGAATCTGAACTGAGGATGATCGTCCGCAAAATGATGAATGACCGGGGTGACTATATTTTTTGTGATTGGATTCATCTTCGCCGCGTCGCCGTGGCAAAAGCTGCAACTCGCATCCGTGGTTGCCGCCATCATTTTACCTTGATGCTCCGCGTGGCAAAACGCGCAGGAAATTTGCGGCGCGCTGGGCTGATGAAAATTTCTGCCCGCGTGACATTTCAAGCATTACTCGTCAATTGCTGTCGGGTTGGCAGCGGAGGCGCTTGCGATTTTCTTAAAATCCAAAATTCCCGGATCCGCGCGCAGCGCAACATTCACCATTCCATTCGGACCGCTGTTGCCGGCGACGTGACACGCGCCGCAGCTTTCATTCAGATGATTCGTCACCGCCAGCGCCGCGAACGCCGCGCCGGAATGCGGGTTGGAAATGGTTCCAGGACTGATGAAATTATTTCTCCACGGTGGATTGCCAAGAATGACCAGCAGCAACGCACACGAGGCGGCAATGACTGCAAGCGTAACGCGACCGCGCCACAAACGCAGCGTCGGGACGGGTGAGCATTTCGGGACAGGATTGCAACAGCTTCCGTCCGGCAACGGCCCGGACTCGCATTCGCCGCCGGGGCGCGTGCAAATCCAGCGGCCTTTCGTTTCACCCGGCTTGGTTTTCAGCACCGGTTTGCATTCTGCCGACGCACCGCAACGACCTTTTGCATCCGGCCCTTGGCGGCACGCTTTACCCTCGCAGTCGTTACCGCAGATGTAATTCTGGTTTGGTCGCGCGTAATTCTGCGCATCAAAATCCGGCGCTGGCAGTTGCTCACTCATCGAGCACCTCCGGAAAAGCCAAATACCAAAATGATGTGGAGCGCGGTGAAAATTAGCAGCCCGTAAGTCAGTGGAATGTGAACGAATAGCCAAAGCCGCAGGGCGAGTTGTAACGCGCGGTGATAATCCAGTCCATCTTTCTGCCGAACAAGCGCGGCAAGTTCGAGATTTTTTCTTTTTCAACGTCGCTGGCAAAGCGGCGCAGGTCTTCGAGTTCGGCGAGCAATCCGCTGACTTCACGGCGCGACTCAGCTAGGTGATTCCAGAAATTTTTTGGGCCGGAGAAAAACACCGCCAGCCGCTTCGTATAAAATTCCGCGATGACCACTGACTTAGCTTCGGAGCCAAGCGCTAACGTTTCTACTTCGGTTTTAAGGGCGTGGCACAATGCGGGGATTTTCTCAAAAATCACTTCGCCACCGCGCGTCGCTAGCCGGCGTGGCAACACACGGCTGAAAAATAATCCCACAAAGCCGCTACCGCTGACCAACACGAATAGCCATGCGAGCACGGCCTCAAACCAGCCGTGCGGCAGGCGGAAGTTTAGGTGAATGAGAAATAATAGCGTCGTGAAGAAACCTAGATAGATATGGATCTGCAGCCACGTTTCGGATTTGCCAAGCGGCAGGAACGGCAGTTTTTTCCGCACGTTGTAGATCGTCAGCACGAACATCCCCGCGAGCAACACCCAGCCCGTGAGGTAAGCGTAGTTCGGCAGCGTGTTAAATTTTCCATTTAGCCACAACGCTCCAACCGTCGCGGCAATCAGCGCGATCAGGCCGATGAAAAATTGGTGGCGAAAACGTTTCATAACTTCAGCCACCTCGAAAGCGAATCGAGATTATTCAAATTCATCCGCGTAAGCGCGCCATGCGGACACGCACGTTCGCACGCGGGGCCGCCATGATTTTCCACGCAGAGGTCGCACTTCGTCGCCTTCGCGATGGGTTTCATTTCCTGATCCACGAGAAATTCGCCGCGTTCGTCGCGTGCCTCAACCATGCGGATTGCATCGTAGGGACAATTCGTGAAACAGGATTTGCAGCCGATGCACGTCGTGGGATTGATGACCACTTGTCCGGCAAAAGACTCACGATGAATCGCGCCGGTCGGACAGCCAATCATGCAGACCGGATCAGCGCAATGCATGCAAGCATTGGCGATCATCAGACGCCCGGCGCTCGGCCCGTGACGCAGAAAGCGTGGATTGTTGTCGTGCGTCGAGGCGCAGGCGCGCACGCAATCGTCACAGCGCGTGCAACGGTCGAGGTCAATCACCATCGAGGCCGTGCCGTTAAAAAATCGGTTCTCGGTAAGAAATTCTAAAATCTCGGCGCCCACTTTTTCGCGCGCGCGGGTTTGCGGTGCAGCGGAATCAAAATCATCTTCAGTTTTTTCGACCAGTGGCGGTAATTCATTTTTGGGCAGCGACGGTAAAACGATTTCTTCCATCACGCGCGTCGGCACGACGAGCAAGTGTGTGTAGCCGATGGCGCGGAGCGAGAATTGAAAATTCACCGGCGACTCTTTGTTGCGCCAGTTGTGGGCAATTTCGTTCAGGCCAAAAATTTGTCCGGCACCGATGTAATTCAGCGTGCGTTCACCGCCGCCGAATTTTTGCGAGACACGCGCGAAGCCGGCGCGCAGCAAAACGATTCCATTCGGATAATCACATTCGCCAACAATGACGGGCTCTTTCTCCGGTCGCACGCTGCCAGATTGCGCGAGCCGCTTGTATTCGCCGGACCAATCGTAATCGCCGAATGTGGAAAATTCTACCGCCTCGGCCACGCGGTCGAGTTGTTCTCTCGAAAGATTTTTGAAGAGCGGCGTGGCGCGGAGATACGAAGCGAGAGCGCGTTCGCGGTAAATTTTGTTGATGTGCGTGCGCAGCGCGTCGTCATATTTCATCAGGTCACGCAGACCTTGCCAGCGGATTTCAAGCAACTCTGCATCGTCGCTGTCGGCAAAAATCGTGGAGGTGCGCGCCATGCGGCTGAGCGCGGCGATTTCACCAAAAAACTCTCCGGCAATCATCTGCGCCGTGCGGTGCTGATCTAAAATGCGCGGCACATCCTGCAAAAACACGCGCGTCTCTTTTTCATTTTGCCGCGCGCTGACGCCGGAGCTTTGTCCGAGTAAGCTGCGCGGCAACATTTCCGGCGGACGCGAACGATTCCAAAGTTGCGCCAGCGTGCGGAAAACACCTTTTTTATTGGTCGCCTGACGACCGAGCAGCGACGGCGGGAGATCCGGTTTCAACACCACGCGCGCCGCGCCTTGCAGAATCAAAAATGCCGATGTGCCGTAATCACCTTGGCGCATGATGATTTCGCCTTTGCGAAATTTCAAAATGCGCGCGTCATTGCGGAGGATTTCGCGGAGCGGCGTGCGCTTGGGAAATTTTTCGGCAGCCATTCCGCTGAACGGCGCGGTGGCCAGCAAGCGCTCCACGTCCGCGTCAGTCATGTTCGCGTCGAAAGCGGCGTCCCAACGTTGCGGGCGTTCAAGAATGGTCGGGGCGGCGGGCATTTTTAGTTTGGAATTGTGTTAAGCATCCAAAACCAAATCATTCTTCGGGCGGCAAACGCAGGTGAAACAACTACCGGCTTCGGGCGTGGCGTCGGGCTTCTTCAAATAATCCACATCGCCGGATTTGATGGCGACGACGCATGAACCGCAACTACCCGCGCAGCAACCGGAATCAATTTTCACGCCCTGCGCTTTCGCAAACTCCAAAATATTTTCCGATGCTGGTTCCCAGCGCACGGTTTTGTTTGAGCGCGCGAACGTCACGTTTATCTTCGCGAGATGAACCGTTTCGCTTGGTGAAGGCACGGCGGTTTTTTTTCTTCACCGTCGCGGGGCCGAATGCTTCAAAGTGGACCACGCTATCTGGCACGCCCCAGGCTTCGAGGCCGTCGGTCAAACTTTTCATGAACGCGCCGCTGCCACAAAGATAATATTCAAAATTGTTCGACGGCAGAATTTCCTTCAAAAGCTCAATGCCCACGCGGCCTTCGTGCTGATAATCTTTTCCCTTCACATCGCGTTCACCCGGCTTGCTGTAAGCGATGTGCAGATGAATGTTGTCATTTTCCGCCGCCAGTTTTTCCAGTTCCGCCTTGTGGATGTGCTCGCGCACATTACGGACGCCGAAGAAAAAATACACTTCACGTTTGGAACCGCTTGCAGCAATCGCATTTGCCATGCTCAACATCGGCGTGATGCCGACGCCACCCGCGAGCAACACGACGGGATTCGTCTTGGTCATGTCCAAAAAGAAATGGCCGGTCGGCGCTTTGACGTTGAGGATGTCGCCTTCCTTCACAACGTCGGTGAAAAAACTGGAGCCCGCCCCATGCGGCAACTCCGGTTTATCTGCCGGCGCTTTTTCTTTTTTGATCGTAACACGGTAATAATCCTTCTGATGCGGGCTGTCGGAAAGCGAGTAGCAGCGGATGAGCGGCTTGTCGCGTCCGGGCACATCGAGTTGGAATGTGAGGTATTGGCCGGGCTTGAATTGCGGCAGCGGACGACCATCGTGCGGCTTTAAATAAAACGCGTTCACGTCCTCACACTCGGAAATTTTTTTGACGACGGAAAATTTTCGCAACCCATTCCAACCGGTCTGCGCCTGTTCAGCCTCACGACAACGAAGTTTGGTTTCGGCAAGTTGGACGCGCAGTTTTTGCATTACGACGCGTTGCTGGCGGTTCTCGGCGAAAGTGCGCAAGAGCGAGCGGAAAATCTCCAGCGCCAGCCACGCAAGCAGTCCGGCTAGCAGCGCATTTCCGGCTAGCAGCGCATTTCCGGCGACGAAGCTCAAACTGCCTCCGCTGGCGTTGCGCAGGGATTCAATTAAGGTTGCATTCACGCGCCCACTCCATTAACCAATTTACTGCTGTGAGTAAAACAATTTATAACCGCGCCGCCAGCCTTGCCCTTGGAATATTTTTTGCGGCCAGCGCGGTGCATGGCGGCGAGACACCGGCGAAATTTCTTGGCGCGAATTCCTGCGCCAGTTCCAGTTGCCACGGTGGCGGCGGACAAAATCAAAACCAGTTTCTCGTCTGGTCGCTGAAAGATTTTCATTCAAAACGCCCCACTGCGACGCTCACGACTGCGCGCTCCAAGCAAATTGCCGACGCGCTGCAAATCAAAGACCCGTCTGCCGATTCCCGCTGCACGGTTTGTCATGCGCCGTTGCACGAAGTTCCTGAAAATCTGCGCGGCGAAAATTTCAAAGTGAGCGAAGGTGTTTCGTGTGAAAGCTGCCACGGCGCGGCAGAAAATTGGCTGCGCGCACACACGCGCAAAGATTACACACGTGCCGACCGCACGGCGGCGGGAATGCGCGATCTGCAAAATCTTTATGTCCGCGCCAATACCTGCGTCGCGTGCCATCAGAATGTGGATGCGGATATTCTCAAAGCCGGTCATCCGGAATTAATTTTTGAACTCGATGGTCAGAGCGCCACCGAGCCGAAACATTGGAGCGCGGAGAAAAACGGCAATGGCGCGCAGGCGTGGCTCGTCGGTCAAGCCGTCGCGTTGCGCGAGATGAGTTGGCAACCTGCCCAGGAAAATTCGCCGACGGAAAGTGAAATCAACCGCTGGGCGGGTTCGGTTTGGGCGGCAAAAGTTGCAGCGCGGGGCATCAGCGGTCTGGTAAATGATCGAGCTTTGCCCATAGCACCGAAGGAAGCTGTCCAAGCCGCCGGAATTATCCAAGGTGAACTCGATAGATCTGCCCAGCACTATGCAGCAATGAGTTGGTCGGATGATATCACGCGCAAAATGTTGCTGGCAGCCGCCCATACCGGCGCTGCGTTCCGCGATACTGCCGTCTCACAAAATCTTCAAGCCCGCCGTGCTGAACGCTTGGTGCTTGCGCTCGATCGTCTCGTCGCCGCGTCACCGGAATTGAAAAATAATGCGCCGGTGCAATCGTCGTTGAATCAATTGTTCAAGTGGGCGCAATCCATTCCCGACTTTGATCCTAAACAATTTGCCAACGAGCTGGATAAACTTTCGATGGCGCTCGCTGCACATTGATTTTTTGCGGTTGTTAGATTAGACATCCCCACCGTTTTTTCTACCGCTGCCCGCGCTTCGCGCTTACGCTGTCTGCGCATGGCAATTCTTGGCAAACGTAATTCGCTCGCGATCATCCGCGCGTCTCAACCCGGCCTCTACCTCGACGGCGGTGAACTCGGCGAAATTCTTTTGCCCGGCCGCTACATTCCCGCCGGTCTCGCGCCCAAGCAAAAGCTCGACGTTTTTGTCTATCGCGACTCCGAAGACCGCCTCGTCGCCACAACGGAAAAGCCGCACGCGATGGTCGGCGAATTCGGCTACATGAAAGTCATCAACGTGAATCCGCAGATCGGCGCGTTTCTCGATTGGGGTCTTGCGAAAGATTTGCTCGTGCCATTCCGCGAACAGGAAATTCCGTTGCGCGTCGGCGACTGGGTAATTGTCTATGTCGCGCTCGACGCGCAGACGAATCGCATTCTGGCGAGCACGCGGTTGAATCGGCATTTGAGCCGCGACACGCCGGCGTATCGCGACGGTCAGCCGGTGAACATTTTCGTGACTGCCAAGACGCCACTCGGCTACAACGCCATCGTGGATAATGCGCATTTCGGGTTGCTCTACAAAAGCCAGCTCGCCTACGCGCTCAAGATTGGCGCGCGGATGAAAGGTTTCGTCCGCACCGTGCGTCCAAATGGGAAAATTGATTTGAGCCTTGATGCCGTCGGCTATAAGCGCGTCGCGTCGCTGACCGATTTGATTGTGACCGCGCTCAAGATGAGCGGCGGCAAACTGGCGTTTGACGATAACAGTTCGCCAATCGAGATTCGGCAAAATTTTAACGTGAGCAAGAAGGCCTTTAAGCAAGCACTTGGAAAACTTTACAAAACACGGCGCATCGCGTTCACCAAGCCGGGCATTGAACTGCTCGAAAATGAAACGTGGACGCCGGGAGCGAGATTAAAACCAAAACCATGAGAGACCAAATCATCGGGTTGCTGGAACAAAAAGATTACGTTCCATTGAGCGCGGAAAATTTGCAGCGCCACCTGCGCGTGACGCCGGAGCGCGAGCCGGAGTTTCAGCGCACACTGCGCAAGCTGGAGCGCGACGGCGAGATTGCGTGCATCAAGGGCGCGCGTTATGCCCTCGCGCGCGACGCGGATTTGATTCCGGGTCGCATTCGCATGAACCGTTCTGGACGCGGTTTTCTTCAGCCGGATGATGCGAGCATCAAGGAGATTTCCATCGCCGAAAGTGCCACTGGCACGGCGTTGCACGAAGATCGCGTGCTGGTGCGCCGCGATTCGCGCCGGAAAAACTTTCGCGAAGGCGATCAGGAAAACGGCACGGTCGTCCGTATTCTCGAACGCAAGCGCACGCAGATTGTCGGCACGCTGGCGCAAAGCAAACAATTCCTCTATGTCATCCCCGACGACCCGCGCATCCCGCACGATGTTTATGTGACACCGCCGCGCGATGTGGGCCGACCGGCGCGCGTCGGTGACAAAGTCGTGGTCGAGCTGCGCGAATGGGAATCGCGCCACAGCAATCCCGAAGGCGAAATTGTCGCGGTGCTTGGCGCGCCCGATGAAGAGGGCGTGGATATGCTGTCCGTGTTGCGCCAATACAACTTGCCGCTGCATTTTCCCAAGGCCGTGTTGGCGGAAGCTCACGCCGTCGGCAATGTCGTTCACGAAAAAGATCTGGCCGACCGGCTTGATTGCCGCGCGCACAATGTCATCACGATTGATCCTGACGACGCGAAGGATTTCGACGATGCGATTTGTCTCGAAAAAATTTCTGCCGACCAATGGCGCTTGTGGGTGCACATTGCGGACGTGTCGCATTATGTGAAGCCCGGCACCGCGCTCGACGAAGAGGCGCGCAAACGCGGCAACTCGACTTACCTCGTTGACCGTGTCATTCCGATGCTGCCGGAGGCGTTGAGCAACGAACTCTGTTCGCTCAAGCCGAACGTGGACCGTCTGACCAAGTGTGTGGAGTTTCTGGTGTCGGCGGACGGACGCGTGCTGAACACCAAGTTTCACGCCGCTGTCATTCATTCGCAGCGGCGTTTCAGTTACCAGCAAGTGCTGGCGATTTTGCAACGCGCACCGGCGGACGATCCGATTGAGCAGATGCTTCATTCGGCGCATCAGCTTGCGCAAAAAATTCGCAAGCATCGCTTCAAGAACGGTTCTCTGGATTTGGATTTTCCGGAAACGAAAATCCGTTTGGACGAAAACGGAAAAATTTTGCGCATCGAGAAAAACGAGAACGACGTTTCACATCAGCTCATTGAGGAATACATGTTGCTCGCGAACGAAGCCGTCGCGACGCGGCTGATGAGCTTGCGGACGCCGGCGATTTATCGTGTTCACGAGGAACCGGACGCGCGGCGCTTACAGGAATATCGGCAGGAGGTCATGGCGCACAACGTCCAGTGCGGCAACCTTGGTCAGCCGGCGGAAGTGCAGAAATTGCTCGCGAAACTGGGCACTTTGCCCATCGGTCCGGCGCTCAAGATCGGTTTTCTGAAATCGCTGATGCGCGCGTGTTACTCGGTTGAGCCGCTCGGCCATTACGGACTCGCAAAGAAAAAATACACGCACTTCACCTCGCCGATTCGCCGCTACGCCGACCTCGTCGTGCACCGCGCGCTGTTCGATAAAATTTCGGCTAAGGCATCCGCGCTGAAAGAAATCGCCGAACACATTTCCGTCACGGAAAGAAATTCCGCCGATGCGGAACGCGACAGCAAGGACGTGAAGTTGTTCGCGTTCTTGAAAGCGCAGTTAGAATCCGGCGAGCCGGTAAAATATCCCGCGCTCGTGACGGACGTTCGCAACTTCGGATTTTTTGTGGACGTTTCCGGCCTCGCGATGAGCGGGCTTGTGCCGTTGTCCACGATTGAAGATGACTTTTATGTCTTCGATGATCGGCGCCGCAATCTCGTTGGTCGCCGCACGCGCCGCGTGATTAAACTTGGCGACAAACTGACGGTGCAAGTTGCCAAGGTGGATTCGTTCAAGAAGCAGGTGGATTTTTGTCTGGCCGAGGAAGAACGCAAGCCAGCGCCGTTGCGACCGCAGCCAACGCGGCCCGCGCCTGCACGTCCGCAGCAATTTTCGCAGCACAAAAAGTCCGCGCCGTTTGGACAGGAAAATAAACGTCCGTCATTCACGCCCGCCAACAAATCGCACTGGAAAAAATCGGGGCAAAAAGATTCACGTCCGCCATCCGCACACCGGCCGGATTCACGACCGCAGGATTCGCGTTCGAATCCATCGCGACGGGAAGATTCGCGTTCACAAGAATCTAAGCCGATGTTTCGCACGTCCGGTTCGCAATTGCCGACGTCACAGCGACCACTGATGAAATCCAGCAGCAGCGGTAATTTTTCCAAGCGCCGCCGTTGAGGTCGCAGAGGGGAATTTTAATTTAATCGCCAAGACACAAATGAAGAAAATTTCTTCGTCATTTTATACTTCGAAGGTAAGTAACAACTTTTCCGTAGCCTTGCGATTCAGCGTAGTTAATTGCGTCGCTGCCGAAATTATCTTTTAAATCTGCTTTTGCACCGTGTTTTAGCAGCAGTTTTACCATTGCTAAATCTCCTCCGGAGGCTGCGTCCATCAACGGAGTAATTCCGTTATTTTCAGGAACGTTCGGGTCAGCTCCCTTCGATAGCAGTAATTTTACCTCTTTAATGTTGTTATCGGAAACGGCTTCAAATAGCCGTGTAGCTCCTACCGAATCCCTCACATTGATGGAATCTTTATTCATCAGAGTTAAACCAACTCCGGCTCTTCAATGTTCCTTGGTGGCTTGGAAAGCGGCGTCCCATCTGCGGCCTCGGGATACTCGAAGATTTTTCCTTCGAAATTGCGGATGACCACCCGGTCGGCGTTGTGGCTCAAAACGTATTCGGGATTGATCGGCACTTTGCCGCCGCCGCCGGGCGCATCAATAACGTATTGCGGCACGGCATAACCGGTCGTGTGGCCGCGCAATTTTTCCATGATCTCAAGCCCCTTGCGGACGCTGACGCGCAGGTGCGCGGAGCCGGAAATCAAATCGCATTGGTAGATGTAATACGGCTTCACGCGGCACATCAAAAGTTTTTGGACGTGCGCTTTCATTACGTCCGTGTCGTCGTTGACGTGCTTGAGCAACACGCTTTGATTGCCGAGCGGAATGCCGGCGTCGGCAAGGCGACCCATCGCGTCGCGCACTTCGGTCGTGAGTTCGCGCGGATGATTCGAGTGAATGCTCATGAAGAGCGGATGAAATTTTTTCAGCATCGCGCAAAGCTCGGGCGTGATGCGTTGCGGCAGAAACGTCGGGATGCGCGAACCAATGCGGAGAAATTCGACGTGCGGAATCGCGCGCAGGCGGCTCAACAGATTTTCCAGTTTGTCGTCACTCAAAAGCAGCGGGTCGCCGCCACTCAACAACACGTCGCGAATTTCTGGATGCGCGGCGATGTAGGCGATTTGCTTGTCGAATTCAGGATGAAAATCGTAGCCGGTCGCGTTGCTCACGAGTCGAGAGCGCGTGCAGTAACGGCAATACGCCGCACAACGATCAGTCACCAAAAATAAAACGCGATCGGGATAACGGTGCACGAGTCCGGGCACGGGCGAGTGCGAATCTTCGCCGACGGGATCGCTCATTTCCCACGGCGCGGTGTGGGATTCTTCGATGCGCGGAATGACCTGCTGACGAATCGGGCAATGTTCATCCGCCGGATCAATGAGATTAAAAAAGTAAGGTGTGATGGCGAGCGCCAGTTTTGTGTTCGCGAGTTTTGCGCCAGCCAATTCTTCCGGCGTGAGCGTCGGTAAAAATTTCTGCAACTGTTCCACCGTCGTGATGCGGTGTTTCAACTGCCAGCGCCAGTCATTCCAATCTTTTTCCGAAACGTCGTGCCAATAGCCGCGTCCGGCGGAAGTGAATTTCTTCAGCGCTTGCATCGAGTTGCCCGAAGGCGGTTCTCCGCGTCCCGTGGATGAATTTTCAGCCTGCATTTTTCAGTATGGGGACTATAAGTTTGAATCACGTTCTGTCAAGTTGCCCACTCACGGCGCGAGGCGATCCACGTTCAGCGGCAATTCGCTGGCTTTCAGCCTGACTTCCACATCACGTCGTTGTGTGTCCAGCGCATCCAGTTTTTTAATTGTGGCGCTGGCGCTGGCGGGACGGTGAAAAAAACCTTTCTTTTTACCGCCAAGAAAATCAGTGAAGGCTTGATGGTAACCAGCGGCGACCGGCGCGAGTGGCGGCGTGAGCCGAAGTTGAATGAGTTCCAAATCGCGCAACTTGGTGCGGAAAATTTCCGCCTGCCGCTCTGGTGGAAAATTTTTCAGGGCGGACTGCAAAGTAATTTCCGCATACGTCGGTAAAGAGTTGGAGGCGTAACGAACATCCACCGGCACGGCGAGTGCGGCGTCCAGTTTTTCGCGGCTAACGGCGGAGGTCCATTGCGGGCCGGGCGCACGCGCAGCAAAGGCAACAACGCGGAGCGCCCACCATTTTTCCACGTCGAGTGGGCGTTGGAAATTTACATGAAACGCGGCAAAAAAAGCGGCTTGCCAATTTTCATGCGCAGGCAATTGCGTGAGCAGCGAGCGCAGATTGGCTGCGCCGTTTTTCAACGTGAGTAAATCGTGAACGAACAATTGCGCGCTGGCGAGATACACACCACCGTCGTCGCCGTTCAGCTGTGCGTCAGTCGGCCAACTCAATTGCTCAAACGTGAGCGCCGGAAAATTTTGCAGCACGTGCCGAGCATCGGCGAGCGGATCAACCCCGCGCCGCTGATTGTTCTGGCGTGTCAGTGCGATGTCATTTTCTCTCTTCGTAGGCGCGGACAAAAAGATTGGCGTTTCCGCAGCTAGTATTACTTGCCGCGCCAGCCCATCCGCTAGCCATTCCGGGACGACGGATGAGCGCCCGCCTACCGGCGCGTTGCGGGTGGCAATTTCCAGCAGCAGCACCGCACTGAAGGCGCGCGCGCAGCGATTGCGCGCGATGAGGTCGGGCAATTCTAGGCGGTAATTCCAAGTATGAATGAACGGTTGCGCGGCGATGACTACTTCCTCATCCGCCGTGCGCGCAGGGTGCAACACGAGAAAAATTTTCCCGCTCCACGGGGCGTTGGCGGCCATCCCGATTTGCGACCAGAGCGCAACCTTGAAGCGTTCAGCGGAAACGGCGAGCAGCGACGGTTCCAGTCGCAACAAATCTGTGTTTGTGCCGGCGGTGGCGTGGCGAAAATATGGGTTGGCGGGCTGCGTGAAGGAAACAACGAACTGTCCGGAAACACTGCTTGTGGCAGCGGGCTTAACAAATGAAGATTGCCCGCGGGCGGCGGCGAGGAACGTCATCAGGCCGACAACCAGCGCACAGCGTGTGCGCGAACGGTTCATTTTTTTTCCGGTTTGGCGGCGGGCTTGGGCTCGGCTTTGGTTTCGGTCTTGGCGGCGGAATCTTTTTTGGCCGCCGACTTGTAGCCTTCGCTGCGATAGTCGGTGATGTAAAAACCGCCGCCTTTGAAAAGTAATCCGGCACCAGCGCCAATCTGTTTGGTCACTTTGCCGCGGCCCCATTTTTTCTGCGCGCAAAGTTCCTTGGGGCAGCTTTTCAGCGCCGGTTCGGACATGGATTGGCGCGCCTCAAATTCGTGGCCGCACTTTTTGCAAACGTATTCGTAGGTGGGCATGGCGGCTCAATGCGCGGGCGCATTGGTGGGCGCACCGAGCGGCGGAATGACTTTGACCGAGCCGTCGGAACCAACTTCGACATTCAGGCCGTAATTTGCCGGAGCCGGCGCATTCGTCACCGGCGCGGTGCGCTGGATGAGCAGTTGCGCACCTTTTTTCGAACCGTTGTCATTTTTCATGAGCTGCAACCGGTGCGCGACAAACAAATCATCTTTAACTTTTCTCACCTGCTGGCGAAGTTCGTTCAGGTCATTAAATTTGTGTTCGACTTCGGCTTTTTGGGCCATCTGTTTTTCCAACGCCTGCTGGAGGAAAAGACTATTAGTTTCTGAAGCGTTGAGCTTGCTGCGCGTATCCTCAATGAGGCTGTTCAACTGCGCGATGGTATTGGTTAAATCATTGGCGCGCTGGTCGAGCACTTTGTTTTGGGTTTCCAAATCACCGATCCGCGAGTTGAGGGTGGCGATTTGATCCTGTGCGGTGCTGATAGCGATTTTGCTATCGGCAATCGTCTTGGATGCGGCATTAAGGCTATTGGAAAGCTGCTCGGCCTGCGCCTGGCTCAACACGAGATCGTTGGAGTAAGTAATGTTGACCTGATTGAGATCGTTGATCTTCAACTCGGCGTTCACTACCTGATTGGAGAAATCAACAATGGAGCTGATGTCGGCCTGATGTTGCTCCTCGCCGGATTTTTTCACAGCGAAAAGCGCAATGGCCAGAGCGACACAGGCGACCGCCAAAATAACGATGATAATTTTTATCTTCATAAGGTTAATTTGTCGGCCAACGCCTTTTTATTGTCAAGCTGCTTACTTTAGCGGCTGTGCTAAGTCAGCGGCCGCATTGGTGCCGGCGGCATCAGCTTGCGCGCGAACGCTGGCATCCAAAGCCTTGAGCGCCGGATCAACAATCTCCACCGCTTGGTCGGCACGCAATTTTTTGACGAAGTCCGGCGCGAGCACTTTGATCTGCTCCGATTCCACTTCGTTTTTGCAGATGTCGGCGACGGTCTTATTGATTTGCGGCAACGTGTCCGTGTAAGCAAATTTCTTGGCCGGCGTCAGGTCAATCATCTTGAGAATGTGATAACCGAACTGCGTGGTGACGACGTCGCTGACCTGATTGTTGGTCATGGAAAACGCCGTGGCTTCAAATTCAGGAACCATCTGGCCGCGCGAAAATTCCGGTAGTTCGCCGCCCTTTTCCTTCGAGCCGGGATCCTCGGAATACTGGCTGGCCAGCGTGGCGAAATCCGCACCGCCGCGAATCTGTTTCAACAGCGAGTCAATCTGTTTGCGCTTGGCGGCCACAGCGTTCGTCGGCAACGGCGTCCGCGTGGCTGGATCAATCGTCATCAGCAGAATGTGACGGACGTGCGCCATTTCCGGTTGTTCAAAATCCGCCGCGTGTTTGTTGTAAAATGCCTGCGCCTGCGCGTCGGTAACGCTGATTTTCAATTCGCGTTTGAGCGTGGCCTTGGCTGTCGCTTCCTGCGCGGCTTTGGCGCGCAAATCATCCGCGGTCATGCCAACCGCTTTGAGCTGGCGGTCGAACGCTTCGACGGAACCGAAACGTTTAACGAGATTCGTATATTGCAAATCCGCCTCAGCCGCACCGGCCGCGCGGTCAGCTGGCGTTGCCAATTGCAACAGCGACTGGATAGTGACCAACTGATTGAGGATGGCGATGGCGAATTCCGGCGGCAACTGCTGGCCTTGCGCGGCGGCATTGGCCTTCGCGCCCGTCAACACCTGATCCAATTCACTCTGCTTGATGTCAAAACCCTTCGCCTTGACGATGACGGGGTCGCCGAACAGCGCCTTCATCGTCGCTTCGGGACTGGCGTTGGTGCCGACAGATGCCGCGACCGGCGCGGTGACGGCGTTAGCGGAAATCACACCGGCAATCAGCGCGGCGGACAGAATCAATTTCATTTTCATTAGGTCAATTGGACTAACAAGTTTCGTTTCGGTTCAAAAAATCGAATTACAACGTTACCACTTTCACATTGCTGATGTCAGCGTCTTTTTTCAGTTCTTCCAGCAACGCCGTCGGTGGCACGCTGTCGAGACTCAAAACTGTCAGCGCTTTGCCGCCGACCGTGTCGCGGCCGAGACTCATGCTCGCGATGTTCACCTTATGCTTGCCGAGCAACGTGCCGAGATGACCGACGATGCCAGGCTTGTCCGCGTTGTTCAACAACAGCAGCGTGCCCGTCACCGGAATTTCCACGGACTGGCTGAACAACCGCACGATGCGCGGGTTGTTCGGCGAACCGAAAAACGTGCCGCCGGCGGAAATCAATTTCTCCGCGCCTTTGAACGCCTGCACATGCACCCATTCGTTGAACGTCACTGGTTCGTCGGATTTCTTTTCTTCCACGGTGATACCAATGCTCTGCGCCACGCTGCGGACGTTGACGTTGTTCACATCTTTCAAATTGCTCGTGGACAAAAACCCACGAATGATGGCACGCGTCACTGGATCAATGTTCGTGAGATTCTTGGCATTGCCGCCGTAAGTGATGTGCAGCTTGTCCGCGCCGGTCGAAAGTTGCGCAAGCAATTTGCCCAGCGCCTCGCCCAGCGGCAAATACGGTTTCACTTGTTCCGATGTTTTCGCGTCGAGATACGGCAAGTTGACCGCGTTGCGAACTTCGCCCGTGAGCAAATAGGCAATCACGATTTCAGCCACTTCAATACCACATTTTTCCTGCGCTTCCTTGGTGCTGGCACCGAGGTGCGGCGTGAGGATGAGATTGCCCTTGGCCGCCTGCGCAATGTAAGGATGATCCGCCGGGAGCGGTTCCTTGGCGAATACATCCAGCGCGGCGCCGGCGACTTTCTTGGATTCCAACGCAGCAATCAGATCGTTTTCATTGATGATTTCGCCGCGCGCGCAATTCACGATGCGCACATTCGGTTTCATCTTGGCGAACGCGGCGGCGTTCAACATGCCGCGCGTCTCGTCCGTCACGAGATTGTGCAACGTGATGAAATCGGCCACGCGATAAACTTCATCCAAATCAGCCAGCGTGGCGCCGATGGCCTTGGCGCGTTCCTCGGAGAGAAACGGATCGTAAGCCACGACCTTCATGCCGAACGCGATGGCGCGTTTGGCCACTTCGGAACCGATACGGCCGAGGCCGATCACGCCGAGCGTCTTGCCCTGGAGTTCGATGCCATCCTTGGCGAGTTCCTTGCGCAACCATTTTCCACCGGCCAACCCGGCGGCGGCCTGCGGCACCTTACGCGCGAGCGCCATCATGAGGGCAAACGCCAGTTCCGCCGTCGTCACCATGTTACCGAGCGGCGTGTTCATCACCACCACACCATGCTGCGTGGCGTCTTCCACCTTCACGTTATCGACGCCCACACCGGCGCGGCCGACCACTTTCAATTGCTTGGCGGCCTCGATGACCTTCTTCGTCACCTTGGTTTCAGAGCGCACCAGCAACGCCGTGGCGTCACCCACCATGGCGCACAATTCATCTTCCGTGGCGGTCTTTTCCAGGACGACGACGTTGAATTCGGGCCGTTGTTTGAGCAACGCGATGCCGGTGGTCGAGATGGGGTCGCAAACGATTATTTTCATAATAAAATTAAAATTCCAAAACGGACGGCCAGTTTAGATTTTTGCGCGGCAATGGTCAAACAGCGATTCTGGAAACTAATCTTGGCGCGAAGTGGCGCCGGTGAAAACCCAAGCTAATGCGCTTAATTACAACTTGGGGTTGCGCGGGAACTTGGCATACGGCAGCCGCGTGCCGCGATAAGTGGTCTGGTCGGCGCGAATTTCCACCGGTGCCGGAAACAGCGCCGCGCCGCTCGCAGAAATCAAATCGTCCTGATCCACGCCGTCACCGCTGACGCCAATCGCGCCGATCAAAACGCCATCGCGATACAGCGGAAAGCCGCCAGGAAAAATCGTGATGCCATTCGGCAAATTAGGGTCAACGGACGGCGTGTTAGTCACGACCGCACCGTTGAGCGGATTGGTGACGTTCGCTGGAAACGCGGAGAATTTTTCCTGCATACCGAGAAACGGTCCCGGTGCCGTGCCGTTGATGTCGGGCGGATAAAACATTTGCGCCATAAAACCGACAGTGCGCGTGGAGTAGGCGCGGTCGGCCGACGAAAACATCACGGCGGTGCGTGCCTTCTGCACGCAGACATCCCAACTAAATCGCGTTGTATTGGGCGACGTGCAAAATGTGCCGAGCACGACCGGCGCGACGCCATCCACGCCGGGATTATTCACGATGGTGATGAACACTTGCGCCGGCGAGCCGGCTGGCAAGCGAATGCCAGCGCGTGTGGTGCGACAGCGATTCGCGGCGGCGGTGATGATATCGAAAACCTCAACGTCCGTGAGCCGCGCCGCGCCGAGTGGCACCAAAGAGGGATCGTTGATAATCGGCTGACGCACTTCGCCAGTTTCGCCACCGATGGTCGCAATAGGATACGCAAACGGCGCTGGCGAATTGGTGAGCGTAAACGGAAAAATTTCCGCTCCCGGCAAACCGGCGAAGGGAATTGTGTTTGTAAGTTTAGTTTTCGTTTCGACGTATTCCAGCCGGATGCCCGCCACCAAAACTTTTGAGCCGAGAATTTTATTCGGCGGCGCAAATCCGATTTGTCCTGCGAGCGCCGCGTCTTCGTCGCTGTCCGGCTTGGTGATGATGGCGGGCGAAATGTTCGTCACCGCGACGCCGTTGCCCGCGACGCCGACGCCACCGACGAGCTCGCCATTTTGATAAAGCGGCACTCCGCCGGGCGTGCCTTCGAGTCCGCCAGTGACCGGCAGCGGCGGCGCCACGAGATTCGTGCCGGGCGAACTGCCGTAAGTAATGACGCTGCCCGGCGCTTTGAAAGTGTTGATGTCGGAAAAATCGAGCTGCGAAAAATTCACGCCGACGAGCGGGCCGGGCGGTTTATTTTTTATGCCAATAGGAAAATGCTGCTGCACGATGTCGCCAGCGGTGCGCGAAGAAAAAGCATTGTTATCGCTGCTCAAAAACGCCGCCGTGCCAGCTTTGGCGATGGCTTCGGCGACGAGATCGTTGTCCGCCAAAAGATTTGTATTCAGCGACCAGACGCCGAGCACCCAGCCTTCACGGTCGGTGACGGCGACGACGGCATTGGTGTCGAGCATCGGCAACGCAGTCGCGCGCGTGACGGCCTGCGCGACGACCGTCTGGACATCGGCGAGGGTGAGTTGAGCGGACACCGGTTGCGCCGCCAGCAGGGCGAACAGTAAAATTGGATAAATCCGTTTCACCACGCGGCGAGCATAAGCGCTTGCTTTCCGAAAATAAACATTTTCTCATAGTGGAAATGCGGCGGCGCGATTCAGCGGCAAATCGAAATTTTCTCCAACGGCTGTTTTTTGCCGGATTGGTCGCTGGCGCATCATCATCTGGTTTTGCGGACGACGCGGTAAAACCACATCAGGCCGTCAGCACAAATGCGCCACCCGCATCGCCGGAAATTTTCAATCCGGATCCAAATCCAGTGCAGTTGCCTGAACCACCGCCGACGGATTTTCGCTGGGTGCGGCGCGTAGCCGTCAGCACAAATTCCGAACCGCAGCCGCAATTTAATCCTGATCCCGGTGCGAGTCTGAAAACGAAAACAGATTTGCCCGCGCCACTTTTCAACGAGCCGAGTGCGCCGCCGGTTTTTACGCCGCCGACCATTTCCAACGACCAATCTTTACCGCGCGAAGATGTCCGCATCGGCGAACTGTTGGAGCCGCCTGCGCCGCCGTTACGCAGTTACGGTTCCGAGCCGCTCACGAACGGACTTGCCTTGCCGCGCGCGAATGTGCGGCGCGAATTAAAAATTTATCAGGACTTCAGTGCGCCGAAATACACGCTGCGAAAAATCGATTGTCCAACCAACGCCGTGCCGGTTCCCGACCGTTGGCGCATTGGTTTCGTGCCGTGGCAGCGCTACACGAGCGGCGTGATTGAACAGCCTTACGAAACGCCGAACGCGGCGCTGTGGTCGCCTTACAAACAGAGCGTGCTCAAGGGCGACGTGCCGATCATAGGTCAGGATATTTTTCTCGACCTCACGGCGTCGGCGGAAACGGTGACGGAAGTCAAACGTGTGCCGACGCCCAGCGGGGTCAGCATGGCGAACTCCGGCGAAAATTCCTTTTACGGCACGGGCGAACAAATCAGCGTCCAGAATTATTTCGGCTTCACGATGAATTTGTTTCAGGGCGAAACGGTTTTTCGGCCGGTGGATTGGGCAAT
>Ga0164296_1000360_pt1 | contig 55927 bp, 53 predicted proteins | sample GEODES057metaG_FD_113533 | JGI IMG/M metagenome (GOLD analysis project Ga0164296, IMG submission 113533) | Dystrophic lake water microbial communities from Trout Bog Lake, Wisconsin, USA - GEODES057 metaG | ecosystem: Environmental > Aquatic > Freshwater > Lake | place: USA: Trout Bog Lake...
AATCAGATTCTTATAATATAGGCAAACAGAGGAAAACAGATATGGCTACTCGTTCATTGATCGCCCTTGATAACACTGATGTTTTTACGTCAATCTACTGCCATTGGGACGGATATTTGTCTGTTGTTGGTAGGAGCTTGTTGGAAAACTACAAGGATATCAACGATGTAGAGGAACTCCTTGAATTAGGTGATCTTTCTACGCTTGGTTATCATCCTACAGAATGCAAGCCTTTTGGAGAATATACAAACGAATGTGCCAAGGATTTCAGCTCGTTACAGAATCTGATCGTGTATTTTATGAATTCAGATTGTGAATATCTGTATATTTTCAATGGGTTAGGTTGGGAATATATGACAAAGGATATGGATCGGCCTTTGCTGTTGGTTCCTTCTGATGTTAAATCAACCAAATATTCCAATGTTATGTCTGTTAACTAATTGAATTTACAGCTAAAAAACGCCATTGATATTACAGGGTTTTTTATATCCCCTTGATATTAGTGGCGTTTTTTTTCATCTGGTCGTTCAAATTAGAATAAACTGTGTATTCTACCACCAGCTAAACCAACTTAAAAAATTTCCCTGTATTATCAACGGTGTTATTTTTATACGTTTTTTTAAAAAAATCGTTGCCTTTTTATTCTGATTGTCATATTATTATAATATAAGCAATGGAGATACAAATGACGATATCAGAAGCAAGTGCAATTATAGACCGTGTCAGGAATGAGAATGGTTTTGGTTTGCTCGAGATTCTTGAGATTATGACAGACGAAAGAGATGCTGGTTATGATTACTGGATCCAGACATACACGTTGCAAGAGCGTCAGGCATATTCTCTATTGATGGATGGTTTCGATAAATTCTTCAATGGAGAAAGCTAATATGACTACCGTATTTACTGGCCAGAAGGCCTACGTCACTCGCAAGCTTCGTAACCTTCATGGTCGAGGATATGTGATTGTTCGTTCACATAAACATCCGGATGGGTCTGAGACCTATGTAATGGAATATGTTGGAAAGAAATAATAGGGGTTGTCGATATGATACTCGATCAATACGACTTTGATAATACAGCTCAGGCTGTTTACATAATGAATCCTTCCGCTCAAGAGCGTTATGACTCTTGGGAAGATCTTAAATCTTTCATGGTAGGTATGGCATATCAATATATGGATGACATGGCAAGCTTCTCTACTGGTGGTTTTCAATTGACTTCCTTCAAAGGTAAGGGAGAGCACAGCAAAGAAAACTACGTGCGCGCTAGTGTCTCTGCTTATACAGCAAATGAGTTTGCCAAGCGAATGGAAAATGCTAGCAAGGCATTCAAGCAACTTATGGGAATATAATATGAATCAAGAACTACGTGATGCTCTTGATGATGCAGATAAATGGTATGAGCTGTATCTTGGTCAGAAGCTTGCCAATGATCGATTGGTTAAGGAAATTAATCAATTGAAAGCCGAGCTGTTGAAATCTGAGCAAGATTATTCTATAGTATCTGATATGTTAACAGAAGAACAGAATTTAAGGAATCGTGCATATGGCTAAGTCTTTACTTAAAGTTGGACGTGCAAAAAAAATAAAACGTACAACGAAGTCTGAGACCTATTTGGTTAACTGGAAATATCTTGGTGATGAGCCCAAGAATATTACTTCCAGGGTAGATTTGATTAAGGCATTTACTTGGTATAATAGCATGATCGAGAACGAAGAGGCTCGACAGTATATCAAGGATTATTTTAAATCTGACAAGCTGATGCAAAAGATTGTTGACAAGATTCCAGAGAGTAAGATTCCTCTTACTTCTGCCTGGCTTTGTCGTATTGCTACAAATCACAATCGTGATCTAGAACCTAATGAATGGGTTCGTGTAAATGATGAAATTAAAAAAGCTGTTGGCTATTATGTAGAAGACAGGCCAGCAAAGGCCGTTGAGAAATCCTCAATTCAAGATCGTGTCAAGGATCGTCTTTCGGATATCATTGGTGACATTGAGGTAATGATTGATAAGGGTGAGAAGTTTTCCCTTTACGAATGGTTTCAAAAGAATGAAATTCCTGCAATGTATGCTAGCAAGATTGGCAATTACTATCGTCCAATTAAGGAAGAGCTTGTACTTGCTCAGACTGATCCTGCAGTTGCAGAAGGGTATAAGCACTATTCAACTAAGCAGCTTAAAGAAAGAATAGCTTTCTATTCACAGCTTGTAGATGATTGTGGACGTTATGGTGACAACACCAAAAAGGCTAGAGCTCCTCGTAAGAAGAAAGCTCCTACCACAGAAAAACTGTTAAAGAATTTCACATATCTAAAGGCATACAATGAGTATAAATTACAATCGGTTGACCCCTCAACGATTATTGGCAGTCAAGAGCTTTGGACTTTCGATACTAAGAGTAATAAGCTCTCCGTCTTTCGTGCTAGGGGTCCTGCAGGGCTTACTATTAAGCGCACTGCTATTGATGGTATCGATGTGGACAATTCACTAAGTAAAAAGATAGGCCGTAAGACAGAAGAAACTCTCAAGAAGGTTCTTTCTTGTGGTAAGATCGTTCTTCGTAAACTGATGGATGAGATCAACACTGAGCCAACCAACTTTACAGATAGGATAAATAATAGTACCATCCTACTTAAAGTTGTGAGGTAATATGACTGATAACGTAATAGAGTTTCCTAGAAACAAGTCTCAGATCTTTCCTATAAATCTCGAAGAGTCCTTAGAACACATCGACGAAGTACGTAAAGAATATTGTGATGAGGTTTGCACAGATGCAGTGGAAGCTGTGTTTTCAGTATTTCAATCTTATGGAATATTTGTAAAGCCAGATGAATCTGCAATTAAAAATATAGTATTCATGGAAGAGGCTATTAAATCTCTTCTCTACTCACAAAAAAATGTTGAGCATTCATTCCAAGAGATTGCAGATAGTGTTATCACAATTAATGGTGATGCAAGAGAAGAAATGGAAAGAATTATAGAGGAGCACAGTTGATTAATTAACACATACATACTATAATAATAATGTGTTAATATTAAATTAAGTGGAACCTATATTATGATTTTGGTAGATTTCAATCAAGTGATGATTTCCAATCTGATGATGCAGCTTGGCAATCATACAAACATACCTATTGAAGAAGGATTGTTTCGACATATGGTCGTCAATTCACTTCGTTCGTACAAGCAAAAATTTAGCGACCAATATGGCGAAATGGTTATTGCTTGTGACGATAAAAACTATTGGCGTAAGCAAGTATATCCTTACTACAAAGCCAATCGTAAAAAGAATCGAGATGCTTCTGAGATTAACTGGACTCAGGTATTCGAAACATTCAATAAAATTAAAAGCGAGATTAAGGATAACTTTCCTTACAGAGTTATTCAAGTTGATTCTGCAGAAGCAGATGACATTATTGCCACTCTTGTTGGAAATGCAGAAGGAAAAGTATTGATTCTTTCTGGTGACAAAGACTTTATTCAATTACATTCAGATAAAGTTAAGCAGTATGATCCCGTTCGAAAAAAATGGATCTCACATGATAATCCTCAAAAATATCTTCTCGAACACATCCTAAAAGGTGATGCAGGCGATGGCATTCCTAATGTGCTATCAAACGACGATGTGTTTGTTACTAATGGTCGTCAGCGTCCACTTACTCAAAAGCGTATAGATAAGATCTATAATGACGGAGCAGTATTGTTGGATCCTGTTGCTGATAGAAACTTTATGCGTAACAAACAGCTAGTTGACCTTTCACTTGTTCCTGAATATATTAAAAATGAGGTTATTAATAAATATAACGAGGAATCAGGTAAGGACAAAAGCAAATTGTTCAATTACTTTATTTCTCATAACCTTAAACTATTGATGGAAAACGTAGGTGAATTTTAACATGTCACAATTTAAATTTAAAATGGACTCAGTGTCTAAAGTACTAGAACAAATCAACCAAATTAAAAAGAAAGAAGACAGAGTAGAAGCTTTGAAAGCAAATGGACATAATGTCCTTAAGTCTGTCTTAAATGGAATGTTTAATCCAAACATTCACTTCGAGCTACCAGAAGGAGCTCCTCCTTATAAGCCAAATCAATTTGATGAGCCAAAGGCTCTTTTGAATGAGGTTTCACGCTTTTACCTTCTTACAAAAGCTGGACATCCAACATTACCAAAACAAAAAAGAGAACAAATCTTTATTCAGATGCTCGAGTTTGTCAATGCTGATGATGCCAAGCTTCTTATTGCAATGAAGGATAAAACCAGTCCTTATAAGAACATTACTAAGGACGTTGTAGCTGCTGCATTTCCGGAGTTGGGAATCCAATGACTATTAAGGCCGAAAAGTATTTTAACAAAAGTACTAAGAGTAAGAAGAAAAATAAATTTATTGACGAAGAATATGTTTCTCTTAACGATATTAAAAGAGATCGTCACCAAAAGCAATTCCGCAATTATGATAATGCTCTTAGAGCAAAGAACTTGGATAGATTACTATCCTATGAGGATGACTAATGGATACTTTTATGGCTGCGGCCGGTTACACGATATTGATTATGGTTGTTTCTTACATTTATTTTCTCAGAGGCAAGAAACAAGGAATGGAAGAAGTGCTTACATTTATTGATCGTCATGAACCTACAGTGTTGAATAAGATTAACCAAAAACTTTCAGAGGAATTTAATGTCACAATTACTTAACAGCAATCCTGAATCATCAACAAAAATAATTGATGAGTATTACAATCCAAAAAACTTGAGTGAGAAAGCTCATTTACAGGATTTGGTCGAAGAGGAAATGAGATCCAAAAACCTCGATCCGCTAAATAAGGAAGACGTTCAAAAGTATTGGGCGTCGAAGGGTATCAATTTAAATGGCTAATTATACTTTTTATAATAAAGAGACCAAAGAGGAATCTATAATCAGTATGCCAATATCTGAGTTAGATTCATTCAAACAAGCCAACCCTCATCTCGAGCAACTACTCACCGTCCTCACAATTGCTGATCCAACCAGACTTGGGCTTAGAAAGCCTGATTCTGGTTTTCGTGATGTTTTAAAGCGTATTAAATCTTCAAGTGGGAGGAAGAATACAATTAACACATGGTAACATAACTTAAGAGGTAACCTATGGAAAGAATCTCACGCGCTGAAAAAAGAATTCAAAAACAACAAAGACGCAACGAGGCTCAACAAAATAAAAACCATCTTATACTAAAACACATAGAACCAAAAACAAAAAATCAGGAGTTAGTATTCAGAGAATTTTCCACTGGTAAAAATTTATTAATTCACGGTTACCCAGGTACAGGTAAATCATTTATTTCGCTTTATTTGGCACTAGCAGAAATAGAAGATTTTAAATCGTACCACAATATTACAATTATTAGATCAGTAGTCCCATCAAGAGACATGGGATTCCTTCCAGGATCTATTAAAGAAAAATCAAAGATCTATGAAGCACCATATCAATCAATCTGTACAGAGTTGTATGGTAGAGGAGATGCTTACGAAATCCTTAAACAAAAAAATGTTATTACTTTTGAAACTTCTTCTTTCTTAAGAGGAGTAACATTTGAAGACACAATTGTAATTGTTGATGAATGTCAGAACATGACTTATCAAGAGTTGTGCACTATTATTACAAGAGCAGGAAACAATTGTAAGGTTATTTTCTGTGGTGATTATAGACAAACTGATTTAAGATGGGATGATGAAAAGTCTGGTATATTCCAATTCATGAACATCCTACATAAGATGACAAGATATTTTACTTGTATTGAATTGAACGAAGAAGATATTGTTAGATCAGGCTTGGTCAAAGATTTTATTATAAAGAAGATGCAAATTGAAAATACCAACAGAGTTCCACTCAGAGCTGCCGGCTCTTTTAGCCCAACGCAAGCACTTCACACATCTCAAAAGGACCCTTGATCTTATTGATACAGGTGATTTGCTTGAACAAGTAAATACAGACTCCGGTAGGTATTATAAGACACCTACCGGAGCTCTATATCCATCCGTAACAACAGTAACAGGATTATTTGGTGCAGATGCAATTAAGCAATGGCGAGCTAGAGTCGGCGATCAAGAAGCAAATAGAATTAGCAGCCAAGCATCTACTCGAGGTACACGCATTCATCAACTCTGCGAAAACTATCTCAATAACGATGACATCGATACCTCTAAATATACTTTCGATGATGTTGAAAACTTCAGATTACTTAAACAGCAACTCGACACAAACATCGACAACATCCACCTACAAGAAGTAAGATTGTATTCAGATTATCTTAAGATGGCTGGTACAGTAGACTGTATTGCAGAATGGAAAGGTAAGTTGGCTATCATAGATTTTAAGACAGCGAGAAAGCCAAAGAATAAAGAATACATATTGAATTATTTTTGTCAGGCTTCTGCATATGCAATCATGTATGAAGAAAGATATAATATTCCTGTAAGTAGAATAGTGATTCTTATTTCAGTAGATAATGAACTACCTCAAGTGTTTGAAGACTACAGAGACAACTATGTAAAACCTCTAATGGAAATTAGAGAAAAATATAAACAAAAGTTTGGAGTATAACAATGTTTGGTTTGTTTGGGAAGGGCAAAACAATTGCTAAATCTAAAACATCAAAGGTCGTTAAGACAAAGAGTGGATCTTCTACATTCAGTAAAATTAAATCTAATGGTAAAACCAAATGGATTAAAACTGGTGGTACTGGAAGTTTTAAGAAGCGTGGACGTAAAGCAAAGTAAGGTTTATTATGGATAGTTTGATACAAGTATTTGATAATACATTAGATGAAAAAGCATGTGATGACTTGATCGATTTCTTTAATTCATATCAACCAGAAGATAATGATGACAAGAAACGAAGATACGAATTAAATATGATGCCTAATTTTACTCTGTTTAAATTTACTAAACTGAGAGAACAAAAACCAGAACTTCATGATTATTTTCTAAGTTCCGCTCAATATGTAATTGGTGAGTATAGAAAAAGAACACCTGCTTCTAATTTTTGGCCTGAGAAGTATGGGTTTGAAGAGTTTAAAGTCAAGTACTATAACAAAGATCTTCAAGACCAATTTACCATCCATACAGATGCTACCACATTAGAAAGATCAAAAAGGTTCTTTGCTTTTTTTTGGTATCTGAATGATGTCGAACAAGGTGGTGAAACAGAATTTCCTGATCTTGGTATAAAAATTAAACCCAAGAAAGGAAGAATAGTAATGTTTCCTCCTTTCTGGATGTATCCTCATATTGGCCATCCTCCTATATCAAATGACAAATACCTTTTGAGTGTTTACCTACATTATGTTGATAATATTAAACCAGGTGAGCCCAATTATCTTGGTTCAGGACCGTTATTAAAATGATAATGAACATTTTCAGTACACCTATTACTGTCTATAATTTTGGAGAGAATTCTAGACAGTTAAACAAAAGACTGATAGAAGATATAATGTCTGAACAATACTCTCGTCCTGGCTTTGAAAGATCGGGAGTAAATGTTTGGCAAAGTGATGAAGGTATGGAAAAGAGACATGAAAGTTTTACACTTTTAAGATCTCTTGTGTTTCCTGTTGTTCATAATTTTATAGATTCTATAGGTGCAAAAGAAACAAACGATAGTAAATTTGCTATCGAAAATTTTTGGGCCAATGTTAACACTAACCAAAATGCATTTCACTTGCCCCACATTCATGGAGTAGGTCGTACGTTTTTATCTGGTGTGTATTATCCATCTTCTGGTATTAAAAATGATATTGATCTTTCTGATCAACAAGACCTAAATGAAAATATTCAAATTGTTTCTACTAACAGGCCACCACCTGGTAGTCTAGTACTTCACGATCCTTCTCAATTTGTTAAAACGCAAGTTAGACCAGATAACCTTCAAAGCCATCCTTACTTTGGTCTTCCTATTATAGTTGTTCCTAAAGAAGGTGCTCTTGTTTTGTTTCCAAATTATATTCCTCACAGTGTTGTTCCTACAGCAGAACCTGACTTAACAAGAATCAGTATAGCTTTTGAAGTAACAATATAAATTGTTGACTTGCTAATTATTTTATGCTATAAATATAATGCTGATGTTGTTGACATCTAGTAGAATAGACATTCTGGACCTGGGGGCAGTACCCAGCGCTTCCACCAAAGGTACATATGAGGGTTGAAGTCCCTAGTTGTTTGGCGGTAGCGGAACATTCCAGCCTCGGGTATGTATCTTTGATGGGGGCGAAATAGGATCGACAGGTGTAGTAAAGACAAGATCGAGACTGAAGCAAACTCGTAAATGCAAACGATAACAATGCATATGGTGCTTACGCTCTAGCAGCTTGAGTCACATGAGCTTCGTGGGTTGTGCTTGGAAACAGAAACAGCCCACACTTTACACAAACACACAAAGGAGAATAAAAATGACAAAAACACCTTTTGAAATTAGATTTGATTTATTAAATTTTGCTCAAAGTCAATTGTCTAGTGAATACTATGCATCTTTAGAGCTCGTTCGTGAAAAGACATTAGAAAATTCCATCGAACGAAAAGTAGCAGCAGAAAACTTAAAATATCCAACAAAAGATGATATTATTAAATTGGCATCAGAACTCAAAGAGTTTGTTGATAGCAAGTAACATATATTGTGGAGGGAGCAATCCCTCCATCATTTAAGGTAAAGAAATGAAATTAAAAAATATTAAGTCGTCCTCAGATTTTGTAAAAGAGATTGAAGTATTAGTAGTAGAAAAAAATATTGATTTTTTTGAAGCTGTGATGTATTATTGTGAGACTAAAGGTATTGAAGTTGAAACTGCTGCCTCATTAATTAAACAAAGCACAACTCTCAAAGCCAAGATACAATTTGAAGCAGAGAACCTTAACCTCTTGAAAAAGACAGCGAGACTTCCTATATGAAAAATGTGAAACAAGAAACCAAAGTTCAGCATTCTAAACCCTGGGGTGGCTATACAATCCTTGACATGGAAGATCCAACTGCTATGCCCAATGAAAAGAAATCTCTTGTCAAGGAATTGGTTGTAGAACCAAACCGTTGCCTTAGCTACCAGCGTCACAACAAACGTAGTGAAATTTGGTTTGTTAAATCAGGAACAGCTCGTGTCATTACAAACAATGGTCATGGCGATGAAACTAGAATTGTTTATAAACACGAACACATTTTTATTGAATGTGGAGCTTGGCATCAATTAATTAATCCTAGCGATAAGACTCTTCGTATTATTGAGATCCAATATGGAGATGCTTGTGATGAAAATGACATTATAAGAAAGCATCATGACTCCGTTTGAAGCATATAAACTTTATACTGCCTTAAAGAATCATTTTTCTACAGACTCTTATGACTTCTTTAAGTATCATGGAAAGGTAAGAGCAGATGAACATAGCTTTGAGATTCGTAAAGACAAATATATGTTCTACAAACTATCCAAACATGAAGATCCTAAGACGTTTCTTGTAGCCAATCTTTCTGAAAGTAGTAAAGAATGGGTTGGTGATATGTTTGATTTATCTCACCAAATGAACTACAACGAATTCCTTAGACGTAAACAATCACTAACTTATGTTTTTGAAACCGACATTGATAACTTGTTAGAAGACTTTGACAAAAACTTTGAAGTTTCTTCTTCTGGTTATCCACATCTTCTGAATCTGCTTATTCGTAAAAAAATCTGCAAAGAATCCTTTATTATTATTCAAGACTGTGTACGTTTTTTTGCAAGATGGAATAAGCAGATTTCAGATCCAGTTTTTTGGCCACAGATAGCAAAGAATTGTAAGAAGCTCCATCCATTCTTGGAGTACGATAAAGATAAATACTGTAAGATCCTTAGAAATAAATTCTCTTGATCTTATATTTTATACATCGTAATATTAACATATACCGTAACACACATCGGAGATACTAAAATGACTATTAATTTTGACGCTCTTAAGCAAAACCGCAAGTCTTCTTTTGATAAATTGACCACAGAGTTAAACAAGTTAACTCAACCTGCAGCGGGACAGGACAATCCAAACAATGACGAACGCTACTGGAAACCAGACATTGACAAAGCAGGCAATGGTTATGCAATCATTCGTTTTCTTCCCGCTCCCGTGGGAGAGGATGTGCCTTTCGTACGCATTTGGGACCATGGGTTTCAAGGTCCTGGTGGTTGGTACATCGAAAAGTCCCTTACCACCTTCAACAAGCCCGACCCAGCATCAGAGTACAACTCGAAGCTCTGGGCAACCGGTATTGAGTCTAATAAAACATTAGTTCGTAATCAGAAGCGCCGTTTGTCTTTCTACAGCAACATTTATGTTGTCAAGGATCCTACTCGTCCTCAGAACGAAGGTAAGGTATTCCTTTACAAGTATGGTAAGCGTATTTTTGATAAGATTAATGAAGCTATGCATCCTCAATTTGAAGGTGAAGTTCGTATCAACCCATTTGATCTTTGGGAAGGTGCTAACTTTAAGTTGAAGATTCGTAAGCTCGATGGATATCCAAATTATGATAAGTCAGAGTTTGATTCTAAGGGTCCATTGTTACAGGATGACTCAGAATTGGAAGCTATTTGGAAGAAAGAATATTCTCTCCAAGAACTTCTTGATCCTAAGCACTTTAAGTCTTATGAGGAACTCAAGGCTCGTCTTGAAAAGGCTATTGGTGTCACAACTGAGGCTTCTGGTGGAGGATTCTCTTCACGTGATGAAGACGAAGATGTTGCATATGCTCCAGCTCCTAAGGCAGCTCCTGCACCATCAGCTCCAGCACAAAGTGCACCATGGGATGAGGATGATGAAGATATGAGCTTCTTTAAGAAGTTAGCTTCTGATTAAGGTGACATTGCAATTGAGTTAAAACCAAACAGAGCAAAATCCAAATCGGATTTGTCAGGCTTGGTAATAACCATACCAGAACTTTGTCTAGGAGGTGGAGAGGATTGTGCTCCACCTCCAACTACGTTATTATTAACTATTACAGCTGGTGGAGAAGACATTGCTTTTGCATTTTCAGCAGATGCAGCAGCAACTCCTGCAGTTGATTTGTTTGGTATACCTATAGGCATACCAAATTTATTAGAATAGTCTATTGATAATTGAGCATCGGATTTACCAGCTTCTGGACCTGGCGTCGGACCGCTAAATGGATCTCCCCCTGTTGTATCCCTCGATACATCCATCCATTTTTTTGCTAATTTTATATCACCTTGTTTTAATGCTTGTATTGCTTGTTTAGCATTACCAGGTGGTATTGATCCATCTTCTTTACCCTTACGAATTTGTTCTAATAGATCAACAACATTTTCATTAGAGGTTTCATAAGGAGAAAGAGGCGTAGAGTTAGAATCAGTAGTAGCTCCATTACCCATAGCTTTTGCTCTTTCACCTGATTGGTTTTGCCAAGCAGTAAGTTGCTCTTGAGTAATCTTTCCTTCCCTCTTTGCAATTTGGGCTTCTTTGTATGAACCAAATTGAGGAGCTGCAGCAGGGGCTTCTTTCTTTCCTCCTCCAAAGATACTCCAGTTAGCAGGATTTAGACTCGAGGCAAGATTGCTAGCCCATTCAGATACGGCTTTGCCCATATCAGAGAATACGTTTTTAACTCTGTCGCCTAGACCACCAAAATAGTCAAATATCATATTTTGAACATTTTGGAAAGTATCTGTAATTATAGCAACAACATCAAAATTTTTCCACCAATCAGATATATCTTTATAAAACCCATTAAACAAATTAGTTACATCAGTATATAAATTTGTAAACCATGCAATAACATCATCGCCTAATTTGAATGCAGAAGCAATCCAACCATTGACGGTATCCATTGCAGTATTGAATGCTCCTACGATAGCATCCTTTGCTAAATTAATCCAGCCTGTAATAATTTCTGCAAGATTGAAAGTGCTAAGATAATCACTAATTGCTTTTCCTGTATCTTCAAAACCAAAGAATGTAAGTATCTTAGAAATTAATGTTCCTACACCTTTAATAATCATATTAGGTATCATTGTAACACCTTCAATTAGAGCACCTAGTATATCTCCATTCATTACATCAGTTATTTCTTTGGAAATGGAATCAAAGAAAGATCCAAACACAGAACCAATAGTTCCTGTGAATATATCAATATACTGACCAATTTTTCTTCCTATAAAAGTAAATGCGTCTTCTAGGAAATGAACTGTATCATCTAGAAAATCTGATATTACTTTTACTAAATCTACACTGTCTAACCAATCATTTATTTCTTTTGCAATATTATCAAAACCAAAAAAGCTTAGAATGTTTGCAACAAGTCTTCCAAGACCCGTCAATAACAAACCACCAATTGCTCCTAGCCCATCAGTTAATGCTTTTACCCAATCACCATTCATAAGATCGTCAAATACTTTGATTACACCATCAAAGAACTTTGCCCAATCTTGTTGTTTAAGAGATGCAAAGATACCTACAAGAATTGCTATGGGACCAGCAAACTCTAAAGCAAATGTTCCAATACCTTCTAGTACAGGAATCAAACCTGTGATTAAGCCTTCTATGGGTCCTAAGAATTTAGTAACGTCTCCTAGGAATCCTGGACCTTTTGCTTGTTGAGCTGCAGCAGGAGCAGCACCACCTTCACCACCTGCTGCAGGAGGAGCAGAAGGAGCAGATCCTCCAAGACCACCTTTCAATGCATCAAGGATATCAGTAGTCATTGTTTCAATAGATTCTGTAAGATTTTCTATTGATCTGTTTTGTTGTTTTAATGTTTTGTTAATTTCAGAAAGAATGCTTTGTGATTTTTCATCACTAGTTTTAGCAATACCTTCACCCTTACCACCAACGGCAGCTTGCATACCTGCAGCAGCTCGTGCTTGGTTTTCAGCTAATGCAGCTTGAATCTGAGCAAGGATTTTAGGATTTGTCTTTTCCGGATCGAGATCACTAGCTTTTGCTGGACCTCCTGGTAGTTTAGCCATTCTTCCTGTTTCTCTCTTCCTCTAATTGCTTAAGATGTTGCATAAGCAATTCAACAAATAAATCTCGTTCGTAAGGATACATTTCGTATACCTCTGTCAAACTATATTTATGATGCTGGACAAGAGCAAAGAGAGTATTGTAATAAATGCCTATATTACTATACCCTGTCATTACGTAAAAAAATTGTTCAGACCTTTAATAGTAACAGTTTTTTGTTTACCCTTAGAATTCTTCAAAACAACTTCATGTTCTACGGCAGGCATTGTATCAAAGAATGTTTTAATCTTTTGCATTGCATCCATAGGAAGACTATTAACAAATTCCTTCATTTCTTCATCTGTGAAATCAGTGTATACAGTATCTTCATCAAACACTTGTTCGATACAATTAATAAGAATATCTGTGACAGAATCTGTATTGTCAGATTCCTGTAAAATGCCAACTTGGCTAACAGAAGGATATTTCATTTTAATTCCAACTTTGTCTTGAATATTAATGAGGTTGGAATGGTTGTCACGATACCTTACTTCTACATTATCTAAGTTAATTTTAAATTTGATAGTTTCTTCTGATTCTGGATCTTTGTATTCAAGATCTACTATTTCTCCAATTGACTTTGCTCTTAACTTTAGGAACAAATATTCAATATCAAATGTAGCCAATTTATCTACATCGATAGATTCGATAACACAATTAGAAATAATTTGCTTTACAGCATTTAAGATATCTTCAGATTTTTCTGAAGATTTAGCCATCATAAGAAGCTTTTCTTCTTGAACTGTAAATGGTTTAATGTTAATAGGTTGCTTTGTAGAAGGTATCTTCAATGCATATGTTGGATGTTTAATTTTTGGTAAAGCCATAATATAGTTCCTTTATAATATAAATTATCTTACACCAGCAGGTAGTGATCCTGGATTAGAAAATGGGTTATAATTAAGATTTGAGTTGCCTTGATTGACTTGTTGATCTATTCTAGTAATAGTATCTTGTGTTGAATTAGCTCTTGTCTGTGTAACTGAATTGGTAGTTCCAGGATCAAGAGTATCAGAAGACCAAGATGTGTATGCAAATGTGACAGGAAGTCTTACAAGTTGATTTTCTTGAGCCCAATCTACCTGAACATCTCCAATGGTGATTGGAAACACATCTATAAAATCATACTTAAGAACTGGCTTACCATCATCAGCAAAATGAGTAAGAGATAGTCCTCCATAGTAATCCTTTGGATATGCAAATGTTGCATAAGAGGATCCAGCAGCAGTTCCATTAGGATTAGTCTTCTTATTGAAATTCATAATCGACTGCATCCACTGATGGAAAAATTTAAATATCTTAGCTTGAGAATCAGTAAAAAATGTCAATTGTATGTCTTGAAAAGTAGCACCATGAGGTCTCTTTTCACTTATACCATATCCAGAGGGTTTGATGTCCTCTGTTTGAAAAGAAATACCTGGCAAATGAGCACTCTCACAATAGTAAGTTAACAAAGGTTCATTGGCATTAGGACCAGTGATCATAGCTTCAAATTTAGAAGTTCTGGTAAGACCACCACCTTCATTTACTCTACTAATTAAATCGTTGACATTAAACGCCATTAATAATTGCTCTCGAATCTTTGTAAACAACATTCTTGTTTCTTTTTTGGAATCTTTCCAACGGTAAGAATAATGCAATATCCCATTCGTTTGCTGGAATCAAAAGAAACTTAGTTTTAAGGTGATCATATAGATATCTTTTAATACATGGTTCAAAATATTTATACTTGGCAGCAGAATTAAGTAAGCTATAAGAAGCTCTCAACCTAGTTGTATCATCAAACTTCATATTGTTAACTAAAGGATACAATGCATCCATCAACCTTGCTCTATAGACAGGATGGATGTAGTGTAGATTCATACCAAGGAATCCATCCTCATCCTTTTTGAAAGGAAACACCAAAGGAAACATATCCCAATAAGGAAGATCATCTTTGGTTTTTGGATCATATTGGTAGAGATACAAAGATCCTGGTTGAATAGACTGCTTTTGATATTGAGTATTCTTGCCAATAATTGTTCTTGGATTTGCGTTGCGGACATCCATAGCTTTAGAACGATACCAATCTCTGGCATCCATCGAACCTGGCTTGTTGACAGCAGTTCTTCCCTGCTCTAGTAATTTAGTAAAAATTGTCATTAAACTTTACCTAAACCTAACTCTTTTTCTGTAAGTACTTTGAATTGCCACTTTCTATTCAAGCAAAATTGTTCTGCAGCTTTCCACTTTGCATCATTAACACCAAACGTTTTTAGCTCGCTAATATATCGTCTGGTTGTCTTTTGCTTTCTTTCTGGCATTCTTGTTTGAATATCAGGTTTGATCTCTATTATCATAGTATTTATCGTAGTCTCATTGACCCTTGCTTTTACCCAAAAGTCTGGAAAATAACGATGGACTTTTTTGTCTACAGGACTATAATAAGGAATTACGATCTCTTCTGATGCCCATTCCAATATTAATGGATTGGTATCCAAATATCTCATAAATCTCAGTTCCCACAGACTTCTATATACTATGTTAGTATAGTCTCCCCTATATTTACTGGGGTTGTGAGGTTTAAACTTTCCTTTATATGCCATTGTAAGTTCTCACTATAAATATATTCAGTATTTATAGGAGCAATAATGAATTATTCATTTCCAAAAGAACAGTCGCAATACTGTACTAGATTGATGCTTAAGAAATATAGCAGACCTAGACCAGGCGCTAGCACAACTATTACAAGCGATTACATTTTCCGTTTTCCTTTGCCACAGCAGCTTCAAGATGCATATAATATCAATGTGTCTTCTACCAATCTAGAATTGCTTGGTAATTCTCCTACTAATTTGCTAGCTGCTGGTAAGTCCGTTGCAGAAGATTTTAAGAATACTGCTGCTACCGGTAATTTTGGTGTATCCAAAATACTTCAGGTTGCAACAGATGTTGCTGCTCTTTCTCCTGCAGTATCTGATTCGCTACAACACGTAGCACAATTGCAAGCTGGTATCGTAAGAAACCCTCACTTGACAACTCTGTTCCAAGGTGTCAATCTAAAGCATTACAATTTTACATGGAAGATATCTCCTAGATCTGCAGATGAGTCAAGAGATTTAAACGAATGCATAAGATTGATTAAAGCATATATGCATCCTGCAATCATTGGAGGAGGTTTTGCTTTGGAATACCCTTATCTTGCAGAAGTACAATTTGATGCTGGCAATAACACAACTATGCCTAATGTTAGTGATTCGTTTATTACCAGCTTCACTGTAAACAATTCTGGTAGTGGTGGAGCTGCTTTCTTTAACGATGGTAATCCTGTTTCTGTAGAATTGACTTTAGGATTCCAAGAAATTGATATTAAGACAAGAGAAAGTTTTGGAGAAAGTGGTTCCAATCGTACTATTAATACTAGTATAAATGCTAGTCAAACTTCAAGGGTAGGATAACATGTCGTCACTTTTTGATTACGTACCTACAATTAAATACAATTCAATTACTTCTGTAAACATATTAGAAGAAGCAACGGTTATTAGTCAATATACAAATGACTACAGAACTTTTTATAATTACCTATTAAAAGATGGTGAAAGAGCAGACATTGTTGCATACAATGAATATGGCGATCCAACATTAGATTGGATTATATTCATGGTAAATGGTGTTACTGATCCTTATAAAGATTGGTTGTTAGATTATAACCATTTTATTTTATATCTAGAAAACAAATACAACAGAACATCATATAGTCTTACTTCTACTACTGATCCAACAGCGATTAAGTATTATTATTACCAAGGATTGGCATCAGATGATTCTGCAACGATTGCTTCGTATAATTATACAATGTCGTACAACACATACGTAAGTTTGGGTAGTCCTGCTGGATGGGTTGCTAAAACAATATATGATTATGAGTTTGATATCAATGAATCAAAAAGAAATATAAAGCTTCTTAAACCTCAATATATTTCTGATTTCAAACAACAGGTAAAAAATATATTCAATGGCTAATTTGAATCCTTTAGACATTAAAATTATTAATGTTGAAATTCAAAAATTTAATGGAAATGACAAAATGAGTATACAGGCTCAATTTGTTGAATTGTCGTTGTTCCAATCTATGTTTGAACCAACAATAAAAGCAGAAATGCTTGTAAACGATCAGATTGGGTTATTTGTCAACTATCCATTTACTGGTGAAGAACTCGTAATTATAACATACGAACAAATTAATAGCGTCTCAGGAATTGCTGCAAGAGAAGCTAACTCTCCAACTCAAACATTTACTCTAAAATTTATTATCAAGGGTGTACGTAATGTTATTGTTGGTGATCGTGCAAGATCATTAATGTATATTGTTGACCTTGTAACACCATACTATCTACAAAATGTAAGAAAGTATGTTTCTCATGCATACAACGATCTTTTGGAAGATGCAGCAGAAAAAGTGTATAATGAATACATTGCACAAGATACACAAGATAAATTTCAAATATCAAAACCATTTGTAAAAGAGGTTTCTACAAAGGTAAGACATATGGTTGTTCCTAACCTTAGACCTCTTGCTGCAATTAAGTGGCTTGCAAAACATACTGTTGCTAGTGATTATGATAATCACTTTGTATATTTGTTTTATGAAGATCTAGATAATTTCAACTATTTAACAATTCAAAAACTAGTTGAAGATGCTTATAAGGTAAAAGAACAAATTAGAAGAAAAAAATACAAGTATGTTTCTGATACAGAAATAGAAAGTGCATCTCCTAGTGGCGATCCGGATCAAGATACAAGATTAATTATGAACATTGTTTATAATAGAAGATTTTCTACAATTGAAAAGATTGCTGGTGGCTATTATCAAAATGAATTAGTGGAAATTAGTATGTTGCAAAAAAGCTACAATAGTACTCCATCAGAATTGGATAATGCAAACCCAGACAAGTTTATGCTTGGTAACCATCCATTGAATACACCAGAGTATATAAATTACGTAAAAAACCAAAAAGACAAAACAGAATATTCAAACAGAATAAGATACATTATTAATAACTACGAAGATTTTGGTCCTGGTAATTTATCACAACCTTCGTACAGAAGTAAGTTTGGTAAAACTACAAGATATCTATTTGCATTGAATCAAATAGATCTTACTATCACTATTCCTGCCAACATGAGTATTAAAGCTGGTGATATTATTTGGTGTGATCTTCCAGAAAATCATGGATTCAATATAGTTGATCAAGACATATATCTTTCAGGATTTTTTATCGTTTCTGAAGTAAAGCAAGTTTTAACTTCTGGAGAAAGAGCTGCAACTTCTCTAAGAATATACAAAGATGGTTACTTGTCTACATTGTTAGAATCATCAGAATACAATACTTCTGTTAGCTCCCCTGTTATTAGAAACTATGGTCACCAATGATATCAGATGATTTTTATGGAGACAGTTATAGATGGTTTACCGGTATCGTTCAAGATATTGGTGATGATCGTTCACGTGTACGTGTAAGAATATTTGGTATTCATCATACAGAAGATACGGAAAAGGTATCCAACGAAGATCTTCCATGGGCATTAGTATTGTATCCAACAACTGGAGGTCAGACTTCTGGAGGAACTGCTAGCCATGGTCTTGTTAGAGGTACATGGGTTGTTGGTTTCTTTGCAGATGGTGAAGATTCACAACAGCCAATAGTTTTAGGTGTTATCAATGGAGGACAAAACTCCATGAATAATTCGCCTGGTGGAACACCAACTGCATCAGGAGCTACTGCATCTACTGCTGCTGCAACTACAACAAACAATGCTAACATTCCTTCAGATAACAGTCAGCCAACTTCACAGCTTACAGGAAATGATAACCAAACAAAAGTATACAATTACTTTTGGGAAAGAATTTCTGCAGAAGGTGCATACTCAGGAGATCTTAAGGCTATTGTAGCAGCACTTGTAGGTAACTTCAATGTTGAGTCAAGTTGCAATCCTCAATCATTCAATGGTAACGACAGAGGAGAAACATCTGTAGGTTTGGCTCAATGGAGAGGTGGCAAGTACGACAGAATTACACCACTTTTAAATTTTTGTGGTGGTGGTGTTGCTGCAAAAGGAAGTCTTCCTCCACTAGAAAGACAATTAGACTTTGTCTGGCATGAGTTGCATACTGGAGAAAAAACAGCATACAATAAACTAATAACTTCTACAACAATCCAAGATGCTGTTGCAGGAATTATTTTTTACGAAAGAGATGCATCCTATCAAAAAATAAATGGTGTTTGGACTGTCAACAGAGATTCACCTTACTATCAAAGTAAGTTAAGTGCTGCAAGAAAAGTATACTCTTCACTATCATATACTGGATCAACTACAGGAGCAAAAGGATGAACATTGTAAGTCCAGAAGCTGTTTCCTATAGCAAAGATTTATATTTTACTTTTTCTAAAACTCTAAAAGATGAAAAGGTAAATTTAAACGATTATGCTTCCAGCACATTTATTATAGACATAGATGGAACTGTGTATCAAGGAGCACAAGCCAATCATGATAATGCCTCAATTACATTGATTGGTGGTATTAATATGTTCATAAATTCCAAAGCTGTTTACAGTGCTTCCCAATATTACATTACAGAACAACAAAAAATAACACTATATAAAATAATGAGAGAACAAGCTAGATATTATGACAGCTCTACAATCACCAGTGATAACGACAAGCTAGAACAATCATTGAATGCCCTTTACTTAAATTACTGCGGATAATAGATGGCTGATACATTTACAAACCAGACCGAACAAGTTAAACAAATAACCAATCCGGAAGGAGATGGAGTAGGAAGAACTGTATCTCCACAAAATATGGGTACTGGTAATCCAGCTCCTTATTATGAAGTCACAGTAAAAGATAAACCTGGTGTAGGTAGTGACCAGACAATTACCCATACAGGTCCAGGAGCTGGTATTGTTGGAGGAACTGGACAAGCAACAGATATGCAAGGATTTGTTTCTGCAACAGGAAACAAAATTCTAATTGATAACACATTTGGTGCAGATACTATTACTATGCAGCATCATTCCGGTGCAACTATTATGATAGATGCAGATGGATCTATTCATCTTATTTCTTCTGGTAAAAAAGGTGTTGGAATTATTTCACCAAGAGGAGATTTGACTGTATATTCAAGAGGTCATTTAATTCTTAAGGGTGAAGGTAAGATTACTATGGAGACTCAAGGAGACCTAGATTTTAACGTTGGAGGAAATTTAGGATTCCATGTTGGTGGTGATATGATTACTTCCGTATCAGGTTCAGTTGATGAATCGATCGATGGAAGTAAATCATTTGAAGTAGCCAAAGATATGAGTACTATGATTGCTGGTGACTATAGAATCACATCAGCAGGTAAAATGAGATTACAATCTTCTACAACTATAGAAGTTGATGCTGCACAAGACATTAATGTCAGAACTGATGGCAACTATGCAATTAATGCTCAAGGAATGATTTCACTTATTTGTCAAGCCTCTATGAATTTAAGTACAAGCAATAAATTTTATTTGTTTACTGCCAGTGACTCCACTCACCAAACCCAAGGTAACCATACAATTATTTCTACTGGGTCTACTAAGATATCTTCTTCTGGTGCTTCTTCTATTCATTCAGGTTCTTCATTAGATCTACTTTCAGGCGCAAAGATTCAAGTAAAAGGATCTGGTACTGATGTGCAAATAGGTGGTACATTAAATCCAGATGGAGCACAATCTCCAACTGCTGCTGTACTTGCACAATACCCTCCTGCAAATACTGTTATAGATTCTATTACTTCAATAAGAGTTGCTCCAGATTTCCCTCTCAATGCAAAGAAGATGTCTGCTGCTGAATTTTCATTATATAAAAATGAAGGAGGAAGTCCAAATCCTCAAGCAGAAGCATTGGCTGCTGGTAATAAGGGAGCAGGTGCAGTTTATCAAGTTCAAGATTCTGGATTAACTGCAGAGGCTGTAGCAACAGGAATATACGATAGACCAGCTGGTACAGTTACTAATAATGGTATTGCGGAAAAGAATCCTCTTCCTATGCCAACATCAATTTACAACACAAATGATAAGTTATCTAAGCACATTACAGTTGGTCAGTTAATTAACATTAGAAGTGCTCCTGCAAGTAGTCACAAACAAATCCTAACAGAAGCAATGAATGTATCTTGGAACATCTTAGATCCTCTTTATGAAAAGTTTGGTGGCAAGTTAATGATCTCAAGTTGGTACAGAGACAATTCACATAACCATGTTAAAGGTGGTGCAGTAGACGTTCATGCTGGTTATCACGATCATGCAGGAACAGCTGAAATTGCTGCATTTGTTAGAGATTATCTTCCATACAACAAGGTATTGTTAGAAAAGAACGATGAGGGAAGCATCCACTGTCACGTAGAAGCTGCACAACCTGGTCAATCAGGTGGTGGAACTGTTCTTACTTGTGCTGATCCACATTGTGCTTCTTCTGTACCTGGATTACAGCTTTCTTATGCAGTAGCAGCATTACAAGGAAAAACATATGGTTGATAATGTTCCTGTAAATAGAGATACTAATGCTCTTATTCAAAGAGGCGTAATTCAAAAACCTGGTTTCTATGGAAGTCAGGAATTAAAACCTTCTAACGATTCATTTAATGGTGCAGTAGATACATCTGCTCAACTAGCAGGATTTGCTAATTCATTAAAAACTGCTTCTGCTCCTCCTACAAACTATGTAAGAACTCCTAGCAATTATATTCTTACTACTTTGGAGAAACAAACAATTACCAACAAATGTAATGAGCTTGCAGCAAATGGAGTTGTTCCATATGGAACATTAGAACAATTTTTCTATATTCTTGCAGCAAACCAAAGCTATGATACATTGGTTCAAATTTCTGATGTCGTAGGAATACCAGAGCTTGCAGATGAAAACAATATTCAAAATATTGTTGCTATTTGTGCTATTCAAGATATCTACAAGGTTGGATATCTTTCACAAGGTGTTGCTTCTGTTAATAATGCATATGGAACACAATATTCTCAAGTTCAACAATATAGCGATCCTAATCAAGGAAGCTATGGTAGTGTTCTTTCTGCTGCTAACTTAGGAACCAATCTTGGTGTAATAGGAGCAGCATTGATTGGACAGGCTTATAATAACAATGGTTGGAGTGGTCCACTTGGACAATCACCAAGTTTATCGTTCAGTTCAATTACAGGTTCTATATCTAATTATCAAGGATTGGCTAATGGAACCCTTCCTCCTTCCACAATTAATTCATTATTAAATCCAGCAGCATCTATTCAACAATCAGCTTCTCTTGCAGGAGGATCTTTAATAGGAAGTCTGATTAATCAAACTCCTCTTGGCGGTGCTCTAGGACAATTTGGTTCTCTTGGTGGCATTGTTGCAGGTCTGCTGTTAGGAAGATCTGGTGGAAATGCATTGGGTGGCTATATGTCTCAGGTAGTTCTTGGACAAAGACTAACTACTTCCAAACTAGCAAATAATCCTATGTTGACTCCTCCATCATATGCAGGAAAAAGTTTCTTTGGAGAAGCTCCAGTTGCATTACCTGCTGTTGATCAGGTGTTTTGTAGAAGAGTAGGTGCATTTGGAACTACACAAGGAGGAAATGGTGTAGTGTCTTTTGGATTGCAAAATTTCTCTTCATATGGAGGAACACAAACAATTGCATCTGTTGTTTCTAGAATGTTAACTGGAAATTCTACACCTCCTCCAACAAATACTTTTTATGGTCAACAAATTACCTCAATGACCAACAATATGACAAACGTGATGAACGTGCAACCTTCTACAAGTATTGAAATGAGAAGATCGGACCATTCTATTCCATTCATGTTAGCAATGAGTGCTGTTTCAGTAGGAGAAACATTCTCACCTTTTGGATCTTCTGCATTTACATCGGGATGGAAATTGGCCGCTTCTACTGCAAATGACGTCCAAAAATACAATCCACAGTATTTACAAACATGTAGAACCTCGTTATAAATATTAGATGGCAACAAACAGTTTATATTCAGATATACCAACTAACTTTGACATCCATCCTATCAAAGAGGATTTGGTAACGATAACTGATGATGTTGCCGTAAAAAGATCAATTCGTAATCTAATACTAACTGATCCTTTTGAGAGATTCTACAATCCTCAATTAGGTTCAGGAGTAAGGAAGAGTTTATTTGATAATATAAGTTCTGATACTGAATTTACTTTAAAAAAATACATAACTGAAACTATTGTTAATTATGAACCAAGAGCCAATTTGATTGCTGTAAATGTTACTGCTTTACCAGATCAAAATGCTTACAGTGCTACTATAATATTCTCGATCAACAACAATGTTAATCCAATAACATTAAATCTAATATTAAAAAGAGTAAGATAATGGCAAATACTGGCTTTCTTGATGTATCGTTGTTAAGTTTTGATGGAATTAAAAACAACCTAAAAACGTTTTTAAGTTCTCAAGCTCAATTTCAAGATTACAATTTTGAAGGATCAAACCTTGGTGCGTTAATTGATATTCTTGCATACAACACATACTATAATTCTTTCTATGTTAACATGGTTGGAAGTGAGATGTTTTTGGATTCATCTCAGCTTCGAAGCTCAATAGTTTCCCATGCAAAAGAATTGAATTATACTCCAAGATCTAGAACATCTGCATCAGCATTGGTTACTTTTGCAATTAATACAGGAACAGATAGTCCTGTTAACGTAACCATTCCACCTTTCTTTACATCTACTGCAACAGTGGATGGTGTAAAAATGTACTATTCTACAGATGGTGCTATTACAATTAATCAAAATGCTCAGGGACAATATATAAGTCCTCCAACCTACATTTATGAAGGTGTTTTGGTATCTGAATATTTTACAGTTGATGGATCTACAAGATACATTATGAATTCTGAATATGTTGATTCTACTAGTATCAATGTTACTGTAATTAATTCATCGACAGATTCTACAAATACCGTATATAATATGGCAACTTCTTTATACGGACTTACACCACTTTCACAAGTATACTTTGTTCAAGGATATGGTGACAACCAATATGAAATTATATTTGGTGATGGTACATTAGGAAAAGCTCTTGCTAATGGTAACATTGTAAATGTAACTTATCGCTCAACAAATGGTGAATTGGGTAACAAAGCTTCTTCATTTACTCCAACAACAACAGTTGGTTTGTATCCTGTCGCTGTAAGTACAATTACTCCTGCTCAAAATGGTTCTGAAAGAGAATCAGATGATTCTATTAAGTTCAATGCACCTCGCCATTTTACAACACAAAACAGAGCTGTCACAGCAGATGACTATTACAATCTTCTTCTAGAAAATTATCCACAAATTAAAACACTTTATGTTTATGGAGGAGAGGATGCAACACCTCCTCAATATGGTACTGTTATCATAAGCATTATTCCATATGGAAATGCTCCAACTATTTCCAATGAACTAAAGGCTAATATGATTTCGTTCCTTAAGACAAAAAGTATTACAACAATTCCTGTAATTGTAGATCCAGAATATTTGTATGTTGAAATTGTATCTACTGTAAGTTATAACCCATCATTGACTACACTAAGTGCTTCACAACTACAATCAGAAGTACTCAACCAAATTATTAACTATGATACAACATATCTTACAGATTTTGGTAATGATTTAAGAAAATCTAAATTGACATCAATGATTGATGTTGCAGATCCGTCAATTATCAGTAACCAAACTTATCTAAGAGCAATCTATAAAATTGCTCCTACTATTGGTGTATCATCTACAATTACTTTCTCATTTGGTAACCAACTAAACAGACCATTCTTAAGAGCATATGCTTTAGGTGAAGAAGAAACAGTAAGAAGTGATTTCTTCTCGTACTATCAAAATGGAGTATTGTATTCTGCAAGAATTGCTGATGATGGTCAGGGAACATTGATTATCTATTATTATACTGCACAAGGGACTAAGATTGTTCTCAATTCTAATATAGGAACTGTTAACTACCAAACTGGTGATATGCAATTTACATTTACACCATACAATTATGTCAATATAATTAACTTCTATGCAATCACATACTATGATGATATTGTTGTCACTGCAAACAAATATCTAAAAATTGACTATACCAACGTTAATGTAACCATGACTGTGTTTAAACAATAATGATTACTGAACTTAAAAATATAGCTCCTTTTGTACAACAGCAATTTCCTGCATTTTATCAGGAAGAAGGACCCAACTTTGTTCAATTTGTAAAAGCATATTATGAGTGGTTAGATCAACAAGGTCCTACTTCCTATGGAAGAAATCTATTAGAAACAACAGATATTGATACAACTGCTCAACAATTTATATCTCATTTTATCAATGATTACATGCATGGTATACCTCTTTCAATTGTCTCAAATCCAAGATTATTGGAAAAACATATTCTTGATGTTTATAGAGCAAAAGGATCAATTGAGGGATTAAAGCTTCTTTTTAGATTACTTTATAATCTAGATGTTAATATCAATTTACCCTACAAGGATGTATTAAGATCATCTGATGGACAATGGGTAAGAAATGCATACATTGAAGTAGAATTTAGAGATTCTAATTTTAGTTATTCTCAAAGAACTATAAAAGGTGCGATTTCAGGAGCAACTGCGTTTGTTACAAATCCAGCTAAAATCTATACTAGCAAACAAATAGTTTCTGCATTTTATGTCACCAACATTCAAAATGGATCAACAGGTTCTCCATTTATTGTAGGCGAATATTTACTTTATGATGGATTGGATATTAGACAAGCTACGTTTATTAAAGGATCACCTGTAAGTGCTACGGTAACAGGATCTTCAATCAACAATGCTTTGAGTGATAATTTAGTTTCTATAACAGGGAGAGGTGAAGGCCTTTCGTTCAACGTAGCAACATTAGTAAATCCTTCTTTACTAAATGGATATATTACTTTTGGAATTGTTGATGGTGGTTTTGGTTACACAAATAATTCAATAGTTAATATTTCGTATCTTGGTGCATCTACAGGATCTGGTGCCTCATTTTATGTAAAACAGCTTTCTAATGTTGTACCATTCAGATATAATACAAACTTACTGGATCCTAACCACGATAATTATCAAATGAATATGTTGATTAGTGCATCAAACTATGGAGCTAATCTTCTTCTTGCTAATTCTCAATCTGTTATTGGTAATGCTCTGACAGACGCTAATTTAAATATTGGAACTATTGCAGCTCTTGGTGGATTGACGTCAGGTGATCATAACTACAATGGTTCTGTATATCCATATGTTTACGATTCAAGAATTTTAGGTTATGGTATCCCAGATGCAAATGGAAATTTCTGGGGAAACAATGCTGTAATATTTGGAAATCCAACTACAGGAAATGGTATTATAGGATCTGTCGAATTACAATCTTCTGGTTTTGGATTCAATAAACAAAATCAAAAAGTGACTTTCTTAAACCAAAACAATACACAATTACAATCAACGTTGACACTTAATATTGGTGCTATTGGATATGAAGCTGGTCAATGGATTGATACAAGTGGATTCTTAAATTCAGACAAATACTTGACAGACAGTTATTATTATCAGCAATTCTCTTATGAATTACAACTAGAAAAATCACTAGATAAATATATCGATGTGCTAAAACAAGTTATGCATCCAGTAGGAAATAAGGTGTTTGGTCAGCCAGTAATTTCAGATAGTAATTACCTTAATATTAACTTGGCTTATGAAGAAACAGCTTATACACAACCTTCTGGTCGTACAACCGTAACAGTTATAACTTACCCTTAATAGTAGAATAATAATGTCAGGTATTTTTAATAATAACATTCTAAGTAAGTTTGTTTCTCAAATGATTGAGGATGTCAACTATCCTTATTCAAATTACTATATCACTTTTGGTAAATTTAACAATTGGCCAGATGACTCAAATCCTCCTGTTCCAAACACAAGCATTCAATCATCATTTTATGATGTAAGCTCTAATATGCTTGTTGGTAAAAAACTAGCTCCAACAGATTTTGCATACATGGCCAACAAGTATGTTTGGTCAAGTGGAACAGTGTATAATTACTATACTCATACTGATCCTGCAATCTTTAGCGAACAATATTATGTCGTAACAAGTAAGAATAGAGTTTATAAATGCTTGTTTAATAACTTTGGTGCTCCATCTACAGTAGAACCATCATTGACATTGAACACAGGTGACTTTAATACAGCTGATGGATACAAATGGAAATATCTTTATTCAATTGATAGTTTAAGTAACAAAAAGTTTACAACTACAACTTACATACCTATTATCCCAAACCAATCAGTTACTAACTTTGCTGAAAATGGTGCAATACATGTATTGTTGGTGGATAATCCTGGCCAAGGTTACATTTCTGCAAATGGTAGTATTGTTAGTACAATTGATACTCAGACATTCCAAATCTCTAATAGTGGTTCTTCTAGTATTTCTGGATCTTACAATGGATCTACGATGTACATCTATGGAGGAAGTGGACTTGGAGCGACCTCTACAGTTACAAATTATGTTGTAAATACTACTGGCAAGTTTGTATTCACAAACAGTTCAATTCCTGGAACTGATAGTACTTCGTTGTTTTCTATTACACCAAGAGTTAGCGTAGTAGGTGATGGTCAAAACCATAGAGCTCTAACAACTGTGGATCCAACAACTGGTTCTATAACTGGTATACAAGTTATTAAAAGAGGTACTGGTTATTCTTTTGCTAATGTGGCAATTGTTGCAAATTCCAATTTTGGTAATGGTGCAACTGCTCATGCTATTATTTCACCTCCAGGTGGTCATGGTTCAAACACAATTTCAGAAATGGGTTGTACAACACTTGGTATTTCTATGACAACTACACAAGGTGATAACTTTCCATCTTGGTTAACATATAGACAAATTGCACTTGCTTATAATCCTACTGCTTCTGCTAATGCAACAACATTCCAAGATGCAACTTTCAATCAAATGACTAATATGGGTGTATTGGTTGCTCAAAGTCTTTTAAATACTGGCGAAGTAATCAAAGGATTCAATAGCGGTGCAACTGCCACTATTGCATATATGAATACAACTAGCATGTATGTTCTTGGAGATGTTGGTTCGTTTACACCATATGAATCTATTACATCATTATCATCTGGTAAAACTATTATTATTTCTACTATAAATACTAAACAATTGGTACCTAACTCTGCACAAATTCTTTATTATAAGAATATTCAACCAATTAGCAGACAAGGAATCAATTCAGAAGAAGTAAAGCTGTACTTTAATTTTTAAGGACCAATAATGGCTACTCTACAAACAAATTTTAATGTTGCTCCATATTATGATGACTTTGATCCAAACAAGCAGTATTACAGAATATTGTTTCGTCCAGCCACAGCTGTCCAAGCAAGAGAACTAACTCAGCTTCAATCAATTCTTCAAAATCAAATTTCTGTATTTGGTTCCAGCATTTACCAAGATGGGACAATTATTTCTGGATGTGGATTTACACAGTATCCTAATATTCCACAAGTAAAATTCAAGGACAGTAACACAACTACATTAGATTTTGGTGTACTTACATTGAATCATTCTGATCTAGCAAATGCAAATATGCTAGTTTCTAACACCACAGGTGTAAGAGCCGTAGTATTTAGAGCTTTCAATGGAGCAGAATCTGCTGTTAATGCAGGTTTAGCAGATACCAACAGAGCTTATATTCAATACCTTACTACTGGTAATAATGCTGGTGTTCAAGTTTCTACTTTTAATACGACAAGTGAACAGATTGATGTTTATTCACCAGCACAAGATTATATGGGTCCTCTTGTAGCAGCAAACAAACTAGGATCAATTTATACTCTTTCATCAAATGCTACTGTTAATGCACTAGGTGTTGGATATGGTATTCATTTGGCTCAAGGTCAAATCTATCAAAAAGGATTTTTCCTAAAAACAAATCCTGATAATTTTATCATAAGAGAGCATGTTTCAAATGCTGTTGGAATCAAGGTAGGATTCAGTACTCAAGAATATATTGTACAACCATCAGCTGATCCTTCACTATACGACAATTCAATTGGTAGCGTTAACTATAGTGCTCCAGGAGCTCACAGATTACAACTTGTTCCCACTGCTGTTTACTATGATTCATCCAATACACTAGTATCTGTCCCTACTGGATTCCTTCCAGTTCTTGATTTTAGTGGCGGTCCTGGTACTCCTGTTACTTCTAATCCAGATCCTCAATTGGCAGCAATTGGTGATATCATGGCAAAGAGAACATTTGAGGAATCAGGTGACTATGTTGTTACGCCATTCCAAATTGATGTCACTTCTCACGAATCAAACAACCAATTGTTTTATTATGGATTGACTCCAGGTATTGCATATGTTGACGGTTATAGAGTAGAACTTCTTTCAACAAAGAAGGTAGCTGTTCCTAGAGCTATTACTACTGATTGGCAAGGCAATCAAAAAGTTACTGCTAACTTCGGTAATTATATTAGACTTAGAAACGTAGCAGGTACATTTGATATTGGTAACCTTCAAGAAATTACATTCTATAGTGCAAACCAAAATATTCTAAGTCTTAATAACACTATGAATAATCCATTGGGTAATCCTGTTGGAAAAGCAAACATTAGAGCTATTAACTATAGCACAATCAGCTCTACTCAAAATTATAAGGGCTTCCCTACAGGTGAAATGTTGGCTTATATTTTCAACGTAAGAATGAACCAAGGTTCTTCTTTTGCTGCAAACGCAAAAAGCATATTTGCTACAGGTTCTACTGGAGGAAACTTTGGTGCAGTATGGGGTGATCTTGTACCAAATGCAATCACAGGTCAATCAGAAATTCTAGAACCTACCAATGGACTGTTAATTTATAATACAGGTTTGACTGGTGTAAAGAGCTTAACAAGTAATACTGGTGTTAATGTTACAAACTATATCTATAGAGTAACACAAACTACTGCAATGACAAGAAGTGGTGGTGGAGCTGCTGCTAACTTTACTGCTCCTTATGATACTTATAATTACGGTCTAGGAGCACTTTCAGTATCTAACGAAACTGCTGTAAACTTAATGTTTGCGCAAGATACAGAATCTAACCCAGTTCTTACACCTTCATCTTCTCCAACAATTAATACACATTGTGTTGGATCTCAAGGTATTTCATCTACTACATCTAATATTAACTTCTTAGACACTTCATTCAATTATTCTTCTCTTTCTAGCAATGCTTATATGAGAGCAGGAGCAGGTGTAAAACTATACTATAACAATGGATCTGGTGTTACAAATTCTATTCATACTATTGTTTCTATCAATAGTGCTAATAGTATGACAGTATATCCTGCTTTGACTGGAATACCGGTAGCTAACACTATTACAATTTCTAAGTGGTTTAAAAAGGGTACATATGTAGATTTCTCTGGTAGCGGAAACTCTATCATTATGACTTCTTCTACAACTTGTACTGCAAACGTATCGTTTGATCCTCTTACTGGTCAATCATATTCTTTTAATCTCCAAATGCCTCTATCAAAGGCATCTGCTCTTCCAATTCAAAAAGTTCCTAACAAAGGAATTTACGTTGCAATCAACTGCGCATCACATTGGGCTGGATCTGCTGGTCCATGGAATCTAGGATTGCCAGATGTATACAGTATTTCTAACATATATGTAGGAAGCACTTTTGATATTGCAAATCCAGATAAAACTGGTTGGTTCCAATTGAATCCTAACCAATCAGATACTGCTTACAACCTTTCACAATTAAACTTGCTTCCTCAGTATAAAGGTTACATTAATTCATCTTCTAGAATTCTTGTTAAGTTGAATAGTTTTACAGCAAATGTCTCTACAACAAAAGCAGGATTTTTCTCTATTGATTCTTATCCTATCGATGATGCAAATACAGCAAATACTCAAGCAATTCAAACAGCACAAATTCCTGTATACAATTCTGTTTCAGGATTAATATATGATCTTAGAAATTGGATTGATTTTAGACCTGTTTTTGCTAATACTGCTGTAGTAACAAACGTATTTTCTTCTGCTACAATTAATCCTGCAAATAATAATTCAGTATTTGTCACAGGTGGTAATCCAATAGCAATTGAACCTAATGCTAATTTCGTATACAATGTTCTTTATTACCTTCCAAGAATTGACAATTTGGTTATTAATAAAGATGGTACATTAGATACCAAGTTTGGAACACCTTCACTTAACCCTGTACCTCAATCAATAAATACATCTGGATTAAAGGTAGCAACTATCAGCGTTCCTCCTTATCCTTCATTAACATTTACAGAAGCGCAGTAATATGACATATGGTAGACCCGATCTTGCAGTTCAAGTTGCTCTAAGCAATTACAAAGGCTACACAATGAAAGACATTGGTGGCCTCGATCAAAGAATTAAAAATCTAGAATATTACACAGTATTGAATGCACTTGCATTGGATACTCAAACTACTTCTGTAAGAGATTCGACTGGTACAATCGAAAGATTTAAGAACGGTATTTTTGCTGATCCTTTTAATGATCCTACATTGTCAAGAACAAACGATATTGAATATAGTATGGCAGTAGACTCTACTAAATCTATTGCTCGTCCTAATTTTAACGAATTGTTTATTAACTTTGATTTGGCATCTTCTACTAATCTTACCATTGCTGGTAAGACAATCATGCTCAATTATACAAATGAAAAGTTAACAGCTAATCCATTTGCTACCACTTACCGCAATTGTACAGAACAATATTTCAGCTTTAAGGGTAAATTAACAACATATCCTAGTTTTGACAATTCAAATGTGACTAACAATGCTGCACCACAAAATGTTACTGTAGACATTGCAAGTTCATTTTCTGCTGCTGCAGCTAATGGTGCATTCAAAGACATTAGTTCTATTGCAGCAGCACCTGTTTTAACAACATCTACCAATAATGGTTCTTCGCAATCTAATTATTGGTCACAGACAACAACAAACACCATTACAGATATTAAAGTACAATCAAGTCAAATCCAACAAGATCTTGGTAACTTTGTAAAAGACGTAGCTCTTTTACCATATATGAACTCAAGAACAATTGCAATTGTTGCAACTGGAATGAAGCCAAATACAGTACTTCATCCTTTCTTTGATGGAACAGATGTTACACAATATTGTTCTCCAGCATCTGTTGCTAGTGCTTATCAATTGACTGATGGTTCAGGAAGATTAGATGCAACCAAAATTAATGGTATAGCTGCTGGAAGTGAAAATTCAATACTTCAACAAGCAGGTGCTATGGGTTCTACAATCATATCAGATCAATATGGTAATGCTTATTGCATTTTTATTATTCCTGCAAATAAATTTAGATCTGGTGATAGAACATTTACTTTAACCAACACCACAGATTTAACTACACCTGCTTCAATAACAACTATTGCAGAAGGAATTTATACTTCTTCTTCACTCGCAGTTACTCAACAGCCTCTTTCCTTCTCATTAATTCAACCAACATTTACTCCAACAACAACATCATATAATACAAATGTTACATGGGTAGACACTGTTAATTTTCCTCCACCTCCACCTCCTCCTCCTTCTTCTGGCGGAGGACATGGATGTTGTTTTGATGGAGAAGCCAATGTTACTATGGCAGATGGGTCATTAAAACAAATTAAATTGATAGAAATAGGAGATTTGGTTTTAAATTCTAATGGTAATTATAGCAAAGTAGTTGGAATTGAAAAACCAATCCTAGCCAATAGAAAAATGTACAGCTTTAATAACAATTATGCTTTCGTATCTGAGGAACATCCTTTCCTTACTACTGAAGGTTGGGGTGCTTTTAATCCAGAAAGCTGGGCAGTAGAAAAACCATTTAAAAATAAACTTATTAAAATTAAAGAAGGCACTACACTTAAAACTCTGAACGGAGAAGAAACTGTTACTGATATTAAAGAAGTAACAGAGGATGCTAACAAAATAATTTATAATTTGCTATTAGAAGGTGATCATACTTACTATGTTGAAAACTACCTTGTACATAACAAGGATCCAGTAGGTGAAACTTTTGTTATTGGTAATCTAATTCAAGAAAGAATTCCAGGCACATACTTAACACAAGTTGGTGTATACTTCCAAAGCAAGAGTCCTACTCTTGGTATCAGTTTGGTTGTAGTTCAAACATTGGCTGGTTTGCCTGACAGTACTAAGATAGTTGGCCAAGCATACCTACATAGTTCTCAAGTCGTAACAAGTGACGATTCATCAGCCGAAACTGTGTTTACACTTTATACTCCTGCTCTACTTCAAGCAGATGCTACATATGCATTTTATCTTTCTCCAGATGGACCAAATCCTGACTACAATGTGTTTATTTCAGAAGTAGGTGGTGTTGATATTCTAACTGGTCAATACATTTCTCAACAACCTTATACTGGAGTACTTGTTGCTTCTTCTAGTGGAACTACATGGACAACTTATCAAGCCCAAGATATTAAATTTAATCTATACAGAGCTAAATTTACTTCTACATCAGGTACAGCAGTGTTTAGAAATACTCCTGATGATTATATTACAGTTCAAAACATCTATAGAACATCAGCTAATGGATATCCAATTCAACCTGGTGACTTAGTTTATTGTGCAAACAATTCTAATCCTTCTCAAACACTTTATACCAACAACCAAATTTATCCTTTTGGTAAGGTAAAATATGCCGATGAAACAAAAGGTATTATCTACATTAATCGTTCAAATGGATTGTTTACAAACCAAGCAGGTATCTATAGTAACCTAAGAATTTATAGAACTCCTGATCCTTCAAACACATCGTACATTAATAGTTCTTACCAAATAGCAAACTGTCAAATTGTTTCAGTTGATGATATTATCTACCATGGTTTTGTTCCAAAATATAATATCTTCCAACCTGTAGGAACAACAGTTTCTGGTTCTTATTATGGAACAAGCAATAGTTCAAGTAGCTTCCAAAAAGATTCAATAGGATTGTCTACATTAAATGAAACATTATTCCTACAAAATGACTATGAAAGAGTTGTAAGAAGCTATTCTAATGAAGTTGCTCAAGGTGGTTTTGGTTCCAATGGAACAGCAACAGAAGTATGGACATTGAATTCAGGTAATATGTATTTGTCACCTGTAATTGATCTAAGAACAAGATCTTTTGACTATATCCAAAACTTGATTAATAATGATGCAACAAACGAATATACACGTTATGGAAATGCAAAAACAAGATATATTTCTAAAGTAATTTCCCTAAACACTCTTTCACAAGACTTGCTTGTATATTTGACAGCCTATAAGCCAGTTCAAGCACAACTTCTTGTGTTTGCTAAGTTCTTTAGAAGTGATGTTGATTCAAGCCAGTTTGATAACAAACTATGGACTCAGTTACAGTTTAAGAGTACTAACCTCTACAACCAAGCTCCTACAACTACAGTAATTCCTGATAGTTCACAATCAGATTTAAATGATTACAGAGAATTGGTTTTTGGTATACCTCAAGCTATAAATGGTTCTGGTACAATTACGTCACCTACATCTTTGGCAACTACTGGATGGGGTGATATTAATAACAAGGGTATTCTAACATATACAGATGAGCTTGGTGCACTACATCAAGGATTCAATATGTTTGCTCTTAAGATTGTATTCCTTTCTTCTGATCCAACAAAAATACCTACTCTAAGAGACGTTAGAGGAATTGCAACTATGTTAAGCAGTGGTTGATAAATGAAAGACATTAATGGTGGCTTTTTTCAACAACCTGGCAATCCTGGTGCATTGATAAACAATGACTTGGATGGATACAATGCTTTTCTTTTGGCTGAAAAGCATAGAGAAGAAACAAGAAACAAATTAAACGAAATAAATAATATTAAACAAGAAGTAGATGGAATAAAACAAGACATCTCAGATATTAAGAGTCTTCTATTAAAGGTATTGGAAAATAAATGACAGTTGCAATTCCTCAGATTATACAATCAACTGATTCGTTTGGTCAGTGGCTGACTAAAACCAATTACCTTCTTGCAATTGCAAATAACCTTGCAGTTACAGTAAATTCTAACACTGCAGTAGGTGATGCAGGAATCACAGGATTCTTTACTGCTAATAATCTACTAGCAAATTCTGGTTCTGTATTTGTAGGAATATCTGCTGCAAATTCTGTAGTTAATGCTACTGCTCTTACATTCCAAACATCTACAACAACCAATACAATCTATAGCGCTTCTGGTTTGGTTATTAATGGGGTCACCGCTCTAAGTCAATATACATTGAATATGGGCAACACATTAATTACAAGTTCGAACATTACCACTAACTCTGCATACTTTACAAGTAATGTTGCTATTGGTGGAAATGTAACAATTTCTAATACTTCAATTACAACTATTAATTCAAATACTCAATATTCTTGGGTATCACAAATTCAAAACGTTGGCGATGTTCTTGCTAACACCTTCATTAACAGAAATGGTGTTGCTGTCTATAGTAATCCTACAGGATCACAAGTTGTTAATAGTTATATGACATCTACTGATCTTTGGATTAGTAGAGTACATTGTGATCAAGTTCTTCTTTCTGGATTAGCAGGTGGAACAACATCTTTCCCAGGTAATACTCACTTCCTTGGTGCAAACAATTACTTTGATTATGGATTGAATTCTAACGGTGACATCACTATTGTAAATGGTGGAAGATTACACATCATTACTAGCAATCCACTTGGTGCAGAACCTATCAACAGCAATGCAGCTATCATCATTGACAACAATGGTCAAAATCTAATTCAATTTCGAAACAGTGCTGATACTGGTCAATATAGTGGCCTTATCTTTAGTGACAATTCACAAGGTGCATACATTGTATATCAATCACCTGGTGGAACTGCTGGAGCAAATGGTGATATTCTAAACTTTGGAGCCAATACTGGTTTTAACTTCTCCATTGGTCCTTCTGATACAAACAATGGTGTTGCATTTGAGCCTAATTTGTTTGCTCAAATACTTGCATCAGGTACTACAATTAACAAATATAATGGAACACCATCTTCACCAACACAATCTGCTGATTGGCCATATCCTGTACTTTCTCTAAGAGGATACAATGACCACTATACAACAGAGTCTATGTTGTCATTTGGTTTTTCAAACGATCCAATCTACAAATCTGATGGATCTGTATGGAATTTCAGACTAGTACAAGGTGACGGATCTACAGCACCAAGAACATCAACATCAGCTACTAATCTACAGCTTGGTGGTCCTGGTGAATTGTGGTTTGGTGTTAACAATACTTTTGGTAATCCAGTAAAAATTCAAAGCACTGGATTGCAAGCTACTTCACTTGGTATTGGTGTAGCTGCATCAGGAACTGGTGGTGAAATAAGAGCAACCAATAACATCACTGCTTACTATGCATCAGATAAAACACTTAAAACAAATGTTTCTAACATTACTGATGCACTAGACAAAGTATTGCAAATTAATGGTGTAGAGTTCGATTGGACCGATCAGTATATCGAGCAACAAGGTGGAGAAGATGGATACTTTGTAAGAAAGCACGATGTTGGTGTTATAGCTCAAGAAATTGAACAAGTACTTCCTGAGGTAGTTGCAACAAGAGAAAACGGCACAAAGGCCGTTAAGTATGATCGTATAGTTGCATTGTTAATTGAAGCTGTCAAAGAACTTAAAGCGGAAATTGAAACGCTTAAGAAACAGTAAACACATGGGATCCTGTGTGATCACACAGGATTGAAGTATCTGCGTACAACTTGAATCCCTTGCTCTGAGCCATCTTTGCAAAATAAAGATCCTCTGAGAATGTATGGTTGTGATCTAAAGCAGACTTATATAAGAATTGTGGATATCCAATATCAACCATCACTTGTTTCTTAACAAGAACGCAACCAAATCCACAAGCACCTACTTCAACCAATCCTTTTCCTCTAATTGTATCATAGTCGATATGATCATATCCACCTTGTGGATTATTTGCAAACAATTCAATTACCTGTCTATCATGAAGTCTTTGTCTGTATACACCAGAGACTACATCTTTATCATGTGACAACAGTTTAACTAATGTGTCTGCAGGAAAAGAAATGTCATGGTCGACACCAAACAAATAATCAAAAGGACCTTTACACACCCATTCTGCAATAAGGTTTCTTACTTGATCAACCTGATATCCATAAAAGAATTGAAACGTAGTATCATATCCTTCTGGCACAATAAGATCATAAATTGCCTTGAAAGTTGTGGGCTCTATGTTTCTAGCTGTTGGTATTGCTATTAAAATGTTTTTTTTTGGCATAATGTTTTTTACTACCACTTCTTTTGTTGGAACAATATCTACATTCAAAGAACGTGGAGTAGAATTTACATCCACTTTGTTAATTTGTAACTTAGCATCGCCTGCAATTTTACTTGCATTTTTGTTTTGCAATTCACCATTGACTTTGTAATCGTTCAATGGGTTCTTATCATTATAAAGCATAACAATATCCTGAACTACTTTAATCTTGTTAGGATCTGCTTGTTCTAAAATATTATAGAATGTGGCATTATCACCACCTGCTTTGAACCATTCTCCACTCTCATCTTTAAACACAGCATCGTCAATATAGTTCAAAAGCTCTCTACGAAATGTTCTTAGATGAGGATAAGGCATACCCCAGTTAAATTTGTAGTTACGATAGTCTTTTGCATCTCTAACAGCCTTAGGATAAGGTTGTGCAATAAGAGGAATATTATCTACTTCTGACCAGCAACTTCCATAGGAATAATCTACATTACCACTTGCATACAAGTTGTTGTAGAAATTAAAAATGTTGTTGTCGTTTATTAATGCATCATCACCATCTAGCAATACAACAATTGTATCTTGACCAAACACAGCATTTCTTAAAGTATTAATTTGATTGTATACTGCACCTTTGTTTTCTGTATTTGTAATAACTTCTATCTTTGAACTAATATCTTCTGGTAATGTTTTTAGCTTATGATTGATAGCAAACTTAGATCCATCAGTACTTGCATCGTTAATTAAATACAATGACCAATTGTTGTAGTTTTGTGTAACGACAGAATCAATACATCTAAGAATATATTGTTCTGCATTGTAAAATGGAGTAACTACAGCAATGTGGCTTTCTTTATTCTGAGAATATGTACCCCATTCTTCCTTATTACTAAAACGTCTTCCAAATACTTTATGAACACGTTGGTTAATGTAAGAAACTTTATTATATTCTTCTTTAGAAAGATACAATCCAAATTGCTTAACAAAATGTTGCTTCCATTGTAATGCAACTGTATCCCATGTATTAATATCTTTAATCACATTGCAATAGTATTGCTTTTGCTGGTGAAGATATGGATTGTTGTATGCATTAATAACTAATCCTGCAAATCGTTCACATTGTTGATCAATATTAATGTTTGGAAATAATCCATTTGGTTCAATAGCATAATTGATAAAGTAAGATGCTTGATCTATTGCAGTTTCTTCCAGTGCACCAAATCGAGTAGCAACAAGAGGTGTATTATATGTCAAAGATTCTAATGTAGAAATACCAAACGTCTCTGGAAATGCTCCAGGAAACAAGAACATAGATGACTTAGCGAGAATTTCTGCAATTTCGTTCTGAGGAATAATTCCTGTAAACTCAATATCCATTGCATTGTATTTTGGATCTTTCACAAGCTCATGAAGTTTCTTACCTTGATCGTCTAATGGAGCATCTTCACGGAAACGATAGTAACCACCAATAACTTTCAACTTTGCTTGAGGAATAGCAAGTTTAATTTTAGGCCAAATACGATCAATAAGAGGAATCATTCCTTTTGTTAATGAAGCATTGTATACAAAAAGATTTCTATCCTTTTCCATCATATTTACTTCGTCAATATACTGAACGACAGCATTACGAGTTTGGAAAATCTTGTCTTTCAATACTTCAAAATTGCGTCTCTTTCCATGATCGCAAGTAGAAACGTAAGAAGTGTGGAAATCACTCAGAGTAAAGATTTTATCTATATAATTGTTTATGGCCAAATCTTCTACGTTAATGTCACCATTACAAAACGTATCATGCATCCAAAGCACTTTGTATTTTGCTTTGTTTCTTAGGTTTTGAAAAATCTGTGGAGGATAACGAGTGGCAGTTTGATATGCTTGGTAATATTGTTCTGGAATAAAAGGTACAACGGTGCGTGATGATATTAAAATATCAAATTGATCAGAAGCAGTTATTGAAGAAACTGGTCTGTAATTTACACCAGCGTAAATACCTGGAGAACAATCCTCTTCACCACAAGCATTAAAAACAGTGACAGGAAACCCCAATTTTGCCAATTCTTTGGAGATAAGAATGACAGCAGACTCAGATCCTCCCAAACCTTTCTTAGAAAGTGTGGATCCGTCATACACAAGTCCAATCAAATCAAGGATAGCAATTGAAGGCAAACTCATATTAACCTCATTATAAAAACATAAATATCATCATAGTACTATATATTTATTCATAGTTAAGGCCATAGATGTCACTGATTTTATACAGTCAACAATTAGTAGCCAATGGAACTGCTAATTCGTTCTCACTTAGCAATACTGTTACTACAGCAAACAGCATTATTGTTAGCGTTAATGGCCTTGTACAGGTGCCAGGTGTCGATTATTACATTACTAATAACAATACCTTAAATTTAAATTATAGTCCACAAATAAACGAAAATATAGAAATAAGATACATCACAACAGACAATGTTGGGTATCAAGGTTCTGCAGGTGCTAACGGATATTCAGGCTCAACTGGATACTTTGGATCACAAGGTTATTTTGGATCATTAGGCTATTTTGGTTCTCAGGGTTACTTTGGTTCTACTGGTTACCAAGGTTCTCAAGGTGCTCCTGGTGGAGCGCAGGGTTATACAGGTAGCTTTGGTTATACTGGTTCTATAGGTTTTACTGGTTCACAAGGTGTCCAAGGACCTGTAGGTCGTCCTTCTGGATCCGATAGATTCATTGGTAATGGTACAAATAACACATTTACATTAGGCACATATACATCTGATCCTAATTACATTTTTGTATTTACTAACGGTATTCAAGAAACACCAAATATAGACTATACCGTTGATGGGTACAACATTTATTTCACAACACCTCCAAATGCAGGTGCAGAAGTTGAAGTAAGATATTTTAATACAACCATAGGTCCTGTTGGATTCCAAGGATCGACTGGTGTTCAAGGATCTGTTGGTTATAAAGGTTCTCTTGGTTCTACAGGTTACCTAGGATCATTGGGTTATTTTGGTTCTACTGGTTACATTGGTTCTGCTGGTTATCAAGGTTCTGCTGGTACACCTGGTGGTCCTCAAGGTTATACAGGTTCTTATGGATATACTGGTTCACAAGGTGCAGGCTATGTAGGTTCAAGAGGCTATGCTGGTGTTCCTTATAAGAACGACATGTATATGGGTAATGGTAGCAATACCCAATTTACTCTTTCAGACATTACTCCTGATCCATTAAACATTCTAGTAACCATTAATGGTCTTACACAGATTCCTGGAGTAGACTATACTATTCCTGATGGAATCACTCTTACATTTTCAACTGCTCCATTAATTAATGAAGACATCGAAGTAAGATATTTTGGTGTTACGATTGGTGGAACTGGTTATTTTGGATCTGTAGGTTATCGTGGATCTCTTGGTGTTACAGGTTACAGAGGTTCTACAGGTGAAACAGGTTACATAGGTTCTAAGGGTGATCAAGGTTATACAGGTTCTTTTGGTTACACTGGATCTTTTGGTTATACTGGTTCGTTTGGTAATACAGGCTTTGTTGGATCAAAGGGCGACACAGGTTACTTAGGATCATTTGGTTATACTGGTAGCTTTGGTTACACTGGTTCTTTTGGTAACACAGGTTTTGTTGGTTCTAAAGGTGACACTGGTTTCACTGGTTCTGTTGGTCCTACTGGTGCGTTTGGTGGTCAAGCATTCTATTATAACTTTAATGCTAACACAGATAGTTCAGAACCTAGTACTGGTAGAGCAAAATTAAGTAACACTAACGTAACTCTTGCAACACATCTTTACATCAGTGAATTTGATTCTCTTGGTGATGACAACTATCAATTTTTGACTACTGTTGATGCTTCTACTTCTGCAATTAAAGGTCACGTACAGATTACAGAAGTTGCTAACGTAAATCATTTTGCGTTCTTTAGTATCGTAGGTAACCATACATTTAATACTGATTGGTTTGACATTAATGTTTCCTATGTGTCTGGTCCTGCAACTTCATTCAACAACAATTCAAATGTTGTTTTCACATTTGCTGTTACAGGTGATAGAGGTGATACAGGTTACACAGGTTCAAGAGGTGATCTAGGATACTCAGGCTCTCAAGGTTATCTTGGTTCATTTGGTTATACAGGTAGCTTTGGATATACAGGTTCTTTTGGTAACACAGGCTATACTGGCTCGTTTGGTTACACAGGTTCATTTGGTTATACAGGATCACAAGGTATAACAGGCTACTCTGGATCTCAAGGTGATCAGGGTGTTCAAGGTATAAGAGGTGATACAGGTCCTACAGGGTATACTGGTTCCAAAGGTGATTTAGGATATACTGGTTCACAAGGTTACTTTGGATCGTTTGGTTACACAGGTTCGTTTGGTTACACAGGTAGCTTTGGTAACACAGGCTACACAGGATCGTTTGGTGCAACAGGATATGTTGGATCGTTTGGTTATACTGGATCGTTTGGATATACAGGCTCACAAGGTGTAACAGGTTACACAGGTTCTTCTGGATTTACAGGATCGCAAGGTAATGCTGGTTTCTTAGGATCATTTGGTTACACAGGTAGCTATGGTGATACTGGTTTCACAGGTTCGCAAGGTGTTGCAGGATATCTTGGATCGTTTGGTTATACTGGTTCATTTGGTGCAACCGGATATACTGGTTCACAAGGTATTCAAGGTGACGTAGGTAACATTGGTCCTATTGGTTTCACTGGTTCACAAGGTGTAGGATACTCTGGTTCAAAGGGTGATACTGGTTATCTTGGATCGTATGGTTTTACAGGATCACAAGGAACAGGCTATACAGGTTCAGCAGGTTTTGCTGGTTCCCAGGGTCCTTCTGGTCCTTATGGTGACAGAGGTTTCACTGGTTCTCAAGGTGATGTGGGATACGTTGGTTCACAGGGAGACATAGGTTTCACTGGTTCTCAAGGTATTATCGGTTACACCGGTTCGTTTGGTAGTTTAGGTTACACAGGTTCTATTGGTTATTCTGGTTCACAAGGTATTATTGGCTATACTGGATCTTATGGTAATCTAGGTTATTCAGGTTCAATAGGTTATACTGGTTCACAAGGTGTAGGATACACAGGTTCTCAAGGTAATGATGGTCAACCTGGTTCATTTGGTGGTACAGTTTTCCTTTACTACTATGATGCAAATACAACTGCTGATAATCCAGGTACAGGTACAGTAAGATTCAGTAACACATATCTTGCTAATGCAACATTGTTATACATTAACAAGAATGCGTTGGATTACACATATGTGTTCAATACGTTGTTGATTGTAGATAGTTCGACTTCTGGTATTAAAGGTCACTTTAAGATCCAGTCAACTACAAACACTCAAAACTATGTCACGTTCATGATTATTGATAATCTGACTGATAATGGTTCTTATGCTACAATTCCTATTTCATATTTGTCTGGTGATCATGGTACTGCTACAACAATAACCAACGGTACTATTTCATCGATGACTTTTGCAAGAACTGGTGATGCAGGTCCTGCAGGTTATGCTGGTTCTATTGGTAGTGCTGGTCCAACTGGTTCTGGTTATGATGGATCAAGAGGTTTCACTGGTTCTGTAGGTTACTTTGGATCTGTAGGTTATGTAGGATCTAATGGAGATCTAGGTTACACAGGATCAATAGGATTTACTGGATCATATGGTGATACCGGTTATACAGGTTCTACTGGTGATTTAGGTTATACAGGTTCAACTGGTGCTGGGTATGTTGGTTCTCAAGGAACAACTGGCTATACAGGATCAACAGGTGATCTTGGTTACACAGGCTCTACAGGTGCTGGTTACGTTGGATCTAAAGGTGATCAAGGCGATCTTGGTTACACTGGTTCAACAGGTGCAGGTTATGTAGGATCTCAAGGTGACACAGGATTCGTAGGATCTACTGGTAATCAAGGTTATACTGGTTCAAGAGGATTTGGTTATACAGGTTCTTCTGGTACTCAAGGTGATAAGGGTGACACTGGTTATGCTGGATCTATTGGTTCACAAGGATATGCTGGTTCTGTAGGTGCTGTTGGTTATGCAGGATCTACAGGTACTGCTGCAGGGGTATATGTAGTTTCTAATATCAATTCTGTTGTGACAGGAGCTGCTATCAGTGTTTCATTCTCCTCTAACTCAACTTATCCAAATATCTTTACACTTTCTCAAGTTCCTACTTTTGCATTCACATCAGACAACAGATATTGGGTATACAACACAAGTGCAACAAAAAATGCTTTCCAGGCATATTATGGTCCAGGAAACACAAACAATGTTCCTATTACTAGTGATGTATATCTTGCATTTGAACTTTCAAATGGAGCTTTAATTAATATTCAATCTGGTGACTTTATTAGTTTCAGTGGTGGTTCTAACACATATAACATTCCTAATCTTCCTTCAATCTCTGGTCAGAGCAACACATTTACAGTTGTTAATACAGATCTTGCTGCTTGGATATTCACAACCCAAAACTTGACAATCAACTATGGATTGTCGTACACAAGATTAGGAACCACACAACAAATGTCTGGTTCTACAACAACATTGTTTAATACTCAACCAACAATGTTCAACGTTGCAAGTATTTCAGGTAGCTATGCATCTCCTGTTCCTTATTGGAATCTTGGTGGTACATTTAACTGGAGCTTGAGTGGTATTACTGGATCAATTACATCAAGTACTGCAACTTATACTTACAATGGTAATGGTCACGTAAATGCACTTTCAACAGGAACAAGCACATCAGGAACAGGACCATATGTTTCTGATACTACACAAACTATTACATTAAGCTATACACCATCTGGTAATGGTCTAAATCCAAATACAAATACAACTTCTGCAACAAGAACAGCAACTATTGCAGCAGCTTCTAAGTATTATCCAGCATTTTACATTATTAACTCTTCAAGTTCAGCACCTTCATTTGACCCTACATCATATAGTAGAATAACAAATACTACATTTGCTCCTGGTCAAACTGTTACTACTTCTGGAACTGCTTCAAACTATCTTTGGGTTGCAACACCACAATCTGTTTCTTGGTCAAAGACTTGGACATTTACTGTAAGTGGATTTACTGCTACAGCAACTCCTGCTGTAACAACAACACAAACAATTTCTGGTGTTGCTTATGATGTGTTTGGATTTACTAACTATACATCTGCAACAGTTCTAACATCGGTCGCATAACATGTCAGCAATTGTACAATTTCCAACCCCAACAACGTTCAGAAATCTTGCAGATCCTACACAATCGACAGATGGTGCAACAAAAAGTTATGTAGATTCTGCTATTAGTTCTGGAGCGGCTACTCCTAATTTAACAATTTTAAGTATTTCGTCAGAATATGGAACTGTAAATACTTCTGTACATCTTACTGCTAACATCTACTTTGATGAGAGTTCAGGATTAAAAGTAAAAAGTGAAGGTTCCGGTAACGTATTCATTACCAATACTAAAGTAGCTAATGTTATTGTTCAAAATACTGCTCCTTCTGGAGTATATCCTGGACAACTATGGATGGATTCTGATTATGGTATTTTAAGTGTAAATGTAGGAACAGATTATAGTAACGTAGTATGGATTGAAGTAGCATAATGTCATTAAGTTTTCCAAGTAATCCTCAAGTTAATGACACAACCATTACAGGTGGAAAAACCTGGACATGGGATGGCTCTCGTTGGAGACATACTTATCCTGTTGGTTACCAAGGTTCTGCAGGTAATACAGGATATCAAGGATCTCAAGGTGTGACAGGTTATATGGGATCTGTTGGTTATATGGGATCGATGGGTTACACAGGATCAAAGGGTGACATAGGATATTCTGGATCTCAGGGATATGGTTTTTATCCTTTAGCAGGTACGACAACTTATCCAACTGATAGTTCATATATTGGCTCTGGAATTTATTTTTATGTTCCATCTTACAGTGCATTTGCTGTTGGAGATTTTGTTAATGTGTTTGATCAAACTAGTGGATCAACATATTTCATGTATGGAAAAATTACTGCTATCATTGATGCAGGAGGAATGGGATGGCAAGTAGATATACTTGTTAATTCTGTAGGTGGAACACCTGTCGGTGGTTCATCTTCTAGTTGGACAGTACAATTAACTGGTTCTGTAGGTTATACAGGATCAACAGGATATACCGGATCATATGGTTATACTGGTTCTTTTGGATACACAGGATCGTTTGGATATACAGGTTCAGCAGGAACTACATTGTTGTCAGGTTTATCAGATGTTGTGATTCCAGAAGAAATAGGAAATAATTATATTTTGGCTTACAATGCATCCGATTATAAATACCACATAACACCTATTTACGTTGCAGATACAACATTATCAAATACAGAAATTGACGGAGGAAGCTTCTAAATGTCGAGCCCAAGTAATCTAATTCAAATTAAACGTTCCCAAACGGTAGGGACCCCAACCTCGCTAGCGAACGGTGAATTAGCTTTCTCCGCTTCGAGCAACACACTTTTCATTGGTAATTTTGGAACAGTAACTCCAATTGCTGGTGGTAGAAATCCTGGTGTACTTACTGCTAACCAAGCTTTGGTAGCAAATAGTACATATGGTCTTAACTTTATAAAGACTGCTAACCTTCAAGTTCAATCTATTACAGCCAATGGTGTTTCTTCACCTGGTGCTGGTTATCTAATTGCAGTAGATGCTGGTGGTAATACTTACTGGCAAAACCCTACAACTTTTGGTGTTGGTTCTCAGTATGTAACTAACACGGATTCGAGAGTTCTTTCTGGTAACCTAACATTCTCTGGAGCACTTACACAATTTACTGGAGCTAACGTCAACATTACTACTGGCGTTCTTTCTGGTAACGGTATGTATTTGACAGGCGTTAATGCACAGCAATTAAATGGTAATACATTCTCTGATGTTACCATCATTGTAAATGCTGCATATGCAAATGCTGCTGCAAAAGCAGAAAATGCATTTTCAAATGCTGCCTCAAGAGCTGACAGTGCATATTCTAACGCAGTTGCAAAGTCTATTTCTATTGCCCAAGGTTATGCTGATTCTGCATATTCAAATGCTGTTACAAAAGCAGTTGGTATTTCTGAAGCTTACACACAAGGCTATACTGTTCCTCTTGGTACACAGACATCTGGTGATTACGTAGCTGATATCTATGCAGGTTCTGGTATTAATGTTTCTACTGGAACTGGCGCAGGATCTACTCCTACTATTTCCACTGTTCAGGATATTAATCCAACATCTAACGTATCTTTTGCAAACGTAGTTGCTGGTATTCTTACTTCATCAGGAAACACAGTACTAGGTACAACCTCTGCAGATAAAGTAACTGTTAATGGTTCAGTTGCATCTAATCTTGTTCCAGATGGTAATAATACACGCAACTTAGGTTCATCTGGTGATCAGTGGGCTTCATTACATTCAGTACAGGTAGATGTCAATGGCGTAGCTATTACAGCTTCTGGCTCTAACATTAATGTTCAAGGAAGCCTGTCTGTTAATACATCACTATCTGCTAATGCACTTGTTGTTGCACACAACTTGTCTGTTGGTGGTGATCTATATGTAACAGGCAATGTTGTTTCTGCAAACATATATGCAATTTCAGTATCAGATCCATTAATTCATCTTGGTGCAAACAATACCACAGATTCTTTAGATCTTGGTTTCTATGCAAGCTACAATACTGGAACAACAACAAACTATGCTGGTTTGGTAAGAGATTCTTCTGACAAGGTATTCAAGCTATTTACTAACTTGACTACTGATCCAGAAGGTGCTGGTCCTATCTCGTTTGACAATTCAGACGAAGGAACATTGAAAGCATTCTTGATTTCTGGTGCTTTGGTTTCAAACTCTCAGACACTTACTCTAACTGCAACATCATCAACTAACGTTAATATTATAGCGAATACTTTGCAATTGTCAACTGCTCTTAACTACCAATATGGTGGTACAGGATTCAGTTCATATGGTCAGGGTGATTTGCTAGTAGGTAATACTACTGGTGGTCAAGGATTGAGCAAGTTGGGTCTTGGAACATCTGGTTATGTTCTAATGTCAGATGGAACAAACCTTGTTTATTCAACACTTGATGGTGGCACATTCTAATAAAATTACATTAAAATTGTGAAGGATTTTTTGTTATGAATAATGAAATTTTTAATATCTACATTGACAAGTTAACAACAATGGTATCTGAGCTGACTAAGACAAGTATTCTTCAGTCAGCTCAGATTTCTTATTATGAGAAGAATTTTCCTTTGCTAAATAATAAGATTGATGAACTTCAAAAAAGATTAGACGAAGCTTTAAATAAAGCAGAAACTAAGCAAAAAAAAGTTGATCTTACTAATTTATAAAAAGTATTGTTGTCACAGTATATACTGACTTGAGAGACATGCCACATGGCACACGCCAATAACCTATTTCAACTTAAACGTACGTCTGTATCCGGACGTCAGCCAAACACCACAAATCTTGCAGTCGGTGAATTGGCTCTTAACATGGCTGATGGAATTGTTTATTCCTCAAATGGCACATACGTTTTTGAAATAGGTTCTAATAACACTAACGCTAGTGTTTCTGGTAATCTCACAGTCAAAGCTATCATAGCAAACAATAATCTAGGAACTGCTGGTCAAGTACTTGCTGCTAATAGCACTGGTGGTGCTTATTGGGGCTCTCCATCTTCATTAATTGGATATACTGGTTCACAGGGAACATCTGGATTCACAGGTTCACAAGGTGGAACAGGTTACATTGGATCCCAAGGTGTTCAAGGATCAACAGGATTTACTGGTTCTGTTGGTAATGAAGGTTACACAGGGTCGTCTGGATTCACAGGATCAATAGGTTCATTAGGTTACACAGGTTCTTTTGGTACAACTGGATTTACAGGTTCACATGGCACTCAAGGTGATACAGGTTTTGTTGGATCACAGGGTACACAAGGAACAACTGGATTTGTAGGTTCTCAGGGTGGAACAGGTTATACAGGATCTCAGGGTTCTCAAGGTTCGTTAGGTTATACTGGTTCATTTGGTTCAACAGGTTTCACTGGTTCACAGGGTACACAAGGAACAACAGGTTTTGCTGGTTCTCAGGGTACACAAGGAACAACTGGGTTCACAGGTTCACAAGGAACGCAGGGTACAACAGGTTTTGCAGGATCGCAAGGTACACAAGGAACAACAGGATTTGTTGGTTCTCAGGGTGGAACAGGTTATACTGGTTCATTCGGTTCAACTGGTTATGTAGGATCACAAGGTGTTGGTTATACTGGTTCTACAGGCTACGTAGGATCGAAAGGTGATGTTCAACCAGCAAACGTTGTGTTTGGTGATACTCCTCCTTCTTCACCTTACACAGGATTACTTTGGTTCGATACTAACAATGCTATCTTTAATGCTTACTATCAACCAGCTAACAATTGGATTGGTATCAACGGTGGTGGTTTTGGTCCTACAGGATACACAGGATCAGTAGGTGCATTTGCAGCAATTGGATATACTGGTTCTCAAGGTATTCAAGCTAATCTATTAAATGTAAATTCTGATATTATTCCTTCACAATCAAATGTGTTTACACTGGGCAACTCAACATTCTCTTGGGCTTCACTTTATCTTGGTTCTAACTCAATTACGTTTACTGACGTATTGACAAATACCTCTCAGATTCTTTCTGTTGCAAATAGTGTTTTCTATATTACATCAGGAGCAGGAACAAATACTCAGTTTAATCCTAATGCAGGATTCAATGCTGGTGGTATTATTCTTCAAAACTATCAAGTTAAATTAGCAAATACTCAACAGCTTCTTTACTTTAATACTCCACTTGGTATTGGTAATGCTGTTGCTAATTCTGCACAGACTGCATTCTTTGTAAGTAATACTGGGTTTACTACTATTCAAAATAATCTTCAAATTATTAACCCTATTACGCAGACTAATGTTGCACCATTTACTATTCAAAGTCAATTAGGAACCCCACAACCATTTACGTATACAGGTACAACAATCTATACTATTAATTCTGCTAATCTTTCTAATAGAACTGTATATGATTCTTATGGAAATGGCACATATGTTTCTATTGCTGCTCGTACTTCAAGAGGAACAATATCAAATCCTTCAGGGCTACAGGCTAATGATATAATTCTTCGTATATCTGCAAATGGATATAGAACAACAGGTTTTGGTTCACAGGGTTCTGCACGTATAGATTTTAGATCAATAGATAGTTTCTCTGATGTTCAAAATGGTTCTCAAATTGATTTCTGGGCAACCCCATTAGGTTCAAATGTAATTACAGAGGTGGCTACAGTAACAGCAACCGGTATAACTGCAACCTCATTTACTGCAGGTTATAGTACACAAAATACATACGTATCCCCTACTACAGTTTCTACAAATAATATAGTATTAGCCAACACATTTAGTGCTAATGGTAGTACAGGATTATCTGGACAAATCTTGACATCAAGTGGTGCTAACAATGCATCATGGCAATGGAAAAACCAGTCATTTACTCTAGGTTCAAATTTAGCTTTAAGTACAGCCACAGTTGCCCAGAGTCTATTTGGTGTAGGTGTACAAGTAGCAAATAATTCTAGATATGCTATTTCTATGTCAGGTTCAATGACATATACTGGTGGTGGTCCTGCAGGTGCAGGTAATATGGGATTTGGTTTTGGTGGCACTGCAAACTTATCTAGTGTATACTATCAAACATCTACTCTAGTTAGTGCTACAGAAACAGTATCAGGCTCTGCTGCTGATTATCAAGCATTTAGATTAACAAGCGGATTTACTGCAAATTCATCAACTAATCCTGTAACTAACTTTAACAAGACATATTTAATTTTCAATGTACAAGGTGTGATTAATGTTGCAAATGGTGGTACTTTAATACCCCAATATGATTCAGATCACTCACCTACATCACTTACATTACTTGCCCTTTCATCGGTTACATTAGAATTGCTAGGTAATGATAGTAAGTCAAATTCAGTGACTGGGACATGGGCATAAAATGACATCAATAAATATCAATAGTGTAATTATAAAGTAAGATAGATGGCTTTAAGTTTTCCTTCAAATCCGTATCAGGGTCAGACAGCAACAACTGGTGGTAGAAACTGGGTGTTCAATGGATCTGAGTGGGTAAGCTCAGGTGCAGTAGGTTATCAAGGATCGACTGGTTACTTTGGGTCCACTGGTTATTTTGGCTCGACTGGATTTTTTGGTTCAACTGGTTATCAAGGCTCTGTTGGTGTAGGTTATCAAGGTTCACAGGGTTATACAGGATCTCAAGGTCCTCAGGGTGTTGCTGGTTCTTCTACAACATCATTTAAATATCATGCAAATACTACATCTACTGCTAATGGATATCCTGGAGCTGGTTATTACACTTATAATAATGGTTCGCAAATTTCTGCGACGGCAATTTACATCAGTCATGTTACAGCAGATTCACCAGGCGTAGATATTGATTTGTATCTTGGATTACTTGCTAATCAGCAACCTTTAATTATCCAAGATCAATCTAGCAGTGAAAACAATCAGCACTTTTTAATTTCTGCTACACCAATAAACTATAACTCAGGCACTGCAAATAGTTATTGGTATGTTCCTGTTACTATTGTTTCTGCTAATGGTACAGGTGATACCAATTTCTCTCAATCAACTTCATTGTTTCTTTCTGTTGTCTATGGAGCGACAGGTTATACTGGATCTCAAGGTGGTAATGGCTATACTGGATCACAAGGGTATAATGGATCTGTAGGTTTCACTGGTTCTCAAGGTAATGATGGTTATCTTGGTTCTATTGGATTCACTGGTTCACAAGGAACTTCTGGATATACAGGATCGCAAGGTGGAACTGGATATAATGGTTCTACTGGTTTCACAGGTTCGTTGGGGTATACAGGTTCGTTTGGTTCTACTGGATTTACAGGATCTCAGGGTACACAAGGAACAACAGGATTTGTTGGTTCACAAGGTGGTACTGGATACACAGGTTCTCAAGGATCTCAAGGTTCAACTGGTTTTACAGGATCACAGGGTACGAATGGTTTCACTGGATCTACTGGTTTTGTAGGTTCACAAGGAACCGTAGGCTATACTGGTTCATTTGGTTCTACTGGGTTTACTGGTTCTCAAGGTAATCAAGGAACTTCTGGTTTCACTGGTTCGCAGGGAACTCAAGGAACTACAGGATTTGTTGGTTCACAAGGTGGAACAGGATACACTGGTTCTCAAGGATCTCAAGGCTCTGTTGGTTACACAGGATCGTTTGGTTCAACTGGTTTTACTGGTTCACAAGGTAATCAAGGAACAACAGGTTATGTAGGTTCTACAGGTTCTCAGGGTTCAGAAGGATATACAGGATCCCAAGGTACAAATGGTTTTACTGGTTCACAAGGAACTCAAGGAACAACTGGTACTACTGGTTTTACTGGCTCTCAAGGTGGAACAGGTTATATTGGATCACAGGGTGCTCAAGGAACAACTGGTTTTACAGGATCTACAGGATTCGTTGGTTCTCAGGGTATTGCTGGATATGTTGGTTCTACAGGATTTGTTGGATCTCAGGGTATTGCTGGATATGTTGGTTCTACAGGATTCGTTGGTTCTCAGGGTATTACTGGATATGTAGGTTCCACAGGTTTTGTTGGATCCCAAGGTGTAAACGGATATACAGGATCACAAGGACCACAAGGAACATTTGGTGGTGAGACTGTTGATTATATATTCAACACATCCACATCAGCAGCTAATCCTGGAACAGGTCAAGTTGCATTTAACAGTGCAAACGTTTCTTCTGCTTCATACTTATATATCAATCAAAATGATAACTACGGAACAAACACATATAACTTCCTACTAACTATTGATGCTTCGACTTCTTCTATTAGAGGTCACTTCATGATTATGGACAGTGCAAACAATGCAGATTATGCAATGTTTGCTATTACAGGATCGCACACATATTCGTCACCTTATGTTACTGTTCCAGTTTCCTATCTTTCTGGTGTAACTTCATTTAATGCAAGTCAAAATGTAGTATTGACATTTGCTGTTACTGGTGACAAAGGTGATATTGGTTATACTGGATCACAAGGTGTACAAGGATCTTTGGGATATACAGGTTCTACTGGATTTGTTGGTTCACGTGGTACAACTGGTACCACAGGTACAACTGGTTATACAGGATCACAAGGAACTTTTGCTAACGGTTCTTCTGCAACAATAAACAATCTTGTAATTACTGGTGTACTAACTGCTAATGGAGCAAATGGTGCAGGACAGTTCCTTGTTTCAAACAATACAGGTGGTATCTATTGGGCTTCAGAATCTATTGCAAATACTGTAACTGCTAATTCTATTAATGCAGTAGCTATTGTTACTTCAACTCTAAATGCTGATTATCTAAACATTGGTAAGGGTTATCTTACTGTAGGTAATTCTACCTCAAACACTATTATTACCAACAACTCAATTGTAGTAACATCTGCCAATGTAAACTATATTGCAGCTAACGGTGTTTATGGTACAACAGGTCAAGTTCTCACTTCAAATAGTACAGGTGGAGTATATTGGTCCACAACTGTTGGTTATTCAGGTTCTGCAGGATTTACAGGTTCTCAAGGTGGAACTGGATATGTAGGATCAGCAGGTTCTACAGGATTCACAGGATCACAGGGAACTCAAGGTACAGTTGGATATACAGGTTCACAAGGATCTAATGGATCGACTGGATTCACAGGATCACAAGGAACTACAGGTTATACCGGTTCGACAGGTAGCCAAGGAACTGCTGGTTATACTGGTTCAACGGGTAGCCAAGGAACTGCTGGTTATACTGGTTCTACTGGTGTTGGATATACAGGTTCTGCTGGATTTGCAAATGGCCAATCACTATCTGTAAACAATATTATTATCACTGGAACATTTACTGCTAATAGTGTAGTAGGTACTGGTGGACAAATACTAACATCAAATAGTTCTGGTGGCGTTTATTGGTCTAACAGCTCTTATTCTATAACATCTAACGTTGTTACTTCTAATGTAATCATTACTAATACATTAGCTTCCGACTTTATCAACATTGGTATAGGTAACCTTACAGTTGGTAATTCAACATCAAACTCTGTAGTAAGTAATTCTGGATTAATTGTTTCCACAACAGCAACTAATACGGTGTATGGTATTGGTATTACAGCCAACAATACTCTAGGAACAGCTGGCCAAGTATTAACAACGAATGGTACTGGAATATACTGGGCAACTTCTACAGGTGGTAGTGGTAGTGGAAATTATATGTTCACTTCGAGCAATACAGCTCCTTCAAGCCCTGCAGTTGGTGATCGTTGGTATAATACTGATTACGGAATTGAACTAGTTTACTTACTAGATCCTAATGGTCAAGCATATCAGTGGGTCGATATGTCTTCTGGTGGTTTAACAGGTGCTAACGGTGCTATTGGTTACACAGGATCACAAGGTTCTGGATACACAGGTTCTGTTGGTTATACTGGTTCTATTGGACCTGCAGGTAATGCAGGATTCACTGGTTCCACTGGTTACAGCTATGTAGTTTCAAATAAAACAACTTCTTATACACTACAAGTTTCTGATTACATTAGCTTGATAACAACAAATAGCAATATAATTATTCCAGCTAGTACATTTACTGCTGGTCAATCAATTAGTGTATTTAATTCTAATAGTTCTAATATCTCTATTTCATCAGCATCGGGAGTTACCGCATATCTTGTTGGTACATCTAATACGAGTACAAGAACTGTATTACCATATGGTTTAGCTACCATCCTATGCGTTAATACATCTAACGTGTTCGTTATTACCGGTGGAGGTGTGTTCTGATGCTTGGTTCTCTATTTACCGGTCAAGGTACAGGACCTGGTGGAGGTCCAGAAGTAATATATGGAAGTAATACATTCACTACCCCTGGTACATTTACGTGGAATTGTCCAACAGGTGTGACGCTCGTATCGGTAGTATGTATTGGTGGTGGTGGAGGTGGTGGCAATTCTCTCAACTCAGGTTCTGCAGGCGGCGGTGGCGGTGGAGTTGGTTGGAAAAATAATATTCCAGTTACACCAGGAAATGGTTATACTGTAGTAGTGGGTGCTGGTGGTATTCCAAGTGGTGCTAATGCAACAGCTTCTCCTCCTGGATCCAATAGTTATTTTATTAGTAATACAACTGTAATGGGAATAGGTGGAGGTGGTGGATTTAATTCTGCTGGCGGCACAGGTGGTGGGTATGTTGGCGATGGTGGAGGTGCTGGTGGATCAGGTGCTAATACACCAGTAAACTACAATAGCTCTGGTGGTGGTGGAGCAGGAGGTTATTTAGGAGCTGGTGGTAATGGTGGTGATGTATCAGGAGGTGGTAGTAATCCTGGTAGCGGTGGTGGTGCTGCAGGTGGGTCAGGTGGAGGAAATGCTTCTGCTGGAGGTGGTGGAGGTACTGGTATTTTAGGTATAAGTTTAAGTGGATTAGGAGCTGCAAATTCTACTACTGTTGGTAACGCAACTGTGGGGTATGGTGGTAGTAGTGGTTCTGATGGATCCTATGGTAGCACATCAACATCAAATTTAGGCGTAGGTACTTCAAACTATGGAGGTGCTGGTGGACTATATGGAGGTGGTGGTGGTGGAGCAACTATTGAATTTGGAGGATCGTTTGGTGGTTCAGGTGCTAACGGTGCTGTAAGAATTATTTGGGGATTGAATGTATCTTTCCCATACAATGCCCGATACTAAATAAAAATAAAAGGTAATATAAATGGCAACCAATTTTCCAGCAAATCCTATTCAAGGTCAAACTTATACAAATGGGTATAAGACCTGGAGTTATACTGGTGTTTTTTGGCAAGCTGTTTTAACTTCCGGATCATCAGCAGGATCTACTACATATGACTTTGATGACATATCATACTATATAAACGGATATAATAATACTTTTCAATTATCATATAACCAAAGCAACGTTGCTATAACAAGTACTTCAAGTTTAATTGTAGCTGTTAATGGAATACTACAAAGATCTTTTTCATATAACGTTGATACGGTATGGATGAGTGGAGTACTTTTTGCAAATAAAGGATATACTGTCGTTACCTCAAATACAGCAGTAACAAATACAGCAATTTCTTCTGGTGTATTAAAATTTGCAGAGGCTCCTCCAATTAATGCTGACGTGTATATCAGATATATTGGTGGAACACCAAATACCACAACAAAAATTTACCCATTCACACCAGTTGACATTGTAATGGGCTTTTAATTAATTTTATAAATAGAAGACAGATTATTATTATTTTCAGGGAATGAAAAATGGCTAGAAAAGCAATTTTAGATACTTATTATACATTTAATCCTGCAACAAGAACTATTGTTGTACCAAGAGCAAT
>Ga0164296_1000361_pt1 | contig 55910 bp, 54 predicted proteins | sample GEODES057metaG_FD_113533 | JGI IMG/M metagenome (GOLD analysis project Ga0164296, IMG submission 113533) | Dystrophic lake water microbial communities from Trout Bog Lake, Wisconsin, USA - GEODES057 metaG | ecosystem: Environmental > Aquatic > Freshwater > Lake | place: USA: Trout Bog Lake...
TAAAAACGTGGTCATCATTGGCGAATTAAAGGAATCCTGTGCATTGAGTTTTTTCAAAGGAGCCCTTTTGGCGGATTCCGAAGGTATTCTGCTGGCACCGGGAGAAAATACACAATCGGGCCGCTGGGCTAAATTCAGCAGTTTGCAGCAAATTGAAAAGCTGGAGTCTGTATTAAAAGCCTATATATTTGAAGCGATAGAAGTTGAAAAAGCCGGACTAAAAGTAGTTTTAAAAACAACACAGGACTTCCCGGTGCCGGATGAATTCCAGGCCCGTCTCGATAATTTTCGGGAGTTGAAGATCGCCTTTGAAGCACTTACCCCGGGCAGGCAACGGGCCTATCTGATTCATTTTGCGCAACCAAAACAAAGTAAAACCAGGGCAGCAAGGGTAGAAAAATGGATACCCAATATTTTGATCGGCAAAGGGTTGCTGGATAACTAAGGCGCTTTTGGTTTAAGCGAGACGCTTAAACTTTTTTTGTGTCCAGGCAAGATGCCTGGGCGGGCGGATTCCGCCCGCCCCGCCCGGTCGCCCATTCAAGCGTGCCGCTTGAATGCCAAAACGTTTAAGCGTCCCGCTTAAACCAGTGTTATTACTACCACGTAACTTGCAAAGGACTTTCCGGATTTGCACTGCTGTACCAATACTCATTCGCCGAACCAACAAAGCCGGCCCTTACCGGGTTTTCGTGAATATAGTTGATCTTTTGATCGATCACTGCGGGTGAATATAGCAAAACCGGGTGGTTTCCATTTTGCCAAAACTGGTGGTGTTCATTTAATGGATTATACCTGCCAGCGCGTTCAAATGCTTTGAGCATCCAAACTTTTCGACTTTCGACTGGATTGTTGGTGATCAATTTGTATAGTTCTTTAGAAGTATAGGATTTAAAACGCCCAAGTATTTCGCCAAGTGAACCGTTTGTTACGTTTGATACCATGTGGATATGGTTGGTCATGATAACGTAGGCATAGATATTTAAATTTCGGTTGTGCTGGCAGAATTTTAGATTTTCGATGATGAAATCGCAGTATAGTCGCCGGGTAAAAACATCTATCCAGTTTACGACAGTTAACGTAACAAAATAAAGTTCGTCGGTTGAGGCATTGCGTGACATTTATTGAAAGTAGGCATAAATGTTTAATATGGTAACTGCAAGAATTGGTAGGTGTTTGGTTTAAGCGGGACGCTTAAACTTTTATTGTGTCCAGGCAAGATGCCTGGGCGGGCGGATTCCGCCCGCCCCGCCCAGTCGCCCATTCAAGCGTGCCGCTTGAATGCCAAAACGTTTAAGCGTCCCGCTTAGCGCAATTGGTCAGGATATTTTTGCCTAACTTAGCGATTGTAACGCAATCATTAAATCAGCACAAATTTATGTTCAAATCAACCAGTCTATTCGTTTTGTTCTGCCTTGCCGTTTTTTCGGCCAATGCGCAGACGCTGACCATGCCACCCGAAATCAAACAAGCCTATGAGAAGGGCACCCGTTCGCTTAATGGGAAACCGGGAAAGAAATATTGGCAAAACCAGGGTCGTTATGATATTTCTGTATCATTTACACCACCATCCAGAATCATTAACGGTGTAGAAGAAATCAGTTATGTAAATAATAGTCCGGATACCCTGCGTAGTTTGAATTTTAAACTAATAATGAATGTTCACAGAGGGCGCAACGGTACTACAGATACGACCGCAGGTATACGCGTAGACAACCTGCAGATCAATGGTGCTAAAGCCGAATGGGATAACAGCAAAGCCATCACTACCAATTATGCGGTCGATCTGAAGACTCCTTTATTGCCGCACGATTCGCTAAAAATTAATGTTACCTGGCATTACCTTTTAACAAAAACACGCAGTCGCGAAGGTGTGCTGGATTCGACAAGCTTTTACCTGGCTTATTTTTACCCAAGGGTAGCTGTTTATGACGATTATAAAGGGTGGGACACCCAGCCGCATACGGGTGCCCTCGAGTTTTACAATGATTTTAACGATTATACCCTGAAAGTAACTGTTCCGAAAAATTACCTTGTTTGGGCTACTGGTACCCTGCGTAATGCTTCCGGAGTCTTGCAGCCTGAATACGTTCAAAAGCTGCAGGCATCCTTTAGTAGTGATTCTACTATCCATGTTGTTACAGCACAGGATCTGGCCAATAAAAATATTACGACACAAAATGCTACCAATACATGGGTATGGACATCCACCCATATTTCCGACGTAGCCCTTGCTGCCAGCAATCATTATGATTGGGATGCTGCCAGTGTGGTAGTTGATGATAAAGCACAAAGACGGGTAGCAATACAAGCAGCGTTTGCGGATGCTTCTGAGGATTTCCATCATTATGTGGCGTTTGCGCATAATACGCTCGACTGGTTTTCACATAATTTACCGGGTGTGCCTTATCCTTTCCCTAAAACTACATCGGTGCAGGGTTTTGCCGATATGGAATACCCAATGATGGTGAATGACAGCCACGAAAAAGACCTGGTTTTTGCCCAACTGGTGCAGGATCACGAAATAGCGCATACTTATTTCCCTTTTTACATGGGTACCAACGAGAGTCGTTATGCTTTTATGGACGAAGGCTGGGCCACGACATTTGAATTACTGATCGGTACGGCCGAACATGGCAAACAGATGGCAGACGATTTTTATAAGAAATTCAGGGTTGATGGCTGGATCCATGCGCCACACGTGAGGGAAAACCCTATCATTACTCCTTCACCAGAGGTGACTTTTGGTGCCGGTAACAATGCCTATGGCAAGCCGTCATTAAGCTACCTGGCATTGAAAGATTTGCTCGGTGATGAATTGTTCAAAAAAGCATTGCATACCTATATGGAAAACTGGAATGGCAAACACCCCATTCCATGGGACTATTTTTATTCGATGAAAAAAGGCTCGGGAAAAGATCTCGACTGGTTCTTCTATAACTGGTTTTTTACACCATCTTATATCGATCTGAGTCTCGACAAAGTTGAAAAAACCAGCAATGGGCACCAGTTGACGATCAAAAACATGGGTGGATTCGCAGTTCCTTTTGATGCAATAGCAACCTATGCCGATGGGACAACTGAAAGTTTTCATCAGACTCCAGCTGTTTGGGAACATGATCAGAAAAATATCAGTATCACTATCAAAACTTCAAAAGAGGTTAAATCGATCACGCTTGACGGTGGAATATTTATGGACGCCGACACAAAAAATAATACCTGGACAGCTAACTAAGCCATTCAGTTTAAGAATAGCAAAGCCCCGGAATTTGCTTTCCGGGGCTTTTTTGTTTTTTGATAATTCCTATTCAGATCGCCGTGAGTATTCTGCTTATTAAGATAGGGGAGGGTGTTGATGATGTTTCTTTGGCTAAGCCATTCATTCCGGTTGCCCGACACCGTCCTTTATCAAATTATAAAGACTTCCTTTTACCAGGCCGGTCCATCCTGCGAAACAGTCTTTATAACATTCCGACTCTGGTACCAGCCCGATATGCGTTAATACTATTTCTGTAGATGATTCCGAAGGGTTAATTTGCCAAACTACCTGCGTGCCGTTCCATTCCTTTTTATTGCTGATCCAATGCAGGTTGCAATCGGTCACTAACCATACCACTTTTTGCCCGGGTGTAGATTCGGTGATCATAAAATCGACATAAGTTTCGCCGAATTGCACCGAAAATTTATCATTCTTGCTTTTTGCATCGCCTTTAAAATTTTTTGACCACCAGCCGCCCACGTTGGCGATGGCGTCAAACACTACTTGCGGGTTTTGATTTACCGCAACCGTGGTTGTAAAGTCAGTCGTTGTCATACTTTTAGTTTTTGGTTTTTAATTTGTCGTTCAGTAAGTTTTCCAGGGTTTTTAATTTCGATTCCCAGAACTGGTCGAAATATCTGAGCCATTCATTCAGGGCATCAAACCCTTCTTTTCTCAATGCGCAATGCCGTTCGCGGCCTTTATCTGTTATACTGATGAAACCTGCAGACTGCAATATTTTGATATGTTTTGATACTGCAGGACGGCTCATATCAAAATTTTCGGCCAGGCTGTTGATCGTTAAGCTGTTTTTCGACAGCATCATTAACATTTGCCGGCGACTGGCATCGGCGATGACCTGGAACGCGTCGAGCCTCGGTTCAGCCATGTTGTTGGGCATTTAAACGTTCAGCGATCTTGTGGATATTATCCAGCCAGCCTTTGTTCATCGCTTCAAATACTCCGGCGTTTTCGAGGACCGTAAAGTTGCCATGAACCAAAAGGAGCTCTGTACCATTGTCTTTTTCCTGTAATTCCCACCTGACGATAGAATCGACATTGATGGTGCCGTCGCCGGGTCCGAGTTTCCAGGTATAACTTAGTTTTTTAAAAGGTACTACCTCCAGTACCTTACAATAAACTATACCGTCAAAATCCAGTTGCGGAACCGGTTTGTTCCGGAATTGAAATTCATGCCCTTCAATTGGCATAAAATCGCTTTTCATCAGCCAGAGTTCCATTAACCCGGCGTCTGTGAGGAATTCCCATACCGCAGCTGGTGGGTGCGGGAAAAATAATTGGTGTTTGATGCTTGCTGCCATAATAGGTAACTTTTAAGTTACTCAAATGTATAAGTAACTTTTGGGTTACGCAAATTTTTATGAAATTTTTTTTCAGAAAAAAGGCTACGGGAATTTAATGCAAGAGGTAACTATCGGTCAAAAAAAAAGACAGTGAAACCATACATTAATTCAAAACTGTGTAACTTCCGTGATGAGTAAATCTGAGATCAAATTTCTTGACGGGCCGCATTCCCGTTTCAAAGAGTTCAAATTCGCGTTTCAAACCATGGTAGAGTTTATACGCGGTTTCAGAGCATTACATTTTATCGGACCCTGCATCACGGTATTTGGTTCGGCGCGATTCCATGAGGGACATCCCTATTATGAATTAACACGGAAAGCGGCCGGAACTTTTGCGCAGTTGGGATTTACTATACTTACAGGTGGTGGTCCCGGATTGATGGAGGCTGCCAACCGCGGGGCAAAAGAAGTTGGGGGTCGGTCGGTGGGCTGCAATATCCAGCTTCCTGTTGAACAAAAACATAATCCTTACCTGGACAAATGGGTGGATGTAAAGCATTTTTTTCTGCGTAAAGTTTTACTGGTAAAATATTCATTTGCCTTTGTAGTAATGCCGGGTGGTTTTGGTACGATGGACGAATTTTTTGAAGCGATCACGCTGATCCAGACACATAAAATTGAAAATTTTCCGATCATTATTTTTGGTAAGGAATACCATCATGAGCTGATAGCCTATATCGAATCAATGAAAGGGCAGGGTACCATTGGCGAAACCGACGATCAACTGTTCCTGGTTACCGACGATATCGAAGAGGCGAAAAGTCTGATCATAGAAAAAAGTATCCACCAGTATGACCTGAAACCTAAAGCTAAATACAGGCCATTGACCTGGCTATTTGAACGCGAATAAACCCCGTCTTATTCAGACCGGGGTTTATCGAATCAATATATAGGTAATATTAAACTAAAAAGGCGGCGGGAAATATTAGCAGTGGAGCTTTTTGTTTCTCCAACGCTTTCCGGGTGGTGCTGGGTGATAACAGCCTCGAAAAGAACGAGTCTTTGTAATGGCTGAAGGCCAGTATTTCAGACCCGGGATCATTGCAAAGGTTGTTCAAACGGTCGACGATGTCTTTACCGTAGATCTCGCTGATCGTTAAATTATGGTGAGGCAAATGGGCGATATGTTTCAGGAATTCTTTTTTCTTCAGGTCTCTGGTTATATCATCGTCACCTAAAATATTAATATGAACTACTTCGAGGTGAAACTCAAAAATTTCAGCCAATTTGATCAGGTACCTGATCGCTTTTGCATCGGTGTCGGCAAAATTAGTCGCAAATATTACCTTTTTAATGCTTTTCAAATCTGCACCATGTGGTACGATCAGAACCGGTTTAGCCGAATGATCAATAACCGAAAAGGTATCGCTTCCCGTTAAAAAATGGTCAACACGGCTTCCTTCTCTCGAACCCATCACCACCATTTCGATATTTCTGCTGTCGATGATGTTCTTTACCTGGTAAGCAAGGTCACCCAAGCCTTCTTCATAATAGACATCATTCTTTTTTTCATTATTGTTTTCTTTCAGAAAAGGTTTTAACGATTCGGCGAGGTTTTGCAACAAGCTGGTGTTTTCCTTTTCCATAAAATTAACCTCGTCGAACACGGTCGGACCGCCGGCGTAAACCGGTACGACAGGCTGCGTAACATTTGCGTTAAATAGCAATACATTGGCATCCAGATGCCTGGCCAGCATGGTACCCGTATGGGCAGCATGGGCTGCGTTTGCCGAAAAATCGGTAAGTACGAGAATATTTTTCATGACCTTAAGTTTATTACACAAATTTCCTGCTGATCAAATTCAAAACGAGTGATTCGCATCATTGCCATTTATGATCCTGAGCACATTTTTGAAACAAGCCGTTGAATAATTAGTTTCAAATAGCACAAACTAAGGCTTCGTTTTCAGGAAATACTAAAAGTTGTGATAGAAGGGAATATCCGGTCGGCATCAGCTTTTGCACATAATTCGCTGCCGGGCTTAAGCGTGGCGGCACAACCGCAAGCAACCCCATAACGCGCTGCTTCAACCAGTGTTTCGCCGAGTGAAAGTTTGTAGATCATTCCGGCTACAAGGCTGTCCCCGGCACCAACGGTACTCTTTACTTTTTCTTTTGGCTGCATTAGCCGGGTTATTGTTTCGCTGTCAACCAGCAGGGCACCTTCAGCACCCAGCGAAACCAGTATCACTTCGCAGAACTTTTGAACGATCAGTTGCCTGGCTATGGGCCCGGCCATTTCAACAGAAAGGTCTTCCTTTCCGGCAAGCAAACCAAGTTCGCGAAGGTTAGGTTTTATCATCCAGGCCCGGCATTGTACAGCAAGTTGCAAGGCTCTGCCCGAAGTGTCAATAACCAATTTAGCCCTTTTCTTTTCAGCCAGTGCAGCCAGGCTTAGAAAAATATCATCGGGCAGACCCGAAGGCATGCTGCCACTGGCTACGATATACTTCAGGTCGTCCAGCAATTCAAGATGTTTCAGGCATTCCTGCCATTCGCCAGGGTTTATACGGGGCCCGGGCATATCAAAAAGGTATTGTTTCCGGCTGGAAAGATCTGCGATGATCAAATTCTCGCGGGTATTTTCACTGATCTGAATAGCGTCGATACCAATACCCTCATTTTGCAACATGTTTCCAAGTTGCTCACCCGCCGGACCGCCAGCGAGGTAGAGTGCCAGAACGTCGCCCCCAAGTTTATGGATAGCGCGCGCAACATTGATACCACCGCCGCCCGGTTCGTATATCGGCTGAGCGCATTTTAGTTTTTTTTCGCTAACCAGCTGCGACACCGAAGTACTTTTATCCAGGGCCGGGTTAAATGTTAAGGTAACAATAGCGGGCATCGCCATTTAAGAATTAAAATATTCCTGACCAAACAAAACCTGCGTTACAACCACTTGCTTGCAAACCGGTTAAAATCGTGCCGCAATTCATTGACCATTTTTTCTTCAGTGATATAGCGTTCGTATAGGTCTTCGTTTTCAACAAACGTAGCCTCATCCGCAAAACCGGCTAATTCCAGCAGTTGCTGCTCCATTCTATGGTGATTCTTTTTAAAGGCCGCTCGGAGCTCATTTAACTGCCGGCTATGGATGATGAGCTCATCCTGAAAATGTTCCACTTCCATTAACACCGCAGTAGCTGTGTTAGCTGCAGCTATTTCCTGCAAACGTTGCTGCAATATGCCCAGTTCTTCGGCATAGAAATCAATACCCCGTAGGGCATCGTTATGCAGATCTGTTACTGATTTGATATTTACGTGTTTCATAGTGCAAGTTTAACCCCGTAAACAGAAAACGCAAGTGACCTCTGGCACCCATTTACATGACGCTTGTCATTAATAAAATTCGCCTGAAAGCCGATTTCGTTTTATTGTAGAAATATTGTTGATTTACCGCCATCCCCCACCCAGCGCTCTGTACAAATTAACAGTAGCCTGTAATTGTTGCAATTTGTCATTTACGCCACTCAGTTGGGCTGCAAGCAGACTTTGCTCCGAAGTGAGCACATCGGTATAATTGGTAGCCGAGCTGTAGCGTAACAACTGTTGCGTATAATCAACCGATTTTACGAGGGCCGCAATTTGTTTGCGTCGGGCGTCGTCCTTATCTTTTGCTGATTGATAGGCATATAAAGCATTTGAAACTTCCGAACCTGCCGTTAATACGGCTTGCTGGTATTGGTACATCGCTTCTTCCTGTTTAGCCCGGGCTGTTTTTAAACGCGCTTTATTAATGCCCTGGTTAAAAATAGGCTGCGTTAGCCCTGCTGCTATATTGTAAAAGATAGAATTGATAAAGAAATCCTTCAGCGACAGATTCGAAAAGCCACCGGATGCTGTTATGGTAAATGAAGGGTAAAAATACGCCTTCGCCATGTTGGTGTTTTCAAAAGCAGATCTGAAATTATATTCGGCTTGTTGTACATCAGGCCGATTTTTTAATAATTGGGAAGGTAGCCCGGTTTGAAGTTCATTGGTCGTTTGCTGATCATCAATCCTGGTACGGGTGATCGGACCCGGCGCGCGGCCAAGCAACAAATCTAAGGCATTTTCGGTTTCACGAATACTGCGTTTGATATCAGGGATAGCTACTTCGGCAGCATAGCGATTGGCCTCACTTTGAACTACTGCAGCGCCGGTAACTACGTCTGCTTCTTTGAGCACTTTCATCGTTTCCACATCTTTCATCCTGTTTTGCATAGTTTGGGTAGTAATATCCAATTCTTTATCTAATGCAAGCAGGGTATAATAATTATTGGCGATGTCGGCGATCAATTGAGTTTGGATGGCTCTTTTTGCTGCATCTGTTTGCAAAAGTGTAGCAAAAGGGGCTCTTTTTGCGCTGCTGAGTTTCCCCCAGATATCTGCCTTGCAGCTGGCACTAAGGCTCAACTGGTATAAAGTTGTTGTTGTATTGATGCTGGTCCCCGGGGGATAATCTAACGCTGCAGCCGATTGTTTGCCGGGGTTAACCAACGCATTAGCATTTAAGCTGGGTAACAGTGCGTTTTTAGTTTGGCCCAGTGCAGCCTGAGCTTCGTATATTTTTTGTATGGCTGTTTTTAAATCAAGGTTGTGTTGCAGGCCCTCGCTGATCAGAGCCTTTAATGCCGTATCAGTAAAAAGATTTTGCCAGGGCATTGCGGCCAGGCTTGCAGTGTCTGTAGTGCTATGGTCGCGATAAAGCGCATCAGTTTTTATTTCGGGCTGCTGGTAGGGGCGGGTGATTTTGCAGGAAAGCACAAAAACTCCGCCAAGCAGCAAAAAAAATACCGGGCGAACTTTACTCGTAATCATTATATTATGCTTGCTCAGCTTCCTCATCATCGTCATAATTTTTTAAATGGGCCGGTCCAGTGATTTTTTCCTGCAAAACCTGGAAAATGATGAAAAGCACCGGAATCGCAAAAATACCAAACACTGTACCAATGAGCATACCGCCTACAGCACCGGTACCTATCGAGCGGTTACCGAAAGCGCCTGCTCCGCTGGCAAACATCAAAGGCATGATACCAAAGATGAAAGCAAATGAGGTCATTAATATAGGTCGCAAACGTGCTTCAGCGCCTTCAATTGCTGCTTGTACGATATCCATACCCGCCCGCCTGCGGTCGAGTGCGAACTCAACGATCAGGATGGCATTTTTTGATAACAAACCGATCAGCATGATCAGCGAAATCTGAACATAAATATTGCTGCCTATACCGGTCAGGTTAGCAAAAATATAGGTACCTGATAAACCTATAGGCAATGTTAATAATACTGCAAATGGTAAAATATAGCTTTCATATTGGGCACTCAATAAAAAGTAGACGAACAGCAGGCACAAGATGAATATATATAATGATTGCGTTCCGGAAGATATCTCTTCACGTGTTAGCCCGGAGAAATCATAACCGTATCCGACAGGTAATTTCTGGGCCGCCACTTCTTTGATCGCTTTAATGGCATCACCTGTACTATAGCCTGGGTTAGGCTGACCGGTGATAGCAACCGAAGTAAACAGGTTAAACCTTGAAATACTTTCGGGCCCGAAGACCTTGGTAAGCGTAATAAATTCAGTTATGGGCGCCATGGTGCCGCTTGCACTCCGTACAAAAATTTTATTTAAACCTGAGGGATTAGCACGGTAAGGAAAATCGGCCTGCACCATTACCCTGAACTGTTTGCCGAACTGGTTAAAGTTAGAAGCATAGATACCGCCATAATAACCCTGCATGGCATCCAGCACAGCGTTGACCGTAATACCAGCTTCTTTGCATTTAGCTACATTAACCTCTATCTGGTATTGCGGAAAGTTTGGGTTAAACGAAGTGTTGGTATTTTGAATTTCCTTCCGTTTGTTGAGCGCTGCCAGGAAATCGTTGGTTACTTTATAAAGTTCGGCTGAAGTATGTCCGCCTTTATCCTGCAGCTGGAAATCAAAACCTCCGCCGGCACTAAAGCCCTGTACAGTAGGTGGCGAAAAGAAAAATATTTTGGCACTGTGAATAACTCCGATCTTACCATATAGTTGTTTAACAACGTCGTCTACAGTGACGTTTTTCCGCTCGTTCCATGGCTTTAAACGGATGAATACCATGGCATAAGAGCTACCGGAGCCTGCAAGGAAGTTAAAACCAGCCACCTGGAAAACAACTTTTACAACAGGAATGGTTTTGGCTATACTATCGATCTGCTTGGTAACAGCCAGGGTGCGGTCGAGACTGGAGGCTGGGGGTAAACTAACGCTGGTAATAATAACGCCCTGATCCTCGCTGGGCACGAAACTGGAGGCTGTAGTTTTGATGAGGATCACAAGGATCGTGGCAAAAGCCGAAATGGATACGAGTACGATCCATTTTTTCTTCGCCAAATAGGCGATAGCATTTTTGTACTTTCTAATCAGCGCATCAAAAACACGATCGAACCAGGCATAAAACCAATTGAAGAAACGTTTCTTTTTTTCTTCTTCGCTATGCGGTCTGAGAAATATAGCTGATAATGCCGGACTAAGCGTAAGCGCATTGACAGCCGAAAGAATAATGGCTACCGCCAGTGTGATACCAAATTGCTTGTAAAATACTCCGGTTGATCCGGTGATAAACGTAACCGGTAAAAAAACTGCCGCCATTACCAGTGTGATCGAGATAATAGCACCGGCAATTTCGCTCATAGCATCGATAGATGCTTTACGGGCCGATTTATAACCCTTATCAAGTTTGGCATGGATGGCTTCAACCACAACGATCGCATCATCCACCACGATACCTATAGCGAGTACCAGTGCAAACAGGGTAAGCAAATTGATGGTAAAACCGAAGAGCTTCAGGAAGAAGAAAGTTCCCAGAATTGCAACCGGCACCGAAATAGCCGGTATAAGGGTTGAACGAAGGTCCTGCAGAAAAACGAATACAACAATAAATACCAGCACAAAAGCCTCCAAAAGTGTACTGATCACTTTTTCGATCGAGGCATCCAGGTATTGGTTGGCATCAACAAAATAATTGAGCTTAACACCTTTAGGGAAAGATAACGAAGCCGTTTTCAGGATCTCTTTGGTTTCGTTGATCACATCCCGGGCATTAGAACCCGGCGCTTGTGTAATGGCGATACCTACCGAAGGTAAACCATTGTTCTTCTGGGTTACCGAAATATCAAGAGCAGCCATTTCAACCCTGGCGACATCGCTTAAGCGTAGTACTTGTCCTTTACCATCCGATTTCAGGATAATATTGCCAAACTCAGCAGCAGTTTTCAGGCGGCCCGTATATTTGATGACATATTGGTAAGATTCGCCGCTGTTTTCGCCAAATTTGCCGGGAGCTGCTTCGATGTTTTGTTCGTTCAGGGCGTTGGTGATATCATCGGGCACCAATCCGTAATGCGACATGGCATCAGGCTTCAGCCAGATGCGCATGGAATAATCCTTGCTGCTAAAAATCCGCAAACTTCCCACGCCATTAACCCGCTGTATGGCAGGCACCACATTTATCTTAGCGTAATTATGTAAAAATGTTGCGTCATAGGCTTTGTTTTCGCTGTAAAGTGCAAAAACCAACAGGTTTGAATTCTGACTCTTCGCAACCGTTACCCCCGATTGGGTAACCTCTTGAGGCAATAGGCTGGTTGCTCTTGCCACCCGGTTTTGAACGTTTACTGCGGCCAGGTCGGGGTCGGTGCCTACTTTAAAAACAACGCTGATCGAAGCTGAGCCGTCGTTACCGGCTGAGGAGGTCATATAGGCCATGTTCTCGACGCCGTTAATCTGTTCCTCCAGCGGGATGATCACGCTTTTCAGTACAACATCAGCATTGGCTCCGTTATATTCTGCCGAAACGCTCACGGTCGGCGGAGCAATATCAGGAAACTGCGAAATAGGTAAGGAGTATAAGCCGATCACCCCTAAAATAACCAGGAGCACGGAGATAACCGTTGATAATACCGGGCGATTTATGAATTTTTTTAACATAAGACGCCGTTATTTCAGGTTTTTGTAAACAGATTCCGGATTTACATCTGCCGGCTTAACGACAGTTCCGTCAGACAGGCTTGATGAACTTTCAACAATAATGCGATCACCAGCCTTTAGTCCGCCCGAAACGATGTAATACTGGCCGGGCGTATTATCTAAAGTGGATATTTCGACGTTTTTAACCTGATTTTTATTGTCAATGAGGTAAACAAAGCGCTTATCCTGTAATTGATACGCAGCAATTTGCGGGATGACGATCACATTATTTAATACCAGCGGGATACGTACGGTAGCGCTGCTGCCACTTCTTAACAGCCCCTTCGGATTGGTAAACGCAGCCCGCAGATTAGCCGAACCGGTTGAGGTATTGATAAGCCCGTTGATGGTTTCTAACCTGCCAGGTTGCGGGTAAGTACTGCCATCAGCCAGAATCAGCGTAACTTTGGGCATACTGGCTATTTTTGATTTCAGACTGGTATTGGTACTATCGCGGCTAAAATCAAGCAGTTGTTTTTCGTTCATGGCAAAATAAACGTAAACCGTAGCCGTATTGTAAACCGTTGTTAGCGGATCGGCGGTAGTGCTGCTGATGAGGCTGCCTAATTTAAAGGGCAGTGAACCAATAACGCCATCGACCGGACTGGTTATGGTCGTGTAGCCCAGGTTTACCCGCGCATTTTCCAACGCAGCTTTTGCCTGTGCAAGTGCTGCTTCTTTTGATTGCAGTGTGTTTTGGGCCGACTCGAGTTCGTAATGACTGATGATCTCTTTTTCAACCAGGGGTTTTACTTTCTCAACCTGCAGTTTGGCAGTGTTCACATCGGCTTCGGCAGTTTTAATACCTGCTTCGGCGGTGCGCAGGTCCTGAAGGTATTGCGGCGCATTTATTTTAAACAATAGTTGTCCTTTTTTTACGATCGATCCTTCATCAACGTAAATTTTTTCGACAAATCCATCCACTTTCGATCTGATCTCGATATTTTGAAGACCTTGTATGCTGGCCGGGTATTCGGTGTTCAGTGTTACCGTACGCGGTTGCAGCGCCAGTGTTTGATACGTTACAGGAGCACCCGGACCAAAATTATTATTTGGCGCGCCCTGATTAGTGCACGAATAAATCTGAAACAGGAGGGGAATTGCTAAAAAGCTGGCTTTTTTAAACATGTTTAAACGATAACACCCAGCTACCCAAAGCCGGGATTTATGTTTCATTAATTTGGGAACAAATAATTTGCAATGATGTGAATAAAAATCCTATTTAATGCATTTGACGCAAAAATTTACGGCTTTGTTACATAAGTTGGGACAGGATTTTCGAACACGATTTTCGAACACGATTCTAAGGATTAATTTTTGATAAACAAGATTTTCAATTTGGTGAAGGGAGTAAACTCATGGATTTATTAGAACACCATAATGGAGAACTAAACTGCCCGGTTTACGATACCTTATCCTGGGCTGAAGGGGAAGGAGGAGGTTGGCGTCGCGTAAAGTGTATTCGGCAAATGTCCCTTTTCTTATGAATCTAAACATCCGGCGCTTCAATTCTAAGATTTAAATTATCCCGGCCCTGATCAACTATTGATAGAAGATTTTAATTGGTACCGAATATTGCTTTTGCAATCACGACCAATAAAAGGGTTGCTGTTAAAAATGCAAGCGCAAGGTTAGCGATCTGCCGGAGCTTTTTTTTCCTGATATACATTGTTCAAACACTTTTTGGGATGATTGAAATTTTTAGGGCAATCCCTAAGCATGAAAATTTCAGGTGGTAATTTTGGTATTAAAGGCCGGAGATGCTACTACAGGATATTGTAGTTATATTAAATCCAAATAGTGCTTAGCGGAGCATTAATTTTGTTTAAAACTGTTTATTACTGTATTAATTCGCTTAAAGCTATCAGTCTATCCAGGTATAATATAGCAGGTCGACTATTATGAAGTGAGCAAGCACCCGATCTTTTAAAAAAATCCAGTCATCAGTTTTTAAAATTGCTAGGTAACATATGTTACCAATTACCTTTTCTATTGCCGATAGTTTTGCAGGAAATAAAATAGGAATGAATTGCAATTACTATCTTTTTTCAAAAGTTCTGTTATTGGTTTTTTCAATGAGCATTTTAAGTTCAAAATGCGTGGCACAGGACAGTATCAAAAATTTAAGGCTGAATAAGGCCATTGAAGCTGCAATTGCAAACAACAGGGACATCCGTTTGGCAACAATAGACGAGCATATTGCTGCCGCCAATTATAAACAAACCCAAGCCGTCTTTCTTCCGCAAGTAGATCTGTCGTTAACAGGGATGGGTACTAATGATCCATTAAGTGCCTTTGGCTATAAGTTAGAGCAAAGAGCGATCAACCAAAATGATTTTGCTCCTTCATTACTAAACCACCCCTCCGGTACTGGTGATTTTATGACCAGAATTGAAGTTCAACAGCCAATCCTGAACATAGACATGCTGTATCGGAGGAAAGCAGCCGCAATTGAAGCCGAAGCATATAAATACAAAACACAACGTACTATTGAATACTTGACTTTTGAAGTGCAGAAAGCCTATTTGCAATTGAAGCTGGCCAATAATGCTGTACTGTTATTGGAGGAAACGTTAGCGACGACAAGCGCAGTTTATACTTATACCAATAATCATTTTCATCAGGGTTTGATCCAAAAATCTGATCTGTTGAACGCCCAGGTACAATTAAATATGGTTGAGACCAATTTGAACAAAGCAAAAGGAAACGTAAGGAATGCTTCAGACTACCTGAGTTTGCTGATGGGATCAAAATCGGGTACCCTTTATTATATCGACCCTGCATTTGAGCCAGCTGGTTTGGCAGCCGATTCATCACTAATAATTGGATCAAAACGTGCTGATTTTATAGCCATGCAAAAGGCAATTGATGCATCTGATCTGATGATAAAATCAAGTAGGATGAGCTATTTGCCCAGACTTAATGCTTTTGGGAATTATCAGTATTATGATAGTCGCCTGACTGGTTTGGGAGCAAATTCATACCTGCTTGGTGTACAGTTATCATGGTCTGTTTTCAAAGGGAACAAAACCAAAAATGCCATTACAGTTCAGAAGCTGGAACGCGACAAATTAAGTGAGCAATTAGCGCAACAAAAAGAGCAAAGCCAGCTGGAAATCAATAAGGCAATGCGCGACCTCACTGATGCTGGTTTCGAAATGAAACAGGACAACGCCGCTATTGAACAGGCTGCCGAGTCGTTCCGGATCTTACAGAACCGGTACCAGCAAGGCTTAGTAAACACTACCGATGTACTGATGGCGCAATCGCAGCTATTGCAACAAAAATTCGCGCTCGCTCAGGCGGGCTTTAATATGAATTTAACCCGGTTTTACTTACAATTTTTAACATCTACGATAACTAAATAAATCCGCCAAAATGAATAAAGCTATTAATGCTACCAGCATACTGAAGAGTTTTGCCAGCATCGGGTTCCTATTCCTGAGTGCCTGTTCATCAAATGTGAAAAAAGATAGCCCAACGACTACTGATACTGCGATAACAGTGACGATTGCTACTGCCGCAACCGACCAGCAGCAGTTTTTAAATGTAAGCGGCCAAATAGAATCCGCCCAAACAGCTAATATCAGTACAAGAGTGATGGGTTATCTAACCAGTTTGAAAGTTAAGATTGGCGATCATGTGACAAAAGGTACGCTATTGGCTACCATAAGTAATAATGATATTCTAGCCAAAAGAGCACAAACTGATGCAATTATCGAAGAAGCCGAGGTTGCGTTTAAAAACGCACAAAAGGATTATAACAGGTTCACGGCTTTATACAAAGACCAAAGTGCTTCTGCCAAGGAACTTGAGAATGTAACCCAACAATTTATTTCGGCAAAATCAAGGTTGGAGCAAGCAAAGCAAATGAAAAACGAGGTAAACGCTACACTTGGTTTTACCAATTTACTGGCCCCTTTCGACGGCGTAGTAACCCAAAAATTAATGGATGCGGGAAGTATGGCTAATCCTGGCATGCCAATTTTAACGATAGAACAAAATGGTCGTAACCAGGTAAGCGCGTCAGTGCCGGAAAATTCCATCAGCCAGGTGAAGGAGGGTTCAACGGTAGCCATAAAAATAGATGCGGTTAATAAAACGATCAGCGGAATAATTACCCAAATTAATCAATCCTCTCAGTTTAGCGGTGGACAATACCTGATCAAAGTAAGTATTTCGGATAGAGATAAAACTGGCTTATTTGCCGGAATGTACGCTAATTTATCGATTCCCGTAAGGCATACAATGAACGATAAAGGGGATGGGGAGCAAGTAATGGTTCCCTTAAAGGCAATCGAGCAAAAAGATCAATTGACCGGCATTTATACCATTGCTAACAATAATACAGCACTACTTCGTTGGGTGAGGTTGGGGAAAGTGAAAGGCGACCAGGTTGAAGTGCTCAGTGGCCTGGCCCCGCGCGAACAGTTTATTGTAAGTGCGGATGGCAGGCTATTTAACGGTGCAACTGTGAAAATTAACAGGTAATAACATGAAAAACGGATTTGCAGGGAATATCGCACAGGCATTTTTACAGTCGAAATTGACCATCCTGCTGATGATCGCCTTTTTACTGATCGGTGGTTACAGTACTTTTTTGATACCCAGGGAAGAAGAGCCGCAGATACAGGTTCCGATGGCGGATATTTTTATTGGCTATCCGGGGGCATCGCCAAAAGACGTAGAAACTAAAGTGGCTGCGCCAATTGAAAAGATAATATCCAATGTAAAGGGCGTCGAATACGTTTATTCAACCTCGATGCAGGGGCAGGCCATGGTTATTGTTCAGTTTTATGTGGGTGAAGATGTTGAACGTTCGCTGGTAAAGCTGTACAGCGAATTAATGAAAAATATGGATAGGATGCCCAAAGGTATCACACTGCCGCTTATCAAGACCAGGGCGATAGACGATGTTCCGGTACTTGGCCTGACCTTGTGGAGCGATAAATACGATGATTATCAGTTGAAGCTGATCGGGGAGGAATTGGATAATGAGATCAAAAAGATCAATGATGTTGCTGATATCAAGATCATCGGTGGTAGGGACCGCGAAGTAAAAGTGGTGCTGGATAAAAATAAAATGGCCGAAAACCACATTGATTTTTTGTCACTCAGTAAGCAGATACAGGGCAGCAATATGCAATTGCCCGGTGGCACATTATTGCAAAAAGACACAGCATTTTCTGTAACCACCGGCAATTTTCTAAACACCTCAGAGGATATAGCCAATTTGGTTGTAGGCGTTAACCAGCAGCAACCAGTGTATCTGAGCCAAATCGCAAAAGTGGAAGAGGGTGCCGAAAGCCCTGATCAATATGTTCTTTTTGGATACGGCAAAGCCGACGCGACCGATAGCAGAAACTTTAAATCAAATTATCCGGCAATAACGTTGTCTATCGCCAAAAAGAAAGGCGCAGATGCTATGAAGTTATCTGAACAGATACTTAACAAAGTTGAATACCTTAAAAAAGATCTCTTACCCGGCGATGTTCATTTAACGGTAACCAGAAACTATGGCGAAACAGCATCTGATAAAGTTTCTGAATTGCTTTTCCACTTATTTATAGCCATTGTGGTTGTTACGGTTTTTGTGATGCTGGCGATGGGCTGGCGAGGCGGGTTAGTGGTTTTCTTATCCGTTCCTGTAACGTTTGCCCTAACCTTGTTTGCCTACTATTTTATGCATTATACGTTGAACAGGATCACGCTGTTTGCGCTGGTATTCATAACGGGTATCGTGGTCGACGATTCTATCATTATTGCCGAAAATATGCACCGGCATTTTAAAATGAAAAAATTGCCACCACTACAGGCGGCTATTTATGCGATCAATGAAGTTGGTAATCCAACTATACTGGCAACATTTACAGTTATTGCAGCAGTGCTGCCGATGGCCTTTGTATCGGGCATGATGGGGCCTTATATGAGTCCTATGCCGATCGGTGCCTCAATAGCGATGATATTGTCGTTAATAATTGCCTTAACACTGACGCCTTATTTGGGATTTATCTTCCTGCGTGAAAAGGAAAAACACGGGAAAGCGGAAGAAGATCATCATTCCTCAAAACTGGAAGAAACGGGCATTTACAAAATTTACCGTTCATTTATTCAACCCTTATTGGAAACCCGCTGGAAACGCTGGGCTTTTATTTTGAGTACAGTCGTGATCCTTTTTGCTTCGCTTTCTATGTTTTATACCAAAGCGGTTGCAGTAAAGATGCTTCCTTTTGATAATAAAAATGAGTTTCAGGTAGTGATTGATATGCCCGCCGGTACCACTCTTGAGACAACGCAAGCCGTAGCCAAAGATATAGGCGTTTATGTTGCAGGTCAAACGCTCGTTAAAAACTACGAAACTTACATCGGCACCTCGGCACCGATCAGTTTTAACGGCCTGGTGAGGCACTACGACCTGCGTCGGGGCGAGAATGTCGCCGACATACAGGTAAACCTTGTTGATAAGAAAGACAGGAGTATACAAAGTCATGCTATCGCGAAGCTAATGCGCGCGCCTATACAAGCAATAGCGAAAAAGTATAATGCGAATGTTAAAATTGTTGAAGTACCACCAGGGCCTCCGGTATTGTCGACTTTAGTAGCCGAAATATATGGACCGAATTATAACGAACAAATAAAAGTTGCCGACCAGGTAAAAACCTTGGTGAATAAAACTTCCAATGTAGTTGACGTGGATTGGTTGGTTGCAGCCGATCAGCCTGAATACCATCTTGAAGTTAACAAAGAAAAAGCAATGCATTATGGGGTGGCTACCGCCCAGATCGCTGCGACAGTCAATGCTGCTTTATCGGGGATGATATCAGGAAATATATCGGAGCCGGCTTCTTATAACCAAACAGCCATTAAGTTGCAGCTAAGCGATGCTGCAAAAACGGATATCAATGATATACTCGATATAAAAGTAATGGGTATACAAGGAAATGCAGTCCCGGTACGAGATCTTGTAAAAGTTACAAGGCAACTAAAACCGAAAAGTATCTATCGCAAAAATCAGAAGGAAGTAGTATATATACTGGGGGATATGGCTGGCAATCTGGAGAGCCCTTCCTATGCTATTTCGGATGTATCAGATCATTTAAATACTGTTAAATTACCGAAAGGCTTTTCCCTCAAGGAAGAATATACCCATCAGCCTGATTTTGAAGATAATTACAGTTTAAAATGGGATGGGGAATGGCAGATTACCTTCGAGGTTTTCCGCGACCTGGGCATTGCATTTGCAGTTGTAATTATCCTGATATATATCCTGATCGTTGGTTGGTTCCAAAATTTTACGGTGCCATTGATCATGCTGGCGGCTATACCGCTATCACTCATTGGTATCATTTTGGGGCATTGGCTGTTACATGCCTATTTTACAGCAACCTCTATGATAGGGTTTATAGCATTGGCTGGTGTTATGGTTCGCAATTCGATATTGCTGATCGATTTCATCAATATCCGTTTAAAAGACGAGATACCATTAAAGCAGGCTATTATCGAAGCCGGCGCTGTTCGAACTACACCAATATTGTTGACAGCAGGCGCTGTTGCATTAGGCGCTGTGATCATATTATTCGATCCGATTTTTCAAGGGCTTGCAATTTCATTGATGGGCGGAACGATCACTTCGACATTTTTGACCCTGATCGTTGTTCCGCTACTGTATTTTAAGATGATGCGAAAAAAAGAAGTTAAATCCTAAAAATCCAAATCATGAAATTATTGATCGTTACCTGTTTAAATGAATTATTGGCCGATGTAAAGAAGATATTCAATGAGGCCGGCATTGATGTTTTTAGTACGACCGATATTATTGGGTATCGAAATGGGCAGGCTGAAAATATACTGGCAGATTGGTTTGCCAGCGGGGATGAACAAGCCGACTCGGTGATGTTCTTCACTTTCACAACTGAAAGTAAAGCAGCCCGGAGCATTGAACTAATTGTGAAATATAATAAAAGCTTAAAGGAAAATTTCCCGGCGAGAGCTTTTATGCTTGATGTTGAAAAATCCATCTAACCTATCAAATGATGAAAGAACGCCTGATTCGAGCCTTTGCAGGAATATTTATCCTTACCGGCTTAACTTTGTATCACTTTGTAAATGTGAACTGGATATGGCTGGTTGTTTTTGTCGGTTTCAATTTACTTCAATCTTCAATTACAAAGTTTTGTCCACTAGAAAAATTACTGGTTTTTTTAAAGGTTAAGTAAAACATGGAAAAATCCCAACAAAAGCACTTAAAAATATGGCCCGCTATTGTGAAGTCGAGGTGTCCGAAATGCCGCGAGGGTAAAATTTTTGCCAATTCGGCCTATAGTTTTAAAGGTCAGAAAATTTTGAAAAATTGTCCCAAATGTGGGATGTTATACGAAAGGGAGCCCGGCTACTTTTACGCGGCAATGTACGTAGGTTACGCATTTATCGTGGCCGAATTGGTTACACTGGCGGTTGCCACCTATATTCTTTCGGGAAGCGAAAATCCCTGGCTATACCTGGGCATAATGTTAAGCGTTGTTAGTTTGCTTGCACCTTTTAACTACCGGTATTCGCGGGTATTATTATTGCACTGGCTAACACCGGGACTGCGTTATGTGCCGGATGCCGCAGAAAATTATCAAAAAACCCATCCAAATACATGAATATTTTCAAACAATTGTTCGGCGGTAGCTCCTCGCCCGATCTGCAAACTATTATAAAGGAAGGAGCCTTTTTAGTTGATGTGCGCACAAAAGGCGAATTCGCCAGCGGTCATATCAAAGGTTCGGTAAATATACCGGTTGACGAGATCGCGAACCAGCTGCCAAAATTCGAAAACAAAAGCAATATTGTGGTCTTTTGCCAAAGCGGAGGCCGTAGCTGGCATGCAAAGTCGATCCTCAACAAAAATGGTTTTAAAAATGTTGTTAACGGAGGAGCCTGGACCAGCGTCAAACGGTTTGTTAAATAGGTTATTGCTTATTAAATGCAGCAGCGGATATTTTCTGCTAAATTAGCACAATGGATAATACTGCCTATTTTGAAGCCATATTTGAACCTGATCTGTTGCAGGAAATAAACCGGTTTGGGGTGCTGAAACACTTTAAAGAGGGTGATATCATCATGGATTATGGTAAATATATCCGAATGATGCCCATGGTGATCAAAGGCACGCTAAAGGTTTTAAAGAAAGATGAAACCGGCAAGGAGCTACTGCTGTATTACCTGTCAAGCAACGAAAGTTGTTCAATGGCCTATAGCTGTTGCCTTGAAGCAAAAAAAAGCGAAGTAAAGGCGATCGCTGAAGAAGATGTTGACCTGATCGCCATACCGCACACCAAACTCGATGAATGGCTTTGCAAGTATCCTGGTTGGAAAAATTATATCATGCGCAGCTTCAACCTGCGCTTTCTTGAATTGTTGAAATCGATAGAAAGTATTGCCTTTCATAAGTTAGACGACCGTTTGATCGCTTATCTGAAAGAAAAGCAGCGCCTCTCTGGCTCTAGCGTGATCCGGGCATCACATTATTTGATAGCAGATGAATTGGCAACCTCAAGAGTAGTGATCTCGCGCTTATTGAAGCAATTGGAAAACGATGGGCGAATTATCTTGTATCGGAATGAGATCAAACTCCTGAACAGTTTCGATCAGGCTTGATTTTGGTTGTTGAGTGTAACATTTGTCACCATGATCGCTAGGGGTATCAGCTAATTTTGAATAAAAATTACTGATATGAAAAAGAACATGGGCACCATCGACCGCGTTTTTCGCGTACTGGTTGCGGTAGCAATTATCGTTTTATTTTTAGCAAATATCATTAGTGGTATCGTAGCGATCATATTGTTAGCGATTGCAGCTATTTTTATTTTGACAAGCTTCATCAGCTTCTGCCCTTTATATTACCCTTTCAAAATAAGTACAAAGAAGGCTTTGCAAAAAAAATAATAAACTAAAACTGCCTGGTCTTCTCTTCAGGAAGGTAATTCTGCTGTTGCACTTGCATCTACACATTTTGATAGTTGTATGAATGTTAGCAAATATGGAAATTCGATTAGTTTACAATTAAAGCCACCCGGCACGATGGCTTGATTTGATGAATGTTGCCGGAGGATTTATTTAATAGATTTCCATTTACTTCGTAACCAGACAATGCAAAAAATCACCCGCTTACTGCTGACCATCCTGATAGGTTTGCTCCCCTTAATTTCCAAAAGTCAGGCGAGCATCAGCGATTCTTCTTTTACAAGATCACCTGTCTGGATAAAGCGTGAATTGCGCGTTGGTGTTCCTGGCGATTATGCACCATTTGCAATGGCTAAAGGTGATTCATTATACGGGTCAGATATTTCGATGCTGCGCGCTTTAGCTGAAGCCATGCAGGTTCGCATGATTTTAATAAAGACAAGCTGGCCAAACCTTATGCGTGATATGAAAGATAATAAATTCGATCTGGCTATCGGGGGCATCAGTATTACGCCTGAGCGATTGGCTATTGCGCCATTTTCTATACCTTATCATTCAGGAGGCAAAACCTTTATATGCCTGCGAAAAGATAGCTTGCGTTTTTTGACTCCCGCAGATGCCAATCGAACAGGTGTTAGGCTGATCGTCAATAAAGGTGGCACCAACGAATCGGTTGCACGTGCACAATTTACTTTAGCAACCTTGCGGGTTTACCCTAATAATATAGGAGTTTTTGATGAGATATTGGCGGGTCGTGCTGATGTGATGTTAACTGACGACACAGAAGCGGATCTGAAAGTAAGGAAAATCCCTCAATTGTGCCGGAGTTTTAAAGGAATTATTGCCAATTATGACAAGGCGATCTGGATCCAAAATGATAAAGTCCTTTTAAATTTTATCAATAGCTGGTTACAAAAGGCCATAAAAGCGGGACAGGTTGATGGCTGGCTTAATATGGCAACCCGATCCAATCGATAGCAGCCTTAATTTTCTTAATTAAAACAGAAATTAACGTGTAATTTTAGACTTCTACGATTTAAAGCTAAATTTTAAAAGGCAAGCTTAAAACATCAATCAAATCATATCATGCTAAAAAAAGGAGAACACATCGAGGGAATTCCAACCGAATTGCAGGTCTTGCTTGAAACGGACAGCGAAGCACAAGCATTTTTTGATAGCTTAAGCAGATCATATCAACAAGGCTATTGCGATTGGGTAGGATCGGCCAAAAAGGAGGACACCCGCAAGGTTCGAGCTGATAAAGCCATGATGATGTTGCGAAACAAACAAAAGACATTAAAGACCTAGTTGTGTAGGCCCACTACCTCAACAACAATTTAAATCGTTTCGAATCCGGCGTCCCATAAATGATCGGTGCGGTAGAAAAGCTGTAATTGTTCACACGTAAGTCGGTTGTATCCTGCCGCAAACTATCCACCAGCAAAATTTTCATATCCGAAGGAATAGCGGGGAGAGACGACATGCCGATATTGTAATCTCCGCTTTGCCGGATACCTACCCGAAGTTTTAGCTGTAAATCGGCTTTATAAGGACGGGTTTGAATGGCGCAAGGTACACTATCTGCCGTCAAAGTCGAGAGGGAAGCAATACCCATCCCCTGGAAATAAATAGCGTCTGACTGCGGCGAATAATAGGGTGATGCATTATGCTGAAATACCAATACGGTTTCATCAATAGTTGAAGTATCCTGTTTAATGTGCAGTTTTAGCCAGCCCCCGTCAGGTACAGAGTCTGTTGAAATTACTGTTGAATGAGTTTTTTCGGGCAATGACAGCAGGCTTTCTTTTTTACAACCCAGACCTAACAGCGTCAGGCAACATAAGAAGTAATGGATGCGCATATCTTTTAGTTTAAATGTGCACTAACATACAGCAGTATTTAAACTGAAAATACCACCAAAAGTAGTGGTATTTGACCGGAGGAATTGCTTGCTGGCTTGGACCGACTAAACATCAACGCTCGCTGAAATCTGAAGCAAGTTCTGGCTAATTATAAATGCCTGTTATCAATTAAAGATGTATTTGTCGGAAAGGCTCAAAATTCTATGTCCTTATGATCATACATTTCACGTTCATCCCTTACATACTGTAAGGAAGCATAGATCCAAAGGGTAAGACAGATAATAAATACAAAATTAAGGATACCTGACAGATAAATAAAGAAGCCGAAAAACACAATTGGTATACCTGTAAGTTTGATTTTAGAATGTTTCTTCTGACCCAACAGAGGCAGAAAAAGTAAGGCAAGGTGGAACACTATCATTAAAATTTGTGCGACCGTCAGCCGGTTGGTTAAAGCATAAGGGTACTTCATTTTACTAATTCCCATTTTTTCGTACTGAAATAATGGAAGGGTTGCGCCTGAAACTTCGATTTTTAAAAGAAAGCTTGAAATTGCCAGTAGTATAAAAGCCAGTTTACATTTCATGTCGGTAGTGCTAAAAGCCTGAGAAAATCATAATGATCGCCCCTGAAAATAAAATACTGGTACGGATGCTAATTGCGATAACACTATCATCGCAACCCAGGGGAATTAATCAGTTGGTTCTCATGTTAAAATAAACGGAAAATAGCAGGTGAGAAAACTATCAAATAAGGTGGGCAAAGGATTTGGTTTCGGGTACTTGTGAAAGGTTTAAGCAAGTAAAGGGGTATCCCGAAATAGCTGCTAGCCATGGCCAGTTTCCCGGCGTATATCGGGACGTATCAGTCAAATTGATTCATCTGTCAAGAAAAAAATAGATAAATTGCGTCCATAATTAAAAAAAATGACCGAACTCCCTCCTTGCCCCCAATGTAAATCAACCTACACCTATGAAATGGCCGATCTGTTGGTCTGCCCTGAATGTGGTCATGAATGGAATCCTAAGGAGGTTGATGCTCCTGAAACTACTTTTGCAGTAAAAGATTCAAACGGTAATACCCTGCAAAACGGGGATACAGTAGTAACCATCAAAAACTTGCCGGTACGTGGTACCTCACAAAGCATCAAAGCAGGCACCAAAGTTAAAAACATCAAACTGGTTGACAGCGATCATAACATCGATTGTAAGATAGACGGCTTTGGCGCAATGGCCTTGAAATCGGAGTTTGTAAAAAAGGCCTGATGAGCTGAACGGCTATCTGCGCAAACATCTAACAGTTTACTCCAGGGCCCACCCTCAAAACCAAACAAACAAAAAAGCCTTCAGCATATTGCTGAAGGCTTTTTTGATGTTTTTGTAGCCCGTAGGGGAATCGAACCCCTGTTTCAAGAATGAAAATCTTGCGTCCTAACCCCTAGACGAACGGGCCTTTTGAAAGGCATTTGCTAGTGGTTTCTCCACCAGGCGCCAACCGCTTTCCGCAAAAGCCAAAACAAGCTTTAACCCTTATTTCGGGCTGCAAAGATAAACCTTTAGCGAGATAATTAAAATGAAATTTAAAAAAATTATGTTCGACCGGGTTGAATACCCTTTAAACGTGGTTTGAGTGCGGGATCAAAGTACTTTTGGGTTCAATTCCGAATCGATCAAATCGCCAACGGGTTTATTCATCAGCCATTTGGCATGATCGTTCGCCTGCCACTGATGCCGGGGTTGGGCCACGCGGGCGCCGTCGGCAACATAAATAATGGTCATTACCTCGCGCATTTTGTCCGATTGGTTACCTGGCGCATTGTGAATAGTATAACCCAGGTGAAAAGTTGCATCACCAGCCTTCATTGAACTCGCCCGCCAAATAGGGAATTGATGCTCCTCAACATAATCATTAAAAGCGCTCTCCGATTCATCAGATATCTCGAAATCGAACACTGGCCCTTTGTCAAACGACCCGGAGGCGAATGTCAGCATACCCATAGGTACGTCAATATCTACCAGCGGCATCCAAAGGGTTATGGTTTTCGGCGTATCAATGGGCCAGTAGTACTGGTCCTGGTGCCATGGTGTGGGCCCCCCGCCTGGTTCTTTAAATAGTGCCTGGTCGTGGTAGATCCGTACATTCTCAACCCCGAGCAGGTCGGCAGCTATTTTGGCCAATCGTTTTGCCATCACAAATTTTGCCACGTTCTCGTCAACGCGCCAAAGATTCATGATCTGCAAAAATGCTTTACCATAGGTATCACGTTCCTGCATATTGCGTTTTTCGGTATTGTATTTTTCCGCGGCAGCTACAATCACAGGCCTGTAAATGGCCAACTCCTCCGCCGATAAAACACCCCTTATCAAAGTATGGCCCTTATTGGCAAATTCATCTAAATTTTCCTGCAGCACTGGTTTGAAATCGTCAAGCGCAGGGAGCGTGGTCGTCGGCATGGTCATAATAGCTGTCCTGATTCTAAATATGTATTCCTAAACTATCAAAAAATTCGTCCGCAAATTTATTATCGAATATCCTAAAAAATAGCTGATTTCCTGCTTACCTGATCTGCAAAACTTCGATCGCCCAGGGCGAGAGTGTGGTCTTGATCGCGTTTTGAACAATGGCCGGTCTGGCAAAACCCAAAATTGGTTTTAACTTGTTATCCTTCGCTTCAATATTTATAGCAACTTCCTGCTCTTGTTCCGAAAGGTTGATAACAATGATCATTTTTGCTGTGCCTTCAAACCTTTCAAATGAAAAAACATGGTCGTTATCATTTTCCAGTGTTTTATAGGTGCCGTCGATCAGTACCGGATATTGCTTCCGCAAGCGGATCAATTCGCGGTAAAAATTCCAAAGCGATCCGGGATTGCTCTTTTCTTCTTCCAGCGAAATCCCATCAAAGGGTTTATTGTTATTGAACTCATCTTTCCATTGTCCATTTTGTTTATACCAGGTTGCCATCCCTTTGCCGGTATTGCTTGCATACCATTCAAATGCCTCCCGATGAGGAATGTCATTGGCATCGGTCGCACCAAATTGTGCTGTTGTACCGCTCATGCCCAATTCCTGTCCGTAATAGATCGATGGGATACCACCTGTCAACAAGTTGAGGGCCGCACCAATTTTTAATTTCGCAAGATCGCCCCCAACACCCGAACTAAAGCGCGGCATATCATGGTTCTCAATAAAAACAACTTGTTGCTTGCCATCTTTCACCAGGTGGAAGGTGGCTTCGGATGCGGTTGCAAGTTTGGTTTTATCAAATGAGCGGATTGCCGTACACAATTGAAATCCAAACACCCGGTCGACACCACCAAAAGTCAGGTAATCTTCACCATAAGATGCCCAGTTGGCTTGTTCGGCTACGATACTGATGGCCGGATTCACTTTCCTCAGTCTGCTTAATAGCGGATTCCAAAAGGTTTCAAATAAATGAGGCAGGGCAGGCTTATCGTCCAGATTGTCCATCATATGGTCAAGCCGGAAACCATCTACCCCGTCGTTAAAATTTCCATCGTTATTGGGGTCCATCCAGTACTTAAATAAATGGTAATTGTATTCCAATACAGCGGGGCTATTTAAATTGACGGTAGTAATTTTTCGATAGGTACCATCATAACCCTTCAGGCCTTTCAGCCCATAAATAATAGAGCTGGGTTCGGTATGCGCCGGATCATCATATAAAATAAAGTCTTTGTATTTCGATCTCGGGTTATCAATACCGCTGGTCCACCAAATATGCTTTTCGGTAACATATTGGGTTTCCATGTCCAGGTATATTTTCATGCCGCGTTTATGCAGGTCGCGTACCAGGTGCAGGTAATCTTGAAGCGTACCGTAGCGGGGGTCTATTTTTTTAAAATCATCAGCAAAATAGTTGTGATAGAAGGGCGAGTCGTACAGGGGTGTCAACAGGATCGCCGTAACACCCAATTCCTGCAGGTAATCAAGTTTTTGACGGATGCCTTCCAGATCGCCATGCTGATCGCCGTTACTATCGTAAAAGCTTCGTTGAAATATATGGTATATTACCTCGTCTTTCACTGCCTGGGGCACAGCCGAACGGGTATGTTTCTTTTTTTGGGCCATAGTATTAATGCTTAAAAGTAAGCAAACAAGCACTAAAAGTCTGGTTCTCATCTTCGATAATTATTAATGCAGCCGCCGGGAAATATTTGGTAACATAAAAATGAAGAATTTAGGCGGAAACAGGAAAATTATCGCTCATGTTCTGTGTAATGGTGATTTTTAATATAGGATTTGGGGTGCCCCTGAATTATGACAGCAGCTACAAAACTCACTAAAAAACACCTTAATGTACTGTGCATTAAACAGCTTTTGTATTTAGTATTATTAGTATATTCATTGCATGAAAAGAAAACCTTTACTTATCGGCATTAGCCTTATTGTTGTTTTGGTAGCAGTATTTTTCATCGTTCGCGGGCGGTTTCAATCCGGTCCCGAGAAAAATGGTGTATTGCAATTCCTGCTTGCATTTAATGAAAAGGTTAAAGCTGGTCGCAGCGACAGCGTGAACGCCTGTTTTGAGATCAAACAAAAAGCTGCCGTTTTAAACAGGCTCATCAGCGTACTAACCAATAAAACGGGATTAAAAGGCGACGAATCGCCATTGTTCAGGCTAAGCCTTAATATGGATAGCGCTACGATCAAGATCGTCAACAAGGAAATTGCACAGGCCGACATCCCGGTAACTTACACTAACGATACCCTGGGTTTCAGAAGAACGATCATAAAATTCAGAATTCGAAAGATCAGCAATAAGGGGTATAAAATAGTACAGGTTGATGCCAATAAAATGATGAGCGATTACCTGGCTTTTACAAATTTCATCAAAAGCAAAACACTGACCGACAAGGATATTTACAGCGAAGCCACCTTAAAAGCCTTTGAAACCGCAAAAACTTTGAAGGGAAAGTATGACACTGTTATTTGGTTTGCTCACTTAGCTGAAAATAATTATTACTATGTTGTTAATGGTAAATGGGACCAGGACCTGGTTGTTTTCAGGCGTAAAGATACCGTTGTCGGACCTTATAAAATGGGGCTGCTTGGTCCCGATCTGAAGGAAATTATTCCGCCTCAATTTGATATGATCCATACGATCAATGCTACTTTTCCAAGTTTGATCGAAGTTGAAAAGGGGGATAAAAGAGGTTTTTATGACCTGAATGGCAAAAATGTGGTGCCGGTTATTTATGAGCAGATCTTCCCGATCGATGATGATGTAAACCTTGCTGTATTAAAAACTGGTGATGAATTCTACTACCTTAAAAAAGATCTGACGATCTCGGATAAGGTCGACTTAAAATTCAGTGACTTTTTACCTAAAATCAAGGATATGGCCAACCCGGTCAATTTGTATTCAAAAGCACTAACGGTGGTAACCGAATATAATTCCCGCGAACACCACGGAGCGATCTATATTGCACCCTCGTACCTGGTCGACCTTAATTTGGTTGCAATTGCCGAGGACTTTAAAAACCCATTGAGAAAGGTAGACTTTGAAGTCGCAGGTGTAAATGAAGATTACAATATTGGTTTTCTGCGTGAAGTGAAAGACGATAACAACTGGTTGACGGCTTCTTTTTACTCGGTCAGAGATTATTATTTGGGTGGCAGAACTTCCTTTTACGATAAAAGGGATCTGGTAATTGTCGATAAAAAGAAAAATCGGGTGTTTACTACTGATATCGGTACCAATTATGTGCGCGAAGAAGATGGCGGAGATTCATTGGATGGTATTTGCGACGTAAATAACATTAAAGTACTTAACGATAGTTTGTATGAAGTAAAAGCCGGTGCAGTATTGTGGGCCGATTTGTACGATTCAACAAAAACCCTTACCGGCGGGCCCTATTATCATTACCTGTCTGTCAGGAACAACAAACTGGTTGAATTGCCTAACCACCGTTATTTTGGTTTCACTAAATATGTAAAAATGGATGACAGCTACCTCAACAACTGTTATCGTTTATTGATCGGTAAAGTTTATAAAAGCAGCAAACCAACAACGGTCGACCACGTTACGCCTGACCTGCTGCGTTATATGAAAAATGAGATCTATGCTGATTATGGGTATCAGTTTAAAGACAAAAGGTGGCAACAGATTTTTGAAGATATGCCCGCATACGGCTACGATGCTGATACTCAAAAACCAAAGGAAGGTAACGTTTCGGTGGATGACTCCCTTACTGATATTGATAAGTACAACATTAACTGGATAGCCCAGAAATTGAAGGGCGTTAAAACCAACACCCTGGCGAAAAAATGAGTGTTGCAGGTAAATTATTACGGTATTTCGCATTTATTCTGGTTCTGATACTTTGCCTTGGAACGCTTCAATACCTCAGCTTTAAACCTGATACCGCCTTTTTAAAACTGAAACAGTTTGCGGTAAAAACAGGCTTTTACCTGCCCGCGTTTTATGCGCATATCTTCGGTTCTGCAACGATCTTGTTAGCCGGATTTTTTCAGTTCTCAAAATATGTGCAGGAAAACAAGTCATTGCACAGGCTATTGGGTAAAATTTATGTCTTCGGGGCCCTATTTTTTGCGGCACCAGGAGCTTATGTGATGACCTTTTTTATTCACCGTGGTACAGGAGTTTTTATTTCCTTCCTGCTGCAAAATACACTTTGGGTTATTTTTACCCTTTCGGCATGGGTGCTGGTGAGAAACGGAGCGATCGACAGGCATATCATGATGATGCGCAGGAGCTATGCATTGGCGTTTGCGGCAGTAACCCTACGCCTGTACATTTGGTTACTAACAATTTTTGGCCACGGAGTTGATTTCGAAAATAACTACCTGATCATTGCCTTTGCCAGCTGGGTTCCTAATTTATTGGTTGCTGAGTTTTTTAATTATAACCAACGCAGGCAAACAAGTCAGGAAAGCCTTGCAGGCGATCTCCATCAATAAACCCTTATTCGGCTTGTTATACGATATCTATCATCTACCCGGAAAAACTCAGTTAGACGCTTTCATTTTTTTGATCCATAAGTAAACCGACCAGGTACAGGTAATACCGAAAATGATCATTACTGCCACATCGTATTGCCTAAAGAAGGCATGGAAATAAGCACCTATCAACACATAGGCTGTAGCAATGCATAATTTAAGTACGATAAATTCGGCGTTTGACCAGGAGGTTTTGATCTTGAAAAAGTTCATGTCGCTTTTTTCATAAAATTCGGAAATCAAATTCTATTTATTAATGACCGCCCTCATATAATTTACACTACTTTAGCCTTGTTTTTACGATCGGGGGTTGCTGCTTGCCTGGTAAACTTCTTTGCCTTCCAATACAATATCGTCCACATTGTCTACCACTTCGCGGATCTTACTATCAAGATTTTTCACAGCATTTTCAAGCAATTCGAAATATTCCCGAGGGGCCTCGTAGTCCTCCGCCCTGATCAGATCCAGCATCCCGGTAATAGTCGTCAATGGTGCCCTGAACTCATGCGCCTGCAAATGGGCAATTTTTAATAAGGATTGATTTTGAGCCAGGATCTTATGTTCGCGGGTTTTACGGTCGCTAACATCGCGGATGATATAGGATATGCCAATGATCTCTCCGTTCATATCCCGCGCGGTTTCAAAGGAAGCCTCCCAATAGATTACGCCATGGGCGCCATAATCGGTCGAGCCCTCTTCAAATGCTTTTTCCCCGGCCAGCGCTGTGTTAAATCCGACCAGAAATTTACTGACAAAATCAGGGGCAAGGAATTTTACCAGCATGTTGCCGCGTTCCAATTCCACGCCATGAACTTTTTTGATAAAATTGAAAGCCACTTTGTTAAAGTCAAGTACCTCGCCCGACCTGCCCAGCAAAACGTGAAAATTTGGTGCACTTTCAAAAAACGACCTTAACGTGATCTCGGCAGATTTTATCACCGTATTCTTTTGTTCAAGCGCCCTGGTGTTTTCTTCCAGCAATGCTGCGCTGATACGGTATTCCATCAGGTTGATGGCTTGTTTTGAAAGCATTTTCAGCATCAGCTGCTGGTGTTTATTTAAGTTACCCGGTTTGCGATCCAAAACACAAATGGCTCCGATCTTATGCCGATTGCTGGTAACAAGTGGCATCCCGGCATAAAAACGTATGCCCGGTGCGCCGGTAACGGTCGGGTTTTTATCGAAACGCGGGTCGCGGGTGGTATCACTGATGATCAGCAGTTCTTCTCCAAGGATGGTATGTGTACAAAAAGAAATAGCACGTGGTAATTCACTAACTTCAGTGCCTTTACGCACCTTAAGCCATTGCGTATCCTCGTCGAGCAGCGTCAGCAGCGCGATGGGCATATTGCAAATTTCAGAAGCCATTTGTATCAGCTCCTGAAATTCAGGGTCATTTTGGAGGTCGAGTTGTTTAAAGCGCTCTACAACTTGCAGGCGATTCTCATGATCGGGCATTTCTAATTCCTATAGCTCTTGAAGATGTTAGCAGTAATTAGTACGCTCTCAGTTGAAAAAAGGTTGTATTAATGGTCGCTACGGCCGTTTTTGACTTATTCCTGTTTGTTGTAGCTGATCCAAAATTAGCTGTGATACAGCTTTTTACCGAATCTTTTTATTTAGAGAATTATCCAGCAAAACCGCCAGCAAAATGCCAACAGAATGAGACAATAGGTCGCCCCAAAGAAAGGTGTCTCCCAAAACCATTCGCCCAAAAAATGTATGGCGCAGGTGGTCGATCCATGGCGCCTTGTATAACTGACTGAATTCGATGGTATAACTGATAGAGATGCTACCGATAGCAACAGATCTGGCCCTGGCCCGGGGATAAAAACTACGCAGGATAAAATAGATCATCGCGGCCCAAAGCATATCGCCTACCCAAAGCGGGACAATAGAAAATTTGCGCGACAGTAAGCCTGATAGGATAATGACGCTCGTTATCAAACCATATTTTAGGCGTTGCTTCAGCATATCAGTTACCAACAGGCATGTCTTTGAACTGCTGCGGCGTAAGTTTATGATAGCCCGGCGGCGTAGAAAATACCCCATCCGGAACTGCCTCGAATTTTATTTCCTTCAGTGTTGTTGTTACGGGTATCTCGTTTTGCTTAGTAGTAAATTTTATTGCGACGCCATAAGTAGTATCAAAAGGCATCGTAAGGTAGTTAACCGGCAAAGCCAATTTTTTGCTGTACCATATTTCCGACTGTAGGCCGGTGCCTTTATCTTCTATTTGGTATTTCGAAGCATGATACCCTGCGATAGATGACGAGTCGTTTTTTGCAGTATAATTATAGCCCAGGGGCGCAGGCAATAAAGTCGATTGCTCTGACCTTGCGTAATCTACCTGGTAACTGGCCGCCGCCGAATGCAAAAGCACGCGCAAAAAAGATGTTGGTTGATAGGTGATCACGGTGGTAGCTTCATCACCCTGTTGCTGGATGGTCACCGTGGAATCGCCTTTAAAGTAAACGATGGCCTGCGTTGGCAAATAGGCTGCGTAACGACTCAGGCTATCGGGTAACTGGTAACTGATCGTATAGGTTATCTTGCCTTGTTTGATGGGTTTATTGCTGCAGGCCGTCAATAAAAGTGGCAGTAGTATAGCTGAAATGAGCGTTTTGTACATAGCGTATTTGTTGTGGCGCAAATTTATTAAAAATTGCCCCCCGATCCTCATTCAGGCCAAAACGCTAAGCGCCTGTAAAAAAATACATTAACAGACTTAACATTTTTAAATTGAGCTACGTAAAACAGGTTCAATGCAAAGAGACTGAACAACATAAAGCATTTACTTAAGGCTTTATGCTTTGTAGAAAACTAAACAAATTAGGAACCTGTAAAATGAAAAGTTTCAAAAAGCTGATAATGATCTTGTTATCCTGCGCAATATGCGTGTCGGCAAGCTACAGAACATACGCTCAGCAGGAACATGTGCTCACCAAATTTGGCGACGACGTAGGCACCCTGGATGGTATCATCAAGGCTTACTATGACGTGGTAAGCGTTAAAAAAGGCGAAAAAGTTAGCTATGAGCGTGATAGCCTGCTCCATATACCCGGCGTACGCATAGGCTCGGCAGGTATCGATGCCAAAGGCAGTCCGGTTTTACACTATACTACTTTAAAAGAATACCACCGCGAATCAGATGCCTACATGGAGCGTAATGGCTTTTATGAACGCGAAACCGCGCGCCAGGTACACAATATCCGTAATATCTACCAGGTTTGGAGTTCGTACGAATCGCGGTATACGGCAGACGGCAAAGTAATTGCCCAGGGTGTAAATAGCATCGAGTTATACTATGACGGCAAACGATTCTGGATATTGGGCTGGTTCTACGATTAAACAGCAATTCCCCGTAACCTTGCAGTGAACAAAACGTAATAAGGCATATAAAATAAGCACATCGTGAACATAAAAAGTTTTGACAGCATTCCGGCAAATAAGACGATCGAAAACGACTTAACGCCCTTCAAAAAAACCGACGAACGTCCGGCAGCATCGCGCACCGATCTTTTAGACGAGTTTGATTCGCTGCTTGCCAATCACCAACTGGATAACAAGATCACCAGGCGCTATCTGGGCCGTATCCGATTGCCACGATTGATCGGAGGCGTATTGGGTGCTGCAATGTGTGTTGCTGCTGTGGTCATCGTTTTGGCGCCGCCTGCTACACATGATAATACGGTAAGATATATTATAGCTTCTGCTATGCTGGTTTCGGGCGCTTATATCGCTGTACGCTTCGCTCTGTAATCTATCCGAAGGAATAACGATATGTCAAGTCCAAATGCAAAAAGGGTATTACTGGTCGACGACAATCCCTTATTCCTCAAAATTATTTCCCACGCCTTTATTAAATCAGGCTTTGATTGTGCTTCCTGTGCATCTGCAAGCGAAGCCATAGATTACCTTAACCTGAATATCCCTGATGCTATCCTTTCGGACTACGAAATGCCCGAGATGAATGGGATCGAGTTCAGAAAGGTATTATTGAACCATGCCGATTTTAAAGACATTCCCTTTGTTTTCCTGAGTTACATTACCGACAAGGATCTGATAGCAGAGGGGCTCGACCTGGCGGCTGTTGATTACGTAGTAAAAGAAACTCCTGTAAATGTTATCGTATCCAAGATCAGCAACCTGATCGATACGGTACAAAAGCAAAGAGAGCTCTCCGTACTGGAGATCAAAAAAGCAGCCCTTGCACTTAATATTCGTACGGTACCGAAAGTGGCACCGGCCGTTGAAGGTTTTGATATCGATTTCTGGCACCAGGCTTACCAGGACGTCCCCGGGGGCGATTTTATCGATTTTATTGAAGTTGATGAGCGTTACAGCTATATCGTTCTGGGTGATGTAATGGGTAAAAAATGGGTAGCATGGTTCTTTACCTTCAGCTTCCTGAGCTATATCCGTGCCGCAATCCGTTTCGGTATCATGAACCGCGATTTCTCTACCGCTGATATCCTTCAAAAAGTAAACAGCGTTATCTGTTATGATGATGCACTCAAAGATATATTATCAACCATGTCATTGATCATGGTCGATAAACTGGAACAGGTTGTCACCTACTCGGGTGCGGGCGACTTGCCGGCACTGCACTATAAAGCCGAAACCGGTGAAATGGCGCAGGTAGATTCTTCCGGCCTGCTTTTGGGTTTGTTCCCTGATGGGGGTTATACCGAGGAGCGTATCAAACTAATGCCGGGCGACCAGCTTTACATTTTTACCGATGGACTCATCGATTACGAGGATAACGGGGAGAAAAAAAGCGACTATAACTTATTTAAAAATAAACTTTCATACATGATATCAGAAGGCCTTAACTTTAAACAGATCAGGCAAAATCTGATGCAAAATTTGTCGCCGGCACTGGTCGACGACTGTAGTATCATCAATATCAGTAAACTTTAAAAAATTAAAAAACATATGATCACCGTAAATAATGAAGGGCCCAAATTTGTTATCGCTGATGTAACCATCACCGAAGCTAACCTGAGCAATTCGGATCAGTTCAAAGCTGAGCTGGTTCGGCTTTTGGATGAACATAAAAAGATCATCATCCTCGACCTACAGGAATTAAAGTATGTCGATAGTGCTTTCCTGGGTGCTCTGGTAAGTTCACTCAAATATGCCATCAGCCTGAAACTGGATATCGTACTGGTTGGTTTGCGTAACGACATTCGCGATCTGATCAAACTCATCAGGCTCGACAAAGTATTCAAGATCTACAATTACGCCGAAGAGGCTCAGTTTGCTGTAAATAAATTCTGATGCAAAACTGCGCGGAAAAACTGTGTTTCGAGTTCAACAATAGTGCCGAAAGGCTTGTTGATTCGCTGGAATATATGCTCGAACATATTGCGGGCAATATACCGGCACGCGCCGACGCGGAAGATATCCTGTTCAAAAGCAAGGTGATCATCACCGAATTGCTGACCAATGGTATCAAACATGCAGGCAATAACTATACTTCATTCGAGATAGAAACCTACCCTGATTGTTTGGTGATCCGCAAAACTGATCTGGGTACTCCGCTATACCTGGTTGAGCCCGATCATCAGCCTGCGCTGGCCGGGGAAAATAAAAAATTGATCAGTGCCGATATGCTTAACTCGCTTTATGCTATCTGGGAAAGTGAGAACCATATCCGCTTTGCCAGTGAAGAAGGCACATTCGACGAAGTTTTACCCGTTGAACAGGTAATGGAGCATTTTGGTATCCTGATCATCACTTGTTCGTCGGACGAATTTACTTACACCTACGATAAGCATACCCATTCAAATACCTTCCGGGTACAACTAATTTTCTAAACCCGGCCACTGCCGGCTTTCCGGAATCCTTTAACAATTTGTTGTACGTTCTTAACAAGTCGCTGCCGATATCTTCCCGGCTTCCTATTTTTGTGCGCTTTATATTTTACCTTTATATCAAGCCGATCCTACGTCAATTAAGCTGAATGAGACCGCATTATTTTATAAGACACTTTGTAATTGTCCTGTTGTTGCTGGCTGGTAGTCGCCAGGTTTTTGCCCAGGCCGAATTGATGCCCTATGGAAACCTGAATGGTATTCGTATCAAAGGTCAGCTCATGCCTTTTGGTACCCGTTTAGCCGTTGCCGGGCCGGTTTGGAAAAAAGTGACCTTCACCGCGAAGGAAAAGCAAAAACCTAAATTCGAACGCCAGGGCGATGAAGAGATCGTTAATACTGATATCGATAGCTTGCATTTTACCGAAAGCGTAAAAGACATAGGCAAAGGTGCCATCCGTCTTACCATAACTGTTTCATCACACCAGAATGCTCCGCTAGATGGGATATATTTATCAGTTGGATTGCCAAAGCTGGTATTTAACAATAGTCAGTTTAGCAGTAACGATGGCCCGTTGCAGGCAATTAGCAAATTGAGTCTGGAGAATGAAAATCAGCTTAATGCTTCGTCCATCAGTTTTTTGGCCGCCAAACAAAGTTTTTCCATCAAAGCAGATACCGGTTCCGATATTCTTTTTAAACCAGAACGAGAGATCATTCGCTTTTATTTGCCCATACATTTGGGTAATGTGGTCAATGGTCAGGTTTATACCCGTTCGTTTGAGATCCGGGTGAATGGCGAGATCGATCAAACACCTGCCGAATTAAAACTCGACACCAGCAAACAAGGGAATGTATTTGCCGGTTTTGGCGGCAACTTCCGCCTGCAAAACCCGAATGCCGACCCTGAGGTGATCGACTATTGCCTAAAAAATATGCGTGTGGCCTGGGGAAGAGTGGAAATGCCCTGGAGTGCGTGGCAGCCGGATACCACCGTCGACCCAACCACACAGGATACTTCGCAATTAACCCCCCACGTGCGCAATGCGATGCTGATGGCCCGACGGCTGGCAGATAACCATATTCCGGTGATCCTGACCGCCTGGTTCCCACCCGAATGGGCTGTTATCGGCAAGCTGAATTTCGGACCCACACCTCAGGGCGTATGGGGCAATCCACTCAGCAAACCTGCATTGCCGCGCATTTACAGATCTATTACCGACTATATCCTATACCTTAAATCTCATTATGGGGTCGATGTCACTTATTTTTCGTTCAATGAATCGGACCTGGGGATCAATATCCGGCAAACCGGCGAGGAGCACGACGATCTGATCAAAGGCCTTGGTGCTTATTTTGAATCGAAGGGCCTTAAAACAAAATTATTGCTGGGCGATAATTCAGACGCCAATACCTACGCATTCATTTATCCAGCCATGAACGATGCCCAGGCCAGGCCTTATATGGGTGCCATTTCCTTCCATTCATGGCGGGGTTGGGGTACCGAAACTTTGAAAAAATGGGCCGATGCCGCCCGGCAAACGGGCTTGCCGCTAATAGTAGGTGAAGGCAGTATTGATGCCGCTGCCTGGGAATATCCTGCCTATTTTCAGGAACAATCTTACGCGCTGGAAGAGATCAATCTGTACACCCGTCTACTGGCCATTTGCCAGCCGCTATCCATTTTACAATGGCAACTTACAGCTGATTATTCGCCACTGAAAGGCGGTGGAATTTTTGGCGACAATGGCCCGCTTGAGCCTACCCAGCGATTCTGGAACCTGAAACAACTGGCATCAACTCCCAAAGACCTTTATGCGATGCCGATCAGCAATACCTGCGCCGATCTCTCATGCGCGGCATTAGGCGATAAAAACACGAAGCAATACGCCATTCATCTGGTCAATAGCGGCACCGAACGCCTGGTACATTTATTAGGTTTACCGTTATCGGTTAAAAAGCTGGATGTTTATATAACCAATAGCCAATCGGCCATGAAACACAAAACTTTCGATGTAAAAGACGGGCTGTGTGATTTCAAAGCAGACCAACGTTCCTTTATCACACTCATTAGTCGTTGATTGCGGAAATTACATGCTGTAATTGCGTATATCCACGCTGGTAAACGCGTAACTGCCCTGCTATTTTGTTTTGAGGGTAAGTTTAGTTTTGGCTGATCAAATTGAATAGCTATGAACAAGCTTACTTATATCGACAATAACCAGCTCGATCATTTTATTTTAAAAAAGATATTGTCGAGGTACGGCATCCCTATCGAAGTAAGATCAAGCGAGTCATGCAAAGAAGTGCTCAACCAATTGCTGCAGCAACGCGCAAACAGCGAGGTAATGCCCGATATTATTTTCCTGGATATCTATTCGGCTGAGTTTGATGCCTGGGAGTTTCTGGATAAACTGCAATTATTGTATCCTGCGTTTTCGAAACCTATCGAGATCTATATCCTGTCGGCTATGCGTTTTCAAACTGATCTCGATCGTCTGAAGCAATACGACCTGGTGAAGGCGTTTATCATGAAACCCATCACCAAAGAAGTGCTGCAACAACTGTTGAAGCAAAGAGAATTACCGCAAAACCGCTTTATGCTGATAGAAGCCCTGAATTGATAAATAACTGTGTGCTCTGTGGTTAAACTATCGAACTTTATACAAGCGCAGGTTCAATCCTTCTTCCCCGTTAAATTGATCACCACTATACTGGTATGCGGAATACCGAGGGTGCTTCCGGGCTTTACCTGTACATACCGCTCAACATATCCCGCCAGGATGGCTTTAATGGTTTTTGGGGTCGAAACAGCAAACTCCGGGTAAATCGGTATTTGCGACTTGCGGTACAATATTTTGCCCTTATCATCAACATAGGCTGAAAAAAGGTAAGCAAAATTTTCGTAGGCATGATGGATGGTAATATTGTACTCCGGGTAAAGGTAATCCTCTGCCGGATCCATATCTGACAAAGGGTCCTCAGTTTTTACGACGCGTTCGGCAACAACAAAGGGACTGGTGCTGCTGATGGCTACCGGCTCCCTGGCAGAAAACGCACTATCCAATATGCTGTTCGCCAGTTTCGATCGCTGACGGATAAAGGCTGTGTCTTTAGGCCCCGGAAGTGCGAGTTTTTTAATTAGCTCAGGTTTTTTAGTTTTCAGATAGGCATCTGAGTAAAAGGTCATAAAAACTTTCGAACCTTCATCATTCAGGATGATCTCGCGCTTATCATTCACCCGCAACGATTGAAACACCAGGCTGTCGGTCGACATTTTACGCAGCACCAGCCAGGAGTCGATCATGTTAAAGATCTGGTCGTGATCGAAATACACATGAAAACCATAGTATTTTTGCTTTTTAGGGCTGTAAACCTGCACCGAATCGTTAGCGATAAAATGAAATTTCCATACCGGCTCCAACTGGTAACCCTGTTTGTCAAAAACTAGCCCATCGCTAAAAACCCGTCTGACTTCGTTAAAATGAATATCCTTCACCTGCTCAAAAGGTAGGCCGGGTTTGCTATGCCTGCACGAGATTACCGTTAGTATAAAAAGGCTGAGCAGTGAGAGGCGCGCGTGTTTCATGGAATATTGGCTCAAAATAGTTAAAAAAGCGTAATTTTTGATAAATTCACCCTCACAAGCCTCATATGAAAAGAATATTTTTTGGGATGCTATTCTTAATGGGGATAACATCAAGCCATGCACAAACCCGCGTGGTACTCGATTCCTGGTTCAATAACGAGCATATCAAAGACGCATCGGGTAAGCTGATATCCTATCACTACAAATGGGAAGAAACAGACAATGCCGGGTTTTCGCAATTTGGCGAAGCATTCAAGCGGAATGGTGCAACTTTGAGTACCCTTTATGAAAGGCCCAGCCCGGAGCGACTGGCCAGAGCCGACATTTATATTATTGTTGATCCGGATACTAAAAAGGAAACGCCCGATCCGAAATTTATCGAAACCAAGGATATCAAAGTAATATCAGATTGGGTAGAGAATGGCGGCGTGTTGCTACTGATGGCCAATGACAGCGCCAACGTAGAGCTGAAACACTTTAATGAACTGGCAGCCAATTTCGGAATACATTTTAATAACGACCTGCTGAACCACGTCAGCGATGACAAGCATTTAAAACAGGGTGCTTTTATCATCATCGATAACCCGGTCATCCGTACGGCCAGAAAAATTTTCATGAAAGACATCTGCTCACTCAGCCTATCGGGACCTGCTTACTCAATACTAAAAGATGGCGACAACGATATCATCGCTGTGGCGCAATATGGCAAGGGCGTAGTAATGGCTGTTGGCGACCCCTGGCTGTATAACGAATACACCAATGGCCGCCTGCCCAAAGAATTTCAGAACGATAAAGCTGCCGATGATATCGCGAAATGGCTGATTGGGCAGGTAAAGAAATAACCAGGATTTGGTTGTGGTAAATAGATCAGGATGTATTACAGCAAAAGGGTATCCACCCGGTGTGCATGCACGATCTCGTCGCAAGGCGACCAGGAAAAGATCGTAAAGCGCCCGTCCTGTGAGGCTACCAGTGCCAATGCTTCACGCTGATCATGAATAAACTGTGCAGCAGCAAAGTGACGGGTGCCCCCATCCTGACCGGGAGATATAACTTGCGCTTCGCTGTCAATTACCGGCTCAGTAACCATTATTTCTTTTACCGTCTCACTCCCATGCGGGCGGGTGATTTTTGCGCCAAATGCCAATAGCTCACAGCGATCATTGATGATGGTAGCACCGTCGACAGCGGTTAAACCTGCGACGTGGTCTATCTGATCGTCCAATTCCTCCCACCAAAGTGCAATATCATCCCGTGTGGCCGACTCCAGGATCAGGTTTGCCAGTCCGGCATAAGGCGGGTTGATGGCATAAGAGATAGGGTCGATAATTGATTTTTGCCAATTGTTGTTGGCCGAAGGAACGATGAGTAAAATACCGCCATGTCCATGCGCCCGCATCGATACCGCTAATTGCATGTGCAGGTTAACAGGCAAATTCTTCGAATTTTTCGTCGTAAAGCCAAGCAGGGATTCAAGCAATGCCGGGCAATCTGGCAGGTTGATGCTATCCGGGTCTACCAATTTTATTTCGTCGCCTTTTAGTACAGCCACATTGGCGTACTTACCAAAATCATCGGTACGTTTATGTTTCACTACCAATAGTCCCGGTTCAACTACTTCCAATACAAAGCAGAAGCTGGGTATCGTATGCGTGGTGCCCCAGATATAGCATTCGCCATCCTCCTCCCAAACACCCAGGTGGATGCCCGAGCGTTCAACAGCCGGGGCGAGTTTGGTTAAGATATCTACGCTTAACGACAAGCGCTGTTCGAAGATCAGCGGCAATTCCGACTGTTGTGGCTGTAAAAATGCAATGGATATTTTTGGCGACCTGCCTTCTTCCTTACGCAAACTTGCCCAAAATGCCACATCAATAATTGAAGCAATTATTTCTTTATCGGGCTTGCTGGCGTATTTTGGCAGCCCCAGCAAAGTAGCCTGGGATAATTGATTGGCGAAATGTTTTTCAATGGCTCCCGAAACGGTCCGGGCACCTTTATAGGTGGGTTCAGTCGGTATGGTCCTGAATTCTTTATTCATGAACCTAAATTAGCCCAAATTTGGCATGCCGAACCCCGATCAGGTAAATATTACTTTGACATGAACACTGGCAACCGTTACCTACCAGCTAAAAGGACCGCTATTCAGCAGTTGTCGGATCGATAACGGTCATCACTTCACTCACAGCATTTGCCGGGAAACCGCCCTGACTGGCATGTTCGCGAACTAGTGCCTCGTTCGGTGCGATGTAAACACAATAGATCTTATCGCCGGTTACATAACTCTGTACCCATTGAATTTCGGGGCCAAGGTTGCGCAAAACACCACAAGAGGTTTGCGATATCCCCTTCAATTGTTCAGCAGTTAAACTGCCGGCCCCGGGAATTTCCCGTTCTATTACATACTTAGGCATAATACTTAATTTGATGATTGACTTGATTTGCAGGGGTTATTAAAATTAAATATTAATCAACGAAAAACCAAGGTTTTGATAGCTAAGCATAAAAAAAAATAAAATTGTATTTTATACATTTAACACATGAAAACTAAACTCCTTTTATTGCTGGCACTGGCGTTCCTTAGTTTGAACACGTTTGCACAAAGCACAGCCACGGCCGAGATCAATAGCGACTCGAAACTAACCATCAGTCGCTTTATTTACGGGCAATTTGCCGAGCACCTGGGTCACGGTATTTACGGTGGTTTTTGGGTCGACCCAACCTTGCCTGTCGAAAAGCAGGACCGGATAAGACTTGATGTAGTCAATGCCTTGAAAAAAATAAAGATACCCGACCTGCGCTGGCCCGGAGGTTGTTTCGCCGACGAATACCACTGGCGCGATGGGATCGGGCCACGTGAACAACGCCCTAAAATGGTGAATACCAACTGGGGTAATGTGACCGACGATAACAGCTTTGGTACGCACGAGTTCCTGAAACTCTGCGAACTGATCGGCTGCGAACCTTATATCGCCGGTAATGTGGGCAGCGGTACCGTTGAAGAAATGTCGAAATGGATCGAATACCTGAACCTCGACGGTGAAAGCGCGATGGCACAGTTACGTGCTCAAAACGGACACCCCGCGCCTTATAAAGTTACTTTCTGGGGTGTGGGTAATGAAAGCTGGGGCTGCGGTGGTGATATGACGCCCGAGTTTTACTCCGATCAATACAAACGCTATGCGGTTTATGCGCGTAACTACCCCGGTGCAAGGCTGAAAAAAATTGCCAGTGGCCCCAATGGCGACGATTATAACTGGACCGAAGTGCTGATGAAGAATGCAGGATGGGATATGTGGGGACTATCACTCCACTATTATACCGTGCCTACTGGTAACTGGGGTCACAAAGGATCGGCAACCAGTTTTGATGAGAAAGAATATTTTAATACCATGGTAAGTACGTTGAAGATGGAAGATCTGGTGACCAAACATTCGGCCATCATGGACAAATACGATCCGGATAAAAACGTTGCCCTAGTGGTTGACGAATGGGGTATCTGGACCGACGTGGAGCCCGGAACTAACCCTGGTTTCCTATACCAGCAAAACAGCTTGCGCGATGCATTGCTGGCTGCAACTAACCTCAATATCTTTAATAACCATTGCGACCGGGTTAAAATGGCTAACCTGGCCCAAACCATCAACGTGCTGCAATCGCTTATCCTGACCGACAAGGAAAAAATGGTGCTAACACCAACCTATCATGTTTTCGATCTGTATAAGGTGCACCAGGGTGCTAAATTTTTGCCTGTCAAACTCATTTCGCCCGATTATGTGGTTGATGGTAAAAAGATACCGGCCATGAGTGTTACCGCTTCGCAGGATGCTGCAGGCAAGATCCATATCTCGCTGGTCAATCTGGACCCGCACCAAAGCATCAATTTTTCAACTGTGTTGAATGGACTGACATGGAGTAAAGTAAGCGGTCAGATATTAACCTCGGCTAACCTGACCGACATCAATACCTTCCAGCAGCCCGACAAATTGAAACCAGCCAACTTCAGCGGGGCTAAAAAGGACGGCGATAAGTTGGTTGTGGCCCTGCCTGCTAAATCTGTTGTGACTTTGGAGCTTTATTGATTGGGGTGGCGGAATAATTGAACTACAGAGCGCACAAAGAAGACACGAAGGCCACAGACGTATTTCTCTGTGTTCGCTGCAAAATCTCCGTGCCCTCTGTGGTTAAAATGCTAAATAAGTCTCCCGAACAGGTTCAGTTGATAAAATAGTTTATCTTAGACAGTCGATGTATTGATAATACAAGAAAGATACTATATAATTGTCAAACCAACACATATAAACCAGGCAGGATGCAGGCTAAGATGGGAATTTAGCAGTATCAGCAACAATTAAAAACCAACATGAGCAAATTTCATTTAGTTGATTACGTCATATTCGTGATCTATTTTTTTATCGTAGCTGGCTATGGCTATTATATCTACCGCAAAAAGAAAAAGGCCGTTACGGATACCCATGATTTCTTTTTAGCTGAAGGTTCCCTCACCTGGTGGGCCATCGGAGCTTCACTCATCGCCTCAAATATTTCGGCAGAGCAATTTATTGGGATGAGCGGGAATGGCTTTAGCATAGGCATCGCAGTTGCAGCTTATGAATGGATAGCTGCCATCGCTTTGATCATTGTTGCGGTATGGTTTATCCCGGTTTACCTGAAGAACAAGATATTTACGATGCCTCAGTTTTTGAAAACGAGGTATAATGAAACGGTTGCACTGATCATGGCGATATTCTGGCTGTTCCTGTACGTATTTGTAAATTTAACCTCGATATTATTCCTCGGTTCCCTGGCCATCAACAACCTGCTGGGCGGAACACCACTGACATTCGAGGTTATTCTGATCGCATTATCGGTGTTTGCTGTTTTCATCACGCTCGGTGGTATGAAGGTTATCGGTTTTACCGATGTGATCCAGGTAAGCGTATTGATCATCGGCGGACTGGCTACTACTTATATTGCACTAACCGTAGTTAGTAAAGCCTTTGGATTTGGCGAAAATGCTATTGAGGGTTTCAACCAATTGGTAAAGAATGCTCCCGATCATTTTCATATGATATTTGCTAAACCAACCGCTGCTTCACCCCAACACCAGATAGATAATTACCTGACCATACCGGGTTTGCTCTCGTATGTCGCAGGCATCTGGATCATCAATTTGAATTATTGGGGCTGTAATCAATACATCACCCAACGGGCATTAGGTGCCGATTTGAAAACAGCACGTAAAGGAATCCTTTTTGCCGGCTTTTTAAAATTATTGATGCCGCTAATTGTAATGTTACCGGGCATTGCTGCTTATGTATTACATCAAAAAGGGATGTTGCATGCGGAAATGCTGGTGAATAGCAAACATGGCGAAGTAGTTTCTGACAATGCCTATTCTGCTATTTTAGGCTATCTTCCAAACGGTTTGATTGGTCTATCTCTGGCCGCACTTACGGCTGCTATCGTTGCTTCACTTGCCGGAAAAGCTAATAGTATCTCGACAATATTCACGCTTGATGTGTACAAAAAATACATCAAAAAGGATGCTGATGAAAAAAATATGGTGAGGATAGGCCGTATTACCATTATTGCTGCTTTGATCATTTCCATTGCCTTTACCTGGAATGATACGCTCGGGATCGGTGGTACCGGGGGCTTTACCTTTATCCAAAAATATACGGGTTTTATCAGTCCGGGAGTATTTGCAATGTTCCTTCTCGGTATGTTCTGGAAACGAACTACCGGAAATGCTGCAGTTGTAGGGGTATTGACCGGCTTCCTGTTATCGGTATTTTTTAATGAACTCGCTCCGAAATGGCTTGGTCATGAAACAATACTGTATACGGCTTATAAGAACGCTGATGGTGTTTATGAAATACCATTCCACATTTGTATGGGCCTGGCATTCTTCTTTACGATGGCTATCATGATCCTCATCAGCCTTGGTGGACCAAAGATCAATCCGAAAGCTTTTGCTTTGGACAAGAGCATGTTCAAATTACAACCTGGCATTATTGCTATGATCGTTATTACTTTGATGATCATTTCGTTGCTGTACGTCAGGTTCTGGTAGGTTCCTCAGCAAATCAATAAAAAAGCGCCCCGGAATATTCCTGGGCGCTTTTTTATTTGCGGGCGGGCATGCAATTTTTTTGGCTAAAGCCATTTATTGTTTTGCTATTGTCCGTTGGCTGAAGCCAACGGCAATATTTTACCAACCAGACTTACGAAGTTTTTAAAACTTCGTAAGTCTATGCTGTTGCCGTGCAGTTGCTCACAATAAATATGCCCGGTGTATTTTCATGCAAATACCTCAAAAACAATTAATTACCAAACAGCACACGCACCACCGAAAACAACATCGCCCCAAAAACACTGTTTCGAAAAAACAGGGCTGAATATCAATACCTTACCATCTATCAATAATTACCGGCCGATTGAACACTTAAATAACTGATAATTAGATATTTAATGATGTCGCCCAATGGCTACCGTTAATTTTTGTTGTTTTAGCACTGTAAACATTTGATCATCAGTCTGTTGCAATAACCGGTCGAGCCTATGCCTTTGAACGGTTAAAATGCTGACTTTCATCCACTTAAAAAAATAGCTGAAACTGACCGGAAATCCGGGGGTCATATTTACGTGATAAATGCCTCTCCAACAGGCATTTTTTTTAATAAAACGATACTTTAAGCGTATTTTATTGAACGTTGCAAGCATTTCTTAGCGCTTGCCCGCAATTGCCTTTACCCACAATATATCTTCACCGATACCCATTGACCAATGACAAATGACAAATGACCACCTCCACAACCAACAAAAAACACCCTATATTAGGCTATTGAAATTGTAAACTTCGAATACCATGTTCAGTAACCTCGAACAAACTTTCCGTTGGTATGGCCCAACTGATCCTGTTACGCTGCAAGCCATCCGGCAAACGGGTGCAACCGGCATCGTAACAGCATTGCACCATATTCCGGCAGGCGATGTTTGGACCAGCGATGAGATCGCAAAGCGGAAAAATATGATCGGCGCAGCCGGCCTGCGGTGGTCGGTTGTTGAAAGCGTGAACGTTCACGAAAGCATCAAAACTGCCTCAAGCGACCGTGAGCAGTATGCCGAAAAATATATTGCCACTTTAAAGAACCTGGCTGCGCAGGACATCCGTATAGTCTGTTACAACTTTATGCCCGTGCTCGATTGGACACGCACGGATATAGATTTCCGGCTGGAAAATGGTGCCTCGGCACTACGCTTTCACGCACCTGCTTTAGCGGCGTTCGATCTTTATATCCTTGAACGCGAAGCTGCTTACCAGGAGTTCAGCAGTAAACAGCAGGCAGATGCCAAAGCGTACATTGACAGTTTAAGCAGGGATGAAAGGCAGCGACTCGTCAATAACATCATGGCCGGGCTGCCCGGAACAAAAGACGTATTAACGCTTGAGCAGTTCAAAACGCATCTTGAAAAATACAGGGGTATCGACGCTGCACAACTAAAGAAAAATTTAGCCTGGTTTCTGCAAACTGTAATCCCCGAAGCTGAAAAACTGGGCATCAGTTTATGCATCCACCCCGATGACCCACCCTTCCCAATCTTAGGTTTACCGCGTGTGGTGTCAAAGGAAGGGGATCTGCTGGATGTGATCAATGCCTGCCCCTCAAAAGCCAATGGTTTAACATTTTGTACCGGCTCGCTTGGCGCAAGAGGTGATAATGATCTGCCAGCCATGATCGACCGCCTTGGTCAGCATATCCATTTTCTGCACCTGCGTAATGTAAAACGCGAAGCTGACGGCAGCTTTTACGAAGACAACCACCTGGAAGGCAGTTCAGACATGTATGCCATTATGAAAAGTATCCTCGCCGAACAAAAACGGCGCTCCGATAGCGGGAGAACCGATATTGCTATCCCGATGCGGCCCGATCATGGTCATAAACTTTTGGACGATTTTAATTATGATACTTTTCCCGGCTATTCAGCAATTGGCAGGCTAAAAGGGCTGGCCGAATTGCGGGGACTTGAACGGGGTATCAAAAGCACATTATACCAATAAATATGAAAGCATTTCTGGACGATGATTTCCTATTAAATGGCAAAACTGCACAAAGGCTCTACCACGAGTTTGCTGCCGGCTTACCTATTATTGACTACCACTGCCACCTGCCACCGGATGAAATAGCAAAAGATATCAACTTCCGCAACCTTACCCATGCCTGGCTCGATGGCGATCATTATAAATGGCGGGCAATGCGCGCAAACGGCATCAATGAACACTTCGTGACGGGTAAGGCGACAGATGAAGAGAAATTTGCTAAATGGGCCGAAACCGTTCCCTACACTTTGCGCAATCCGCTGTACCATTGGACACACCTGGAATTGAAAAGGTATTTTGGCATAGACAAAATATTATCACCGGCAACGGCGACTGAGATCTATTCCGAAGCTTCAGCCAGGCTGCAAAGCGAGGAATATTCGGTCAGAAATCTGTTGCAAAAAATGAAGGTGGAAGTGGTGTGTACCACCGACGACCCGCTGGATTCATTGGAATATCATCAGCAACTTAAAACTGAAGGATTTGCCATCAGTATTTTGCCGGCTTTTCGGCCGGATAAAGCCATGCAGGTTGAAGATACCGTAGCATTGAATGCTTATATCAACAAGCTGCAAAACCTATCAGGCATAGCGATCGCTGATTTTGACACCTACCTCGATGCCCTTAAAGCCAGGCACGACTATTTCGCGTCCAAGGGCTGCAAGCTATCCGACCACGGACTGGAACACCTTTATGCCGAGGATTTTACGGAAACCGAGATCAATGCGATCTTTAAAAAGATAAGACATAATTACAGTCTGATGCCACTGGAGATATTGAAATTCAAATCGGCCATGTTGTATCATTTTGCGCTTTGGGATCATGCAATGGGCTGGGTACAGCAATTCCATATCGGCGCATTACGCAATAATAACACCCGTGCACTAAACAACCTCGGACCTGATACAGGCTGGGACTCTATCGGCGATTTCGGTCAGGCCAGGTCACTTTCCCGTTTCCTCAATAAATTGGATAAAGAGGATCGCCTCGCAAAAACTATCATCTACAACCTGAACCCGGCAGATAATGAGGTTATTGCTTCGATGATCGGAAATTTTAATGATGGTTCGGTGGCAGGTAAAGTGCAGTTTGGCTCGGCCTGGTGGTTTTTAGATCAGAAGGATGGAATGACCAAACAATTGAATGCATTGTCAAATATGGGCCTGCTCAGCCGTATGGTAGGCATGCTGACCGATTCGCGCAGCTTTTTATCTTTCCCAAGGCACGAGTATTTCAGACGCTTACTTTGTAACCTGTTCGGGGAAGATATTGACCGGGGCGAATTGCCGCATGATATCGGGTGGACAGGCAAGATCATCCGCGATATTTGTTATTATAATGCCAAAAACTATTTCGAATTTTAGGAGATGGCAGCGGCAATAAAGATCGACCCAATGGGTAAGGTGCTCACCTTTGGTGAACTGCTTTTACGCATATCACCCGACGAAGAAGGCCAATGGCTGCACAATAACCAATTGCCATTTTTTATTGCCGGTGCTGAATTAAATGTTGCCACTGCTTTGAACCTCTGGGGTATACCAGTTAGGTATCAAACTGCCTTGCCGGATAACGGACTGGCCAGACAGATCGTGTCTTTCGAAGAAAAACAGGGCATTGAAATGGTTGTCGATTACCGGGGTCAGCGGCTCGGGTTATACTTCCTGACCAAAGGGCGCGACCTCAAAAATGATGCGCTCATTTACGATCGTGCCTACTCTGCATTTTCGGAACTCAAACCGGGGATGATCGACTGGGAAAAGGCATTTGACGGCGTGAGCTGGTTTCATTTTAGTGCTATTTGTCCGGCGATCAGTCAGGATATTGCCAATGTTTGCGAAGAAGCCCTTAAAGTTGCTTCTGAAAAAAATATCACAGTTTCAATCGACCTTAATTACCGATCAAGACTCTGGAAATATGGCAAAGCGCCCGAAGTAATATTGCCTCCACTGGTTCAGTATTGCGATCTGGTAATGGGCAATATCTGGGCAGCCGAAACTATGCTTGGAATTCCTGTTTCAACAGGATTAACTGAATCGAGCCAAAAAAACAATTACCTCGAAGCGGCAAAAGAAACTTCCGAAGAAATCATCCGGCAATTTCCAAAATGTAAGGTTGTTGCCAACACATTCAGGTTTGATGCGAACGGGAATGCCAATTACTATGCGGCACTTTATACCAGTAACGTTCTCTATATTTCATCAGCATACAATGCAACACATATCATCAACAAGGTAGGTAGCGGTGATTGTTTTATGGCCGGATTGATCTATGGTTATTATCAAAATAAGGAGCCCGGTGAAATACTTGAATTTGCTACGGCAGCCGCCTTCAAAAAATTGTTTATCGAGGCAGATGTGACTAATTTGGGGGTTAAAGAAATATTAACGGATGGGGAGTCGGGAAGTACGGTGACGAAAATATAATTTGTATTGATCTAATGAAAAATAAAGAAACCATACTCAACAGCATTATTGATCAGGGCATGTTGCCTTTATTTTTTTATGAAGATGCTGAGGTAAGCCTTGAGGTAATACGTACACTTTATCGGGCTGGAGTTCGGGTGATGGAATATACTAACCGGGCAAAGGAGGCATTCGATAATTTTAAGATTCTGAAAGCTGCGGTTGAAATTGATATGCCCGACTTCTATTTCGGTGCCGGCACGATCATAACCAAAGCCGATGCGATAAGATTCACAGAAGCCGGTGCTGATTTTATTGTGGCGCCCAACCTAAATCCCGAGGTTGGCAATATAGTAAAGGACCTTGGAGGCTTGTGGATACCGGGTTGTATGACGCCAAGCGAAATTCACACGGCAAGAGAATATGATGCTGCATTGATCAAGTTGTTCCCTGCTAATGTATTGGGGCCCGGCTTCGTAACTGCCGTTTCAGACGTGTATCGGGGGCAATTATTTATGCCAACCGGTGGCGTGGAGTTAACTACCGAGAATATAAGCAGCTGGTTTAAAGCAGGTGTTTGCGCGGTAGGTATGGGCAGTAAATTGATCAGCAAAAAGGTATTGGACGAACATCTTTACGAGCAATTATATACTGATACCGTGAAGGCGCTTACTTTAGTGAAAAACGCAAAATCATGACCAGGTCAAATACCGGGAATTACCGTTGGGTAATATGTGCGCTGCTTTTTTTTGCCACAACTGTCAACTACCTGGACAGGGCGGTGATCAGTTTGCTAAAAAATACACTCACAAAAGACTTTCGTTGGAATGATGGCGACTACGCCAATATCGAGATTGCCTTTAAGATCGCTTATTCGCTGGGCTTATTGTTTGCAGGCCGGCTGATCGATCGGCTTGGAACAAAGCTCGGCTATCTTATGGCGACTTTTTTGTGGAGTGCATCTGCAGTTTTGCACGCCCTGGTCAATAGTACCTTTGGGTTTATTTTTGTGCGTTCGGCACTTGGGCTGAGTGAAGCCGGCAATTTTCCGGCTGCGATCAAAACAGTTGCGGAATGGTTCCCAAAAAAAGAAAGGGCTTTGGCAACCGGTATTTTTAATACCGGTGCAGGTGTAGGGCCGATTATTGCTCCCTTAACGGTACCGTTTATCGCTGCTGCCTGGGGTTGGAGGATGGCCTTTGTTATTACGGGATCGGTTGGCTTTATCTGGCTGATCCTTTGGTTGCGTTACTATGAGATACCTTCCCGCCAGAGACGGGTATCGGCGACTGAATTGGCTTATATCTACAGCGACGACGACGTCAAAAGCGATGATGAACAACCTTTGCCCGCCGTTGCCTGGCATCGGCTGCTGAGCTTCAGGCAAACATGGGCCTTTGCTATCGGCAAATTTTTGACCGATCCTATCTGGTGGTTTTATCTTTTCTGGCTACCCGATTTTTTGCAAAGTGAGTATAAATTAACACTAAAGGCCATCGCTGTGCCGGTTGCTGTCGTGTACCTGATTTCGATGGCCGGAAGTATATTTGGCGGTTACCTGCCCAAACGATTGATCGAAAGCGGATGGCCGGTGTTCAGGGCCAGAAAAACTTCCATGCTTATTTATGCTTTTGCCGTAGTACCGATCATCTTTGCCCAGGTTTTAGGTAGTATTAATATGTGGCTGGCGGTATTGATCATTGGCTTTGCAGCTGCAGCCCACCAGGCCTGGAGTGCCAATATCTTTACAACCGCATCTGATATGTTCCCGAAACATACTGTCGGCGCTGTTACCGGCCTCGGTGGCATGGCCGGATCGGTAGGAGGTGTATTTTTGTCGCTCATTGTGCAAAAGGACATGTTCGTGCATTACAGGGCTATACATCATATCGAGGTAGCCTATTACATCATGTTTTTTGTTTGCGGGAGTGCTTACCTGTTGGGCTGGTGTATCATGCATTTACTGGTACCCAGAATGAAGCCCGTGCAGATCTAAGATCCAACACGACTGCTTGGTTGATGCTTGACAGGGAAGTTTACAGAATTTGCAATAAAACAAAGCTCGCTTGCTTTATGGTGAAGCTGGTCGGCTTTTTCCATCATTGCTTCTTCCTTTACCGTTACCACCGGATTGAGCACCACTTCGGTAAAACGACCACCGCCATCAGGCGTCTCAGCCATGGTTCCTGTAGCATTATCAAAATAGTCTGTTACAACCACACCATTTAAAACACAAACATGCAGGTAAGATAACATGTGGCAGGTAGACAAAGCTGCCACTAAAAATTCCTCAGGGTTATAAAGTGTCGGATCGCCCCGAAAAGCCGGATCGGATGAGCCCGAAATTTCAACCTTATTTTCAACTTTGATGGTATGTTCCCTGCCGTAAGACCGGTAATCGCTGGTGCCGGTACCGCGATTTCCGGTCCACTTTACCGTTAAACGATATTGATGTGCTTTACTCATAGCCAAAATTAGGTATATTTTGTATTAAATGGCTGAATAACCCTATAGGAATCACCCTATTAGGGTGAGGTAATTATTTTTTAAATAAACGTTATTTGATAGTACATTTAGTTGATCAGGAATTTGGCGCAATCAGTTAACATAGCAAGCCGATTTTGTACACCGCTTTTATGCCGGGTGTTTGGCTTACTATTATTGCTATTTGCTGTCCTTAACGTTTGCGAGGCCCAAAAATACACCTTCACTCATTACGATATTGAAGACGGCCTGATCGAATCTCAGGTAAATAACCTAACGCTCGACCATGAGCATCGACTCTGGGTAGCAACCTTTGGAGGTGCATGCCGTTTTGATGGTAAAGATTTTATCTCCTATACCCGGCAGAACGGGCTTCCGACCAACTTTGTTAACTATGTATTTACTGATAAAGACGACAACCAATGGCTCGGAACCCAAAGTGGATTGGTAAAAGTTGTCAATAAAAAGCTGATCAATATTAAACTGCCTGATAGCCTAGATAATCGTAGAGTTCGCAACATCGTTCAGGATGGGAGCGGAAATATTTGGGCCGGCATAGGTGGGCGCTTATTTAGAATTATAGGCGATACGGTAAAACTGCAATGGGTGCAGGATACGATCAAAAATGCTGTTACAAGTATTGCTACCGACAAAGCCGGGCGGCTTTATGCTTCTATTTTCAAAAAGGGCCTTTATTATTTTGAACGAGGAAAATGGAACATCATAGCGCAATACCCGAACGTAAAGCAATCATTTTACGTAGCACACATTTTTTTCGACCGGGTTGACGAGCGAAAAATCTACCTGCAAACCTATACTGCTATCTATACAGTTGCTAATGGGCACCTGCAACCTTTTGAGGCCAAAGCGATGGCAGCTATAGCGCTTAACTCCTATTTGTTGAGTACCGCTTTGGATGCTGACGATAATTTGTGGATCGGGACCACCATCGGGGCTTATTTTATCAAAAATCATCAGATAACCCATTTTACTGCGATCAATGGTTTAACAGATAATTCAATAGCCGATGTTTATAATGACACCGATAATAATCTATGGTTTGCCACGCAGGGAAATGGACTGTACAAATATGAGGGTCGGCGCTTTGTGATGCTCGACCGCTCGCAGGGGCTGCCGTTGAACCAGGTGGTGATGGCCATCAGTCGGGATAAAAAGGGAGATATTTTATTAGGAATGTATGGCGGGGGGCTAATGAAATATAATGGCAAGAAACTTTCAATATTTGATCTGCAACAAAAGGATCCCGATCTGAAACGAATTCAGCGTCTATATACCGACAGTAAAGGCACCTTATGGATTGGTACCTACAATGGGTTATGGAGCTATAAAAATGGCATAGCCCATCGAATAAAGGGTTTAAACTACGCAGTGAACGGGATCGCCGAAGGCAGCGATGGTACGCTTTGGCTCACAACAGCGGGAGGGTGCTTTTATATCGACAAAGGTATACCCCGGCGAATTGCCAATTTTTACCGCTATCTGTATTCGATAGTGACCCTGGGGCATGACTCGGTGATCGTAGGCACCAACGATGGAATTGCGCTGCTCGTAAAAAAAAATCTGGTAAAACAGTTCAAGATGAATCCCTTACGGACATCGGCAGTTTTTTGCATCCTCAAATATAAAAGTGAACTCATTTTTGGGACGGACGATAGGGGTGTTTTTACCTGGAACCGGATTACAGGCCAATCCAACAACTATAGCTTGAAGGATGGCCTGAACTCAAATACCATCTATAGCCTGGTGGCGGATAATAATGGCGTCATTTGGGCAGGTACCGGCCGTGGTGTTAACCGGCTGTTGTTTAATAAAGAAAAGAGTCTTTTTGTGGTGGCTGGAAACGATAGTCCCCGTTCACTTATCCTTGAATCAAACCAAAATGCAGCAATGTATGCTGACCATAAGGTATGGATCGGCACAACGAAGGGCGCTATTATTTATAATACCGATTTAAAACAGAGCGGGGCAAGTTCGCCACACGTCATTATACAATCGGCCCGGTTGGTACCTCAGTTAGGGTCATCCAATGGTTGGGATAATAGCCAGGAACTAAATGAAGGCGTTAAACTTTCGCATAACCA
>Ga0164296_1000362_pt1 | contig 55831 bp, 55 predicted proteins | sample GEODES057metaG_FD_113533 | JGI IMG/M metagenome (GOLD analysis project Ga0164296, IMG submission 113533) | Dystrophic lake water microbial communities from Trout Bog Lake, Wisconsin, USA - GEODES057 metaG | ecosystem: Environmental > Aquatic > Freshwater > Lake | place: USA: Trout Bog Lake...
ACCCAGTCGCTGCCAAAACGGCAAGCAAAGACCCAACGATAACACGAACCAGCTTCATATTCGCTTCTTCCCACTCAAAACAGAGATCTAATCGTAGCTTGCCCTCGGCGAGTTGCACAGCAATCCCTTGTTGCGGTGGAAATCGAGCTATGTCAGATTCAATGCTCAGTCAGGGATTAATTCTAACACCGGTAAGCATAAATGTTGAAACAATTAACTTGGGCATAACCTGCTCGAAATCCACTTTGCACTCAGCGCATTTGGAGCCTCAGGAGAATCGACTTGAGGAAGACGACTCAGTGTTCAGTAATGCCTTGGACTGCTTAGGTTTATGAAGTCAGATCTCGTTGAGAATCGCCGCTCGCCGATCCAAGTATTCCTCTTGCGAAATCAAGTCCTGATCAAGCAAGTCATCCAAAGTCTTGAGACGCTGGGCGAATTGACCTGTCGAAGACGAGACTGTTTGTGTCGAAGGCTCTTGCCCAGAGTATCTCGCGGCATTAAGGTCATCCAGCATGTCGATAAGTTCAACTGAGACGACATCTCGTCGTCTAGCTCCCTCTGTCCATCGGAGGTACCGTCTACAAGTTTTTATGACCGCGAAACGTTTCGCTTGATTGGTTGGATCAGCCTTATACTCGGCTAACTGGAGATCGTATTTCTCCTTGATGCCATCGATGATACGAACTTGTATTGCCCAAGCAACTGGCACGGCCATCACTAAGAGGAGCATACATAAAGTGAAGGTTTCCATGACCAGAGTAAAAGAGGCGGGACGAATTTATCGCAATTATATCACGGAAGTCCGAGAATCCCTGAGCCGTAGTTCTCAATTTCGTTGCCTCGCACAATTTGATCGAGAAAAACCGGCCTCCTTACCCAGTGTGGTTTAAGGTGGCAAAGAGGCAGTTACTAGGCCCTTGGCCCGTTAGTGAACCATAAGAACCTTAGCAGGATGAAGGGGGCTACATCTTTGTCAATTTGAACTTGTGAGGAATCGGTTGTGCGAGTTTCTGAGCCTCCGTTCGCATGTCTTCAGCTAGCCTAGCGACGCCTTCGGCTGCTTCTGCCGCGTGTTGGGCATGAGCGTTGGCTCGCCTTACGGTTCTCCATGCAAAGAAATCGACTTCGCTTCTGCGATAGCAAAGGTCAAAAACCTTCAAGGATTGTTCTGACATGGGTGTTGAATAGTCCGCAAGGTTGACACCTTGTTCGAGCGCTTCCGACGAAAACGTTGCTACTGGATGAGCATCGACGGTCAATTGATATCGACCAGAAGGCAAGTGAGTTATGCGTAACACCTGGCGATTGAGCTGCTCATTCAGCCGGGAAAGCTTTCGAACCAAACCAACTGTTTCGTCGGATTCAGGGATAATAAAGGGAAGTGAATCATCCTTTTGCTCCCAATGGAGCGAATCAAGAATCTTTACGGTCGTCCGTTGGAAACTCACCACAGAGCTGGTTCTGGAATCGATTTCGAGGCTGCTCACCGTCGGCTCAACATTCCAGCCCTTAAGGAGCTCAGCTGCCATGGCGAGGTGACCACCTGGACCGGGATGGATTCCATCTGGGATGATTTTCTCAGCTTCTGAGGATTTAGCCTGGACCGCTTCCTTTAAGAGGGTTACCAAGGGCTCATTGAAATCAATGTAGACCGCTCCACGATTTTTGGCTTGCTCTTCCACGATCATTCCGTATGTTTGGAGGACGGTGTTATAGCCCTTCCAAGGAGCCCACGGTTCTGGCGGTTTTCCTTCTGAAGCATAGTGATGGGCTACATCGTCCCACGGAGAGGTTCTAATTAACGTAAGTTTTGGCGTTCCAGGCAATGCTTGGAGTAGATCCAGAACCTTTGGATACCACTGTCGAATGGTTGATTCTATCTTCGGATCAACACCCACGTACCCACCATCATTCATTCCCAGGAGCACTACTGCCTTGGTCGGTTGAAGACCCTTCACATCCTTTGAGATTCTTTCATGTGGGCCACCTCCGCCTCCGCCCCAACTACTGTCTCCTGCCCAGCCTCTGTTAAAAAAAGTAATGTCCCTGTCTGGGTATCGGGTCAGAACAAAGGATTCGACATAGGACGTGTAAAGCTTTTGTTCAGTAATGCTGTCTCCATAGAAGACAACGCGATCATGATTCTTGAGGTAGAAGTCGGCGGCAATCATAGCTACAGCAATTAACATTTTTCAACCCAAATGAATGGCACGATTTTCTTGACGTTTGGATCCGATGACGATAGAGAGATCTTGAGATTTCCCTTTGTAGGAACCTGAATGGTCGCCATCACCCATGAGCATCCACTCCAGATCACAAGATCATTGACATACATCACTTCAAGTTCTTGTGACCCAAGATTTGCCGAAATGGTGAGAATCGATTTCAGGGTAGGACACGCCTTACCGGAACCAGTCGAGCTTCTAACCACTTGGCCTTTAGAGTCGAACTGTTGGAATGCAATCCAATAACGGCCTGGATCGGTTATGCCTTCACCTACAGCCGCATTCTCTCGTACGTGCCAAGCGACTTGAATAGACTCCAATGTGAAAGTAGATTCAGTCCTTCCCAGATCTGTACGGTCTGCAAACGCGATGACGCTACCTGCGGAGAGTGTCGATGTGGACTCGTCGATGCCCCCATTCACGAAGGCAACGGGCACGGCTTGGATTGGAATCTGTGCGAGCATAAGCGATGGGTTGACCCAAATCTCAAATTCTTTAGCCTTGAATCCGTAGGCTTGTTGTTGACCAGGGCATCCACCGAGCCAAGTAGGAGCACTTGTTGCCTCACAGAGATCTTGAGCCTTCGAAATCCAAATTGCATCGTCATCGGACAGCAACTCAAGGTTGCCCATGGCAACATGAACGGCACCTCCACTCGCGTAAGACAGAAGGGCAGTTTCCTTCCAAGATTCCACACCTCGCCAATAGCAGGTGCCGGTATTTCCGAGCATGAATGCACAGTTATCGATTCGCCTCAAAGGGAGGCCGCCTTGATTCAAAAACCAAATCTGATGCCCAGCATAAACATCGAGTGATCGCCAAAAGTTTGGAAGTGGAGTATCGGTCGGTCGAGGATCGCCACAGTAAATGGTGTCAAAGATATCCAGCCAATCTAGATCGATAACGCGCCTTACCGGGCGGTCCGTCCATGTCATGAACTCTGTTTCTTCAAAGCCGTTGTAGGCCAAAAGCCAAGCTTCAGGATGATCCAGACGGAACTGCGTTAACGCATTTCGGTAAGCAGTGACGTTCCTTTCGCGAATTTCGCTCGGTAGCATCTTTAGTCTGATTGCTGCTGGAGCTGCTCCAAAATCAGCGAAATCAAATTTGAAGACACGAATGCCTCTTTGATACCAATACTCCAAGACCTCCATAAATCCTGAAAGAAATCCTCCGTGGAAACAACAGAATCCCCATCCGTCTTCAGCCAAGGAATCCTTCCAAGTTTCTGGAACTTCGAGTGTAAAGGCGGTGTTGGCGGGAAACCACAATCCAGGGAGGATGTCGGCGATCTTACAGGCATTTAGCCAACGGTCCGGCCCGTTTGGCCAAGAATCCTTTCGCCATTGTAGGTATCCACTCGATGGCTCGTACCAGAAGGCATCCATTAAATAAGCATCGAATTGAACTCCATGAGCCTGGAGTCTCTCAACCTGTTCCAATTCGTAGAGCGCTAAATTTTCATCCAGAGGAATAGCATCAGACAATTCGTCGTATGCGGACCAATTATCATAGACATAAAGTGGTCTCTGTTCATTGGCTCGATTATCGCTACCGGCCACCGGTTGGGGGCGAGGCAGCCTAGAGGTGCCGATCAACGTTCCACTCCGTTTTGTAAGACCTGGTTTGTGAAATTAAGGTGACATGCATTCGAAGTGTCATCCCTTTTCTTAATCGAGCAACTCCAAACGCATTGGGGGGAAGGGTTGCTCGAATCCAACTGGCTGCGTCGTAATGAGTTTGACTTTGGAAAGCATCCTGAATCGTTTTGGGTTGATCCTGACTGACAGTGCGCTCCCAATGAAATCCAGTCTTGGGTATGTCTATGATCCACCGAGTATGTTCTGATTGAGGAATCTTGCCGTTCCGGAAATAGGCCTCACTAAACCGTTCCTCGCTCCAGAAGGCCCGGAGGGCTAGTCCATTGGGTGACCAAGAGGCGTACAGATCTCCCCTTGGAATGGGGCTCTTACTACGGATCCACGCTCGGTTACGGTCCCACTGGGTCATGTCGTTAGGGTCTCGTGGAGACCTTGGGAGTGTGGTTGCGGCTTGGTATCGCAACTGTCCCTCCTGGTGCAGCCTCCAAATGTCGATGCTTCGAAAGGCGCTTATAAGTTCTTGATAGGGTTTGTTCCCAACGTCAACCAAGCCGAAGTTGTAATTCTCGCCGTCTTCACGCCCGTTCTGGGGTTCATCGTAATACTGAAACCAATGTGCACCGATGACGTATGGAGTCCGGGCAAGGGATGTAAGTGTTTGAGTCGCACCAGTGGCGCGGTCCTTCAAGGTTCTGGCTACCGGAAATCCGCTTCGGTCGTTTTTGTTGCCACTACGGTTCTGCTCCGAGCATAAGTAGAATTCCGTAATCATAAGGGGGCGGTGGGTAACAGCCTCGAGCCCAGGCAAGAAATACCGAACGTATTTTCCGTCCGGCCAATTCGCATTGAGGTTGGTGCTGACGACATCACAGAACTTTCCAGCCGCCACCGCCACCTCAGGGTAATAGTTGCTGATATAGCGGTCGCCCAAATAGAGCCCAAGTGGATCGGCTCGCTTGATGAGGTACCGGCAAACCTCGTAGTATCGGTTCGCCAGCATTTGTTGAATTGCTGAGAGTGAACGCTGTCCGTTACCGCCTGGACGAAGAGTCAATCGACCGTTCTGCTGGAGCGCTTGCCAGCCCGATGCATGGTCAGCCTCAAAATCCCGCATCAAGTTGGCCCAGTTATTTCGATATCTCACCTTTAGGAGATCAATGACTCGGTCGCGCGTAAAGTGTGTCTTCTGTTTCCAAATGAGTTCAAAAAGTGCGGGTCGCCACCAACCAAGTTCATTATCTGAGAAATATCCGATGACATGGTCGTTGGGCGGGTTTTTGGAGATGTAGTCATGCACGACTCCGGCTGCGGTCTTAATATTCTCAGGGTCCCACATATCGGTCCATGGAAACCCAGCAGACGATCCGCAGTGGAGTATTGGGGTTACCATCATGGGAAGATGCTCTTTAAAGTCTCCTTTTTCGCTTTGTTGAAGTAGTAGCTTGTCTTCACTCCACGCTCCAATCGTATTAAAACCATTTTGGCTCAGAGTTCTGAGAGCATCGTTAGCCCAAGCTTCATCGTTAGGGAAGAACTGCCAAGAACCATAACTGGGATTTTTCAGGTCATACTTTTCCTTCGAAACCCCTTTGTCAACGACACAGACACCAAACGACCAGTTCTCGTGGCAATCTCTATTTGTTAGCCAATACGTCCCCTTTGAGTCGTCTGAAACTGTGAATCTATACGGCTTGGGCTTGTTGTTTCCAAGGACTGTCAGCAGGAAAAGGATTCCTAGTCGCAAATTCTTGTGTCCTCCCAGTTCATCTGATATCCACGTGCGTGGCTTGTTAAAACCGCCTTGATCTTGAGTTTTTCGCCCTTTCGAAAGGCTTTTTTCCCAAGAGATCGTGCCGGGATACAGATCGTGAGCATTTCCTTTAGGCCCGGTCGTTCAGAAACCTTCTCAATTCCCTTGGACTTTGTGATGGGCTTACTGAAACCGTAATGGATGTCACCTACAAACTTTCCGATCCGAACTTGGAGGCTTGGTCTATCGGATTCTGGCATCTTACAGTTTTCATACAGGCTAGGATCCCCGTAGTCCATAGCGGTGAGGCCGACATAAAGATTCTTGCGGTCATGACAAAGATACAAGTCTCCAAATTGTTCTGTTGACTGTGACATGATTCGGCCTTTCTGCCGTGGCCAAGCTAACAAGGAATTAGCCATCGGAGTCGGTGGAGCTTTGGGTATTTGATGAGAGACTAGAGGCCTGAGTTGTGCCCGTTCTTGAACTGGATTGAAGCCCTTTAAGGCTTGAATCATCCCGTCATACGGTACACCGTGGATATCCACGAGCCCAAAATTCCAGTCTTCACCATCACCGCGCCCTTTTGGCGGTTCATCGTTGAACTGGAACCAATGCGCTCCGATAATGAAGGGAGTGCTGGCCAGTTGTGACAGACAGTTCTTAAATCCGATCGCTCTTTCGGCCTGTGTTTTTACTTTGGGAAATGCGTCACCACTGTTGCGATTGCCTGTTCGGTTCTCCATAGCAGAGAAGTAGAACTCGGTAATGATCACAGGCTTTTGAGTGAGTCGATGAAGGGTTTCAAAGAAGAAGGGAGAGTACGTGCCATCGGTCCAGTCGGACCCTGCATTCGTCGAAATCACGTCAATCCATGGCACAGAAGCCTTCACTGTCTCCAAATTATAGTATTGGCAATAGCGATCTCCCAATATGAGGTGATGGGGGTCGTATTTCCTGACCAGATCGTGAACCAGTTGATAGTATTTGGACGCCAGAAGACCGTTGAAATCGTGAACGGCACGGATACCCGAAGTGCCTGGGCGGAGGCAGATTCGCTTCTCGGAGAGGAGGTCGTCGAAGCTCTTGGATGTTGATTTCCAGTCAGCAGTAAAGAGGTTGAATTGGTTCTTGTAAGTCTTCTTTAGGCTTTCGACCAAGGCCTTCTTACCTGGTGCATCCTTCCCAATCCCAAAATAGGTGATGAAAAGTGTGTCGTCCCACCATCCGAGTTCATTGTCCGTGAAGTAGCCAATTAGGTTAGGGTTGGCGCTGTGCTTGGGGATTAGGTCCTTAGCGGCATTGGATATGATTGTCTGGCATTCTGCCGAGAAGAGGTCGTGCCAAGGCGCCTTATCGTAGCTTCCAAGATGAAGAACTTCAACATAGGGCATTCTTCCTTCAAAGCGCTCAGACTCTGACCAGCCTCCAAGCGTATTGATGCCCCAACTCTGAAACTTTTCAATGGTATCTTGAGCCCATTCCTTCGGCGAGGCAAATAGGGAAGCCCCGTCGTAGGATGGATTATCTGGTTTGCCCTTGGCACCAAAACCGACACAATCGACTCCAAGGCTCCAGATACGCTTTCCGCCTGGACCCTCCAGCCAAGGTCCAGACTTATCCTGTATGACATGAAAGTAATTGGTCTTCGGATTAGTTTGGATGGAAACCGAAACAACGAGAAATGAGCAAAGCGCCGTAAGAGCCATGGAGTGGATTTAGCCTGTCCGAAATGGGGACCTGCCAAGGAACTAGCCAAGGCAGGTCAAGTTTCTAGTTGCCACCGGGAGCGGGTGGAGGAGGAGGAGCGCCACCCGGCTTGGGTCTACGAGAGATTCCGCCAGGCTTTGGCTGATAGAGTAGGTTCTTGGCACAACCTTCGTTGCCTTGACAGGTATCGATCAGGAACTTTTTATCTGCTTCAGTAGCCTTATCCCAGCTATAACCTGTACGTTCTCTAATTTCGGCGAGCTTATCGCCTTCTGCCTTTGTCTTCTCCGAGACCTGTTCCCCTTGGCAACCGATGCTACCGATCCCCAAGAGGAGACCGGTAGCGACCATCAGGATAGTCACGCTGATTTTCGACAAGTTCATTGAGAGATCAACCAATAGGATGCTTGGTCAACAACTTCTGGTGACATGGTCTTGGCATGCGTATCTGTGAAGACGAAGTTTGACTTCCCGTTGAACTGTCTCCACATCCCGTAGAGAGGATCTGATGGGGTGCGAGCTAATCGCGCATCAACCGTTTGGAACGTGTCGTAAATGGCTTTCCAAGCATAGCAATAATCGATTTCGCTGTCCAAACATCCGTCAGGCATTCCAAAGAACTTATGGTAGTAATCGTAGAGACCACTGGAAAACATGATGATGTTTGATGGGTGAGCGATGGCTGTTGCATTTGTCGGTGAGTCAGCATAGTTACTTTCAGCGGTTCCAATGGTAAACACACCTACATTGCCGGCCGACGAATCGAATCCCCAATACGTCCGATGATCGCCCCAGTTTGAGAAGGAATTGCTCAAGTAACTCATCTGGTGCCATGGTCTTGATGCAGGTACACCTGCGCCACCATAGGTCCAATCAGTTGTGCCATTGACGTTTAATTTGTTATCTGCTGGCGAAAGGAGGATATTCGTATTCTTGATGTAGGGACCCGTGACAGCTGAACTTGTCCACTCATATGTGCTAGCTGGCCAATTGCTGAAATCGCCAATTTGGTTTTCGGGGAAAGTATCGTCTGAGTCATTGAGATAGATCGTAACTCCAGTCGCGACCTGCTTCATATTGGACAGGTCTGATGTCTTCTTTGCTGCGACTTTTGCCTGGGCAAAGACCGGAAACAGGATGGCGGCAAGAATCGCGATAATTGCGATAACAACGAGAAGCTCGATTAATGTGAAACCGAGTCGATTTTGCATATCTCTACGATGAGTCATTTAGCAGATTCCTTTATCAATTGTTTGTTACGAGTGCGAATAGGTCGGTTGGAGTACACCAAGCGGCGACCCACATGATTGGCGAATTGTTAGAGTTACTTCTAAAATGGGATTCCGATTTGGGTCAGGTTTTCCTTCGATTTGATTGGCTAGCATTCGTGCGGCAAGTGCCCCCATTTCTCGGATAGGCATTCGGACGGTAGTTAAGGTCGGGTCCGTTGTTGTCGACAGCCATGTATCATCGAATCCGACGATCGCGATGTCATCAGGAACTCTTAGGCCTCGGTCTTTGATTGTTTGCATTGCGCCCAATGCACAGAGGTCGTTGATGGCAAAGATCGCCGTGGGCCACTCTGACTTGGGACGATCCAGAACGACTGACATCGCTTCGGCAGCCGGTTTCCAGTCAAATCCTGCTTCAACAATCATTGAGTCGATTATCGGAATGGATGCGTCCGAAAGAACATCCCTGTATCCCCTTAACCTCGGTTGGTTAGTGCTGACTGCATCTCCGCCATGAAGGATCATGATTCGCTTGTGCCCTAAAGCGACTAGATGCTGGGTTGCGAGATATCCACCACGGTAATCGTCCGCGTTTACTGTCATGATCGGTTCGGGCTGTGGGACAGTTACGACACACACACATGGGAAATCTGACTCTCCGCATCTGACCAAGAGAGGATCGTTGGGGGTAGGCAAGGCAACGATCAAGCCATCTACTCGGGGATCTACACGGCCCCTTCCGGCCCATTGAGCATCTCGACCTGTATAGAGCATCAAGTTGTACTGATCAGCAATAACCTCGGCGAGGATTCCGTTCATGAGCATCGTGCAGAACGGGTTGCGGTCAATAAATGCATCGACATATGGGAATACCAAGCCCAACACGCCGGTTCGACCAGTGGATAGGCTCTGAGCAACCGGATTTGGAACGTATCCAAGCCTCGCTGCAGTTTCAATAATTCGCTCACGTGTAGCCTCTCCGATTCGCATGTTGGAGACACGTTTGCCATTGAGCGTGGCCGAAACTGCCGCAACGGATGCACCTGCTTCACGTGCTACATCTTTGAGAGTTATGCGCATTGATCTTCACTGATTAACGATGAACCGCTTCATCACCCATTTTGCACCAAAGATTTTCCTTGTGCTAGGGGGGATTTGCTATTTATCGAACAAAGTCGCACTGCTAGGGGACCAGGTGCCTTCAAAGGTATTGAGCTGGATTTGTTCTGCGAAACTCTTGGTAGATCGAGGACTCAAATTTCCTACTTGGAATTATGTTTTCCGGGGACCGCTCAATGAGCGTCATATCTTTCTCTGGTTCTTTCCCGGTGTAGATTCAATCGAACCGAAATTCGCATCAAAATACGTTGGAATATGCAAATGGTTTTCCATTTGAGCCAAGTCTGGAAATGGAATTTAGCCCATTTTTCTAAAGGTCCGATAGATTTTGATCTGTTCAAACGACTAGGCAGGCGAAGGAGGAAAAGACGATGAAGCCACAAGACGAAAATCGTCTTTCCGAGAATAAACCTATGCGAATGACACCAGTCGAGTCCCCAAATCTGACGCCCGGATGGGTTGCAGGAGCAAGCGGGACACAAGCGCAGGAGTTCCTCGATACTCGTGCCAGGAAGCCAGACGATCTTGTCCGGTTGTTCTCAGCCGATATTTGGAAATTCACCGCATCACAAATTACAAAGAAGGAGGATGCAGAGGACATCGTGATGGAAGTCTTCGCGGTCGCATTCTCTGATTTTTCTAAAGTTCAAAGAGCCGACGATCAGCGAGTCTGGCTATTGGCAATTGCAAGAAGGAAAGTGGCAGATCATCTGCGAAGGAAGTATCGTCGGGCGGAACAACCGTTATCCGCCGAGAGCGTCGAAGCCGCTCCGATGCTTACCGAAATGCAGATTGCTACCCGTGGCGCGTTAGATCAGATTCCTGAGAATGAACGGGAAGCCTTGGTCCTCAAGTATGTCAACGGGTTGAGCACCGAAGAGGTCGGAATGGTAATCCGCCGGTCCATAGCAGCGACCAACAGTCTGCTCCAGCGCGCAAGAGAGAGCCTGAGACAAGCTCTGGGACCCCAAGTCCTCGGTAATTCAGGAGAAGTACGATGAACGAGACGCACAAAGAAGATTTATGGATTGAGGAGGCTATGAATATGAGCCTGGTAAATGAGGAGCCGTCCGAGGACCTCCTCCGAGAACTGAGAGTTATGGCCAGTAAGGCGGTATCCAAGAAGCGAGTTTGGTGGCAGCCGGGTCTTGCACTGGCTGGAGCAATTGCCGTGACTTGCGGCGTGGTGGTTCTCACGATGACCCCGAGCAAAGCCACTGCCCATACCTTTGATACGCTCGTTGCAGCGGTCAGCCAAGTGAACACATTCCAGTTCTCCGTCGATTCGGATGAAGGCGGGAATAAGAGCCACGTGGTCATCCATTGTGCCGGTGGACGGTTCACGATTCAAACCGATGAAGGCGCTTTCGTTGACTTTGATAAGGGAACGATGCGAGTGTTTGATCCGAAAGAGAATTCAGTCACAGAGCTGAAGCTTGGCAATATCGTCGATCCCAAGATGATCGGTGAAGCGGTTCAAAGTGGTATTGCGGCCGGATTGAAAGAGATGGACTTGAAGAAGCGGCTCAAGGAATATCAAGAGAAGTACGGTAAAGACCACATTCAAATCACGCCTGTAACTCAGGAGAATGGTAAGAGCGTGTACCACGTCACCATGGTGTCGCCTGATGATCCATCCGAGGTGCGAATGCTGGTTGATGCCAACACCGACTTGCCTGAATCGATTGACGTTACTGAGAAGGGCGAGGGCGGCAAGGTCAAGGAGAAATCGGTTGTTCACCTACGATTCGGTGGGCAGATCGGGAAAGAACTGACCATGCCGAAGATTCCCAAGAATGCAAAAGTGAATTCACTGGATCTCAACACGATGGTCAGTGGCGCCATGGCCCAAATGGGGAATTCCATGAAAGGTTTCTCGATGGATTCGAAAGACGATAAGAAATAGGTCGAGCCCTTGGAAGTATATGGGGCGGTCTCATAAGTCCGTTAAGGACTTATGAGACCTAAGATCATTAGGTGCAAATCGGTGTAGGGATGACTCACCCTCCTGGCTCACTAATCTACTTTTTGGGTTCAAATTGCGGCATCCTGCCGCAATTTGAACCCTTATTGGTATGCCAATTCATGAGCATGAATAAGGCTAAACCCAACAAAATTAGGTCTCGATCATTATGGAGCGGGTTATGAGACAGCCCTATTTTTGCATGTGATGGGGGCGCAAGTTTACGACGCTTGGTTGGGTCTATGTGCGCCCATCCGTGGCGGAGGTGGAACTGTGAGGAAACATAGACTGACCGCTTACGTTGATCGCAATCACACTGCCAAACGACGTCTGACTTTGCTCGCAAGTGTTCCTTGTTGTCATCGTCGGTCATTCGATGACACATATTTAGGTGATAGGCGGCCTTAACAGAATCCTGTAGAATTGCGGATGTGGCACATCAACTTGGTGCAAGAGGGGGAAACTCTGACGCATTTTTGCGGAACATTGCAGTTCTGCAGAAGGTGCTTGTGCGCGCCAAGCCATTTCAATCGATCGATGTTCGAGCGAGTCGATTCCTCCGAGTGCTGGATCGACCCACTCAAAGTGTGGCTTTTCGGTTAGCCCTGGAAGAACTTGGGCTTCATGCCGATCTACTCGATGAAACTTCTGCTCTCCACCCGACGGCCCTGAGACTTCAGGCGAGAATCTTAGAGTTGGCCCCGAGTTATCCGGCTGCAGAAAGGATTGCGCATGAGATGTTCGGACACGGGGGAATTGCTATCCTCGTTTTGGGAATCATCGTACAGGGTGAACAATCAGGAACCCATCAAATGCGGTTTGAGTTTCCAGAAAGTCCAGAAGACAGAATTAGGCATTTGGTTCTCACACCTATTGGTTGGACCGAAGTCCTGACAATGCCTGGAAAACTCACGGACCCGATAAAGGGCTTTATGAAGCGATTGGATGCCGTTGGCTACAAGTCAATTCGGCCATACACACGATTTAAGGAGACTCAGGCCACGAGCCTCTTATTGAACTGGCGAGGGGATCAAATCCTCGACATCGAAGTCCGATAAATCGATTTTGCCGCGGTCAAGCGATTTTTCTTGGGGGTTGATGTCTAGTGAATTGACTCTGAAGGCTTTCAGCACAATAAACGAGTAATTCAATCAATTTTGTCTTGTACAATGTGATCGTAAAGAGGATCAATGGCGACTTCGGCTCCAATCAAGAAGAAGGATCGACCCAAGAAAGCGAGTCGCCTTGCGGCCAACAAGGATCTCTTGACGGCTGGAATTGCAACGGCAGCGCTGGTACTCCTGAGCGTCTGCTTTGGCCGAGATCCTTCTGGGAGAGTCACAGTCGCTCCCAAGGGTGAAATTCGTTTGGCCTATTTCCCTAACCTCACCCACGCTGTGGCTTTGGCTGGCATCGAATACGGAACGTTTCAGTCCGCAACTCCTCAATACCGCATAGCCCCGAAAGTTGTTAATGCCGGGCCCGAAGCAATGGAGGCACTACTTGCAGGCGAAATTGATCTTGCCTATGTTGGGCCAAGTCCAGCTGTCAATACATATTTGAAGTCGGGAGGAAAGGCGCTCAAGATTTTGGCGGGTGCTTGCTCAGGAGGAGCGTCGCTGGTTGCCCGATCTGGAGTTTCGATTCGATCAATCCCAGATTTGGCTGGCAAGAGAGTGGCTGTTCCTCAACTTGGAGGAACTCAGGATGTTTCTCTTCGGCACTTCTTGGAAGTCAACGGATTGGCGCCAAAAGATAAAGGGGGCTCTGTCGAAGTTCTACCTGTCAAGAATCCTGATATTTTGACCCTGTTTTTTCAGAAACAAATAGATGCTGCATGGGTTCCTGAGCCTTGGGCATCTCGGCTAATAGCCGAAACCCATGCCCGAACAATTGTCGATGAGGTATCGCTTTGGCCAAATCATAGATTCACAACGACCGTACTCGTCGTGCGCAGTTCATTTGAAAGCCAGCATCCTGATGCGGTTGTGGAAGTCTTAAAGGCTCATAACCAGATCGTATCTTGGCTCAATGGTCATCCTGCCGAAGGACAAAAGGTCGTGAACTCTTCCTTAAAAAAGTTGACCGGGAAATCACTGAAGGAATCAGTATTGACATCGGCATGGTCTCATTTGACTTTTACCGTCGACCCTAATCCAGCAAGCATTTTAGCAATGGCGGATGCTGCTCAACGCGCAGGTTATCTTCACGGTAGGATCGACCTTTCACGAGCGTATTCGAAGCAGGCTATCGTGAATTGGCGAATGGATGAAGCCAGGCGGGGGCGATAGTGGCCAGTCTGGCGATTCGTAACGTTGAAAAGCGATTCTTGGAACAAGACCATCGTGTCTACGCCCTTTCCGGAGTTTCTCTAGAAGTTAAATCAGGGGAATTTCTGGTACTGGTGGGGCCTTCAGGGTGTGGCAAGTCAACCCTTCTAAACATTATCGCTGGGCTGGAGAGCCCTGATTCGGGTGAGGTGCTCATCGACGGACGTCCGATTACCGGGCCAGGTCCTGATCGTGCCTTGGTCTTTCAAGATGGTGCGCTCTTTCCTTGGCTCAATGTCCGAAAGAACGTCGAGTTTGGGATGCGCCAGAAGGGCATTTCCAGACGTGATGCTGAAGAACGGGCTGTTTACATCCTAGAACAGGTTGGTCTTGCGAAATTTGCGGAGAACGATATTCACAGCCTAAGTGGAGGAATGCGGCAGAGGGTGGCTATTGCCCGGGTCTTGGCGCTAGAGCCGGAAGTTCTTTTGATGGACGAACCGTTCTCTGCTTTGGATGCAATTACTCGCGAAGACCTTTACGTTGAATTGCAGCAGCTTTGGCTGAAGCGTGGAACGACGATTGTCTTCGTAACACATAACACTCGTGAGGCGGTCACGTTGGGGGACCGAGTATTACTGCTTGCAACAGATCCTGGCCGGATTCAGTTAGAGGTCAAGGTCGACATTCTACGTCCTCGACACATTGACGACGTGAATGTAGCCCGAACAGCACAGCTCCTTTCAGGAGCGATGAGGAGAGAACGGAAAAACTCTCAACGGGAGGTGGAAGCCGATGAGCTGGATTCGTCGAGCGATATTCTTCGCGATCTTGATACTTCTGTGGTCCATCGTAGCCAGTAAGCAAGTTTGGGATCCCATGCTCTTCCCATCCCCTTGGAAGGTGGGAGCCACGCTTCTTACGGAGATACGGGATGGAACATTGATCAATGCAACTGCGATCAGCTTGCGGCGAGTTTTGCTGGGTTATAGCATCTCTTTGTTGGTAGGTATTCCACTAGGGATTCTGCTTGCTACCAACCGCTGGGCAGAGGATACCGTCGGCGCTCTTGTATCGGCTTTTCAATCTCTGCCTAGCGTATGTTGGTTGCCGCTGGCCTTGTTGTGGTTCGGACTCAATGACAAAGCGATCTTGTTTGTAGTGATAGCCGGATCATTGGTTTCTATTTGCACGGCTGTTCAAGATGGAGTGAAGAATCTCCCGGCAACGTATGTGAAAGCCGCTCAGACGATGGGGACACCGACTCTGAGAATATATTCGCAAGTGCTTCTACCCGCATCCTTGCCGGCGGTTCTTACGGGAGCGAAACTGGGTTGGGCCTATGCCTGGCGGGCGCTCATGTCTGGAGAGTTACTCTTTGTCAGTCTTGGCTTAGGTCAGATGCTCATGCAAGGGCGGGAACTTGCAGACATGAGTCAAGTTCTCTCAGTAATGATCGTGATCATGTGCCTTGGACTGATGACGGACCGCGTTATTTTCGGCTCCCTGGAACGCCATGTTAGGCGACGCTGGGGGATGGCAAAGTAGAAAGATTTCCGTTGAGTAGAAGGTCTAGAGCGATCAGGAAATTTACGCGTTTGGTTCTCGAACAAATCGCATGACCTTCTTGAGCCAAAAAAAGACGAGAGGGAGGGGGTTAACCTTTCACGTTGTTGCGCCGTGATCAGTTTGTCCCTCCCATCTCGGGCGACATCTCCTTATACCGCGTGACGTCTGAAAAAATTCCCAACTATTGAAGTTAGTGTACTGAATACTATCGAAATTGCTGCCCGATTCCCGTTGGGATATCGTGTGATTCGTCGCCCATCAGTTGGGAAAGGAGTGGTTCCATTGCCCTTGCCCATAGGAGGGCACCCGTAGGACTAGGATGAAGCAAGTCAGGCATCAATTCTTTCTTCATCACTCCATTGGGACTGACGAACACTTCAGTAATGTCCAAGAAAAAGATGTTCTTGTTGTCTGCGAACGTCTTGCAGATCTCTCCAGTCTTTTTGAGCACGATTCCGCGTGAGTTGTCCCCAGGACGAATACCGTAAGGGAAGGGTGCCAAAAGCAGCACCTTCGTGTGAGGGAGCTTGGTTGTCAACACGTCAAGGATTGACCGAATGCCTCCGGCAATCTGGGTGGCATTATGGTGGGTCGGGTAGTTGGTTTCATCGGCATTGTTGGTGCCGATCATCAAAGTCACGACTTTGGGGGATTGGCCAGTTAGCTCACCATTCTGGAGATTCCAGATGATGTTTTCCGTTCTAGCACCGCTATATCCCAAATTGATCGCGTTACGAGGTCCGAAAAACTGTCGCCAGATTGGCTGATATTCCTTCTTCTCGAAGTTATGGGTGATCGAATCACCGATCATTAACAGATTGAATTTGTGCTTGCTAACCTGAGCAACCTTATCCTTGTGTCTCTGTTCAAATCCTGATTGAGGAACTGGCACAGTTGCCGGATTCACCTGATGGTGAAGACTATGGAGCATCAAGGCTACGACTGAAACCATAAGGCTAAGATACCGAAATGGATCGACGAACTGGATTCTTTGAAACCTTGTCGATCGATTTTCCTATTCACCTAATTCTCAAACTCGAGCACAAGTTGAGGCCGCAACCATTCTTTGGATTCATTTTGTCCAAAGAACTTGTAAACAAATGTTCTTCCTTCGGTGCTGGGATCCAACTTGGCTGTAATGCTCAAATTTAAGAAATGTGCTGAACTGGATTGGGCATCGGCTAGTGCCTTGGTGAAGTTATTGGGGCCCGCAAGGAGGTCAATGGAAATCGGCACGGGCACTTCTTTCTTGATCTCTTTGGGATACCCGGTTCCAAACATCGCCTTTTCTCCCCCATCAGGACGGTTCTTAAGTGACATATCAAAGCTCCAAGTCTTTACGGAAAAGTCTCCCAAAATGGGTCGAACCTCAACGGGGCTTTTCTTGGCTGCTTCGACCGAATAACCTGGGTCGGGAGTCTGGTTGAGCACCAATTTGGCGCTGATGAGTTTGGCACCCTTAGGAAGCGAATCAACATCCCACTTCAAGTAGCTGTAAGAAAATTGCCCGGCATCTTCGCCATCAGGCTGGCAACTCTTGCCATCCACTCCCCACGCTCGTAGGAATGTCCCGTCCCCCGGGGTACTTGCATTCGCATAGACCCAGATTGTCTCCTTGGGAATGAGTGAAATGCTCTTGGGTGCAAGAGCAGCAAAAGCGATCAGCGAAACCAACATGGCGTCAGAATACCGAGGAATCAGACTTCCTGAAAGCCTTCTGAATCACGATTTTGGAATACATCGGGTAACAACCGACAATGAGCATTGAAAAGATTGCAATCAGCAATTCACTGAATGGATTTCTCGCCTTACCTCAGGGGACGGGACCATTCACCCCTATCATCTTGATTACAGAGGCCCTGGGCTTAAACGAGGATATGCTGGAAGGTTCTGCTCAAAAGTTGGCCGATGCCGGATTTGCAGTGGTAGCTCCCGATATTTTTCATGGAGACATCTTCGATGGCAAAGATTGGAATCCGATTATGGAGAAGATCAAGTCCATTCAAGATGAAAGGGTTATGGACGAAGTTGACCAAACCATTCAGTGGATTGAAGGCCAACCAAATTTGAAAACTGATCAGATTGGTTGCATTGGCTTCTGCATGGGTGGACGGCTGGCCTTCTTAGCTCACTCAGTTCATGCCGAAAAGATAAAAGCAACGGCTGCGTTTTACGGTGGGGGAATTGCTCCAGTCGAAGATCGTCTGGGCCGCAAACCGTTGCTCAACAAGATTGACGAAATGCGCGGAGTGTTGTTCCTTGGATACGGCGCGGACGACCAGTCGATCACTGCAGACGAAATTGCGAAGATAGTTCATGGTCTGTCCACCGCTAAGAAACGATTCGAGCTGCAGCTTTTTACCCAGGCTGGACATGCTTTCCTCAGCATTACGCGTCCCAATTACTGTCCGGAAGCAGCCAAAGAGGCATGGCCAATTGCATTTCAGTTCTTCGAGCGACATTTAGGGCTGTAGCGAAAGCCCCACTGGGGGAATTAGCCTGTCACAATATCCGGTGGCATGCACGCGCTAAAAGTTCTTGAATACGATGAAATCAAGAACCGTCTCGTCAAATTTTGCGAGACGGCGCTTGGTGCTGAATTGGCATCGAAACTGAGTCCAGTTTTTGATCCAGGAAAGGTTTGGGAGTTGCTCGAATTAACGGGTGAAGCCCACGACGCACTCGCCAAACATCATGTGCCGAGTTTAGGTTCAATCAGAGATCTTAGGCCTTCTCTTAAAGTCGCCTCGAAAGGTGGTGTTTTGGGTGGGCAAGAGCTGATTGCAATTGGCGATGCCCTTTCGGCAATGCGCGGACTCAAGAGTTTTCTGGTCGCTCGAAAGGCAGATATGGTGAGACTTTCGCCATTCGCTGAGGCTTTGCCCGAAAATAAGAGAGTTGAAGAGGCCCTGTTTGACAGTTTGGAACCGGATGGGAGTCTTAAAGATTCAGCAAGCACGACCCTATCCTCTTTAAGGCAGAAAAAGAAAACCACCACGGCAAGAATTCAGGAGCGCATTCAGAGTTATACAACGGGCAAGACCCGTGAACTACTCAGTGATCCAATCTATACCGTGCGAGATGGTCGGTATGTAATCCCCCTCAAGGCTGAAAACAGAGGCAAGATTCGCGGCATCGTTCACGACACTAGCGCGAGCGGTCAAACGATATTCTTGGAACCTGAAGATGTCCTTCAACTTGGCAACACTCTCAGAGAGATCCAAGCTGGTGAGCGTACTGAAGAGACCAAGATCCTAACCCAGCTCAGTGCTAAAGTGGGCACGATAGCTTCTGAAGCGATAGGTGGCTTGGAGGCAGCAGGGCAGGTGGATTTGGCGCTTTCAAAGGCAAGGTTGGGGTACGCCATGAAAGGAACCATGCCCGTACAACAAAGTGAGGCGTGGATTCAAATTCAGGGTGGAAAGCATCCATTATTGGATCCTGAAATCACAATCCCACTGGATATCGCGGTTGGTAAGGGATCCAGCGTTCTGATCACTGGTCCCAACACTGGCGGAAAAACGGTTGCGATCAAAACCGTTGGGCTCTTTGTCCTTATGGCCCAATCTGGTCTGATGCCTCCCGCTCTCGATATCAAATTTGGTCCCTTTTCTCAGGTTTGGGCCGACATTGGTGACGAGCAAAGTTTGGAACAATCCTTGTCCACTTTTAGCGGGCACATCAAGAACATCGCTGAAGCCCTGCGGACATTGAAAAAGGGCGCGTTGATTTTATTGGATGAAGTTGGCGCTGGAACTGACCCTGCCGAAGGGGCTGCCCTCGCTCAAGCCATCTTGCTTGAGATGTCAAATCGCGGTGGAGCGATCCTTGCCAGCACTCACTATGGAGAGTTAAAAGCGTTTGCCTATAACACATCTGGTTTCCAGAATGCAGCGATGGAATTTGATCCCAAGACGTTGCGTCCGACCTACCGACTGATGATGGGGGCCCCCGGGGCCTCACAGGCTCTTAGAATTGCAGAGCGCTATGGAATCCCGAAGGGCATCGTCGAGGCAGCACGCGAAAATCTTGGAGTTCAGGCTCAGGATGTCGCGGTGATGATGGAGCAGTTGGAGCTTTCCCAGCGAAGGGCCCGAATTGCGCAGAGCGAAGCCGATCGAAGAGCGGATGAGCTGAGAAAAGCCGAAGCACGTGCCACGCGCAAATTGGAAGAAGCCGATGAAATTCGAAAGAACGTCCACGCGAAAGCCAATGAAGTAATTGAAGCTGCTTTGAGAGAGATTCGCTTAGAGGCAGCAAAGCTGTTTGACGAGCTGAAAAATACCACGGAGAATCAAAAGCGTCGTGAGGAAGTCCGTAAGCAACTCAATGAACTTCAAGTTGTTGGGCGAGACTTTGCAGATGAGTTTCTCCCAAGAAAAGCGGATTCCAAGCGGGGAGCACAAAGTTTCGATGTGGGTTCAACAGTCCGAATTGAAGGATATTCGCAGACTGGGGTGGTCATGGAAGCCGCAAAGGGAGGGAAGATACTTGTCCAAATGGGGGCGATGAAGATATCGGTTGCAACAAGCAATCTCTCTCCAGTCAACGCGACGCCCTCATCGGTCAAACCTCGATCCAGTATCCAATTGAGCAAAGCGATTCAGGCAACTACTGAACTGCACCTTCGACACATGAGAGCCGAAGAAGCCATTCGTGACTTGGAGAAGTTTATCGACGATGCGATGTTGGCTGGAGTGCCCAGCGTAAGAATCATTCATGGAAAAGGGGAAGGGATCTTGCGGAAAATCACTCAGGACTATTTAAAAAAGCATCCTGGAGTTTCAACCTTCCGCGACGGCGAGCCCGGGGAAGGTGGTCATGGTGCCACGGTGGTCTACTTTAAATGAATGATAGGCATCGCTTTCTTGGAGGTAGTCAACCGTGAATTTGCCCAACAGTGAGCTAGTGGCTGCCGCAAGAGCAGCTCGGGAAAATTCCTATTCCCCGTTTAGTGATTATCGAGTCGGTGCAGCGATCCAGGGTGCCGATGGAAGAATCTGGGCCGGAACGAATGTGGAATTCGTAAGTTTTGGTTTATGCATCTGTGCCGAGCGGTCCGCGATCGCCAAGATGGTGAGTGAAGGCGGCAGAAAGATCTCGGCAGTGGCTGTAGTCACCAAAGATGGAGCAACTCCTTGCGGAATGTGCCGCCAGTCGCTCCTTGAATTCGCACCTGATCCCGAGAAGGTTTTGGTATGGGTTGTGAATGATTCTGGATCGACTAAACAGTACACCCTGAGCGCATTGCTTCCTTACGGATTTTTAAGCCAGGAAGTGAAATGAACCTATTTGGTGTGAAATGAGTCTTCAATTGAGGCAAGGAGTCGGATTGACGTTGGTGGGTTTTAAAAGGATTGAGTTCAAGAGCTACTTGACGGCCACATTGGTGGTTGGAATTGCTGCCGCAATTTTAGGTTGTGGTGGTGGTGGAGGAGGCGGCGGTACGTCTGGCGGAGGAGGAGGATACACGGGACTTCAAGTCTCAGTTACCTATCCGAATGACTCGACTCAGATGATCGACCCAGGAACTTTGTTTGTTGGGGATACGCTGCAGCTTGAAATAACAGGCCGAGACAAGAATGGTGTGCTTAAGTCCATTCCTGTAACGGGCTGGAAGACAACTGCTCCAGTTGGTGTGGCTTCGGTTACCAATGACGGCATTCTTACTGCGGTTGGTAGTTCTGCTGGAACCAGTTACACCGTTCAAACCCAATATGGCGGGACAACCTACAAGACGTCAATTGCGGTCGTTGCTCCCCAAAACATAGTTACAGGCTTGGTGCGAAATCTGAGTTCCTATGGAATTCAAAGTGTGAAAGTTCTGGCTTACGATGCGTCCAAGACTTTGCTTTCCACGACTCACACCACCCGGATCGGAACCTTTAGGATTTCGGTGCCTTCCACGGCGACTCGATTTACAATCGATATTTCTGCCGCGGATCCAACGGGGGCTTACTACTACAGTCAATATTCCTACAACAACGGTGAGTACCTAACAGGGACTACCTGTCTGGCCAAATTGCCCTCTCCGCTATCTTCAACCTCCGCAACTGCGTTGCCGTCGGACATTGTTCCTGACTCAAAGAGTCTTGGACCTCCTCCACCTCCAACCCAGTGTATTGGGCCATAAATTCACTTTTACTGGCAAAAATCTCGGGCTATCTACGTCTTTTAGATGGTTTTGAGGTGTTAACTCTCGATTCTTGATTCTTACCACCTGTACAAGGAGTGCCTTAGTCGGCATAATAAATCGCAATGAAGCATGTTCAAAAGTTTCTGATCGCAGCTATGGCTATGACTGTTTTTGGCTGTGGTGGCACGGGGGGTGGCTTGCAGAAGTCAGTACCGTCCGTTCTGAACGCAACACCCAGACTCGAATGTATCGTGGCTGTCCAGCGTACCAACCTCATGCATCCTGATCAGTGGACCGATGCTCAGCTTCAGGATCCAACAAACATGGATGTCAAGGCTGACTTGTACGATCCAACCGTTTTCGGACCACAGGACGCTACGAACCTTGAGGAAGGAGAGCAAATGGTGTTCCAGTTGGCGTACTACACAACTGATAACACTGGCGCCACTACTCGCCACATTATCAACAGCGGTGTGACTTTTACTTCAAGTGACATCAACTCCGTCTACGGTGTTCTAGCGGCAAATACGGGCCAGCTAACGGTTGGTAACAATGCCACAACCCAGCCTCTGTATGTCACAGCCTCTTATAACGGTGCGACCTACGGTCTGGAATATGACGTCAAGATTCGACAGGTCCGATTGCTTGGTTCAGTTCTTGACGAGAACACCAATCAGCCGCTTCTTCCTGGTTCTCAAGTCCAGTTCTTTAACGCATCGAACCAGTTGGTCGATACCGTCACTGTTCAGTTCGATGGCTCGATCAGAGCTTGCGTTCCGACCAACACAACGGGCTTCACCGTTCTTGGTGATTCGCTCTCGTCAAGCTACTACCGGTCATTCACCTACCAGTCACTTCGATACGACGCCAGCAAGGTTACATGTTTTGCTCCCGCACCAAGCAACATGCTTGTCGGAACAACGACTCTGCCTGCTTCGATCTTGGTAACTCCACGGGTAGCGAATCAAGGCACTCCGCAATCGACCGGATGCAGTGGTCCTGTCCGAAAGCAGTAAGTTGACCGAATAGAAGGAAGAAGAAGAGCCGAAGGATATTCCTTCGGCTCTTCTTCTTTTTCAAGGTTCTAATGCATCCCAGCCTGAATAAATCACGTTTGTAACGAAGTAACCCAGTAGTAAAATTGTATGGCAGCCATGGAGCAGGAGACTCAACACTACAATCAGGATCTCGCTTTAAGCGATGATAGTGTCGAACAGATGCTCATCTTGGCTGAGAGGCTCCGTGAATCCAATGGTGGCGAGCTGGATGAATCTGCGATCCTTGCAGTTGCAGAAGCGACAGGGGCTCCCGTTGAATATGTTCGCTTGGCAATCAAATTGCGAACCGAGAAGGAAGAGAAGAGCTTCTTGGCGAACATTCGGTCCCAGTTCAAGACTCTTGAGCCTGGTACAAGGCGTTATATCTTGTCCGGTGCTGCAGCAACTGTGTCGGCAATGCTTTGCATCATGGATGAGGGAATTGCCCGGATTGGGATGGCCAATCATACGTCAACCAATTACGGATTGTTTACGATGGTATCAACCATCAGCTTCTGCCTTGGCATCTACAATGTGGCACTCTCTCGTGATGCTAAGAGGGCGGCTTTCTCAGGAGCCATATTGGCCGGCGGCTTCTATTTGATGCAGTCGCTTTTCTTGATGCTCTTCCGTTTACCTGCTCACGTAGACACCTCGCTTTTTCCCTTGTTTAGCGTTATGGGAGCCAGCGGTGGTTATATGGTCTATAAGCTGGCTCAAAAATACCAAGATCGATTAGGCCTGAAAGATCCGGCTCGTGAGCGATCTGACCTTCTTAAGCAGTTGGGTGAGCTACAAGACAAGTTGAGTTCAGGAAAGCAGTTGATGACTTTCTTGAGTGTGGACGTCGTGGGTTCAACTCGAATGAAGGAGCTCGCCGATCCATTATCTGTTGAATACACTTTTAACGAATATCACGAATATGTCATCCGGTTAGCTCGCAAGTATGGGGGTTCCCTGCACTCGACAGCTGGAGATGGAATTATCTGTGCCTTCGAGTCACCTCAACAGGCGTTTGGTGCATCCAAGAATATCCAGTCTGGGCTTTTGGAATGGAACCGTTTCCGGAATCGAATTGGAACACCGATTCAACTGCGATGTGGGATTCATACGGGAACCGTGATCGCGCCTTCAGGCGGTCACGTCTCTGATGTGAACTTTGCCCATGTGATTGATATGGCGGCACATCTACAAAAAGTGGCTCCAGCTGGTGGAGTAGCCGTATCAGAAGCTGCGGCTAGTCAATTGAATGGTGGTTCAAGAGCAGTTGGAACCGTACGCACCCAAGTCTTGGATACAGAGGTTATCATTTGGACCACCCAAGAGGCTCGTCAACGACAGGTCTCCAATTTGGCTCCTAAAATGCCTGACATTCCAACTGCGTAGATCGTAATGAGATTTTATAGGATATGAGGCTCCCTCATCGACAGATCTGCTTTCGTGAATCGGATTTCCTGCAAACGTGGCAGGAGATGTCACGGGTTGGATCGATATTTGGAAGCAAGCGCAATAGAAACCGTGCGTCCGATCTCCTGAATCTAACCGCCAGTTATGTCGGTGGTTCCTTGTATAGCGATGGGTTTAGCCTCTTTCATAACGGGGGATTACCGTTGATTGAGCGTCGAGAGGGTCCCATGATCGAGGAGATTCTTCTTAGACCCGGACGTACCATTTTGCCAGATGGTTCACTTCCGCTCCGTATCACATTGCATCTGAACCATCTTGGGTTACAGGAATCTCGAATGAGATATTGGCCCAGTCCTACGCGAGCCCCGTCAGTTGTTGCATCGATTGATGTCGGTCAACTGGAGATTCCAACTTGCTGGCCAATATGGTTGGTGAGTGAGGATCAAACCGAGAAAATCGATATCGTAGACTGGATTCAACGCTTGGCTCTACCTTGGTTTGATCTGTTTCGATCCGAAGCTGAGCTCAGACGAAGGCTATTCCAGGAGAAACTTCCGCTAGTCGGCCTGGATACTTCGCTAGAACTTGTCATAGCCGAGTTCGGGGCGCTTGAAGGTGCCCGATTCCTTGATCAATGCGTACTGGCACGGCCAGGCATGGGGGAAAGAATCAGGTCGCAAACTTTACGTATTATGCGGGCGAAGGAAGCGAGCAAAATCGGAAATAGCGTGGAAGACAATTTGTCAGCTGTTGCGGCTAGTTTTAGGCTGATCAATCGGTAATTGAATCCGTAGAGTTCTTCATAACCTGCTCAGCTTTCAAAAAGTTGTGAAAGTTGGGGGTATCCTCAATCCGCTTATGCCACTCAATCCAGAACAACTCGTCGGCGAAGAACTCGTACCTATTCTTCACAAAGTTCAAAAGGGCGAAAGACTGAGTCGTGAAGACGGCATCTTGCTTTACCGGACTCCGAATTTGACTGGTGTGGGATATCTTGCTAACTTGGTTCGTGAGCGTAAGCACGGAGCGAAGACCTACTTTGTCCGCAACCAACATATTAACTACACTAATATTTGTAATAAATTTTGCAAGTTCTGTAGCTTCTATGCCAAAAAAGGTGGTCCTGCTCCCTATCAGATGACTTTGGAAGAAGTCCGCCATCGTTTGGAGTGGCACCGTGATGTTCCTCTAACAGAAATCCACATGGTAGGTGGCATCAATCCTCGTCTTCCTTACAGCTACTACTTGGATTTGGTTCGAACCGTCAAAGAAGCGCGACCTGGAGTACATGTCAAAGCATTTACAGCTGTTGAGATCGTTGAGATTGCTCGGCAAGGAAAGGTAACGGTTGAGCAAGCTTTGGCAGACTTGATCGAAGCTGGCTTGGATTCGTTGCCAGGCGGTGGTATCGAAATTTTGAGTGATCGTGTTCATGCCGAGTTGTTTGGTAAAAAGCTCAATGGCGAAGAATGGAAGATGGTAGCTCGTGCTGCGGCCAAGTTGGGGCTCAAGCAGTATGCAACCATGCTTTATGGGCATATTGAGACGGATGAAGAGCTAGTGGACCACTTAATCCAGTTGAGAGAATTACAGGACGAAACGGGACACTTCCTTACCATGACACCTTTGAGCTTCCACCCCGAAGCCACTGAGTTGTCTAACCTTAACGGGCCGACAGGCGATGATGATTTGAGAAATATTGCGCTGTCACGATTGATGCTTGATAACTTTGACCATATCAAGAGTTTCTGGATCATGAACACGGTGCCGATCACTCAGATGTCTCTGTGGTACGGGGCAGATGATGCTGATGGATTAGTTCACGAATACGAAATCACCTATAAATCTGGAGAGTTCGGAAATAAGAGCCAAGCTTTGACCTACGAAAACATGATTCAGATGATTCAGGAAGCGGGTCGTGAACCGGTCGAACGCGACAGCCTTTATCACGAAATCACCCTGGAAGAGTTGAATGCCACGGTTCGGCCAAAGCTCACGGCAATCCCTGTAGCATCAGTATAAAAAGCTCGAACAAAGATTGCTTTGGAACGATGCGGAGGGATTTCCTCCTCTATTCGCGGATACTGAGAGCATGGTTCTCAGTCGCGAACAGATGTTTGATCGAATCCTTGCAAGTGATTCATCGTACAACGGGGTGTTCTTTACTGGGGTCCTTACTACCGGCATTTACTGTTTGCCGTCATGTAAAGCTCGGAAGCCAAAACTGGAGAATGTGAAGTTCTTCGATTCAGTAGATGCTGCCCGTAAGGCGGGTCTACGTGCTTGCAAGAAATGCCATCCGGATGCATTTGTCGATGGCATTGATCCAGAGGGAACTCACATTGAATCGATAATCACGGAGATTCGACAGTCGCCAGGTGGCTGTATGGGGCTGCTGGAATTTGCAAGCAAATTGGGTGTCGGTCAGTCCACTCTCTACAAATTAGTCAAGAAACACTATCACACGACTCCAGGCGAGTTCTTGATGCGTTCTCGAGTAGAAGCAGCCAAGAATCAATTGCTGAAAACCCATAAGCCCATCACGGAGGTTGCATTTGACGTTGGGTTTGAGAGCCTCTCCACATTCTACGAACACTTCTCAAGGCTGGTAGGAATGGCTCCAAGTTTGTATCGAAAGCTTCTCGATAATACGGAGTTTTCGGTTGAACTTCCGGATAATTTCTGCCCAAAAGCACTTCTAGGCTACTTTGGTCGGGATCCGCTCAGCCTAACTGAACGAGTTCAAGACAACATTATCGACTTGGGGATTCAATTGGCAGGCGGTGCTGTTCGATTACATTTGGAATTTGGAGCATCAGTCGTAACTTGCCAACTTTCTGGTGGATCGGCGGTGGAAGCTCATGCCGTGGTTTGCAGGATGATTGGTCTTGACCAAGATCCAGCGGGCTTCCACCTCGTGGCAGATCGTGCCTATCCCGGATGGTTGCCTCATCGAGATATTGGGCTGAGAATTCCTATGACTCCAACTTGTTTCGATGGCGTGATTTGGGCAATTCTTGGTCAGCAAGTAAATTTGTCGTTTGCCTATGCGCTTCGCCGTCGGTTGGTGAATCTCGCCGGGACTAAGATCGATGAATCGCTATGGGCTCCTCCCCGACCAGAGGACATAGCGAGATTATCGACAGATGATCTTCTACCGCTCCAGTTCTCGCTCAGAAAAGCTGAGTACCTGATCGGAACATCGAAGCTGATCACGCAAGGGAAGTTAGAATTGGAGACCTTCACGAGGCGCTCTGCAGTGGCTGTTGAGAAAGAACTAATGGCCATACGAGGCTTTGGACCGTGGTCAACGAACTATTTGATGATGCGGTCTTTGGGGTTTGCCGATTGTGTTCCCGTTGGAGATACAGGATTGACATCGGGACTTCAAAAATCACTTAAGCTCGAAGAACGTCCGGACGCAAAGAAAACAATTGAATTAATGGAGCCCTTCGCGCCGTTTAGAAGCTTGGCGACGCTCCACCTTTGGCAGAGTCTTCATTTCGAATCATGACACCCACACACTACTACGCTATCGTCGACACGGCTATTGGTCCAATTTCTATTTCTGTGAATTCCCAAGGAGATGTCACGGAAATTTACACTCGTGACTCAAGGGACCGCTTCCAAAGCAACCCAGGATACTTGCAAGATGACGCCCTGGTTCAACCGGTGGCTCAACAGATTATCGAGTACGCCCGAGGCGAAAGAAAGATATTCGATGTAAAGTTGAACCCAAGTGGAACTGAATTTCAAAAGAAGGTTTGGGAGCTTTTGATTCATATCCCATTTGGTGAGACTCGGACCTATGGGCAATTGGCAGCTGAACTCGGTAATCCCAATGCCTCAAGGGCAGTCGGGCGAGCCAATGCAACCAATCCCATCTCAATAATCGTGCCCTGTCATCGTGTAATCGGTGCTTCAGGAGACCTGACTGGATACGCGGGTGGACTCGATATGAAACAACGACTCCTAACCTTGGAAGGCATCCTCAAGCCCAGTCTATTTGGATAGTTGTCGGCGGAAAATTCTGTTTTTTTAGCCAGACTGGGAACGTGCGAATAGACTGATTGGTTGAATTTGCTGGGTGGGTAGACTCGCTCGACCAATGCTGTTTGGAAGGCGTGACAAACGTGAATCCTTTGAAAAGCAGGCCGAAAGGGTTTTTCCCTCGGTCTTGGGCACTGCGCTGCGTCTAACTAGGTCACGCGAAGATGCTGAAGATCTGGCCCAAGAAGCAATTGTTCGTGCTTATGACGCTTACGATCGGTTTGATGGAACGAACTTTAAAGCCTGGATGCTCCGCATTGTTACCAATCTGTATATCAATCGATACCGACAGAGACAGCGCGGACCGCAATTCGGATCTTTGGAAGATGAAGGAGCGATTGAACCAGTCTCGGCGGACACAGAGATACCCGACCGTGTCTTGTTCGATAACGTCGTGGGAGCGGAGGTCGAAGAAGCGCTTAATAAAGTGCCGGAGGATTTCCGAATGGCTGTAATTTTGAGTGATATTGAAGGCTTGAGCTATCAAGAAATCGCAGATATCACGGATGTGCCAATCGGTACGGTTAGGTCAAGACTTGCACGAGGTCGATCGATGCTCAGGCGAGCCTTGGAGACGTATGCATTGAAGGAAGGATATTTGAAGAAGGATGCGGTTGAATGATTGAGCCACTAAAGCTGCATGCGTATGTGGATGGGGAACTGTCTGAGCACGAACGAGCAGAAGTACTCTCGTTGTTGCGGCAGTCCGACGAAACCAAGCGAGAAGTTGAAGCCATTCAGGCGCTTAAGACATTGGTCGCCGATAAAACTCCCAAGGTTTCCGTCGATTCGAGTTGGCAGGCATGTGTCCGACGACTCGATGAGTTGGACAAGGCCCGCAAGGTTGAGCGAATTGTTAGCAAGTATGCGCCCGCCTTTTGTTCGCTGTTTTTTGTCGCAATTGTGACGGGAGGAATGATCTCTCGAAATCACGGCAGTACGAACACCAGCGGTAGAAACTTGACTGCAATGCTCGGGCGTATGCGGTTTGACAAATCTCCCGTTAATGAAGAGCGACAGAATTGGCTGAAGTCCCTTATTGAGACATCGAAGATGTCCACCCCTGACCGATTACAAATTCGGCAGGCAGATGCATGCGAAATTGATGGCATGAAGGTGCAACGAGTCGTCTTGCGAGATGATATCGGCGATGTCACCCTACTTCTGATCCCACGTCTTATCGAATTTGAAGGTTTTGGCTCATTAGCCAGTGACCCCAATTTGAAATTCGGCCGGTGCTGGGGCAGGAACTGTATCACGCGACGTCAAGGTGACGGCACATTGGTGATTACAGCCGATCGAAGTTACGAGGATCTTGCAAGATTGCTCGGACAGATCAAATTCCAATAAAAAAGCAGCGGATGAATTTCAAGATGAAAAACATCCACTGCCTATTAAACTATCGATTGGCAGGGGCGACAGGGTTCGAACCCGCGACCTAAGGTTTTGGAGACCTTCGCTCTACCAGCTGAGCTACACCCCTGCGTGAGGTCCTATTTTACTTTATTCAATGATTGGTATGGCAACATCTACACGCTTCTTCTGGCAAACCGACTCATACATGAGGCACAATCCCCCTATGCGCAAGGCGCTTCCTTTTTTAATCCTCTTAACAGCTGTCGCTCTTTCGGGCTGTAGTTCTGAATCCGGGAAGGTTTATGCCCGCCCTCGACCCAAAATCTACAAGTCGATCATCAGCCTAAGCCCGAGTACAACGGAGATGATTCTCTCCGATGCGGACTCAAGTGCGCTTCATGGCAGAACTTCTTCTTGTAACTGGCCAGAAGGTATGGTCAAGCGAGTCCCAATCGTGGCAGACGTCAAGCCAGATTACGAGCGGGTTCAAGCGGTCCATCCTGACCTGATCGTTTATGACAATGCGCTTTTCTCAAAAGAAGAGATCGACAAGCTAAAAGCTGCAACTCACGCCGATACATTTGAATTCAGTGCCGATACACTCGATGAATACATCATGAAGTGTCAGGACCTTGGATCCAAACTGGCTAACGAAATGCGCTTCAACGATTACCTCAACCGCGTTATCGTGGAGCAAGGGGCAGCGTCAGGAGGCAAATTCTCGACCACCCCGAAAGTTGCCATCATCATGGGTGGCACCAATGGTTCCTATATGATTGCGGGAACTGAAGGATTCCTTGGCAATATCGTAAAGGTGTGCAATGGAGACTTGGTTGGTCCGAAGGGGAAGAATTTTGTTTCCCTTAACCCTGAAGAGCTTGTAACGGCTAATCCAGATGTGATCATTGTGCCTGGAACGAAGACAGACCTAAGTTCATTCGACGCTGTTTCAAAAGAGCCGAAGTTTGCCAGCGTCAAGGCAATCAAAGATAAGCGTGTCGTACCTCTAGATGCCGATGTCCTTCTTCGAAAGGGGCAGCGCGTCGATATGCTGATTAAGTCGGTTCACAAAGTGATCGCACCTGCAGGTCAGGCAGGCTAAGGAAAAGATAACTAGAAGATGAGTAGAGATACAGCTGAGATCGGAGTTTTTGGTGGTTCAGGCTTTTATAGCCTCTTGGAAGATGTTCGAGAAGCCAAGATTGATACGCCTTATGGACCGCCAAGTGATTCGGTCTTCCTTGCAACTGTTGCAGGAAGGAAAGTTGCTTTCCTTCCCAGACATGGGCGAAAGCACACGCTGCCGCCTCACATGATCAACTATCGAGCCAACGTATGGGCAATGCGTTCCTTGGGATGTCAGTGCATTATTAGTCCATGCGCTGCCGGATCATTACAGGTCAACGTGGAGCCGGGGCACTTTGTCGTTTGCGATCAATTTGTGGACCGCACGACGGGACGAAAGGATACGTTCTATGATGGACCGATTGTTACCCACGTTTCTCCTGCGGATACTTATGATCCGATCCTCCGAAAGCTCGCTATCGAAACAATTCGAGATCACGGGATTGTCTGTCATGAAACCGGGACGGTAGTTGTCATCCAGGGACCTCGATTCTCCACCAAATCTGAAAGCAAGTGGTTTCATGATGCTGGTTGGGAAGTCATTAACATGACCCAATACCCAGAGGCCTATCTTTGCCGTGAGCTTGGAATGGGCGTCGTTAACATTTCATTGATTACCGATTACGATAGCGGCGTTCATGCTGGCACTGAAGCTGTGAATGCTCATGACGTACTCCAAGTTTTCAATTCAAACTCAGAAAAGATCAAGAAAGTCGTTCTTGATTTGATTAGTAGAATTCCCGCAGACCTTTCGACGGTTAGTAGCGTAGCAAGTCTTGAATACACTCGAGGGGACGGCCATGCCGAGTCACCAGAAGATATTCGACTATTCCGCATTCTGGACTAACCTATGACCCTACCCATCTTGCTTCTGGCTCTGGCCCAGCCTGGATTACAGGCAAAGCCCTCAGGAGAAAGCGCTTCGAGCGCCCCTTTAATCCAGAAGCAAGAAGTGGTCTACCCGGGCAAGCAAGAACTAGCCCCGGCTCCGAACGACTATTTGAGTTGGCGCGGATGGAGTTACCTCCAAGGTGCCTCTCCAAGCGTCCCTGCCCTCTATGATTCAGTCGGAGACTGGACAGAAATTAAGTCTCATATCGCTACCGCACGTGATCCCAAGTGCGCCAGTTGGCGTTGTCGCTTCGTGATTTTCACTCGTGTCGAGTCGGATGAGCGAGACTCAAAGGGCATTTTGCGCGAGCATCGACAGACTCTTGAATCGGTGCAGCTCAGTCACGTCCAAGCAAGTATTGAACGACTTCGAGGATGGGTTTCAGCTCGATTCGGGGGCAAAGTGGAACTATTGCCCGATGTCCAGATCGAATCTGACTGGATGAGGGATGCAGGGAATGGGACTCAGCCTCCATTTGGTAAGTCGTTCCTCCAGCACTATCTGGAACCCCGAATCAATGGTGGTAGTTACGAAGCAGAGGATAAGGTTTTTCGGGGACCGTTTCAGTCAGCTATTGTCATGCTCCCCGGAGCAAATATTTGGTCGCCAGAAACTTTTGAAGTAAATCTGACACCGATTGGTGCTCTGTCGGCTCAACCCTTGGATCGCAATGGGCTTGAGCTCAATCTCGATGACCAACTTCGCACCCTCTTCCTCAAACAGGTTGAAGATCGGGTGAGAATTCAAGGGTTTAAGGGTATGACGTTGGGAGGAGCCCCGAACACCGAGGACGGATGGAGCCTTGCTTCGACGGCTGATGAACCTGCCAGTGATGCTTTGGTCAAGCGAGCCAACGAAACAATCCAATTAGCTGCTCCTGGACCCGATCCTGTTCCCGCGAAGGTCGCTGTCCTTCCGGAATTCCAAGCATCATTGGTTGCGGATCAAGAGAAGGGACAAGTCCTCAAAGTGTCAGAAACATCCGGATTTCGTACCGGAGGGGCTTGGTTACCCAGCAGAAACGATGGAATGCCACTAGCCAAGTTGGATGCAACCCCAACTTTGAGCTTGTCGATCAAGCCTTCTAGTTCTGATCCGTTGGCTATTAGATTGGAAAGTACGGATGGCAAGAGACTTTGGGTTTCTCTTGGTCCAGAACCAGCATGTGCAAGGCCATGGGACGATGAGCCGGTTGTAACGGCAAATGTGGTGCCCAATGGAACATGGCAAAAGGTTCTTGTGGACTTAAAGGCTGTTGCTGCAAAAGTTGGTATGTCGGATGTCGCCCGGATGTCGATCGAGCCCACTCCGAACGATAAATTGGCCGGCAAAATTCGTCCAGAACCGTTGGAATGGTGCTTTGATGAGATCAAATTCACCAGCGAACCCGCTACAAATATGAGTTTGGCAGTAGCTCCTGATTCTCAGGCAACAGAACCCGAATCAAGAGCCCTCTTTGCGGCAAAAGCGACCGTTGCGTCACCCGAACTAGTCGCTTTGCTTCGAGACAAGAGTGACCTGGTCAAACTTAACGCGACTGTTGCTTACCAAACCATCAAAGACCCGAACGCAGAATCTTCACTCATTTCAAACAGTTTAGATTTGGATGGCACGATCGCCGCAGAAGCTCTCAAGTCGCTGATGTTCCAGGGCACTGAAAAGGCGACTGCAGTAGTGCGCCAGTCTGTTCGAGTTGCCTTTACTGATTACGCCAAACAGACTGCGGCGCTCCTATTGGGTGCCACCAAGGACACCAAAGTCGCCGGAGATATCTCTTTGCTTCTTGGTTGCCGATCATGGCAAGCCTGGGTTGCCGGTGTTGATGCCCTTGCTATGATCAACACACCGAGTGCAGGGCAGATCAGCCTTACGTTTATCAACGGTGTCGATCCTGCCATTAAAGTGGAAGTAACCAAGAATGCAGATCCCAGTCGGGACCAAGATGTTCGCACTTTGCTGTGGTCTTCCGTGAACGAACCCTCGGACATGGTACGGGCCGAGAGCGATATCAAGTTGATTCAATCCACCGTCGCTGCAAATCGAACTGAAGGCTATAAGGGTGTTCGGGACGATAGTCGATGGGTTCGAATTCTTGTGCTTCGATACCTTGCCGCTCATCCCAATGAAGACAACCGCTCGGTTCTGCGCTTAGGGGTAGCAGATAGATCGGCTGTCGTTCGGGCAGAAGCCTTGAACGGGTTTGCGGCACTGGCTGAAAAGACCTCGTTGGACGAAATCGCCAATGTTCTCGAAGATCAGAATCCAGTCGTCCAACTTGCTCTCATCAATTTGTCCAAAACAAAGGGGCTTAAACTCCCAAAGAAGACAATTGATGCGATGAACTCAAGTTTTGATAGTCGAGTTTCGACTGCCTCGAAAGGTTTGGAATCTACTTCCAGCCTGAATTAATGATCGAAAAACTACTGAGACCAGATTACAACAAGCACCCCTTGCGTCTACGGCGTAGAATGATTGACCGGATTAAAAGATGAGTGACACCAAGAAAAGTGTATTCGCGACCTTCGGCGTAGTGATGGCGATCGGTGCTGTCTACGGCGGTGTTAAGGTCAGAGAGAAAGCAGACGTCGGAAGTCTAAACAAAGCGACGTCAGAATTGTCGACCAGCCACATGGTGGCCTCCCGAAGCAATGATGTGAATGTTCCTGCTGGAGACTACTTCTACGAATTGAGCCTGAAGCTCAAAGAGCAGTATGTCGAGCCGGTTACGGACGATCAAAAGCTTGCATCGGGCGCCATTCGGGGCATGGTTGCCAGCTTGGGTGATCCGGATTCTCTTTACTACGATAAGGATCAGTTCAGAGCATTTCTGAACGCAAGAGTAGGTCAATACGAAGGTATTGGTGCTGAATTGGTCCTAAGTTTTGACCACGAGAAATCTGGTGCAAAAACCGCCCCTGCGGGATCCGGCGGGGAAAGCTCTCCTGACGAGGCCTTGGTCAGTGTGCGAGACATACCAGAACTCAAAGTCGTCAGCGTCGTGCCCGGAGGGCCAGCAGCCAAAGCGGGCATCAAGGTAGGCGATGTCGTGGATACGGTTGATGGCCACTGGGTTGTCCAAAGTGGACTGATCCGACAATTCCGTATTGCAAGCAGGAAATTCTTGGAAAAGAAGCTGTCTCGTGTGGAATTAGAGACACAAAGAGCCGTATTGCGCAAGAAGTTTGACAAGGCGATCTACCCGTCAAAAGCCAAGGACAAGCTATTCTTGGGTAAGTCGGGAATCGTCAACGTAACTTGGATTCGTGGTGATACAACCTTCACAACCAAAATTGCCAAAGCTCCTTCCAGATTGCCTGGCTTCACTATTAGCGGAGATACCGTGGCCCTTCCATTTATTGAGGGAAGCGCCGATAAGTTGAAAGCATTCATTCAGGGTAAGAATTCCATCACGATCGATCTAAGGAACAACACGCTTGGTGATGTTCAAGTGATGAAGCAGTGTTTGGAAGTGCTGGCACCAAAAGGGAATTACGGCTATTTCGTTACGAAGCGACATGATTCTCCTACCGCACTGAATGTTCTCACTGGGAACTCACATCCGCCAAAGGTTCATCTGATAACTGATCGAAGCACCCGGGGAATGGCAGAAGCTTTCGCTTTGGCGCTCGATCATTCTGGTTTAACTGACAAAGAAAAGCTCGAACTGGGTGGTGATCGATTCGCTCGTCAAATCATTCAACTGCCAGACGGTTCAGGCTACACGCTGGTGACTTCCGCTTATCAAGTCACAGCGCCAAAGGCCAACCGGGGCCAAGCAGTCGTCGCTAAGAAGGGGGCAGTCAAGTGAGTAAAGGATTGAGAGCATTTGGATACACCGGCCTGATCTTGGGCTGCTTCGCATTTGGGTTTGCTTGGCCAGATTTGCAGCATGGCAAACTTCCCAACACTCGATCGGTCAATGCCTTGTTCGGAGTGAAATCAGGTGCAGCCGCATCACCAGAGCAACAGTTTTCTCACGCGTACAGTAAGATCCTTACCGACTACATTCAGCCAGTCGATTCTACGAATCTGAAATATGCAGGCATGGAAGGTCTGATGGCTGCTTTGGGTGATCCTCACACTATGTTTCTACCGCCCGTCGCGGCTGAAGCATTCAATGACGAGACCCGTGCAAACTTTGGAGGTATCGGCGCCAGACTCGGTGCCGATCAACTGGGTGCCAAGATTGCATCTGTTTTTGACGGTGGTCCAGCTGCCCAAGCTGGATTGAAGGCAGGCAACATCATTACCGCCGTCGATGGGAAGTCGGTTACGGGTAAAGAGATCGATGACATTGTTTCGACGATCAAAGGCAAAGAAGGAACGATTGTTCGCCTGACCGTTATTCAAAGTGACAAGCCACGTCCGGTGGTTATAACGATCAAGCGGGCAAGAATTATCGCTCCGACAGTGGATTCAAAGTATCTTTCGAAGTATCAAGTCGGTTACGTAACAGTCAGCTCATTCTCTGAACCGACCGCTGATCAATTTGATAAAGAAGTTGCCAAGATGGAGACCCATCCGTTGAAGGGCTTGGTCATAGATCTTCGAGACAATCCAGGCGGTTTACTTGATTCGGCTTGCGACATGCTCAGTCGATTCGTTGAGAATAAGTTGGTGGTCAAGATGAAATTCCGGGACGGCAGAGAAGAATCTGCAAGCACGATTCCCGGCTTCCTACACCAATTTAATTATCCGATCGCGATCTTGATCAACGAAGACTCAGCCAGTGCCGCAGAAATCTTCTCTGGTTGTATGCATGACTACGGCCGAGCAAAGCTGGTTGGAACTCATAGCTACGGTAAAGCTTCGGTTCAGAACGTATTCCCGCTCATTGATCGCTCCAGCGCTAAGATCACAATCGCACGATACTACCTTCCGATCACACCGTATTTCGGACGTAAGGTGGATCAGGATGGGGTCTTCTTAACCGGTGGTTTGGAACCCGATGTGAAGGCCGAGCTTGATCCCGTCACGGTGATCGATCCAGATAATCCCAAAACGGACAATCAACTTTGGAAAGCCATCCAGTTGCTGAATCCATCGGGGGCTGCGACTCCGTAGGCCAAAGGGGCAGTCTCAAAAGTCCCATGTGGACTTTTGAGACCTAAAATTATTCGGATTCGATAGGCGTAATGAGGGCACATTGTGTGCACATTCGGTCGTCGTCCTTGGCTTGCAGAGTTTATTTCTAGGTTCAAATTACGGCGTCCTGCCGCAATTTGGACGACCTTTGTTATGCCTAATTGAGGGTATCCAAGCCTTGAGATCGACTTTGAGTGAGCTAGCAAGCTGGGTTTGGTTTAGGGGCCAAAGCATTAGGACTCAAAATCATTCTTGATTTTAATGAAAACGAAACCGACTAGAATGGTTCTCAGTAGGGGATAGCACCTGTGGGAGAATGGTATTACATTGGGCATTACGGTCAGTTGGGACCGCTAACTACCGATCAGATCGAAGAGCTGATCGATAGCGAGGTTATTTCCAGAGAGACTTATATCTGGAAGACGGGAATGTCTGATTGGCAAAAGGCCGGAGATGTCATTGAATTGGTGGCAACGTTCCGAACCCCTTCTTTCGCGACGACTCCACCTCCTGCACCTGCATCGAAAACTGCTCCACCTCCCGCACCGGTGATTCAACCCAATTTAAAGGGTGGTGAGATTCGAATTTCAAATGCAGGGCCTCTGCCCGTCTACAGTTCGGTCCGGTCCGATAAGAGTCGGGTTCTGGCTGGAATCCTACAGATCATCTTCCCCGGAGTCGGTCGAATGTATCTTGGATATTCTGCCTATGGTGTTCTTCAACTCATCTTTGCTCTTTGCGGAGTCGGATTCATTTGGTCATTCATTGATGGGGTCATCATCCTGGCTGGTGGAGTTCGTCTCGATGGTTATGGTCGACAATTGGGCGAATAGTGCCGATTTGCATTCTTTTTAGATCGGTTTGAGAAGTTAGACGTCATAAGTAGTAATTCACCATGCGTCGTCTCATCTTCATCCTGATCTTCGTCTTGACCCTCTCCAGTGTTTGGGCTCAGACCTACGTGCCCAAGGCCGGGGAGACGGTGGTAAAGCTGGAAGTTGAGGGAAGGGGCAACATTTTCTTTTTGCTACACGTAAAGGAAGCTCCCAAGGCCTCATCGAGGATATTGAAACTGGTCACGGACGGGTTCTATAACGGACTGCGTTTCCATAGGGTGGTGCAAACTCCGAAGCCTTACTTGGTGCAAGTGGGTGACCCTGATTCCAAGAATGGCGATCTGAACAATCTGAATAATGGCGGTAGCGGACTCAAGTTGCCCTACGAAGACTCGGGATTCAAGAATATCGCCGGAGCCGTTGGATTGGCGAGGAATATTGACGACAAGAACTCCGGCGACAGTCAGTTTTATATTCTCTTGGATCGCTCAAGTTTCTTAGATGGAAATTACACGGTCTTTGGCCAAGTCGTTGCCGGAATGGACGTTGTGAAGAAGATTCAGAAGGGTGATCGCGTCGTTTCGGCGACAATCGAAAAAGGCTAGCTACGCATCCGAGCATCTAGAGCCTTTCCCGTGTTAAACTGACGGCCCGTGCGGCTCGTAAAAGCGATTCTGCTCAGGCTTCTGTTCGGCGCCTTTAGTCTGTTCTTTATCTCGTTCGTGACATTCGTCGCGGGTGAGTTTGCCCCTGGTGATCCAGCAACGATCATTGGTGGTGAAAAGGCTACTCAGGCGACCATCATACAGATTCGGCATAACTTGGGTTTGGACCAGCCTTGGCCAAGCCGTTATGTGCGCTACGTGACCCATGCTGCCAGTGGCGACTTTGGAGTCAGCTACTACGGAACCCATGAGCCGGTCAAGGACATCTTGGCTAGGACAGTTCCGATGACGGTCAAACTGGCGACCCAAGCGATGATTCTTGCTTCCGCCTTTGGAATCTTTTTTGGAACCTTGGCTGCTGTGTACCAGCGTAGGTTTGCCGATAAGACGATCCTGACCTTAAGCACTTTCGGAGTCACAACTCCCAATTTCGTTTTGGGGCCGATTCTGGTCTACATCTTTTGTCTCAAATTGGATCGCCTTCCCTTGACGTGGCAGACCACTTTGGTTGCCCCGGAAATCTATTATTTCATCCTTCCTGTTTTGATTCTTTCCTCAAGGCCGGCTGCGCTGATTACTCGATTGACGCGTGCCAGCATGATCGATACCCTTGATCAGGAATTTATTCGCACCGCTGTTGCCAAAGGTGTGCCTCGGCGTCGACTGCTCTTCAAGCACGCATTAAGAAATGCAATTCTGCCGGTAATCACCACGATTGGGACCAGCTTTGGATTCTTGCTTACAGGTTCATTTGTCATCGAGCGCTATTTCTTGATGCCAGGACTTGGCAGTGCCGTAATTGAAGGGATTCAGCAGATCAACATGCCCGTTGTCCAAGCAGGAGTTTTGGTCACAGGAGCCATGTTTATCCTCCTCAATCTTGTCGTCGACATTCTCCAGCCCATTTTGGATCCGAGGATCAGGGAGTCACAAGTTTGAAGGGTTCCAAGTTTTTCAGCCTGGCACGGAAGGACTCTCTGTTCATGTTCGGAGTCGTCTTCTTGGTGCTACTTGTCGGGTTTGCAACCATCGGTCCTACGATTCGCAACTCGATGATTCGGCCCGACGCCAATTCAAACTTCTACAGTGTTTATGATCCGGTAGCGGGTCCCCATGAAGCGGCAGGTGGGAAATATATCCTGGGAACCGATGAACAGGGCAGGGACGTTGTATCCAGGCTTGCATCGGGAGCAAGGATATCACTCACGGTAGGAATCGTCGTCGAATTGATCGCTTTGACCTTGGGCGTCACTGTGGGAGTTTTGGGTGTATTTGCCCCCAAATGGCTGAGCATGATTTTGATGCGGTTCACGGATGGAATGTTCGCTTTTCCGGACATTCTCCTTGCGGTTCTCATCATAGGAACGATTCCACCTACCAAACTCGCCAATTTCCCGCTCGGTAAGCTGTTACCAGTCATCATTGCGCTTTCCATCACCTCATGGCCATCCGTTGCTCGGTTGGTCCGTGGCCAAGTTGCCAGCCTCAAAGATCGAGAGTTCGTCGTCGGCGCAAAAGCATCCGGCGCCTCGACCTTCTACATTGTTACTCGGCATATCATCCCGCAGCTGACTGGCATTCTAATGGCGGTAAGCATGATCGATATCGCTGGTACGATCCTTGCTGAAAGCACGCTCAGTTTCTTGGGAATTGGAGTTCAAGCACCTGAACCTAGTTGGGGAAGCATGATCAACACGGCGAGGGAAGGGATGGCTTCTTATCCCATCGCACTTGTGTGGCCATGCGTCATTCTTAGCTTGACCGTCTTTTCACTGAATTTTGTCGGTGACGGTTTGCGCGCGATGTTTGATCCTAAGAGCAAGTAAAGTTCACTGCTGGCGCTCGATTCTGCGGTCGGGTATCAACCACATCATAGCGACCGCGATGTAGAACCAGAACGCCAAGTAGGGGAGCGGTGCCCAAATTGCGACTGCGATCGCTGAGGCGTACAATGTTACGGACAGGATCTCCTTATGGCCCTTTCCGACCGCTTTTGCCAGCTTCGAGTCTTTCCCATCTGCTGCTATCAAGATGCTTGACAGCACGAAGTAGGCGCTTCCGCACATCAGGAGTAGAAAACCGTAAAGAGCTATCGGTCCTCTGGAATGGTGATTCTGCCCAAGCCATTCGGTAGCAAACGGGATAAGAGAAAGCCAGAACAACAGGTTCATGTTTGCCCATAATGCGGCACCATTGACCCCTTTTGCCGCCTGCAGCATGTGATGATGGTTGTTCCAGTAAATTCCCAAGAATACAAAGCTGAGTAAGTAACAGCCGAAAATGGGTGCCATGGGAAGTAAATCGCTCCATTCACTCCCCTTGGGGGCATGGAGTTCCAGCACCATGATCGTCATGATGATCGCGATCACTGCATCGCTGAACGCTTCTAATCGGCCTTTATGCATTGCGACCTATTGTACAAAGGATCAGTTCCAGAAGATTCATGGTTTGGGTGTGGCGCAGACTGAATGGGTTTGTGCCATAATTACGGTCTTGCGGAGGCATCTTAGCTTTTGATCTACGTTACAGTACAGTCCAATGAATCTATCGATAGTGCGCTGAAGCGCTTCAACATGAAGCTGCAGCAGAGCGGTCTTCTCCGAGAGCTCAAAGAGCACTCCCACTATGAGAAGCCCAGCGAAAAGCGACGCCGTTTGAAGAGACGACGTCAATCTCGACAGTAGGTCTGAGCCTTTTCGCACTTTTCGCAAGTCTCTAATGATTAGATGACGCGAGAGACTATCGCTCCGGGTTTAAACGAATTTTCAGAGTGGGGGCTACCCGGCCCCATTCTCATCCCAGGCTTATCCGACCTGGTGGCATTTCGCGCTATTCGGCTTGAATTAATGTTTTAGGCGCTTGCCATCCCGTATGGAACCCCCCAGTAGCCACTGTATTACCGTAATTAACGAAACGGATCGAGTCATCCGTACGAATCGACTCAAAGTCGCGGTTTCCACCGCCTTGAAGATGCACGGCAAAGCCGGCCTTGGTGCATGCATTCTGCTTACCACTGACGATCAGATTCAGGATTTAAATCGGACCTATCGCGGGATCGATGAAAGCACCGATGTTTTGACGTTCATTGCCGGTGACTTTGCGGGCGACACGCTGGGAGATATCGCAATTTCGGTTCCTTATGCACAGCGCCAGTCGACTGCCCGTCGCGTGAGCCTCGCACAAGAGTTGGGATTTCTTGCTATTCATGGTGCCCTTCATCTCGTGGGATTTGACGATCAAACTGAATCTGAGCGGGCAGAAATGGTGCGCCAAATGAATCTGGTCGCAATGGAAGTAGGACTGAAGCCTGATACCGAATGGGCATCTATTTTGCACGGGGAGTTGGCATGAGCAACCGAAAGAAAGTCGATATCATCGGGCCCTTTCGAGTTGCGCTGAATGGAATTGTCTTTACGTTCCGCACCCAACGGCATATGCGTTTTCACCTTTTCGTGGTGATTATCGTGATCCTGCTGAGTATGTGGGTCAATCTGGGACTCCGGGAGACGTTGGTTCTTCTCTTCACGATCTCGTTGGTGTTGGTGGCTGAAATGTTTAACTCTGCCATCGAAGCAACTGTCGATTTGGTTTCTCCGAACTACAACCCTCTCGCTAAATTTGCCAAAGATATTGCTGCGGGTGCGGTGCTGATTTCGACAATCATCGCGCTTGTCGTCGGCGCCATGCTTTTCTTGGGAGAAAGCCGTTGGGAAGCGATCAAGATCAACATGACCAGCGAAGGTTTTCGTTTGTCGGCTGGTGTTCGGTTACTACTAGGTGCGGTGGTTTTGTTCTTCGTTGTGCTGGTTGGAAAGGGGCTTGGGCAGAGGGGACGAGTTTTACAAGGTGGATTGGTCAGCGGTCATGCTGCATTCGGATTCTTCTTTGCAACGTCAGCCGCTGTCTTAACCGACAATGCGTTAACAGCTGGGATAGCTCTCCTGCTTGCCGCAATCATTGCCCAAAGTCGCTTTGAAGCAAAGTTCCATACGATTTTTGAATTGAGTCTTGGAGCTTTGGTCGGTGTCGTCCTCTCACTGTTGATTTTTGGACTGGTGCCGCGATGAGGCGACTTCCCGACTCAAAGTTAATTAAGCGGGGGGAGCGATGGGTTGTCGTTGCTTTTACCGTCCTGCTTGCTGCTGTCTGGATCTTGGGGGAAGCGCCGTCATTCGGAGTGATGAAAGGAGAAGTCTCGTTGACTCCTCCAGTCTTTGCTGGTCCGGAAATCGTGCTTCTCATTCTGATGACGATGCTGCTGAACACGTTGTTCGTGGCCGCTGAGACAGCTGTGGGATTGCTTCGGAATTCTCAAGTTAAGGCATTGAGAGAGACAGATCCGACCAAGGCAAACCGTATTCAAGAACTGATTGAAGCGAGGCCGACCATCTTGGCCTCTTGCACCCTGGGAAGCCAAGCGGCACGCCTAGCGCTGGCATTACTCGGATTTCTCTTAGCCCCAGGGTTGGCTAATACCTTTGCAGAAGTAGGACACTGGCCGCTGAGCTACGGATCGCTCATTACCTCTGCGGCAATAATCTCAGTAGTCGTCGCTCTACTCAATATGATCGTAGGGGAACTGGTACCCAAGAGCTTTGCCATGCTTCATCCGAAGGGTGTCAGCCTGAATCTGTACCGCTTTATTCGATTTACCTCGATTGCATTCTCTGCTCCCGCCAAGGTGATTGTGGCTCTGGCCGGAATCTTTACGGCACGATTCGGAGGGCAAGCCAGCCTGCTTCAGACCAACCAAGCCGAAGAGGAGATCAAGAACTTGGTTGAGTCTGCAGAAGAAACTGGTGAGATTGAAAAGGAAGAGAAGGAACTTCTGCACTCCGTATTTTCATTCACGGATAAAGTAGCTAGAGAAGTCATGACTCCGCGTGTTGATATGGACGCCCTCCCCGTCCAGACTGATCCCACCGAGTTGATTCGCTTGATTGATGACTCGGGGCACACCAGAATTCCTTTGTTCGAGGGCTCAGACGATCAGATTTTGGGATTTGTCCATGCCAAAGACTTGTTGATGGCGTTGACTGACGGTACAGAACGCGTCAATGTTCGCAAGCTGATGCGACCCGCTTTGTTCGTACCAGAGAATAAGGACCTTCATGAGCTCTTGAAAGAGATGCGACAAGGTCGAGTTCAGATGGCGATTGTCCAAGACGAGTTTGGCGGAACGGCTGGCATTGTGACGATCGAGGACATCGTCGAAGAGCTTGTTGGCGATATCGCCGATGAATACGATGACGAAGTACCAGAGATCCTGAAGTCGGGTGATGACTGGATTCTACTGGGTAAGACGCGGTTGGATGACGTGAATCAGGCCGCCGGGACATCGTGGGACAATGACGGTTTCGACACGATCGGAGGCTATGTCTTTGGCCTGTTTGGCAGGCAACCCAAACAGGGAGAATCCATGACCGCCGACGGTTGGAAGTTTGTCGTGGAAGAGACTGATGGCCGCCGAATCATGCGGGTCCGGCTACAGAAGTTATCAAAACTGAGTGACGACTCGGATTAAATGCTCAGGACACTGTGAGAACGTTTCATCTGAAGTTTTGCGTCCTGTCTATGGGGAAGAAAAATGATCGTAACCTTTTTGGTTTGGCACGCTATTTCGAAGTTGAACGACGACACCGCAGAGGTTGCCATCCAGCATCTTCGGGCGTCCAAGGCAGTCGAAATGATTCGTACGATCGAACATGCCGATCCCCACAACCCAATTACTCTCACTGCCGATGATCGGAAGGGAGTGGTTCTCGTGAAGGGGAGCAAGCAGGCAGTTCAAGACGCCAAGGGTTTACTTGCATTGTTTGATGTTGAGAGAGTTCACGTTCCCATTGGCCTTTCGATTCATTCGTCTATTGAGAAAGTCGATTATGCGGTAACTGCAAGCATCCTCAACCAGCAGGAATGGACAACTTCGGACTCTGAAACGGGCGCATCGGTTGGAATCAGTCCTCGCGTGAATGCCGATGGTAGCGTCACGCTTTACATTGTGCTGGGAATGGTAAAGCAAGAGCCCGAACTGAAAATGGTCTATCGCATCAAGCGTGGCGAGAAGCATACTTTCGGTCTGGATAGTTTCCAGAAGATCAATGCCGACAGCTTGCCGACTCTGAAAGAGAAAGAGCACATGGCTTCCGATGTCGAAGTGACGATCTCAATTCCGAAGTAGGAATTGAGATCGTCACTTCCCTTCTCTTTCCCTGCGAGTTGCGAAGCCAGACGTAGTCTGGTGGGGAAGGGGTTAGGCGATTCGATGAACGCCACGAAGTTGGTTTGCACGTCCTGTGCGAATGGGCTCGCCGTCCTTGGCTCGCAAGTTTTTTGCTTTTCTTTTGATCGCCCATCCGTGGGCGCTCAGACATTCTCCCCTTTCCTATCATGTATTTTTTTTGTGCCCTCCCCGGGTGGGCCATTGGCTTCTGTTGACTCGAGTCCTAACACAATCTCGCTGACCTGTCCCTAGGCCAATACTCGCCTTCGCTCAGACACATGTGGCCTCGGGGCAGACAGGTCAGAGCTCGATCCCGGACTTAGGCCAGCATTCGGCAATGATATTCACCTTTCCAACAGCCCGTCCCTGCGATTTTACGAACGCCACAAAGTTGGTTCGCACATCCAGTGCGAGACTGCTCGCCCTCCTTGGCTCACAAGTTTTTTGGATTGGCAAAACGCTCGGCATCCTGCCTCTCGTTTTGCTTCTCTTTTGATCGCCCATCCGTGGGCGATCAGGATTCCGAAGACGTCTCGGTGATATTCCGATTCCTCGAGTCGTGGAGCCAGACGTAGTCTTGGCGTAGTCTGGTGGGGAAGGGCAGGACGAGGTAGGGGAAAGCCGTCTGGCATTGGCCATATAGCGCAAGAACCCCAACGACTAATCGTCGTTGGGGTTCTTGCGTTAGTTACTAACGAAATTACTTGCCGAGGGCTTTGGCAAGGCGACCGTTAACTGCATTCCAATCGATGCACTGCAGGAACGCATCAATGTACTTGGCGCGTGCAGTCTGGAAGTCCAGGAAATACGCATGCTCGTAAACGTCTAGCGCGAGGATCAACGTGTTGTTCCAAGCCGGGAACGTGTCCTGCGCATCGCCGATGTAGTTGAAGACTCTCTGCTCTTCGTGATCGTAACCGAGGTAAGCCCATCCTCGACCAGAAATGCCAGTCATCTTGAGGTCAGCAGCCCACTTGTCAAAGCTACCGTAAGCTTCGTTGATCAAGGTGGCTACGTCACCAGTTGCTGGACCGCCGTCTCCACCAATCACGTCAAAGTAAACATTGTGATTGACATATCCGCCGTAGGCAAACGCATAGTTGACCTTGAGCGCACGAGTCTGGCTGTAGATCTGATTGGCCTTCGCCGGGTCGGTATCGAGCTCGGCAAGAGCTTTGCGGATCTCATTCGTCTTGTTGGCGTAGCCTTGCCAAAGTCCCAGATGGGCCTTGTGGGTCGCTTCGCTGATTCCCTTGCTTGCGGTGTTGAAAGCTTTCTGAAGGTCTGCCTCGGTGGGCACCTTGACGAGTTTCGGTTCCATACTGTGAGACTACCCCGATGGCAGTCGCTCCTGTCCCTGAAAATAACCTCATTTGAATCCAGTTCGATGGATTTAACCTTGGTAGACCGATCACGGTCGTGGATCAATAGGATCGGTTCTAAAACCGGTCATCGGGTAAACTTTGCGATTGCGCTTTGAGCGCGTTTACCGCCATGGAAGTTACAAGAGAAGAATTAAATCCCTGTACCGTTTTGTTGAACATCGTTTGCGACGAGGCGCAGGTAAGGGAAGGATTTGACCGGGCTCTGAAGCAGATTGCCAAGACGATCAAGCTTCCTGGGTTCCGCCCCGGACACGCTCCCAAAGCGATGGTTGAATCGCTCATTGCCAAGGAAGAATTGTACGATAACGCTGCCGAAGTAATCGTCCGAAACAGCTTCAAAGCGGCTTTGGAGCAGACTGAACTCCAGCCAGACCAAACGACCCGGCCAACCGTTCAGCTCAAATTACTGGATGACAAGACGATGACTGCTGAGTATTCGGTCAAGGTTCCGCTTCCTCCAAAGATCACCTTGGGCGATTATAAGGGCCTTCCAGTTGAAAAACCGGCCGTTTCGGTAACTGACGAGGAAGTTGAGAAACAGATCGAAGATTTCCGAAAGCGAAAGCAGACCCGAGAAGCCGTAACGGACCGCGGTGTTCAAGAGGGTGATGTTGCTGTTGTCAACGTCAAGATCGAAGGGGAAGAAGGCGAAGGTCGAAACTTCATGACGATCGCCGGTCAAACATTCCCACAGTTGGATGAAGCACTCTTGGGCATGAAGGTCGAGGATATGAAGAACCTCGAAGTGACATTCCCCGAGACGTTCCAAGAGAAGGATTGGGCTGGAAACACTTACAACGTCAAGGTGACTTTGAACTCGCTCAGCGGAATCAAGTTGCCAGACTTAGATGACTCGTTCGCCCAGAGCCTGAAAACTGAGAATGTCGACGATCTCAAGACTCGCGTACACGACAGCATCAAGTACGCCAAAGAGCAGATGCTGAAAGAAATGGTTACCGAGCAGTTGCTTGAGCGACTTCACGAGCGATCGGAAGTTTTTGTCAGCGATAACATGTGGGAAGCGCTTGCTGAAAGAAGAATGCGCGAGACCGCTGAAGAGCAGGCAAAAGAGAAAAAGACTCTCGAAATGTATGCCGCAGAAAACGGTATGACCATCGAGCAGCTTCAAGAAGCTTGGAACGAAAAGGCCAAGTTGCACGTTGAGCGAGCTCTTATCATCCGAGAAGTATTCGTCACCGAAAAGATGGAGCTGACCAACAATGAGTTGAATGCTGAACTCTATTCCATGGCTGAGGAATACGGAATCGAGGCTAAGGAGATGTGGGATCTTCTGCAGAAGAACGAAGCCGTGGACGAGCTTCACTTCCGTGCGATCTCGCGCAAAGTCGCCAATCTCCTGGATGAGAATGCCGAAATCAAAGAAGTCGTAGCCTAAACCACAGGAATCGAAGGAACACGGCACCCAGGCATCGTTCTAATAGAATGGGCGAGGGTGCCTTGTTGATTTACGCGGTTAGATTCTCGCTCCGTCAGTCCCGATTTGGGTGTCACCTACTGTCGTTTCTAACGTAGTACGGTGTAAGCTGTCATTGGGATCAGTGGCGCGCGCTCGACGCTGAACCATAAGAGACAAGCTTAAAGGAGATCAAATGGGTATTCCTTACGTAATCGAACAGACCGCACGCGGCGAGCGCAGCTATGACCTCTGGTCAAGGCTCCTCAAGGATCGTATTGTTTTCCTTGGTACACCGGTCGACGACTATGTTGCCAACCTGATCGTGGCACAGTTCCTTTTCTTAGAAAAGGAAGACCCCGACAAGGACATTGACTTTTACATCAACTCACCCGGAGGTTCGGTGAGTGCTGGTCTGGCCATCTACGACTGTATGCAGATCATTAAGCCCAACGTGGCTACCATCTGTATCGGACAGGCTGCATCGATGGGTGCAGTTCTGCTTTCAGGCGGAGCGGCAGGCAAAAGGTATTGCTTAAAACACGCAAGAGTGATGATCCACCAGGTGAGTGCAGGGTTCCAAGGCACCACTGCAGACATCAACGTACAGGCGGCAGAGATCAATCGTTACATGGATATCCTGATGGATATCCTCGGTAAGCACAGTGGTAAGGATCCCGAAAAGGTCCGACGCGACTGTGATCGAGATTATTTCATGTCAGCAGAGGAAGCCAAAGCTTACGGGATCGTGGATAACGTTCTTGAAAGCGGCGTCCGCTAGGAGTTAACGGATATGGCTGGCACGGCAAACGATATGCGGGGACACTGTTGTCTCTGTGGAAAACCAAAAGAGCAAGTTAAGAAGCTCATCGTCGGATTGCATGGAGCAGTTTGCTCTGAATGCATCGACCTGTGTAACTATACGCTCTATGGTGATGGAGAAAAATCAGGGGCGGTTGCGTCTCAGATTGGTCCCGCGATCGCCCGTGCCAAAGCCCTCTCTTACGCCCAAAGTCGAAGAGGGGTCCCAAAACCCAAAGAGATCGTAAATTTCCTCAACCAATACGTGATTGGCCAGGAAATGACCAAACGTTCTTTGGCGGTTGCGGTTTACAACCATTACAAGCGTATTGGTGAACCTTCCGAAGATGGTGTTGAGCTGCAAAAGAGCAACATCATGATGGTTGGACCGACTGGTTCCGGCAAAACCTTGCTCGCTCAGACCTTGGCGCGAATGCTTAATGTTCCGTTTGCCATCGCCGATGCCACCGCCTTAACCGAAGCAGGCTACGTGGGCGAGGACGTGGAGAATATCCTCCTCAAGCTTTATCAGTCCGCCGAGTCGATCGATCACCACAATGCCAAATCGCTTTGCGAGCGAGGAATCATCTATGTCGACGAGATCGACAAGATCGCCCGAAAGAGCGATAACCCATCCATCACCCGAGACGTGAGTGGAGAAGGGGTTCAGCAGGCGCTCCTCAAGATTTTAGAAGGAACAGTTGCCAATGTTCCGCCCCAGGGTGGCCGCAAGCACCCTCAGCAAGAGTATCTGCAGATCGATACCACAAACATCCTATTTATCTGTGCAGGTGCTTTTGAAGGGATTGAAGAAGCCATTCGACGGCGGATGAAGGAGAGCGTGATCGGGTTCCGATCGTCACCCGACTCCAAAGAAGTTCGGGATTCTCATATTCTTCGGCATCTACTTCCCGAAGACCTCCTTCATTTCGGATTGATTCCGGAGTTCATTGGCCGATTGCCAATCATTACAACTCTGGACTCGCTGGATGAAGAAGCCCTTGTTCAAATCCTGACCGAGCCGCGCAATGCGCTCCTCAAGCAGTATTCCAAGTTATTTGAAATGGATGGGATTGAGTTGGTGGTGGAACCGGCGGTGCTCCATGAAGTTGCTCGGGAAGCTCTCAAGCGAAAGTCGGGTGCACGTGCGCTTCGTGCGATCATCGAGCAGACACTTTTGGACATCATGTATGAGGTCCCAAGTTCCGATATCGTCAAACGAGTCATATTGCCGACTGGCTTAATCGAACGAGGATTGGAACCGATACTGCTGACTGAAGACGAGATCCCCAAGGCTAGTTAGAGTATGACGTTCGAGGTTCCAGAACAGGCTATAGCCTATTTAGAGGATCGTTCGAATCGGATGCGTCATGCCTACTGGCTAGAGAAGGATTTGGCCTCTTGCCTCGCAATCGCTACCGAAGCAATACATGCGGGAGAAGAGGCGAGTCGAGATTTCCCTGATTCCTCGTACGAGGTGCTCAGTTCGGTCAAACGGCTCTGTTATGACATCGCTTCGTTCACATGGATCGGATGGGATGAACCTAGGATTGCTCCTTCTGAAGCCCAGATTTCATTGGGGAAGGCGATGGCCAGTCGAAATCTCCAGCTTGCGATTCAGTTGGACAAAGGAGATTTGCCTACATCGCGTGGTTACTGGATGGTCGGCGCTCATTTGTTAACGGCGGGGAAGTTTGAGCTGGCCCTCAGCGAGTTCGATGAGGCGGAATCTTATGCCGTGATGTCCGGCTCTCGGCCTGATGTTCTGCTCTGTCAGGGCTTTATGCTTCTGTGTCAGAAGTTACTTGGCTCGGTTCAGGAGGAGATTCTGTCGTCTCACCTTGAGCTGATGCGAAGGGAAGAGGAATCCGCTCCATTCGCCGATCAGATCGAAACGGTCGTTCGAGTTCTGGCGAGGTAGGAAGTCGACTAGAACCGTGACGATGCCCTCGTTGGCTCTGATGCTGTCAGTTGTTTTGTTACGCTTACCATCGGACACATAAATATCCAATCGTGTCCAGACCAAACGTGCCCATCAGCCTGTAGTCCAGGTGTGCTCGGAGAGCGTCTCCTGGCCATACCGATTTCCGTGGATTTAAACATGTCTTGCCAAGGGCTCGCCCCTGCTCGCGCCTTGGGCTACAGGTAAACGAGAACAATGGGCGGACTACAAATCACCAACAGGCCGTAGTCTAGGTGCGCTCGAAGAGCGTCTCCTGGCCATACCGATTTCCATGGATTTGAACGTGTCTTGCCAAGGGCTCGCCCTAGCTCGCACCTTGGGCTACAGGTAAACGAGAACAACGGTCGGGCTACATGTCACCAATAGGCTGTAGTCCAGGTGCGCTCGAAGAGCGTCTCCTGGCATTACTGATTCTCTAATGCTCCATACCCTCGGACCAAAAGACTCGCTTCGCGAGCATTTGGACTACAGGTAATCGAGAACCATGGGTGAGCTACAAATCACCATCAGGCCGTAGTCCAGGTGCGCTCGAAGAGCGTCTCCTGGCATTACCGATTCTCTAATGCTCCATACCCTCGGACCAAAAGACTCGCTTCGCGAGCATTTGGACTACAGGTAAACGAGAACAATTGGCGGACTACAAATCACCAACAGACCGTAGTCCAGGTGCACTCGAAGAGTGTCTCCTGGCCCGACCGATTACCTTCGACTTGAACATGTTTTGCCATGGGCTCGCTATTGCTCACACCTTGGGCTACAGGTAAACGAGAACCCAGGGGTGAGCTACAAACACCAACAGGCCGTAGTCCAGGTGTGCTCGGAGAGCGTCTCCTGGCCATACCGATTTCCGTGGATTTAAACGCGTTCTTTCAAGGGATGGATCCGATTTCATGGTCGCGTAAAGGCTGTTGATCTGGTGCCAAATATGGTTGTAGGAGCTGTGCCAGACCCAATAATAGCCGGTAGTCAGAAAGACTAAGACAACGACACCCGACACCGCAATCCGCCGCGAGCTGAGACCTCTGACCATACTAGCGAATCGTGCCGTTCCGTGTTGCTTAACCCTAGGAAGTCGAGTTCAGGCGTTCCCACTTCTGAATGACACCAGCCTTCACCAATCGAGTTCGAATCGTACGGAGCGTCTGATGAAATGCCTTTGGCTTCCCAAACACCGGGCTAGGGGCCTTGTCACTTTCGTCATAACAAATCGAAGGTGCTTCCTTGCGTAGTTGAACTAGGGTGGAGAGAATACGGGGATGGTGGGCACTCATCTTCGAGCAATAGTCGAGGGTGCCCAGCCTGACAAATGGCGAAGGATTGTCAAACGTTTTGGCGAGAATCGGGAGTGGAATTGGTTTCTTCTGAAACTTCATGGTCATGACAAGCGCGAACAGCACGTATTCGTGTGTTCCTTTGTGATTCATGAGAGTCTCAAACGTAGATCTATGATTTCCCCAAACCAGAAACGGAGCCATCATCATTTGAAATCTGGGATTTGGATCGACCAGAATTTGCTCAAGAATGATATGCACATCGTCAGGATTTTTGCTTTCAAGTAGGTCAATCGCCGCGATGAACTTACTTTGAAGGTTAATTCCACGTACTGCTTCAAGTGGATCAGCCTTTGCATTGCCCACTGTTTCACTCCACTTATCAAGAGGTTCCATTTCTTTCATTTAGTTGTACTATCGAGTCTAGAATGGTCACTTACCGCTACAATTGAAGGCGTAGAATGTCATGCAGTTTTTACCCTGAACCGAATTACCCATAGCATTACAACGAATAAATAGGGCTGTACAGCCACCCTGGGCGAGGGCATTGCAAGCCGCAACACAGGTTTTCCTAAGGTATTTACTGTTCACTTCATCAACCATAATGCGAACGCTTAGGCTACAGGTACTGAGGCATCCTTGTATTTCGAATCTTGAAACGAGACCCTCGCCAGCATAAGGAATAATAGATCCAATTGCGGCATCCTGCAAAGAACTAAATCCAGGGAGTGAAGAGGCGGAAGATCCGCCCTTTGATGCAAAGCATTGCGATCCGCAATCTACGTGTGCATTGTAAAGACTCTTACATGCACCGCAAACGCCTTGCTTAGTCCTGTCTGGGAATTTGGAAACCATTGTTTGGTAGCAACTCCAGAAATCTCGCTGGATATCTAAGCCACTAGGATCAATGAGGCTAGTGCTGTTTGAGGCGACATAGTTAAATGCATAGACGTAGGGCCATAGTGGATCGACTGTCAGCCATCTGGTTTGAATTGCTTTCAGTTCCCTTGCTCGGACGTAGTAACCAATCGAGTCTGACCGGTAGCCAATCGTTCCACAGTAGGTGTATGGCGTAACACTTGAGCCGACATGACTTCTGAGCTCCCCGTAGGGCCAATAGGTGTAGGTATCGGTGCTCTGGTGGCTTGAGTTCACCAGAGCAACGGTCGAACCTAAAGAATCCGGAATATAGTCAGATTGCACACCATTGCGGTTCTCACTCACAATCTCACCGTCGATGACTGTGTAGTTGGTGACTCCCATTGTCTATATTCTCCTCCAACACCGCCCTTTCTGGAATATAAGATTTCGAAACGAAGTGAATCGTGGACTAGCCGAAATAACTACGAAAAAACACAAGTCTGTCATTCATGAGCCTGAACCAAAAGAGTTCTCGGCTGTGGCCAGCCCACGACTGATTCAGTGGTATTCCCATGATGTCGGTGGACTAAGATCGTGGCTGACCAGGTATGGGTATCTAAAGCCAACCCCAATGATTGGACTTGGAATGACTCAACCTTTCCGTACCGTTCAACGATTTCCTTGTTCTGCTCTAGAAACCTTGCTGGAAGTGCGGGTCTCTGATCTCGTAGGTACGGATCCGATTTCATGTTGGAGTAAAGGATAGTTAGCCGGCTAATTAACGTGTTCCGGGAGTGGTTCCATTTGGCATATGCGACCATGGCAATTATTGGCAACGCGAGAGCGGCCCCCATAACTAGTATTGCCGATGATCTTTTTTTGAGCATGTCGGAGCCTCAAATTTCTAGTAGAGAAACTTTGATCGGGTTGTATAAATCTCTGGGCACCAATTGTCACATGCTGGATCGGGGGTAGGAGTTGATGCGCAGCCGCAACATATAGCGTCTCTGGAGTATCCCCAACAAAATCCGGAAGCAAGCCAAGATGGATGGTTGAACCTACTGTCTAAAGTCATGCAAGCACATATGGCAGAGGCAAGCTTGCAGTTTACTGCGACTAAATCACAATCCCACTCCGGATCACTGTGTATTTCTCCACAGGGTCTTACGCTTTCATTTGGCCAGCTACCATAGCTACAACTTTGACCACCTTGAAGGATAACTTCAACGCAAGCATGGTGTAAAACGTCTTTTCGGTTACATCGATAAATATGACACTTATTAGGATCACCATGCTTTTGCTTACCCCTAACCTGCTTGGATCTGTGAGTGCTTGATTGGCTTTGTCTTCCTGTGGCATCTACATTCGATGTAGGAGAGGATTCCATGGCGGCGAAGGCAAATTGAAGGGGCCACAGCGAATCAGTCGTCAGCCATCTGGTTTGAATTGCTTTCAGTTCCCTCGCTCGAACGTAGTAGCCAATTGAATCTGACCGATAGCCAATCGTTCCACAGTAGGTGTATGGCGTAACACTTGAGCCGACATGACTTCGGATTTCCCCGTAGGGCCAGTAAGTGTAGGTATCGGTGATCTGGTGGCTTGAGTTCACCAGAGCAACGGTCGAACCTAAAGAATCCGGAATATAGTCAGATTGCACACCGTTACGGTTTTCACTCACAATCTCACCATCGATCACTGTATAGCTTGCAACTCCCATGATTACTGCCTCCCTTTGAGACTATCTGTTCCGCTTGAAATTAAACATGTAGGAGGAATACTTGTTGTAGACCTGTCGACATGCCAAGCGATCGAATTTTGCATTAAAAACTATTCAACTCTCCTGCATGTCAGAAATTCATAAAGAAGGATGCTGGCCTGATTACTATCTTTGGAAGAAGTTTTGAGAAGTTGAGGCAATAAACGCTTTGCCCACATTTCGTCTGCTCCTCTACTGTTAACGGCATGATCCAAGGCTGGATATGAAGCAAGCCGTTTGGATACCTGTTCAGAACTCACTAAGGATTCCACATAGCTCTTGACCTTAGGCGGGAGTGCAGTTTTCGAATTTTGAGGCGTATTCCTCAAAACCCACTCAATCGCAGTTTGATCAGGAACCGCTTCAAGTGCGTACCAGCATTTATGCAGAGTAATAATTCGCACTCCCCAGTCCGATTCTGATAAAAGATCCTCTTCAAGCAGTGCTACCACTGGAGCCAAATTTCGGCGATCCTTAGATGAAAGTTCAACTAACATTCCCTGTCCAAGATTGTGCTCATCCAGTTTTTTTGAACTGTGAAGGTGGATTGCTGTGCGCCAAGTCGGCTTCGCGTAATCGATCTTGTCCACGCGAACTGCATGGGATAAGAGAAAAATTAAGGTGAAATACATACTAAATATTCCTTGAGGTACCGACAGTCAGCAGGTCGCCACGGGAGGGATTTCAAATGCGACCAACAAATCTACTAAGACTTACATTTGCAGGGGAAGGCAGAGGCAGAAGTTACCGATCCGGTCAAGATCATGTCGCAACGTGTAAGGCACTGTTCAATTCGTTCCCTATACCCCATAGTCGTTACGGGGATTGAATCCCTACAACATTGGGCGCAATTAGCCGCTACGTAGTCCTTAGATAATCCCTCCTTAAACCCTTTGCACATAGCTGTGCAACCTGAGGAGTCGGGGCATGGGCTTACCAGAGTGCCCTGAGTTAGGCCCCACGGAATCTTACCGAATGGATTATCTCTGCCAAGAGTGTCTAAAATTTTGCCTGCATTACTTAGTTTTTGCCCAACTCTATGTAGAACTCCAAATGCCGCATCTGAGAACTGGTCCCAAAATGAAGGGCAGTTTTGTCTGGGTTTTGGCTTAGAAGGCACTTGAGGCGGTTTTCTCCCCGATTTTCGCTTCTGCGGCGAATACGCCAAGACATCAACAAATGATGGCGGATTGCTGTAGGCGTAAACCCACGGAAATTCTATTGGCCAGAAGTAATCCACTGTCAGCCAATGGCTATAGCTTAGCTCTAGTTCTCTTGAAATAACGTAATACCCTATAGAATCAGCTCTGTAGCCCAGCGTCCCACAAAAGGTATAGACGGTTACACTACGGCCTGAATGCGAACGGATTTCACCGTATGGCCAGTAGAAGTACGTATCTGTAATTGTCTGACTCGAATTAGTCAACGCACGGGTTGAGCCAAGGGGATCAGGCAAATAGTCTGCCCGAGCTCCACTTCTTGTCTCGCTAATAATCTCACCGTCGATGGTCAAGTAACTCGTAACGCCCATTGCTTCTATTCTCCAATAGCTTTTCTCAAAGCACTAATTGCTCGGTCGGCATAGTGACCTTTTCCTTCAGGAAGCTCACCGACCACGACAAGCAGATCGCTGACGCATAGCTCTCGGATCTTCTCGAGTTCTCGACCCTTTACCAATGCACAAAGAACGCCGCCACAAGCTCGTGAACTCGGACAACCTGGTGACTGGAAGCTGGCATCTTGGATCACACCTCCCTCTATTCTAAGCCAGATCTGCACATACGGTCCTTCTCCCGGTGGATCAGATTCACCGTAGTGAGTTGCGCCTTCCAGTTCTCCTCGATAGTGGGGTGACTGGACAAATCGTAATGCAAATTCAGTCATGACTCCCCTCTGGGAAAAGTAGCTCTCGTCGCTCAAGTGCCTCATCAAAGATGGGGCAACCCCACAGTTCGTTGGAACTGGGAATGTCCTCTCCATAGTAAGCCTCAAGCTTACGGATTAAGGCAAAATCGCTCCGACCCTGCCGAGTGGACTTCTCGTCCATCGCAAGACTCGCAAAGCTCACGCCTTGGTCATGCCTTACGAACACATCCAGAGCGATCTGCATTCGGTACCCGAGTTCT
>Ga0164296_1000363_pt1 | contig 55825 bp, 62 predicted proteins | sample GEODES057metaG_FD_113533 | JGI IMG/M metagenome (GOLD analysis project Ga0164296, IMG submission 113533) | Dystrophic lake water microbial communities from Trout Bog Lake, Wisconsin, USA - GEODES057 metaG | ecosystem: Environmental > Aquatic > Freshwater > Lake | place: USA: Trout Bog Lake...
CTTACATTGTAATCATAGCTATGTGGAAGATTTGATCGATATTGATCCGGATAAGAGCCAAACGATTCGATACTGTGAAAAATGCCATTTGGAATGCAAGGAATAAAATAAACGTTTCAAGGTTTCAATAATATACTGTAAAATTAGGTGTTGTCATTTTGGTCACATGCCCCTCTTGCTTCAAATAAATGCCGCATCCCACATGCTTACCTTTTTCTTCATCGAAATCCGGAAATTCGACCACGGTAGTCGTAGCTGCCACGTCGTCTGATACAGCAGCTTCCACATCTTCACACTTGGGGGCCACCGTATTTTTCTTTTTGAGAACCTGACCAACCTTAGTTTCCAACTTATTGCGTATCGTCGCCTCGTCCTCAATAAACCCTTTGGCGGTGTCGATGAAATCGGGTGACACCATCATCTCCTCGATAATCTCGCCTTTATTATCTTTAGTAAGTTTTACGTTAAACCATTCGTCAAGTGCTGGCGAGTTGAGCCACTTGAAAAACCCTCCGATGTCTGAAGCCATTATAGATATACAACGAAATATTTTTATATCATTTTCACAGCATCTACAATAACAGGTTACGCATTTTGAAGCTTGTAGTCACGCCATGAGATTTGTTTCGGTTCTGCTTTAGGTACCTGCTCTTGGGCATACTGTTTATCCAAGTTGTCCATGCGTTTCATCGCCGAGTCGATGTAGAGCTCCTTCAACACTTTGCCCACCATGACCGACCCGTTGTGTTGGTCAATCTTTTCGTCTTCGATCATCTTGAGAACTGTCAACAGTTTAGTCATTATGGTCAAATCGAGCTCGTTCTTGACCGCTTTATTGAAAATATCGGTATAGTGGTTGTAGAGGAAGGGGCATTCGACTTTGCAGACCTCAAGAAAATCCCCATCACTTTCCTTCCAAGTTACTTTCAAGTTCTCGATACGCCGGACATCATCACGGATTTTGGTGCTATGCTTTATCTTCCGGATATTGTCGGTATTGTCCTGCCAATCGTTGTCGTCTAACATCTTTTTCAGATTGAGGCTTTCACTATGGTTAAAAAGGGGTTTATTTTGACTCATTGCAATTGTATTGTATCGACCCGAGTATTTATATGGTTTTGTGAGGTTACAATAATTTACGTATATATAGTATATTTGCTCGATGAAATCGATGAAACCTAGCCTTACGAATATAATACTGATTGTGGTAATTTTTTCGGTTATTGCCTCTGTGTTATTGATTTCTAACACGGTTGTACAGCCCTATTCTGCCGATACTATTTTTGCCAAACAGTTTCCCTATGAGGGATTTAGTAATTACGGCAATGTGGACGGTTCTCCTAACGCGGACGCGGGGGTCAACAAGTTTTTGATCGGAAACACGGTTTCAGATTGCGCGAAGATTTACGGGTTTAATGGCCTGTTCTGCAAGCCGAACACTGCGGACGTTTCGATCGACAAGTTCTCCCAGGCGAGCGGTAACACGTCTGCTTTGGGCAAGAGCTCGGGTCTCACCAATTCGATGGGAGCTTTGCAGTTGGACGATAATTTGAATAAGATGTTGCAGACTCGTGGGGGCAACCAGACCGGCGCCCCGATGCAAATCGGGTAGGGAACCTACGTCAAAAAACGCTTTTGCTTTACTTCGTAAAGCATTGCGTTTTTAACCCCCTACGACCCCTCCCTTAATTATGATAACTTTGTTTCCAAGGTGGTTTCCAAGACACTTTGCAGTTTAAAGGAGGGGTTTAAGGGGAACCTTGGTTCCCCTTAAAAATTGAATCTCTTCAAAATAATATAAATAGTTTTAGTTAAATATTTATATTAGCATGACATCGTTTGCCGATTCGGACAATGCTTTCCAGCGCGTCTACACCACGCTCAAGGACAAGTGTAAAAATGGTACTAAAAATTTTGCGATTTTGAAGGTAGCATTTTCCAGTGAAGAAATTGCACTTTTGTACGAGTCGAGTATTGTCAAGCATAACGCGGCTTTCACCAACAATCTCCATTGCGATTCCGGGTTTGATCTCTTTGTTCCGGAGAATGCGGTCTTCGATCGACCGTGTGAAGCCAAGTTCGTCGATATGAAGATCAAGACGGAGATGGTGTATTGTCTCTATTCGGACGATCAGATTTTTCCGAGCCCTTATTACTTGTATCCTCGTTCGAGTCTTTCTAAGACTCCGCTCATCATGGCGAACCATCTGGGCATCATTGACTCTGGTTACCGTGGGTCAGTCATTGGCGCGTTCAAGTGGATGCCATCGTCGAAGACAGGTGCTGCGCATTATGCAGTGGAGTCAGGCACTCGTCTGGTGCAAATCTGCCACCCGTCGCTGTGTCCTATTTACGTGATCGCGGTCACGGAGAACGAGCTTTCGGAGACGGCGCGCGGTGCAGGTGGGTTTGGTTCGACCGGTTTGTAGGGTAGGTAGTTTGTGGATGGTGTAAGAATACGTTATTTTTCTCATTCTATACTAATAGAGCACTAGGTATGTCGGGGTTATTACCGGCTTTTGAACTGAAAACGGGTTCAAAATATACGGATAAAAATGGTGATTATTTAGGTGAATTTTTGGGCCGAAGAGAAATTCAAACGTACAATGGGACAATGGAGTATTCTTCCGATTTTGAAAATAAGAAAAACATAAATACGTTCGACGGCGAACAACGTTTCAGATTAGTAAGTAGCGGAGGTAAGAAGAAAAAGGCGCGCCAGGTAACAACGAAGCGAAGAAATAAATATAGACGCACGCTTAGCAAAAAACGCAAAATGAAAGCAACTTGAAAAATATTTTACACCTGAACTCGTGACTATATGAGACGGGCGAACAATCGCCCAATTCAAATTTGAATTCAAATTCAAAAAATAATACAAAGACAACTTTTGTATTATTGGATAGAGAGATGGGACCTGTTCAATCGCACTTTACGCATCACTATACCGAGACGCCGCATAGCGCAACCTATACTTATACTCGTAGTAACCGTTTTGGGGCGGTAGAGTCGAGACACACTCTGGCTTCGCCCGACAAGGCGGTGCGGAGTATGATTACGTTCAGCGACGGTCACGGGTATGTGGTCTCGCTCCACCGTCGCGGCTGCCTGGCCAACAATTTGGCGGACTACGAGGGCGATGGTCCGGTCGACAGATTCGACGAGGGGGATTATAGCCATTTGTTTGATGGCCGCGTGTGCACGTGTGGACAGGGCTGCACCTTAGTTAGGACGGTTTAGAGATAGAGATCGAGGTCGAGTTAGAGATAGAATATAATTAGAATTAGTTTAGGACTATGTATTTACGTAAAAAGATGTAATTACATATTTACAATTCACTTGCCAAAACACCCATATCGTAATGCGGTGTGCGAAGAATAATTCTACCTGGGGGGCAATAATACTTTCGGGTTTTTCGTTTACCCCCACCTTTTTTGGATGCACTTTGGAGTTGTAAGGGGGTCTTTGCGGCATCGGGTTTTACGGATATATCTATGATCCAATCAGAATTCGAAAATACGTCTTTGAAATGGTACGTCATAAATTGGTGAATCCAATCCCGGACTAGTCGGCATCGTTCGGACACAGGTATGGATCGAAAGAAACCGCCAAACGTATCGGATGCGTCGTAATATTTCTTGATCTCGTCGACATATTGGGCGAGTTCCGTGATCTCTAAAAACTCGTCAAACGACATTTTACTCTTGAAATCGGCGGAATTCAAAACTAGGTCAACCATTTCACGGTACGCCTTGTGTTTGACAGGATCCTTTTGTCTAGCATGGAAATGTTTTTCATACCAGGTTTGTCCATTGAAAGCGATCGAAAAATAGTAGAGTGGGATCGGAATGACGTTGGTTCCTCGTTTACGAAATCGAGAACCCTTCGTGATAATTTCATTTTCGGTGGCACATTCTATATTCGATTTATCTTCAAATTCTACTTTATCTATTGTTGGTAATTGCTTACGAACATGGGCTAATAATGTTTTGATCATAACCACCGAGCCGCCTCGTTCTAGCGGAACATCCATGGAACATTCGGGGTCGTACATGGCATGGGGAATGTAAGCGTGAACCGGTTGATTTTTGGTGTAACGTATCGATACACTTACACAATCGGCATAATCACCCCCAATTTTGAAACTTTGATTGTAGATGTTCCCGGTGTCTTCTGACATCAATATGTTATCAATAATTTGAAATTTGTACTTCCCTACGGTTACAACGGTTTTTTGTTGGTTCATTCGGATTATATATTTACTCTATAATATTTTGCTCTTAGAGAACTCATCGACCCCCAAAAAATTGAAGGGTTTTACATAATATAACATAATATTATGTAAAAAGAAACCAACGATGACCGCGTTATCCAATAAGTTTGCCCATTTACCCAATGGTATTATCCGAGAAATCGTCGCGTATGCTGGGTTCGTTTTGAAAATGCGAAATGGAAAAATTATGATACAGATCCCCAAGGACGACCCACGTTATACTCTGCTTCAAACCATACCGGCAAAAACAATCTTGAGCGAAACCGGCGTGATTTCTTTGCTTATGCAACATTGACACGCAATGAGAATAAACACCGTCATCGCATCTATATAGAAGTCTCCCAGTTCGCACATAAAGGCAATGAATTATTGAATTATAACTTTTATGTGGATGATATGATAAATAAAACAAGATATCATAATTATCACTGGTGCGAGGGTGTAAATGCGCTAAGGTGTAAAACAATTCATTTTTGTCTTTGTTGATCGAATCGCTTTACACCCATTCTAGTTCTTCATTCGTGAGCCGGATTGTTTTATTGGGTTGACAGTCCGTGCCGCATTTTGCAATAAACCCACTTATCAATGCCATTTTTTTGCTGTCCATCGGTTTGATAAACACATAGTCAGCGCCACTGGCGATGAAACCGCGTATGTCTTCGGGTGAATCTTCCCCAGTGAGTCCAAATATCAAACTGTTATAGGGAATAGCACGCATTGCTTTCGCTGCGACCCAGCCGTCTGTCACAGGCATATTTTTATCCATCAACACAAGGCCGATGCTGCTTGTGCACCTACGGATTTGTTCCAATGCCCCCGCCCCATCTTCTGCCGAGTAAATATAACCGAATAGAGGAATGGTTTTGAGTAGTTTGTACATCATCTTACGGTTCAACGCACTGTCATCCACGACGAGAACATTGTATGTAGTCTTCGGTAAATGGAACGATGTCTTTTTGACAGAAAGCACTTTGGATGATGGGGCACGAATATGAAGCGTGGTATCATAGCATACTTTCAGAGTTAGTTCAATTAAAAATTCGTTTCCTATTGGTTCGAGGAAGTTATGGGTGATTTTGCCTCCGTGCAATTCCACGATGGTTTTGCAAATATACAGTCCCATTCCCGATCCGCTCGTGGAATTAAAAGTCTCAAATAAATGTTCTTTGATATGAGGCAATAAATGGTTGTTCTGGTCTTTGATAGAAATATGCACAGTCTGTTCATCAAAAGGGGAATTATCGGGCAAATTTGTAATGTGAATCGTGATGGTATTTTCCTGTTCCATACGACGATATTTGATAGCATTTTTCAATAGATTGATGATGACGTGTTTGATATTATGTGCATCACCGTAGTTCCATAATGCGACGGATGGGTCGCTATAATAAGTGAGGGCGACATTGGATTGTTTGAAATTGTACAAGAGTAATATTTCCACATTCGCGATGAGTTTTTGGAGCGAAAATGGTTCGAATGCATTCAATTCAATGTTCTCCTCTTGAACCGTGGCAAATTTAGTGAGAATGTTTTCAATAAATACCACACTCTTATTGATGTCTTGGATGGTTTGGCGGTCCTCGGCGTCTTTCACTTTATCCTTTAGTACTTGGAGTCCAAGTGTAATCGTGGAGACCGGGGTGCGTAATTCGTGGACAAAGCATTTCATATAGACATTATAATCTACGCCATTTTGTTTTGGCTTTCTTGTTTCACTCACGATTAAGGACGCTTCGTCAAAAAACGCATCGTCAATAATTTGTTCGGGGACGATGGAATGGTATTCACTTTTCGGAGGAGGTGGAGAACTTATTGGCGTTACTTGGTGTTTTACTCGAATAAATCTACTCAATATTGCCTCCATCCTTCTAATTATTGGTTGGTCTCTTGGCGATGTCTTGTGCGACATAATACAAGTATTATGTGTATTATTCAGTTTTAACTTATACCATTATTTATTATTTTACAAAATAATTTACTGTTGTTACATTTCCGAAGTTACAAAAATAATATAATTTACAATAAATATAAACACTACTCGGGTTGTTATGTAATGATTTTCCCTTTTTTATTTACATTACTAGCAGTATCTAATGGAATCGGTCGGACCCCGGTCAAAGTATCTCCCCCGCGTACCATGACACCTGTCAGCTTGTACTCAGAAGCCGACGTCAAGCGGATCATCAACAATCCGAATGCCCTGGACCGTGTCCCTTACGGTCAGCTCATCGATAAAATCAAAAACAAAGAAATATCTAAAATCTTCCTGTCGAATCGGCGCGACGAGGTGATCGCCGAGAACAAAAAGGAAACCGACGATATCTACAACGATTTCTTCATTGCCGATATCGTGCCGGACATCACCAGCGATCTGATCGACCTTTCTTTAAAGAATAAGGTAGAACCGGTGTTCAAAATGAAAGCCGAACCGCCTAGTCCGATCCAAACGCTCGTTACCGAGTCTTATTTATTTATTAACAACACCATTTTTCCCTTCATCATGCTGTCGATCTTTTTCTCGATTATTCGGGGGATCTTTTTCATGAGCCGAGGCGGTGGTCCAAACACTGGTTCTCCCTTTGGACAAGGTATGCCAGGTTCTCTCAACATCGATTTAAAAAAGGATAAGGAGGAGATGAAGAAGTCTAACATCACATTGCAAAGCTTCGCAGGCAGCCCTGAGATTTTCGAGGAATGTACCGAAGTGGTTTCTTACCTGAAAAATGCGACGATCTACGAAGCCGCTGGTGCTAAGATACCCCGAGGGATCCTGTTGGAAGGACCGCCTGGAACGGGTAAGACGCTCTTGGCTAAAGCGATTGCTAGTGACACCGACGCCAATTTTTTGTCGATAACCGCGAGTGAATTTGTCGAGGTGTTTGTCGGGGTCGGGGCGTCCAAGGTACGTAACCTGTTCAGTACTGCCCGGAAGAATGCCCCTTGTATCATTTTTATCGACGAATTCGACTCCATCGGCCGTCAGCGCGGGGTGGGTCTCAATATGGCCAACGACGAGCGCGAACAAACCCTAAACCAACTCTTGGCCGAGATGGATGGGTTCGCGAACAATGACGGTATTTTGGTGATTGCTGCTACGAACCGTAAGGATATTTTGGATGCGGCTCTCTTACGTCCGGGTAGATTCGATCGTATTATCAAGGTGTCATTGCCGGATAAGAATTCACGGCGTGATATCTTAGGGGTTCATGCCAAGAATAAACAGCTGGCGGAGAACGTGAACCTGGATTTTGTGGCGGAGCTGACGACCGGGTTCTCGGGGGCACAATTGAAGAATTTGTTGAACGAAGCGGCGATTTACACAGCCAGACGTGGCGAAACAGTCATTAAGAATCAGGATGTTTTGGACGCCCTCGAGAAGTTGGTGGTAGGCCTGATTCGTAAGGTGGATGTACGTAGTGAGGAGGCGAGACGTCGGGTCGCGGTCCACGAGATTGGACACGCCTTCTTATGCGCGCAATTCGACGACTATTTCGATCTTAAGAAGGTGACAATACAGAGCACCTACAATGGTGCGGGGGGATACACCCTCTTCAACGAACGCCAGAATATCAGTGAGGCTGGTCTATACACGAAAGATTTTTATAAAAAGCAGCTCATGGTGGCGATGGGGGGTAAGGCGGCCGAACACTTGTATTACGGCAACGATTTTATTTCGGTGGGGGCGGTCCAAGACTTGAAGCAGGCCAACAGTTTGGCGGAACGTATGATTGGTAATTATGGTATGGGGACGGAATTAGATGCGTTTTATAACAGGAATGCGGACCCGGCTTTGGCGCGTAACGGAGATACTTATTCGGATAAGATTAAAGAGAAGTTTGACCGCGAATCGATAGGGCTCGTGGACGAGGCGCTGTTCCGAGCGAAAAAGATGTTGTCGGAGAACCGGGAATACTTGGACGTATTGGTCGATAAATTGTTGGAAAAAAACACCCTTTTAGGCACCGAGTTTTCTGAAATATTGGACGACTGCACAACTACGTGTGAACTCGAATAAAATTATTATTATATTAGCTAATTAGGTAACATAATAATTATTCTCAACGACAGAGGACGTAAGTTCGACGTCGGTGAAGCCGTATGATGTTGAATGGTTTTCTTAGCGTGTAAATAATGAACCAAGTGCACCGGTTCCCCATCGTCCACCGACGAAGGTGCGCACGGCTAAGGGGTTAGTGTTTGCCGGGACAATGTCTGCTAATGTGTTTGATGCGTCAACTTCATCGTCATCTTTTCCTAATAAATACATTTTGATTTTGGCAGTGACCGCCCCATTACACGCAAAACAACGGGTGGTTAATTTTTCGGTGCAACTAACACAAAAGGTGTGTCCACAAGGTTGGATGCACATCTTTACCTCGTTCTCGTAACATACGGTACAGCAATATTTACTCAACGTTTTTTTATGGGTATCGCAGGTATCTATCGTTTTTTTATAAAGATCCAGAAAATCGGTAATATTTTTCATTCTAAACGTTTCGCTTTCGACTTTAGCATCGATTTTTTCGTAAACATCACATAGGCTCTTGAGATATTCAGACTTTATAGAAAAAATTCGTTCTCTCAGTAAGGTCGGGTAAATTATCGCGGTTTCCTGGTCTATCCCCAAATCGCTCGACATTAACTCAGAAATAGAGCACATAGGCTTTTCTAATCTTAAATCGTCAATGCAGAGCACATTTACTTTGTAGAGGTCGATATAGCTCTTTTCTGTCTTCCGAATATTTTTAAAAATCTCCTCCAATTTGTTCTTATATTTGGTCAATTTGGTCACTCTCTCCTTAATTGTCTTTAGTTCACCTAATTTTGCAGTAACCATCGTATTAAGGTTCTCTATTGTCTTTTTAAAATCCTGTTCTTTCAAATATTCTTCGTCACACTCGAACAGTTCTATAGCCTTGTTCTCATATTCTTCCTTTAGTTTATTGAATTTCGCCATCATTTCAGTGGCATTATAATCAATAATAGACTGTTGCATATGTGAATAACGTTAATGAGGCGTTATTTTTATGTTGTTTCAGTTAAAAAAGGGTTTTTATTACAAACGCAAACTATAACTACGCGCGAACTATGACTTAAGGTGCTACTCGGCTACTATTCCGCGTCCACTCGAAGAACTCAAGCAACTCCAACAACTGTTCCTGCCGCTTGAACAGCAACTCCTCCTTCTTCCGCAACTCCTTCTCTGCCGACTCGAGCCGCGCTGTGGTGGACTCACGTGCCATCTGGTGCTCCCACAAGACCTCTTTCAGGAACGGCACGGACGGATGGCCTTCACTGAGCGTAGCGAAGAGATGATGGGTCACCCCCTGATACTCCATACGAATGGGCAACGCCCACCCATAAGCGTAGGAGTAGAGGTGGTAGTGCAGTGTCTCGTCGTCGATGTCGTCGCGAAAAGTGGCCTTGACGTACGCGAACATGACATCCTCCGCCAAATGAGTCACAGTGCTAAACGTTTGCGCAAATGCAATCGTCACTGCTTGGAACTCGCTCGGACTGCCGTCACTGTAGGCAGACAACAGCGTCTCCTTCAGGGCCTCTCGACTGACGCCTTCGGGAAAATCCCGGATGACCAGTCTCACCTCGCGGGGCAGCTCGTTCCAGGGGGCGATCGTAGAATACGTGGACATATTCGCTTGTTATTAGGATACGACTAGAACAAGCGAATAAAAAACTTTTCAATTTTTTAAGGGAAACCTACGTCAAGAAACACGAAGTGTTTCTAACTCCCTTAAGATCCCTTCCCTTTCTTCAACCGTGAAGGATTTTGAAAATTACCTTTAAAAATATGTTAACGCCGACTCTAACATAAATAAGGATGGGATCTTAAGGGAAACCTTGGTTTCCCTTAAAAAATTGAATATTTTATACAACAAATATCTAACTACAACCAAACATACTAAATGGAAGAGCTCGCTAACAAGTTACCGTTGGAGGTGGTTGACCATATTTTGTCCTTTGTCGGGAAATTTAAATTCAGAAATGGTAAATATATGAGACTAATCCTCAATTCGGACCAGCGTTACACCCTCCTGAGCAAGATTCCTCAACCAATAGACTACTGGCCAGGAGATGAAAATAACTTCACACGAATCGTGGTTTTTAAAGGCAAGACTCATAGTTTAAGTAAATCGTATGATTCAAAACGCGGCGCTTCGCAGAAAATGCGCGAACTCTGTAAATACATAGAATACAAGTTTAAATCGGTGGTTCAGTGTGATGATGTGAACGAAAAATATATTTACAAATATTTCTAGTGCGATTACTTGGTGTTCTTACGTGTTTTTTTACCTTTCTTATTCAGTCGAGAGCGAGGGTTCTTAGATATGATTTTCTCGCCTACACACCATTCTTTGCCGTCAATAAAAACAATGGTTCCTGGAGATTTACACGTTTTCCTCGTAGACTTCTTTGGAGGCATGTGTAATTATATTGTTATATATTTCGTCTATACTTCTTTGTTTTCATCCTTATCCTCTTCTTCAGAGTCGTCTTCTCTAAAATAATCGTGAAATTCTTCAGGCACGTTCTTCAGGTTCTCCCTAACATTATCAAATACCGTCTCCTTACCGTCGTGCCAATAGCCGCAAAAATCACACCCGACTTCCATAAATTTGGCATCGATCGTGAACCCCATCGCCTTCAATCTCATATATGCTATTGTTGGTGGTGCCCATGCTGTACTGAACTCGAAACACATACTATTATCGGTCGCTTCTACAATATACACATCGTAAATATCCCATTTGGTTCCCCAGTGGGAAACCGCATCTACACCTTCGGGGCACGGCACGAATGTTTGCAAGAAGGTGGGATCGTCCTGTTCCAAGCACTTTTTCAAGTGTTTCATGATATGTGGGTCATCGTGGCTAATAGAATCAATGATATTCAGACAATGGTTCGGCATCCTGTATTAATACAGGTAAATAATTTAAATACTTTATTATAAATATTTATAATGAGCAAAGGAGAACTTAGTCTCGACGACAGAGGATGTCAATCCGATGTCGGCAAGACATACAGTGGGGTTCGAATACCGAAGCCGTATGAACAGATTATCCAAAAACTAGAAAGCGACACAATATTTACTCGAATATATAATGTTACTCTAGAAAATGAATGGAAAGATTCCTTTTTTATTAGGGTAAAACGTAAGGAAAAACCAATGGATAAGCTAGTCTATGACCCCGACGTATTCGTCCTGAAAAACTATAACGTCAACTTTTGCTATGAAATTCGATATAGTAAAGGATTTCTAGGTAATGTTCTATCTACGTATCCAGTGAGACATTATTCGGAAAATAGTGAATATATTGGGCGAGCTTTGCCTAGTACTGAAATTCATTATCAAACCATTTATTTAATGGGGGAAGTGAATGTCGATGACATCAAGACGTATATATCGAATACTGATTGGGAAATTATGAGAGAACTAGATCGCCAAACAACATATATACCAAGTAATGGAATTCTCTGTGATCGTTGTCAATGCCAAATATCAAAATCTGCATACTAAAACACGCTATCCTAGCATAAAAAATTGAATGCTTCTTCTATGAAAAGTCTAAGTCACCCAAAGCGCCAAACCCTAACCCAAGTTCACCATGAGTCTGTCAGTCGTTCCGTCGGTTTTCCAAACCCCTCTTTACCGTCCTAATCGCGGTAACATGAGTGAGGAGGAGTATTCGGTGGCCTTGTTGAATTACAAAAGCCAGTTGGCCGCACGTTTTTCGATGTGCTGTACCGGAAAACGCTTCACTCCTCTCGATTTTACTTGCGAATCAGATGATGATGATGATGAGGACGATGATGATTATGATGAGGATGATGATGGTGAGGATGACGATGACGACGAGGACGATGACGAGGACGAGGATGAGGACGAAGACGAAGACGAAGACGAAGACGAAGATGAAGATGAGGATGAGGACGAGGATGAGGAGACGATGAACCATCGGATTCTCAACCTGCCCTCCGAACAGCTTCAACGTCCGACTGAAGACGGCTGTCCGGTATGTTTGGAGGAATTCACCTGGGCAAACTGCGTCACCACCAACTGCAACCATTCGTTTTGTGTGACATGCTACGAAAAATATACCAGACGGTCGTGCCCTTGCTGCCGTCAACGAGTGAATATGTTGACAACGTATCAAACCGCAATAGAAAAAGACCAAGTATAGTTTGTGTGTAACATATCTAATCAAACCTTTTTTATGTAGACCATTGTTCAATGGTATAAATGTCGAACCGCAGCAGGTGTGTCGGGTGGGGGAGGCGGATTAGAATAACAAATGATACCAACTATCATAGCAATGGGCGCGATTACTGGTGCCATTAGTACGGCGATTCCCCCGATACCGATTCCCATAAGCGTGGACGCGGTGATGGCGAGAACTCGTTCCTCAAAACAGCGTTTATTGTCGTATGTTTGCATAAACTCTTGGTAACCGAAAAAGGTGCCGCCGCCAATGGATCCTAGCAAAAGCACTTCGAGTATACGATTTTCATCTTTCCTGTCTCGATCGGATTGCACCGTTTTTTTATCACTGAACCACCTCTGTGGAACACGCATTCGGTTCACCGTTGGTATAATTCTACGCGGAAACATCATCGATTATATTATTACGATGATTGATAGTAATAATAGTGCGATCAATTTTATTTACCAATCTTGGGTATATTACCAATCACGGATATAGTTTTTAATGTAGCTGGGAACTAGCTCACGTCGCCCCCATCCCGAACAACAATACTTTTCTTCCCCGTAGAGAATGGGGTGACTACAACAAGTCGTAGGGAAGGGACATTGATTGTCAGTTTTGCACGGCTTACGCTTGCCGTTCTTATCCTTGAGCCATTTTGGCCATCGGAATTTCATTTCAGGAAAGACCTCGGAGAACCCAGGTAAGGTGATAGATGTGTTCTTATTGTCTGATTCTAGATGGTCGCTCGGACGAGTGCAAAGACGGGTAGACCGACGCGCCGTATAAGATAAAAATAATAAGAATAAAATCAACATCACTATTACTATTTACGAAGATATTTTTTATACCATTTACAATCTATACCATGGAAAAATGGGAAGAGACTGGATCAAAGGAAAGGGAAGGGACTGGCGAAGCCAAATCAGGGCCTGATTGGTACTGTTACATTTTACGTAATAAGGATCAACGGTATGCGCATTTGACGTACAACGGGTCGACCAACAACCCTAAACGGCGATTACGACAACATAATGGCGAGATTAGTGGTGGGGCGGTCTATACCAAGCGGGCACCAGCTAACTGGGAAATCTATTTTTTAATGACCGGGTTTCCAGACCATAAAAACACATTATCGTGCGAATGGCGAATGAAACACACCGAAGGAAAACCGAGGTGCCAGCGACCGTCCCAGCACCGCGGCCCCGCCGGGCGGATCGTTGCCATGAACGATATTTTGAAGTTAGAAAAATGGACCCAACAGTGCCAACATAACAACAGTGATCACCAGTTCACGATTTATTTAGCCGACGATGTTCTCCAATACATTGATCTGGATACCCTGCCCAACAATATTATCTATGGTGGTTCCGTCGAAACCTTTTGGGAAACGATATAGATACTAAATGACATATATAGTAGAGTGAGTTCATAAACCAATGGAAACGGCACCGTGTTATACCCGCGAAGACTTGAAACGGCTATGCATAGAAAACCGCGAAAAAATCCGGCAACAAAAAATACAAAAATATGTGTTCCTCATTACTGAAAGGGTGCTTTGTCGCAATACCGATGGTCATAATACATGCATTTATTACTTTGAAAAAGCATTGAAGGAGCCCCAAGATCTAATTATTGCTATCGCCGACCGATTGGCCGAAGTATTTGTAGATAGCGAGGTGACGCAATGCACTGGAGATTCACTGTACTCGGACTACATCCTGGTCGACTGGTCTTCGCGATCATAATTTGGCGTAAAACTACGCCAAGATTTCGGCCAATTTGGCACGTTGATCCTGTGAATTAAAGGCGGAAGTTTGGTGGACGCGGTGGCGGACCAGCACTTCGTCCACATTATAAAATTGTCGATTATCGCGCCGGAGCCGGAGCCAGAGGTCGTAATCTTCCACACCGTCGTATTTCGGGTTCCATGACGCGAGCGTCTTACGTATAATGGAGCTGCTATTAATAACTGGATTAACTTGTTTGAAATCAAACACGCTAATGTCGCCTACCGGGATCCGAGGCACTGTGCCCTCAAGGTCCCCAAAATAAACGCATTTCGTCCCGACCACGTCGAATTGGTCCAGGAACGGAACCTGTTTCTCGAGCTTTGCTGGTAACCAAGCGTCGTCAACATCAAGTAAAGCGATCCAGTCGTAACTACAAAACTCAATCGTCTGGTTGAGAGCATTGGATTTGCCCTTCGTAAAGCCCATATCGTAGACACGAATACGGGGGTCGACCTGCGTATATTGATTGGCCATTCGGTATACCAGTGAATCTGGGGGATGGCCATTAATCCCGACAATGAGCTCCCATTTATCGTAGGTTTGCTCGAGAACCGACGTGATCGATTCGTCGATGTACTCGATACCGTTGTAAATGGGCATTAAAATGCTAATACCAACGGTTGACATTAGATCGACTACTTGTACCAAAATAAGCTGGGAGAACTTTATATATTTTGGTTGTAAAAGTATAAAGATTTTAGCACTAATATAATAATACTAATATAGCAGGGTCGGTATATGAATTTGTTCCAGGTTCTCCTCTTGGTCACCAGTACGTTCGCGAGAAAACTGTATACCAAAGTAGTACAAACGTCGATTTTCGATTCAGACAAAATATGTAACCAACACCATGTGGTTCTGCTCAACAAGGAACCGTTCGTGGAGAACCAGCGCGAGTATTCGGACATGTATGCGATCGATTTTAGCCCCTCCGATGATATCACTGATCCTAGCGCCATGTGGAAAATATTCGTAGGTAAAAAGGTCAAGGGTAAGGTCCGGCTTATCCGTTTCGACCACTTTTGTGACGAGCCCTTCTTTTCGTATCCGCTGGACCTGCTTCCCACGGTGCCAATCGAGACCCTCAACAACATCGACAAGGAAATGTACCGTAAGGTGATGGATTGGGACCCGGCGTTCCAGCTTTATACGCATAATTGCCAACATTTCGGGCGATACTTGTCAAACTAGGTGCGAGCAATGGATCCATACGCCATCAAAATCAGTTGTTCGGGTACGGTCATCTTCTGGAAAATAATACAATCGTCAAACTTTATTTGAATAAACTGGCTGTTCATGGTTTTGACGAGAACATGGGTGCCGTTATCTAAAAATTTGATATTGACCACGATGCCGCCCCCGACGAGTTTGTTGTTGGTCGGTCGTATCCACTTGATGTTTTTGCCTTTATGGAGTTCGTAGATGTCGTTCACCAGCCGGTATTCGTTCAACAATTTACAGTAATGTAGTTTTTTTTCTAGAGGGATATCGAGGCGATTGACCGCACCGAATATTTCGGTGGTGACCGATTCAATGGTCTTGTTCTCTAAATAGTCATTACGATCCGTCTCCAAAGACGCTAATAATTTATCAATGTCCAGGTCACTCAGAAGGGTGGGATCTTTCAGCGCCTTTTCAAAAATATCGTTGATGTCCATCTTTTCACTCGTCATATCATAGATGCTATAAAGAATATAGAAATATTATTTATACCACTTTACCAGATATCAATAAGCGCCATGTTACAATTGGGCGATATCGTGGGGCGCCGGTATCAAGTTCTCTCCAAGCTCGGTAATGGGAAGTTTGGCATAGTTTTTCAAGCGCGAAACACCACGACGAACGAGACGGTGGCAATAAAAACCGAACAGGTCGATACGCCCGCCAAAGTTCTCAAGAACGAAACTACCCTGTTAAAATATTTGTACGATCAGGGGTGCCGATACAGCCCCATCGTTTACTGGTACGGGGTTTCGTTGAATGCCACCTGTCTTGTTTTCTCTTACTATAAAATGACCCTCTACGATTACCTGCATGTTTCTGCGGTGGACGATCAGCGTAAAGACGAGATAATGAGAACCTGCGTCGTGATATTAGAGGAGATACATAAACACTATGTGATTCACCGCGACATCAAACCCCAAAATTTCATGATACGGAATGGAGAACTTTTCTTGATCGACTTTGGTTTGGCCACGTTTTATATCGACCCGTCCGGGGACCATACGCCCGACATTATTAGCGAGCAATTGGTAGGAACCCCCAAATATATTAGTTTTAATGTCCATTGCGGCCACACGGCCTCGCGGCGTGACGATTTGATCTCTTTAGGATACATGTTATTTTGGATGTATTTTGGAGAACTTCCGTGGGAGACCTCGGGATTGGACGAGATAGAATTTGCCTCACATAATTATAACGACGGACACGTCCTGCACCCCCTGAATTTTTATCGTAAGGATAGAAAATCTTGGTATATGTTGGAGAACCTTAGCAAAAATAACAAAAAATTACACCGTTATTTAGACTATTGCTACCGTATAGAATACGAGGGTTCTCCTTTATATGGTGAATTAGAAAAAATTTTTGTAGACCCGTAGTTAGCCCCTCCCTGCACTCACAACATTAAAAAACCAAAAACAATATAAAAACATGACAGTCTATACTTCATACCGGTTACATCATGAGTAACACTGATGAGGTTCAGCCCGAACGCCTCTTGGGACAAGTTAAGTGGTTTAATAACAAGGCCGGATACGGATTCATCACCGTAAATGACGGGGAGCACTCGGGTAAGGAGATTTTCATTCATTACACGACTATTCGTACGTCGAACAAGGATCAGTACAAGTACTTGGTCCAGGGCGAGTATGTGGAGTTCAACCTGGTCAAGTCCACCACCGAGAAGCATGAGTATCAGGCGGTAGACATTTCCGGGATCAAGGGTGGTCCGCTCATGTGCGAGACCCGTCGTTCGACCCGGTCGGCCGGTCCATCATCGTCGGTCGAGACGCGCCCTCCGCGTAGCACGGAGACTGCTCCGCCTCGCCGCCGCTACAAGGTGCGTGACGATCCGGTTCGCCCCGATTCTCAGGGGGGTGAGCACCCTCAAGGTGAGCGTCCTCAGGGCGAGGACGGCTACGAGGTGGTTCGTAAGCGCCGTGCGGGTCCGCGGGCCAAGGATGGGCCTAAGGGTCGGTCCAAGGCGGCGCCCAAGGAGGGCTCGGCTCCTGAGCCTGCACCCGTGATCGCTTCAGCGGAGTAAAGACTGTCAGTGTCTATAAAAACCAAAAAAATGTCCTTATGTCAACTTTCTAATGTGTGTTTATATTTGTTTCTAGCAATTACGGGGGAGAATTGCTAAGAGTTGACATACACCCGCCTATAGCAAAAAAATAAAAAACAAATGTAGGGATGGACATAAAAATAATGCTAGCTATATTGCTAGTATTATTTATCTCCGAGGTGTATAATGGCGCTCATACACGTTCCGTCGACCAGTGTAGAGGTTGTGAGACCCATGACCATAGAAGCCCATAGTGTTCAACCCTTTGAGTCCGATTATTGCGTCTACGAAAATGGCCACGAATTGCAACAAATTACCGTATTTACACCGCCAGACAACCGAAGAATAGTAGAGAGTGACATGGAAAAATGTAAAAAGTATTATTTGTCGTTAATATTTGCTATTGGCTTTATGTCTGGATTAGTGATTCTCATCGTTATTGTAGTTTACCTCGATATTTACGGCTAATTCGACGAATGCCTTTTCTTACGGGCTTTTCTAGACTTACGAGAACGCGGCTTTCGTTTCCGTTTCACCGATTTACCACCCCGGCGGGGGGTTCCGACAGGGGAATCGGAGAACAATGAACTACCAAATAACCCGCCACGTTCGGGGGAATCCATGAACATGGGTCCGGGCCCCGGTCCGGGTCCGGGTTCGGGGCTCTCAGGAATAAATGATCGCCGCGACTTCCTTCGTTCCTCGCGCTGCTCTTTCAGCCGCCAGGCTGATTCGTCCTCACGAATCTTGTTACGTATTTTTTCAACGTCGATGGTCCAGGGGTCCGTCACCATCTCTAAAAATTGTATGTTATCCGTATTACACACCATCAGTTCTCCGTGGAATTTACCCCCGGCATCAGTTTGAGCGTTTCTTAACGAATAACCGTCGTAACCTAACTCACATATATACTGTGACAGGGCCCGGTCGGCTTCGAGTGACGAGTCCCGCATACCGACCCCCTCTTTGCCCGGACGGTACCCGTAGTTACGTACCAATATAGTTTGGATATGTTCGGGCGAGTTATTGTAAAGGTTCTCGAGAACCGTTTTATTATCTAAATCTAACACATTCAGATTGGCCATTGTAATGAAACGGAATACCACCCCGTATTGTTCAGAGTCTTCGGGCCGGAACGCAAAGAATGCCGGTTGACCGCGCAGCAATTCCACAGTTCCCTCGGGCAGATACTGATTCAAATATTTATAGTTATCGCCTCTATATAAATGTTCTCCAGCTTGTATAGTTATTGCCTGCATTTATATATTTTTAAGATTTTATAAATTATATCTATATATTCGTGGGCAGAGTTACGACAAAAAATTGAATCGGTCAACACGTATTATATTTTTTATAATATAAATATAATGCGTAAAATGGCGATGCTGGGCACGATGATTGCAGTGAAAGGATTATTCTCTAGTCGGACGATCTGCACAAATATTCGTGTATCGTCAACCAATGTACTCCAGTTTCAGAGCGACAATGTTCTGTCAAATCGCCTAGATCCGCCTTACGATGGACCACCGCTAAAATCACATCATTATCGTAGCAATCGAATGTGCGAAGACTGTTATCATTACCTACCCGACACTAAGTGTGCGCTGTATCCATTCGTCAAGAATCTAGAGATTGATAAAAAGGCCGAAGGGGAGGTCGCCAAGGTCAAATTGTTCGAATATGACATTGATTATTTGTCGTGTACGGAGGTAAGAGGCGATGATAGTAAATGTGGTAAACTAGGTAAGCGTTTTGAAGCAATGTAGCCGAATATTCTATGCAATAAAAATATAGGGTTATTGTAACTAACTATGAATTTTTTAACTGAAGAGGAATTTTTGGAACATTTCGAAAAGCGAAAATCGAGAACCTTTACCCAATTTTTTAATACCGCCAAGGTAAAGGCCCATAAACAGTTGATTCCTCTCCGCGAATACATTGAAGACAAAGATGTGGACCGTGGTCAAATAAAACTGTTGTTTGAAAATATACAAGGTCGCGAGGCTTATTTGAAACGTTTTTATCATCTTTCTTTACGGGTCGATCCGACCAGGTTCTCCATCTCTTCTCTACCACCTATGAAAAATAAACAGATGAATAACAATGTGGAAACAACCTACAAGAACATCATAAGAAACATGCATTGGAAGGATATTTTGAAGAATACCAAGGCGGGTATAGAGAACATTCCCACGTACATGGATGTTCTCGAAGACCTTTATTTAAACGATATTATTGACTATAAAATTATCACCCCAAGTTCTCTCTACTACATGGAGGAGGGCCGATTGGGCAGTGTATTTTCTTCTTATTATTTCCGTGCGAGTATCATGAATCCCTATCTGGTGTATTCATTGAATAAATCCGTATTGAAGGGTACTAAGATTTTTACCCCAACCCTCGGTTGGACGTCGTATATGTACGGGTTTTTGGAAGATCCCCAGGTTCTCGAATATGTCGGCACGGATGTGATCCCCAGCGTTTGTAACAAAACTGTGAAGTTTGCCAAAACATATTATAAAAGGAAATCTGTGGATATCTTTTGTGAGCCCTCGGAGAACCTGGCCCATGATCTCAGATTCATCCATAAATATCAGAATCATTTTGACGTGGTGTTCTTCAGCCCGCCCTATTTCAAACTGGAAAAATACCCCGGTAAGAATCAGAGCATCATCAAATATAAAACCTACGAACTTTGGTTAGAAAAATACTGGGAAACCACCATCCGCCTCTGCCACCAGGTTCTCCAAAAAGGGGGAAGATTATGTTATATTTTGTCAGGTTATGGCTCGGAAAACACCAAAGAGCAATACGATTTAGTGAGTGATATGAATAAGGTTACGCGTAAATACTTCGGGCGCGAGTCCATGCAGCCAATGTATAATAAGGATGTTCATGTGACCGAGCATAAAGAGACGGACGAGCGGATCATTGTGTTTGTGAAATGAAACCATAGTTGTAATTACAACTTGTAAATTTGTAAGTACAATATAAACCCGATGGAAATAAAGTATATTTTGGTAGCGATTTTCATCTCGTTTTTATGGGGTGTGTCGCCCATCATACTGAAACAATTGGTCACCAAATTTGATAAAATGACGATTTTAGCGATTGACGGTATCCTATATTTTATTTTTACTTTATTACTAGGGTTCTATTATTATGATACGATAATGAAAGACATACCTAAAATTACGTTGTATGACGCAATACTGTTGGCATTGATCGCTATTTTGCCGGGAGTGGTGGCGAATGTATTATATATGACGGTGATAGAGAACCACGATAGCTATATTATAACCGCACTGGTTTGCATTTCGCCATTTTTCACTCTAGCTTTAGCGTATTTATTTACAAAGGAAAATGTGACGGTTTGGGGCGCTTTGGGAACCGCATTGATTGTCTCGGGTATATTGATGATTTCTTATAATGATAAGGCGAAAAAGTTGAAATGAAGACAAAAAAGCCATAATCAAAGATATTATATTTTACGATCAAATCCATATAAAGAGATTATATCAACCATTAGTATCTAGAGAACTTGGGGAACTCTAGGTCAAGAGCGTTTTTAGTTTAGTGGTAGAATGAAGCCCTTCCAAGGCTTAGGTTCGGGTTCGATTCCCGAAGGACGCAAGCGGGGAAACCTACGGAGCAGGGAACCTACGGTTCCCCTGCGACCCCTCCCTTAAATTGTAAAGGATCTTTGTAATTATCTTTACAATTTCGCATAATAAATCCTTTAAATTATGTTAACAACCGGGTTAACATAATAGGTATACTGTTGAAGGGAGGGGTCGCAGGGGAACCGTAGGTTCCCTGCTTCCCTTATTTCCAAGTCCCGAAGCACCAGTGCATTCCATAATCTCCGAATCGGTTCGGTTTATATTCGCCACTCGGCTCCAGCAAGACGACATCATTGCCTTTATAACTATGGTACGCCTTGGTCACCAGTTCGGGTCCGGTGGTAAAGTACACATACACATGCTCTTTAGGGTCGCCGTGTCCCTGTTGGGCTGCCGCGATTTCGGTCTCGGTCACGATAGGGTTAGCTATGCTATTAATAATATGGTGTAAAAACGGGTGTCGAGGCGGGGCATAAAACGCATAATTACCGACCAAAATGGTGCCTTTTTCTACGTCTTTTGTCTCCACAGGGAAAATGCATTTGGTTCTGTCGAGGTCGCTGAATGACTTTTCGATGTCCATGTCCAGGTCGAGATACAGGCCGCCGTAATGGTATACTGCCAAATAGCGAAAAAAGTCGATGCGTTGGATATTATATTTGAACCGCTTAAACGTATCAAAATATTGAGGATAGAACATTAAAATAAACTGTTCAATGTTCTCGTCCACGAAAAACAGATTGTTGACATCGGGGTTATGTGACCGCATTTTCATGACAAGGTCATAGTGTTGGTGGATGAGCTCCGTGGTTTTCCAGGTCTGTAGCACATTCAGCCGCGGGCCCACGTTCTTGGGTGTTTTGGCAACCTCAGCTAGAGCACTCATTGATAAAACATGTAACCAATTTTTTATATGTTTTACAATGTACAAGTAAAATTGAATGACAGAGAGATAAGAAATAATAAAATAAGAACAACACGAAAATGTGGCGACCTATGCTCGCTCGCGATCTCAAAAAGGTTCATGCCATTTCTCTCGCCCAATGGGGCACGATGTATTACGAGTCCGTCGAAGTTCTCCAAAATAAGCTGGAATTTTATCCCGACGGTTGTTACGTGTACGAAAGGGAGGGATTAGTGTCCGGTTACGTCTTCAGCCATCCGTGGTCGTCGACCAACGTTCCGCGGTTAAATACATTGTTACCGAAACCCGACCAAAGCGACTGTTATTACATCCATGACATTGTGTTGATGCCCGAATGTCGCGGTAATTTGATCGCGGCCGAAATCCTCGAACTACTCGTGAAACATCATCACTTGGTGTGTCTGGTAGCCCCTTCACCCGGACAACATTACTGGAAAAAATATTATGGATTTGAAAAAACAAACGTGCAGTGCGAGTACGGGGTCCATATGCAACGAATCGAATAAGTTGGGATCGACTGTACAATATTACATAGTTTTTTATGCCATCTCGCGTATGATTTCGTCGGGATAGTCCATGTCTTTCATCACTTGAGCCGCCCCCTTGATTTTGGAAATTCCCCGGACCATTCGGTACGTATAATCGTAGCCGTCTTGGCCGAGTGTGCGAACATACATCTTGTAGTTCTCGATCCGGTCCGATTTGACGAATTTTTTACATATCTTCACGTAATGGGTTGTCAGCATGAAATCGACATGTTTGAATTCGTTCAAGTATTTCAAGAACGCATGGCCCGCCTTCGATGCCTCGTCGGGGTTGGTACCCGAATAGAGCTCGTCGAAAATGCAAAAATGACGCGAACCCGTAGGTGCTTTTTTGATGGTGTCCAAGATCTCCTTACATCGGCGCGATTCCGCTTGGAAAAGGCTGTCGCGACCCGAGGTGTCCGGGATGTTCAAATAAGAATGAATATGGCTATAAGGGCAAATGCGCGCCGAAGTATAGAACCCACACCCTACTTGCTGGCTAAAGATCAAATTGAGCAAGGTGGTTTTGAGGACGGTGGTTTTCCCCGACCGATTCGGCCCTGATAAGATGATATTTTTACTGAGATCCACCGTGTTACGCGTGACCTGGTCCGTATCGGCTAGCAACGGGGGATAACATTGTTCGACCAGGGTGCATCCACTGGCATCCGCGCAGCCCACATCCGCAGTGAAACTAGCCAGAGAAATATGGCCGTCACGGATGTTACTGCAGATCCCGCGCAGGTTCTCGACATATCCTTCAAAGCCAGCTGCATAGCGTAAGGCAGCTTCGTATTCCGGATCAGAGAACAAACGGTAGTAAGTGCGGAGCATGTACCCCGATTCGCCAAATTTGCGTAACGAGGACTGAAACGGATATACTTTGGATAATTCGATGTCGAGCCGTAGCAGGATAGCACAATGGAGAGCGACATCGGCACCGAATCTGTGATAGGTGGGTAAATCGCGGATAATATCTTGTAATACGTTCATCTGTCGGACGGATCGATTCACAAATTGGCGCATTCCCACCAGATGATTATTGACCAACATCATGTTACGGTAGAAGCGGTAGCAGGTGAGAACATTTTGATAGATTTGTAGGAAATACAGGCCAGCGGTAAGAAAAAAGTAGGCGAGTTTGTCCCAGCTAAACGATGACAACGTGGTCAATGCTTTCCCGATAAAATGGTTTTTAGCGATGGATGCGAGAACTTCTAAATAGACGGTGAAGTTGATAGGAATACGTTGTATTTTTAATATGATAAATGGTAAAATAATAAATATGAGGGGTAAGAACAGGCTTACAAGAGGCGAGACCACGTTGATAAAAGAGAGGCATTGTAAAAACGAGGCGTTCTCGTTCAAGTAAAGCAGCATCGACCATTCCATGTAACCGTATTTTTCTAGGAAAAAGGCGTCTTCCTTGATGTCCCGCCATATTTCGCGGAACTTGTCGTAGTCGACAGATTCGGTACCTGCGTGGTCATGGTGTTGTCCGTGAAACTTGGAAATTAGCTGTTGGGTCTCCTCTAAAAACTGGGTATTAGTGGTGAAATTTTGACTCCACAACGGTATGAGGTTGCGACCGAATTTGGTCGTCGGACGAAACATATGTTCGTACATGGACTGATCGGAGCCGGGGATCGTGAGCTCTAGGTCTTGGGCAACAATGGGCGACAGGGGGTGTACTTGCGACGGCTCTAAATAACTGATCGGTAAACGAAAGTTCGTGTGGACGGGCACATTAGACACGTTGGCTGACAGATCTGCGGCCGTGGTCGGAGAACTTTCTTCGAAACATTTGTCTAAGTTCCATTTTTTTATGTATTCGGGAGGGATTTGCGACAATAAATATTCCCGCACGTCCATTATAGTAAATTCAACGATTTATTTTTGTTGAATTTACCGTAACGGCTATGTCCAAGGACATTTACCAAAGGCTATGTGGCACAAGTGCCTCATTTACCAAAGGTCATGTCCAAGGACATTTGCCGTAAAGGCCATGTGGCACAAGTGCCTCATTTACCAAAGGTCATGTCCAAGGACATTTACCTTAAAGGTTTGCTTTTCCGCAAAGTTTTAGATCGATTCTGTCTACGTCTACGTCGCCGCCGAGTTCTCCTTCCGCCGCGTAGTCCAATCGGTTTTTTCATAATAAAATACTCGTCCACTCCACAATCGCGGGGGTCGACAATCGAATAACCGTATTTACTATAAATCGTGGTCAGGACATTAGCTTCCTCCATATTGTGTTTATCCACCATTAAATGGATGTGTTTGACCCCCTTGACATATTTGACCACGATCGTCTCAAACACTTGTAACAATGCCTTGGTCGGGCTCACGCCACGTTTTTGCGTAGCTATCCTACATAAATCGTTGATCCAAATCTGAGGGGTTCCCTTTTCACACCAATCGTAGTATTGCATGGTCCCGGATGCCGCGTCATCATAATTTTTATTTTTAACAAACACAATAGCACTATATTCGTTGTTTTCGATGTTTTCGGCGACCAATTCTTCGTCGATGTCCAAGCACTTTTCTCCATTTTGTATACGATTTCCTAAACGCGCTATCAGTGCCCTTTCGACAACGGCTTTAGTGGCGCTAGCGCCAACGATTGGAAGAAAAAAGATTTCGTATTCGAACTCTTCTCCTTGTAAAACCAGTTCGCCCACGACGGGTTGGGTTGTGTCGACCACGTCGTCCGAATAAATCTTTTCCGCGCCCATATCTGCTACAATATAATAATATTTTATTTTCACTTACCTCGCTTTGCTAGGTTGTTTCACCTACTTGCCTAGCCTCGCTAGGTTGTTTCACTTAACCAATTGTTTCACAGCAGTAAATGCGACAAAGGCGACCGTACCACCCAACACTGCCCCTGCGAGTAATTGTTCGACCGTATGTTTATGGAACGCCCAACGTTGGTGCATGGTATTGACACAGAGGGCAATTTCGAAAATGGTTAAATAGGGGGATTGCTTCACTAACCACGTGTAAATCGTCGCGTACCACGCAATGGCCGAGTGCCCGCTAGGCATACCGTATTTACTCACGCCCCCGCTGTAATACCCACCGTCGTCAAACTGTTTTTCTAAGAAGCGGGGAGGGCGGGGTTCTCGGATCGAATTTTTCAACATTCCTACTAACTGATAATCCACCCCGAAAAACAGGACGAAACCGAGTAAATACGGTTTTTGGTTCAGTAACAGGATGCTATTCAATACCATCAATATATTAGGGGCATCATAACCAACTTGTTCAATCAGGTTCATTTTTATTTACTATACTATAAACCCTTATAATCCCGTGGTAATTCCTCAATATTAATCTTATAATGCGTTTCAATTTTCTTCACGATTACCACATCGCTACGTGTAATAAAATTAATGGCCACCCCCTTTCTACCGTAACGCGAGGTTCTCCCCACACGGTGGAGGAAGGTGCTTAAATCTTTACATATATCAAAATTAATCACAAATTGTACCTGTTGTATGTCAATGCCCCGCGATGTAACATCGGACGATATCAATACGCGATAATTGCCATCTAAAAATGACCGGAAAGCCGCGTCGCGGTCTGCCTTCGCCATGGAGCCGTGAATGTAGCAAACCGAGAACCCGTCATCGGTCATGGCCGCATATAAATCCACCACCTTTTTCACGCTATTGCAATAGATAATACATTGGGAGACAGATATCACCGAGAACATGCTTTTTAGGGCATCGTACTTCGCGCGGTCGTCGTTCAGAGCGACAAAATACTGTTTTATACCTGCGACCGAGAGCTCTTCGCGTTTGACAATGATTTTATACGGATTGTTCATAAATTTCTCGGTCAGTCTCAAAATCTCGGGGGGTAAGGTCGCACTAAACAGCGCCACTTGGACGGTCTCGGGGAGATGTTGGAAAATATTGTATATTTGGTCTTTAAACCCCTTGGATAACATCTCGTCGGCCTCGTCGAGAACCACTAGTTTCAAAGCCGAAAGGGATAGATGTTTACGCATCATCATATCGTAAATTCGCCCGGCACATCCCACCACAATATGAGGTACATTCTTTTTCATGTCCGCCGCATCCTTTTGGATCGACGTACCGCCGATGATGGTTTTCACTTTTAGCTCTTCGAGAAATGATCCGATGGATGTGATCACCCGGTAGATCTGGTTGGCCAATTCGTGGGTAGGTACAATGATCACTGCCTGCACGGCTTTTTGGCTTACATCTACCATATTGAGCGCACTAATAGAAAAACAACCGGTCTTGCCGCTACCGGATTGTGCCTGGGCAATAATGTCGCGCCCTTTGAGGATGGGGGCGATCGCCTTCTTCTGTATTTCACTGGGGGTTTCGAAACCGTAGCTGTATATTCCGCGCAACAGCTGACTACTTATATCTAAGTCGTCCCATTGATGGACCTTGTCCTCGTCTTCCGTGGGTTCTATATTGTCGGGATTATTTTTCGGTTCAGGGTCTTTATCTACAAGTTCTGACATAGAATACTATGATTACGCACCACCGTTCTATACCGGTTATTCGAAATAAAAATTATTGAATATGTTACTAAACACATATAGAAATTATCATTGTAATAAATACAGATGGCGATGCTTTATTCTTTACAGCATTACTCCGACATTACCTTCTCCGGATACAACTATACGTTACCGGACACGGTGAATGCCATCATTGCCATCCTAGTGAAGGATCTAGGTGTATCCTTGACGGAAAAGCAGGAGGATGAAGAGGAACCCGAGATCGTAGTAAGACGTTCTCATTTTGTTGCCAGGCGCAATAACCATAATAGTCACATCAACCACCTTAATAGCAGTAATGGTAGCGGCATTAATAGTAACAATAACAGTAATAATGCTAGTAAGGGTGCGGCCTCACGTTATAGAAGTAAACCGGACGAACGGGGGCGTACCAACGAGTGGAAGACGGTGACCCCATTCAAGGTCACCAAGATAGAAAAGAAGGAGGGGATTGAGAAGCAGGCAAACGATATTCGGGTCTGTCTGAACAAGATCTCCAACAAGAATTACGAACAGCAACGCGACGCTATTTTCGAAATTATCAACGTTATTGAGGCGGATAGTGTATCGCAGCAACGTATTGCCCAATGTATTTTCGATATTGCGAAATCCAATAAATTCTATTCGGAATTGTATGCTACCCTTTACAAAGAATTAATAGGTAAATACACTGTTTTTAGCGAGTATATTGTGAATCTGGTTCGCGAGTACTATGACGATATGGATTTAATCGAGGAGGTGGACTCGGACAAGGATTACGACAAGTACTGTGAAAACAATAAAGCGAATGACAATCGTAAAGCATGTAGCACTTTCATTATTAATTTGATGAAACAGCAGGTGATCGACAAGGAGGAAGTTTTAGAGTTGATCGTGAAGCTGCAGGAGAAGATTATGGGGGCGGTCCAGACGGACGGTAAGGTGTATCAGGTCGACGAGATGACCGAGAACCTGTTTATTTTAATTACCACGGTGGGTATCGAGAAGGATGCTGCGGATTATATTACGACTACGATCGTAAAAAACATTGAAACATGCTCCAAATATAAGACCAAGGAGCAAAAGAGTATATCTAGTCGTGCCATATTCAAGTATATGGATATGTTGGCTGCTGTAAAATAAAATGTTGATACTATGTAATATGGTTAAATCTATTATCAACACCGAAGTAAATTATAATGAATCCAAAGACGTCGAACCGGAAGACATCGAGTATTCGGCCCCGCTTTACGACTATAGCTTATACGGTTATGGGATCGAGATAGGGCTCGGAAAACAGAAGCATACCTATTCGAAATACGGTATTGTATATTTTCCTATTTATCTCATTGTCGAGGGTGCCTTGATCGCGCGAATCGGGGTCTTCGAGGTCGAAGAGAGTAAAATGATTGATATTTTAGACGACGATGGTGATGTACAGTTGAAACCCCGTGGACTACTATTTTTCATTTCCAAGGAATATTTACAACAACATATTGGTCGTAATGACGATGATATTGAGAACTTGGACACGAACCAGGACGATCGGGATCGTAACGAGTCGAAAATAGATGACGGCGAAAAAGTGCCCATTGCTATCGAGGACGATGTGGCTACCCTGGTCATCCCGCCTGAAAAAAAGTCCGTGGTCACCGAGAAATCCGACGAAGTCTTGAAAGACGGTATTTTCAACGAGAACCCGGCTATCACCTTGTTGCCCATGTTACCCGAAGAGACCAAAGAACAATCCGACGAAATCAAAAAGAACTATCAGGAATCGTCCCACAACAACTGGTTAGAAGAGTTCCGTAAAAACAATCATTATAAAATCATCGACAACGAGGGTGGTGGTAACTGCTTTTTCGCAGTCCTCCGCGACGCCTTCAAGCAGATCGGCAAGGAAACCACCGTCGAGCGTATCCGAGCCCTTCTAGCCAAGGAGGCTACCGAAGATATATTTCAAGAGTCACGCACGTTGTATGCGAACACATTGGGGGAGTTTCAATCAAAAGACCAGGAGATGAAACAGATCAAACGGTCGATTGACCAGATCAAACGGCGGATTGAGAAAACCGAGAACAAGGCCGAACAGGAGCAGTTGTTGGCGAATGTGAAACAATTGCTGGCGAAGTACAATACGGTCAAGCGTGAAAAGGCGGTGGCCAGTGACCTGACGAAGGAGTTTGCTCATATGGAGGGTGTGGATACTCTTGAGAAGTATCGGGCGTTTATCATGACAGACGGTTATTGGGCCGATACTTGGGCGATCTCGACCTTGGAACGCTTATTGAACGTCAAAGTCATTGTTTTATCCCAACAAGCTTATGTGTCCGGTGACGCGGATTCGGTGTTGAATTGTGGGCAGCTGAACGACACGGAACTAGAAGCGAAGGGGGTGTTTCAGCCCGACTTCTATATTATGACTGCTTATACTGGTAACCATTACATGTTAGTATCTTATAAAGACAAACGTATTTTCAAGTTTGGAGAACTTCCGTACGACATTAAAATCATGGTGGTGACTAAATGCTTGGAAAAGAATGCAGGGCCTTATTATCTTATCAAGGACTTTCGTAATTTAAAAACTAAATTAGGTTTGAATGAGAATGAGGGAGAACCTAGCAAGTCGGAGGAGGAGTATTTAAACAAGGATTTGTACGATCCTAAAACGGTGTTGATGTTCCACCAACACTCGGATAACCATCCCAAGGCGGGTAAGGGTTCGGGTGAAACCACCGATAATCTGTTGAAATATAGCTTGTTGAACGGGATCAAGGAATGGCGGAGGAAGTTGGACGATACCTGGCCGGTGACGTTTACGATCAATGGACATAAGTGGGCGTCGGTCACCCATTATTTCTTGGCGGCACAATTCAAAAAAGGGTTTCCCGATTACTTTTTAAAGTATTCGTTGGATAGCCGTAGCCCTATTTCGACCACGGTGAAGGCAGCGAAGGACGAGTATAACAAGGTGATCAAGACCAAACATTCAGACCTTGTAGGAAAGGACGTGGTGATCACACCAGACCCAGATTTTTTCACGCTTAAAGAGAACCCGACCTTTGAAAAGGAACGTCGTGCTGCCCTGAATGCTAAGTTTGGCGAGAACCTGGACATGCGACAGGTTCTCTCTTATACCCAACATGCCAAACTGGTACACTTTGAACGTGGTAAAGAACCCCAACCGGACCTTCTGTTGATGCAAAGTAGGGGAACCGTAGGTTCCCTCAGGGCGCTTTCAGCGCCCAAGGTGGAGCCCCTGCGGGGCTCGATCCCTACGACCCTTCCCTAAACACGATACCTCTCTATGTCTTCTTTGAACACTACTCTCTTGACCCCTACACCCCCTCCTCTTTTATGAGAGAGGTTTCCCACAGTTCTTTTTTTATGCAGTTAGGGTTCTCTAAGTGCAGTAAAAAAAGGGTTGTTAATAAGGGCGTTTACAAACAAACTATTTGGCTATACAATATTTTTAAGCGAGTTGGAGGGTGTTGTCCTTGAAGTGACCAATCATCTCTTGAGACTCATAGTCGTACACGTTGTTGTCGTCGTCGATCAGGTACTTCTTTTGGTTGTACTCAAAGACCGAGACTTGGAGTTCTTCGGCATCGTCGTCACCGTCGTTGACCGTGGTAGGTCCAGTGACAAGTGGCTTGGCCGGCTCAGCCGCCTTGACCGGTTCAGCGGCCTTGGCCGGCTCGGCAGCCTTGGCCTTCTTGGCAGCTGGCTGACGAGGCTTCTTCTGGGGAGCAACGGGGTCTTGGATGGTAGGCACATCTTTCAAGATCTCCTTCACTGCCTCCTGGGCCGACTCTTTCTTGGCGGCGTTTTCCGGAGCGTCTTGGTTCGTCGCCAACTGGACAAGTTCGTTGACGAGTTGGTCCTCCGTCGTAGGAACCTTCAACTTCTTGGCCCGAACCTTCTTCTCCTTGGGTGCCTCACCCTCCTCAGCCGGCTCCTTCTTAGCCGCAGGCTCCTTCTTGGCAGCCGGTTGACGGGGCTTCTTAGGAGGCTTGTTGGCTTCCTTGGCGGCCTTGGCAAGCTCGCGCTTGCGCGTAAGCGCCATCTTCCGCAACTCCTGGTTAATCTGCTTGGCAGAGTCGAAGAACTCCTGCACAAAGGCCGTCTGATTCTCAAGGGAATCGTTGAGGCGCAGAACATCGAGGAACCGCTTCTCGTCGACAAGCGGCTGCGCGTCGTCCACACCACTCATCTTGTTCATCAGGTAGTAACCAAATTGAATGAACTTACCGTACTTGGCAGGAAGCGTCGTGGGGACACGAACCTTCTTCTCAACCACCTGGGACACGATGACTTGCTGGGCAGACATATTGGCTTGTAAGCTTGACACTGGTACTTGTTATTGGGGTACAGTTAGAAATTTGTTGTAGAACAGAATCAATTTTTTATGCTATTCTGGCGGTTTTTAACATAAAACAGCTAGGAAGGGCTCGGATTATAACCAATACAATTATGTTACTCATTAGGTTAGCATAATTGAGGGAGGGCTCGGACCCTAGACCCCCTAGAACCAATACAATTATGTTACACAATCGGTTAGCATAATTGAGGGAGGGCTCGGACCCTAGACCCCCTAGAACCAATACAATTATGTTACTCAATCGGTTAGCATAATTGAGGGAGGGCTCGGACCCTAGACCCCCTAGAACCAATACAATTATGTTACACAATAGGTTACATAATTGAAGGATGGGATCATAAGGGAAACCTTGGTTTCCCTTATAAGAGTGACATACGCATTGTAGTAATAGGTGTCTTATCAGCACGTTGGTTGTTCTCCTGTTTCAAAAACCAGGTTCTCGCCTGATCCATGGATTCGACCAACAAAGGGTCGTTGTAATGTTCTCGAATAAAGGAAACGAATTGGTCGATCGTATGGCCAACATTTTCCCTATCAAACTCTAGAGAACCACGGTTGAACTTCGCGCACCACTCGACAAAATCATTGGCATGGAACATCAACACGTTTTTGATGATATAATACGAAAAAACTGGTGTAGTTTCCCTATAATTACGGCGTAGGGTGGCAGCAGGTTCTCCTCTAACATATAAATCTTCATAAGCAATACCAAAATGGGTCAACACCTTGGACGCCTGGTATACCGAGAACATCCGCTCTTGATACACATAGGATTCGATCTTCCTTAGGATACGTTCGCCAGGTTCTCTCCGACAGGTGTTATATGCCAAAAATACCAAGTTCAAAAGTTCCCCCCACATCTCGGTATACGCCTCATATAATTTAGTGTCTAATTTTACGGGAAATATCTCGAATATTTTCTTGTTGATGTTCTCCTCCTCGTCGTGTTCAGAAAAGTCGAGCCCCAGTGAATGGAAAAGTTCGTGGCAGAGAACCTTGAACCATTCCTCTTTGCGATAAATATAGACTTCGTTGACGCGTTTACATGAGAACGTAAAGGCGGTATTGGCATTGTCTTCGCCAATGGTGCAATCACTGTCGCAATCTGCCAATGTTTTTTTCATGGAAGTCAAATACAAGTAAATCGTAAGGGTTTGAAAACACTCGGTTCTCGCATAGCTGCCTAATACATGAAGTAACATGTAAATCTGGCGGTAAATATTGGTGAAAATATTTTTGAACGCAGGTCTACGACCACTGTCGGGATGATGGGGGTCGTATTCGTATACCAAATGTACATTCACTTTCCGGGTTCCGATTGAGAACCTGCAGGTTTGACCGACCGATTTCATATTTTCAATATGATTTCGGGCCTTTTCTGGACATAGACTGTAATGTTCACCCCGAGGAGCAAAGTTCTCAAACATATTCCCGGTCATCAGTGGGGCGTCATTCGATTCCTTGTCTGCGGTTTCTATCTTTTCTAAAATGGATTTCAGGAGTATTTTCGCTTCGTCCGAGAACCTTTGCAATTTAATATGTGTAAATTTATGGGCCAAATTAACCTGTAAAAATCGTTGCAGTTGTTCTGATTCCGGCGTCATACTCATTTTATATATATGGATCTATTTATGTTCTTGAGAAAATTGAATTTGAAAATTTTGTGTCTCTACATTTTAACCGACAGTACACCCCAAAAAACATAACAACTACCAATCATGGGAATTAAACATTTGAACCGATTCTTGTACGACAATTGCACTAAAAAATCTATAAAAAAAATTCACCTCCGACAACTGGCTCATAAGGTCCTGGCGATAGACACGAGTATATATTTGTATAAATATTCGAGTGAAGACGCCTTGCTAGAGAACATGTATTTATTGATTTCTATTCTCAAACATTATAATATTGTACCACTCTTTGTGTTTGACGGTAAACCACCGCCCGAAAAACGCGAACTATTACAGCAACGACGGTGCGAGAAAAAAGAGGCAGAAGAAAAGTATAACAAGATAAAGGACGAGTCCAAGGAGGGGGATCAAAAACAGCAGGCCGAGATGGATCGGCTGCGACGCCAGTTTGTTCGGGTAAGTGACGCCGAAATAAAACAGGTGAAAGAGTTGATGGACGCCTACGGGGTTTCCTATTGTAATGCTCCGGGTGAGGCAGACCACCTTTGTGCTTATTTGGTGAAACAAGGTAAAGCTTGGGGGTGTATGAGCGACGATATGGATATGTTCCTCTACGGCTGCAATTATGTGGTGCGTAACATTAGCCTTTTGAAACATACCGCTATCCTCTATGATACATGTAAAATATGGAACGATCTAGAAATGTCCGAACAGATTTTCCGAGAGATTATGGTGCTTTCGGGTACAGATTACAACATCCGCACTAAGACATCGCTTAAAGAAACGATCCGCTGGTACTACGAGTATGTTAAATATAGAGAACGTGTCGCACCAGACAAAGCACTCGGATTCTACGTCTGGTTAGTTAAAAACACCCACTATATTGCCGATTATAAAGAGTTGTTGACCGCCTATAAGATGTTCACATGTAACAATTGTGACGAATTCAACCAATGGAATGATGTGGAGATTGTAAACTCTTCTACAAATATAGCAAAGATCAAAGAGATCATGAGGGGGGTAGGGTTTATGTTCGCTGTGCAGTGAAACATGTAACATGGTTGTCACAATGATACAAACATGCTACAAAATTGATTGTTTTTTCAATGATAATACTACTTGTACCCCCAAAGCACCAAAGTACCCAAAGCTATCATCAGAACCATGTACGCCAAGAGCCGCCGTGTTACGCCCATCAAGGTGTGCAAGTTTTGCAAGGACGCAGGTAAGTCCGAGGCGGAGTACACCTCGCATTTCCTCCGCGAGTCCAAGGACCCTACTAGCCGTATCATTTGCCCAACCCTCCTGGCCATCGAGTGCCGTTACTGTTCCAAGCGCGGTCATACGGTCTCCAAGTGCAGCAAGCTGGCGAAAGACAAAGAAAGAGGGGCGGTTTCGACGGAGCGAGCTGTGCGAAAACCCGAGGAGAGAAGCTATTCGCCTGCCAACCATTTCGACCTTCTCTCCGACAACGGCGACTCTGACAATGAAGAGGCGACGATTTCCACGTGCATGGACTGTGATACGGTCGGATCCGCATCCTCGTCCGGTAGTACTCTCAGCTACGCAGACATCCTCCGCTCCCAACCGAATACGGTGGTGGCGGTGAAGGTCCCGGTGGGATCGCGGCTCAGCATCCTCGACAAGGCGCGTATGATGCGGAGCTGGGCGGACAACTCGGATTCGGACGACGAATAGTGCCAACATAAGAAGACATTTTGTGTGTAGTTATACGTAACAATAATTAATAAAACACTCTTTTTTGTCGCTTCTAAGACGCTGAATCCGTATCATTATCTCTGTTGGTAGCTGCGCGGATGATACCGTCCAGTGTCTGATTCAAGAAATCTAATTCGGCCTCCTCGGTACTCATACTGTCTTCGTCGTCGGACGAACGACCCCGATTAAAGGGTATGTCGGCACGTTCGGAGGGGACTAGAATCGACGGTTTGAATATCCTTTTCTTGTCGTAGGATTCGTAGGCGTCTCTCATTGTAAACGCTGGATGATCTGCATTAAAGGTCACCTTCGTCACACATCGGCGCTGTATTTCCCGATTGAGTAAAGAGAATGGATTGAATGAGGCATCTGTGGTGGCATTACATTCGGGGCAGGATATGGTAATAGCGACGTAACTCATCGATATCTTTCTACGACCAAAGTTCTCGTTATATGCGACAAACTCTTGTAATTTCTTCTTCAAAATGATCTCTGAAAGGTATTTTTTCTCGCTACCGTCGATGAAATCGATGCTCATCACGTATAAAAACAAGTAGGGGCGAAAAATGTCCACAAGTTCTCGTTTGGGGAACTCGGGGTGGATATTGACGTTTCGAAAAATGCGTTTGTACCTCACCAACATGCTCTCAAGTTCTCCATACAAACATATCAGCGACCCATTAGTCACGTAGTGTTTCGCATATTCCTCCCGTAGCCTATGTTCGTTTTCTACTCTGAAGATGTCGATATCAAACCCCGACCTGTAAAAGAGCTCGATCCACATCGGCATATTGATGAAACTGAACTTGATACGAAAATAGATGTTATATAAATTGGTTTTGGTGAATACCAGGTTGTTGTAAGGGTTTTTCGGGTAAAGTGCACGTTCAAACATGTCGTCGGAATGGGTAATCGCGGTCTGAATGATGTTCACCAAATCGGTCAATACAAAGAAATACACCGAGTTCCCATGGTAAAGACGTATAGCATATTTGCTACGTATATCGATGGGTTCCATGCGTAGATCGAAGTCGATCTTCTCCTTGTTTATTTTATGGCGGACCAGGTTCGCGAAGCGCGCTAATGCCAAATAAGTGCGCTGAGCCTTTTCGAAAATGTCTCGGAGATGATCTTTGGTCTGTATGTTGAGGAATATGTTATTGACGGTTTGGTGCATCAACAAATGCTTCCGGGATATTTGTTCTCGCAAAGGTTTTTCGTAAAAGTATGCCATAGAATTTATGAAAAATAAGAGTTGGTATTGAACACAGTTATCGTAATAACTTAATTCGTCGTTGTTGTCTTTGGTGAAGATACATGTCCAAAAAGTTTCGGTGGTATTCGACGGCGAACCCGCTAAAACGTCGGGGAGTTTCACATCCTTCTTGATGAGGTTAGGAGGATAAGAGATCTTTTTCATTTTAGCGTGCAATTGGAGGATTTGTATAAATGTTTTCATTCGAACCGTATTGAAGAAAACTATGAGGTGTTAGATAAGTAAAGAATTTGAACTTTAAGTGGTTTATTTTATGAAAATCTAAGAAATATATCGAGAACCGAGACCCCCTCGAAAAATTGAATCTTTTGAAAGATAATTATATTTTTGTTCCAATATACTAATCAAACAATGAAGGGGGCATTGATCATAGTTGCGTTGGTGGCGGTGGCGAATTCGCTCCCGGTTAAGGTGCCATTGAAACAAATAGCGGTGTCTAGAGCTATCCGAACCACTATCACCGAGGCTTTGGCGATCAATGTGTTCGATACAACGTCGATCATACATGATATATCGTGTGACTGTGAGCAACATCCCTATTTGCCCGTGTATGTTACGGGTTTTGTCGTTTTTGGTTATATGTACTATACAAACAACAACGCTGGTGACAAGCTGAAAAAAAATGCATTTTACTCCGACACCAAACAGACGCTGCGGTTTAGTCTGTTAGTTACCTTTCTCATTTTGGGTAAAAGTGTTGAGAGCGCGATATGAGGGGGCAGGTTACAATATGCTTGTTACGTAACAGCCTCTATAGTCCTCTATACCGGTATGGGTCAGTGAAATGCTCACGTCCATCCAGATCGACCCGCCCATTTTGGTCCAACGGTGGCAAAACATCCAATCTTCCGAAAAATAATGACCCTCTTCCACGCCACAATCGAACAGTGCGTAAGCGAACTCGTTCTCTTCGGGCTTCAAAAAATTCACGTCGTCGGTGTATTTGGTGGAGGGGAAGGCCATGGACATCTTCTCGATGACAGAGCGCTTGATCATCATGAACCCTGTGGCCAAGTGTTTGACCTTGGCCAGATTTTTTTCTATGTTGAGCTGGTTGTTGAGGTAGTTCACATTATAACGTAACAAGTTATACTGGACCATACTCTCGTCGCTTATGACATCTTTGAATTGCGACTTGTTTTTGCGCTCGACCCACTGTTTGATGACATCTAGGTTTTGCTTCTTAGGCTGCCCGCGCTCATGCACCAGGTCCCCCCAGTTGTAATGTTTGAGAGGGTAGATGCCGCCTACAATGTTTTTATCAGAGATGACCAGCTTGAGAATGTCTTTGGGATCCCACGAAATGTCGTTGTCGATGAACATAATATGGGTCATTTTTGGGTTGGCCATGGCGCGCGCTACCAAATTATTACGCGCCCGTGATACCAAACTGTCATTGCGGCAGAACTCGATGACTAATTCGATGTTGTGCTTACGGAAAAGATCGACCGTCGCCATCAAACAATGGACGTAGTTGACGTAACAAAGACTGGCAAAGCACGGGGTCAATATGTAGACAACCGGCTTGTTTTTTGATAAATACTCGCGGAGATCGTTTTTGAAATCGTCACCCTTGTTTACAGCTAACGATGAGGGGGGAGTCCGGTCAGCGGGTATCTCCTCACCGGCACCTCCGTCCACGCCCTCACCAACTCCCCCATGGGCGTGCTCATCGTCGGCAAAGTCATCAATAATACCAAACTCAATGTTATTTGACATTATTGTAGCTAAGGTTGAAATATCTATATCATTTTACACCCTTGAATATTTTAAATGGAACAACTTTATGTATAATTTTAAACTATTTGATGTTTCTCTCAAGGGAGTTAGAAACGCGGAGCGTTTCTTGACCAGGTTTCCCTTAAGATCCCATCCTTTTTATAATGTTTGTGTGTTTGTTTACGATTATGTTTCTTTTTATGTTTCTAAAAATTACACCGTCCAAATCCCATCCGAATCCCATCCATAAAGGATGGGATCTTAAGGGAAACCTTGTCAAGAAACGCTCCGCGTTTCTAACTCCCTTAAATTAGACGGCCGCGGCCTCGGCCTTGACGAAGTGGTGCTTCATGAACTTCTGGAGGTTGAAGTACGTGAGCTCATCGTCCTTGCTGATCTTGAGGAGCTGGGTCAGCTTGGCATCCGGGTTGATCTTGCGACCGTTGCTCTTATCCTGGAGGCTGTGCGTCTGGATGTAAGCATTGATCTCCTTGCTCACCTCCGTGCGCGCCATCTCCGTGCCCACCGTCTTGCCCAAGAAGGCGGCCAGCTCGTCGCTGATGCGGGTGGGCTTGATGAAGCCAGAGGGCTTGCGGTTGCCGTTGTTGCGGCGGCGCTTGGAAGACAGCTTCTGGGCGTTCTTCATCTCGCGGGCCATCGCCTTCTCCAACGTCTTGAAATCGTTCTTGAGCGTGGAGAACAGGCTGTTCAGCTGCTGGAGCTTGGCATTGAACTCGGTCATCTTGACCGGGAGGGCCGAAGCATCAGCCGCCGTCTCGGGGGCCTCAGGCGCCGCAGAAGCGGCCGGCGTGAGCGTGTTCACGGGGGCAGGGGTAGCCACCGCAGCCTTGGGCGCAGCCGCCTTCTTGGCAGCAGCCTTGGGCGCAGCAGCAGGCGTGGCCGCGGGGGCAGCGGAAGCAGGGGTGGTAACCTTATCGGTGGACGTTTTCGCAACTCTGACCATGACAGACTATTATATACTACTAATGCAACTCGTTTTTAAGTTATTTAAGGCTAAATATATTATTTGTTTTTATAGATCCATGGACGCACCATTCGACCTAAGGAGTTTTACAAAAAAATAAAATTTTGTCACACGAATAATTATTTTACGCATAAATAACCGATTCGTACAACCACGGCATGGCAATTCTAGCGCCCACGGATACAAGTGTGAGCGCCGACAGTGCATGGAGGGCCCCAATCTTCCGATATTCGTCGTCCGCGCCCGTATACACTAAATTTTCAAACGTGATTAAGCAAAGCTTTTTGAGTCCGTCAGGGCCCAGATCCACACGGTTATTACGTGCATTGTTAGTGATATTATAAAAGGGGGTCAGGAACGGGCAAATATTGAATCGAACTGCGGGATCGATATCTCCACGATAATACCAAATATCATACAGTGCCCGGTGTAAGATATTGTAATCGCGGGGCTCCAACAGATTAAACCAACTGGCCTGGGTATAGTTCCCCAGGTGATCGAGTTCTATAAACAGATTATTTACACGCTGATTAAGGGTCATACGACGTATATCTCTCAGTCTCGCTAGACGATCTCTCTGTTCGTTCGTCAACGCGACACTAATATGTACTTGCGGGTTGTAAAGGGCGAATATGTCGTTTTGTTGCAACGCCTCCTCTAAAAGTCCTATGTTGTTGAGAGCATTGGTGATCTCGTTGGTAGTCATAGTATTGATATGGCGATTAACGAGGGCGGGGGTACGTAATGCCCGTTGGTTGGGTGATGCGAATCGATTGTTCTCCAGTTTGAATTCGGGATAGATGGTGAAACAAAAGCTATACAATCTCAATATATCTACCACATTCTGACCGTCGATGGTCTCACGGTTATAAGGATTATGTAATTTACCTTTCATTTTGAGAACCTGGATCAGCGACCCTATATTGAAACCATACGTAAACTGTTTGCTATCTTCATAAGAGTAAAACGATTCGATCGGGATCTCGTCAATCGGTTCCATCGTAACAAAATCGCAATCATTAACACATTTTTTACGGTCTTTGAGTGCGGGTCCGCGTAGTTTGAGTGAGAGGTTGATAAGCCAACCCCGGAAACGGGCCTGAATCTTGGTGGCATAGTAGGTGCGCTTAAAATGGTCGGTGATGCGGTCTATCAATACGGGTTTGGTGCCCGAGAACTTGAGTGCGTGTTTTTTGGCGATGTATTTGAGGTCGTCTAATTTGAATGCTTTTAGGGGGGTACGATCTTTCATGAATCGGCGATGATCCATCTCCTTGGCGCATGCGCTAACCGTGATTTCCTTTTTTACTTTTGCTTGTCCAGGGGGGCTTTTGGAACCATCGTTAAATTCGTTGTTCGGCTTCATTTCGTCGGTTAGCTTTATTTCATTGCAGCGCTTCACTTCATTATTCATTTCAAAGGTGTGTTTGACTATATACTATTAGACTATATTTTTCTATATATATTTGAAAATTTATATATTGCAGTAAAGCGACTGTGTAGCGTAGCGCTAGTGTTTGTAGCGCTAGCGGTCCCGACAAAAGCTATAAAAAATTGATTTAAAGATTTATCATTATATAACCTATAACCAGTTAGTATTCCGTGTTATATTATTGAAAATGGCTGCGAAATCTACTCCTATTGTCTTGTCTGTGTCTGATTGGAAGACCGATCAAATTCGGTATATGCAACCCAAGGTCAATGACCGCGGGGGCAAGTCGATCAACATTGTTAGCACCCAGACGAACCGGTCTCTGCATATCTCGACCCCGCTCATGATGACGTGGGGAATCTCGGATTTTGTGGACGAGAAGACGGGTGAATCCGACGGCAAGTTCAGCATGTCATTGAACTTCCCCAACGCGGACTACTCGACGCCTGCGGCGGAGGAGTTCCTCGCTAAGCTCAAGGATTTTGACAAGCAAATTATTGACGATGCTGTCAAGAACAGCGAGGCATGGTTCGGTGAGGAGTTGTCGCGTGAGATTATCCAGCACGCCTACTCGGGGTCTGTGAAGTACTCGAACATCAAGGGTACGAAGAAGCCGGACTTGACCAAGCCGCCCTCGATCCGGTGCAAGGTGCCTTGCTACAACGGCAAGTGGGGTGTGGAGATCTATGATACGAAGTCCAACCGCATCTTCCCCTGCGAGAACGAGAACATGACGCCGATGGACTTTGTGGCCAAGCGTTCCAACCTCGCAGCGGTGTTGCAGTGTGGTGGTCTCTGGTCGGTCGCGGGCAAGTGGGGCATCATTTGGAAGTTGAACCAGTGTGTGGTGAAGCCCCCGGAGGTGGTCAGTGTGTTTGGTCGCTGCCATGTCCAGCTGTCGGGTGACGACATTCAGATGATGGACACGGCGCCCTTGGCCAAGGCTGCTGATGAGGAGGAGTCGGTCGCCCCCGCTAAGCCGGTTCCTATGAGCACCGAGGTAGAGGATTCGGACGAGGACGAGATTCCCTCTCCGGCGCCTTCTGTAGTTCCTGAGGTCAAGCAGGAGCCGGTGACGGAGGCCAAGGACTCGGCGGAGCCCCCTAAGAAGAAGACGGTGGTCAAGAAGAAGGTCGCAGCCTAAATGTATCAAAATAAACTATAAACCAAAACTAAAAACCAAAACTAAAAACAATTGCCCTCTAACTATTCACCCAAACAATGCCAACAAACTAAAATAAAAAAATAATGCAATCCAATTTTGAAACCATTTGTGCACACTAAATGTATTAACAAACCTTTTTTTACACCTTTCCATTGGTAGTAAAGGTGTAAAAAGCGTCTCGTCCGCAAAAAAATTGATTCCGTGTTTTGTTCCATTCGTCGTGTCTCATAAGTTTGACGTGTTTGTGTAAGAATGGATAGCGTCAAGATCCCTGATTGTTTCGATGAGCGTGTGCGTGCCATTTGGGCCGGACCCACATTGGTCGAGAAGGAGGACGGACATTTGTACCAGAACGACGTGAAATATGCTGTCAAGATTGGTACTGGTGTCAGCGATCGCGTATTCCCGCTCTATATTACGGATAAGGAGACCCTTGCCCACCAAATGCAATATATCAAGATGTTTGGTGAACGTGCGCGTCACTGGTCCAAGGTGTATTATATGAGCTCGGGTAACATCCTTTATCGCACTCTCGAAGACAATAAACCTAAGCCGCAAATGGTATAAAGACAAGTACATATATAAACATGTCCTGCTAGACATCAGGTAAAACTGTCTCTGATCGGGAGAGGTCAGTATAATGGATGTTTTTCCGAGTGGTCCATTAGTATAAATGCTAATCCAAATAAAGGAGGTGGACTAGATTGTTACAACGACGATCTACACAATTAAGACCCACTGCATACGCTTCGTGAGTTCGAACAGTTTAACTGCATATTTGCAGACGCGAAAATCTCACAGCATCCAAAAATAGTTTTATAAGAAACTGGCCCTCCGTTCTTATAAAATTTTTTCTTATATTCGTCTAGTAATTGTCTACTATTTTTTCACGAATAACATAGCTTAACGTTATTCGATTAAAAAACATAATAAAGACTTTCTAGCTAATACACAAAATGATCCCCAAGATCTTTGTGCAAACCTCGCGCCAGCCTCCGCAACAGTATGTGGTGGATATGATTAGAGAACGTTCTCCCCAATGGGACTATCAACATTACACCGACGATGATATCATCACGTTCTTTTCGGAGAACCCGGTAGCGGAGTTCCCCAACGTGATTGCCAAGTTTTATATGTTGAACTATGGAGAACATCGTGCTGACCTGTTTCGCTACTATTTCTTGTATGTTAAAGGGGGTGTTTACATGGACACGGATGCTATGATCCAAGACAATATTGAGAACATTATTGGTGACGCGGATTTTTTCACGGTGAATTCGGGGTATTTCCCTGGTACGGTGTTCCAGGGGTTCTTGGGGGCCGTACCTCAACACCCACTTATTTATATGGCACTGAAGGACCTGTACTATTGCCCTATCGAGAACCTGCGTGGCGAATTTCATCTGTTATGTAAGAATTTGTATCAATTTATCCAACAACACCGAAATCCGAAGACCATGTTGTTCGAAGAGATTTACGGCAACGAGGAGGAAGCCCATGTGGTGAACGATGACAAGAAGCTGGTGTTGATCCATTACCATATTAAGAAGATTATACCTGTCAGGGGAACCCATTTCTAAAAACGCTTCGCGTTTTTAACCCCCTCAGACCCCTCCTTAAACTGTAATTTGTTTTGTAACATAATTAGCGTTTTCTTTACACCTTTGCCGATTTAAAACGCCCACTTTAGTGGGCGTTTCAAGGGAAAAGGTAACGTTACCATGCGCATTTTCAATGCGCAAAGGTGTAAGAACCTTGTCGCTAGGTTTCTCCCCGAAGGAGGGTTTGCAAGGGAACCTTGGTTCCCTGCTCAGAAACTTGGGTTGTGGGCGATATAATTAGCGCGCGTTCTCGCACCTTATAATCTATACAATATTTATTCACCAAAATCGGATTCTTGACGAGAACCTTCAACGGTATGCTGTCCTTGATATTTCTACGCCAGGTGGCCACGTTTTTACAATCGCGCATGTCAAACGCCTCGCTCACATCTACCGTTATTTGGTTGTCGCGACATTCGTGTAAGGTTCTCGTTATATTCTCTAAAAGTTCTTCACAGCTTCTTTCCATACCTAATATGTATTTGACACATAAATTTTTATACTATTTTTACGTGAATGGTATAAAACGTGGGCACTTGGGGGAGGAACCGATTACGTTTCCTTGGCAAAAAACGAATGAAACCCAAATCGCACAGGTTCTCCCAAAGGTATATCAACAATTCTATAGTTGTGTAAATTAAGTAGTGTCAGGGTCCCTGTGCTCGGCATCGACATTTTGAACGAAAAAAACACTAAATAAGGTACATCTTTCACATAAATGATACCAGGTTCTCCACATACAAATTTATTTTCTAGATTGATAACCCGAACAATTTCTAGATCTCGGCAAATCACGAACCCGTCACACACGTTATTTTTGATTTTTCTCAATAAAATCTTATCCTCAAATCGAACTGGGAAGTCCAAGTTCAGGTTCTCCAATTCCTCATTTTTATTCACAGAAACATGACCATTATGTTTGTCGAGAACCAGGCATCTATATTTCCCCTTGATATATAACGAAGAAAAATCAATATTATCGTACACCGTCGCCCATATCATGATACGACCCTCGTCCTCCCGGATCTGCGCATAATGGAATATATAAAAGCTTTCCAAGGCTTGGAATGTCCGAGCCCTTCCCGTGAACTTGTTCACCACCCGGAAAAACGTAGGCTGGTTTTTGGCGAGCGAAACCGGCATCGGTTTACGTGGTAATTCGGAGAACTTCATGACCAGCGGTGCGTCCAAGACAATATAGTTATATCGTGTAGAAACGAAATCGTGTACAATGGGCATATATTTCATATCGGTTTGGATCGTCTTTTGGAGAACCAGGTTCTCGTCCAACGTATGAAATTTGACAGTTTTACGCATAATACTATATTCCAACGTTTCGACCGTGGCGGGCGTGGCCGCATCCCCACTATTCTCTCGTACGGTCGGATGGGCAGAAAAGGTATCAATACCCTGTATCTTCTTCTTACCCACACTATAAATTACTTTATCTTGAAAGTCGATTCCCACCTCGTAAGGAAGGTCGCGCTCGAACAGGGCATAATACTTGTTGTTCGCTTTTACCATTGCTGTATTCGCGCTACCAAAAATGTTGGGAAATAGCCCAACCTTGTTCAAAGAATATAGGATCAAATCTGTCAACTTGTTGCGAATGGCCAGTTTACCGAGAACCTGCTCGTAGGCTAATTTGTCGGTTTTTACACGATGTTTTACCAAGGTAAGTTCTCCCCGATCGAAAAATACCCCCTGGATAATACCGTTCCCCGCAAACAGATTATACAGGCTGTCCACCGTCAGTATGTCGATGTCTGGGCCAATGATTCCAAACAACCCCTGAATCTGCTTGATAGTCTCTAGGTCCCTGGGCGGAAGATAGTCAATGTTGATTTTCTTTTTCATTTCATCCCCTGGTACATCTCGAAACCTTGGCAAATTTTTAATGGATGATGGAGAACCTGCGCCCCCACGAAAAAAGGCCTCTATTCTAACCCAAAATAAGAGAAAGGGAATTATACAAAACCGCATTTTGTATAATCCATTAGAGCGTAAGTTTTATATCGATTATGATATCACCTTTATTGCTTATATCAAAGACATCCCACGTATTTATACGGGATATACCACAGTTGCTCAATAAAACACGCTGTTGGGGGGCCAGTCGGAGTTTATCGGCCGGAATCTGGAATTCCTGCTTTCCGATACGCATAGTATGCACCCTATCATGCCATATCTGCTTCAAATCAATGGTGATACTAGTAAACAAATTGTTGTTCGGCCCTAATGCCATGTTCTCTGGCAGTTCCGGCTCACATCTTACGTATACATCGTTCCCTGAATGATCGTAGACCATTTCATGATGCCAAAGCGGGACAATATAGGTATGCCCATCCACCGTCAGCTTATAGATGTTGTTCTCGAATAAATCATCCAAAGTGGGGTTTAAAATGATACATTCGTCGTTCTCGCATCGCTCCAATACTAAATCCGATACCTGTTCCATGAAGACATCGCCCAAATGGAGAACCTTGGCATATCTCTTCAACAATTCGTAGATGGTTAACAGCGATTTCTTATCCATCTTTTGCAGGATCTCTATCGCATTGTCCTCGCATTTTGACGATAACTTTTGTAAAATGGTCATGAGCAATCTGTTACTGTGTTCGCTGGACATGATGTTCTTTAAAAAAGCGGTCAATAGACGGTTGTAGTCCATGGGCGAGGCGGTGTCCGAGCCCTCCTCCTCGCCCTCGCCATGCTCATCCTCAGGGACTGAGTGCTTTGACAAATACTCGTAAGCCTCGCGTATCTCCTGGAATTTTTCGGTAGCACCTATCGCGACGTTTTTGTCGGGATGGTACTGGAGTGCCATAGCCCGGTATTGCTTTTTGATATCGTCGTGACTACAAGTGGTCCATGCGGTGGGTAATTCCAGTATTTCACACGCCCTATAGTAATCCATCCTACTTACCCGGCTCATTATAACCGTGAATTTTATTTATGATATAAAAGATGATACTCTCTAAGTGATATATCGGGCGATAATTGTTATTATAGTATTTCAAAAATGGATAAGTGCGTAACAGTATATCCGACGTGTCCCGAGAACTTAGGTGACCATTCTCGATCAAAAATTTCAAAATATACCATAAACATTCGACCATCTCCAGGTTGTAGGTGAGTATGTCGTATAGCGTATCACGAAACCCTGTAAATTGGATGTCGGAAGGATTCAAAATTTTTTCTATAACACTGTCACATACCGTGTTGAAAACATCTTTGGGTATATCGTCGACCGTTTTCATATGAGGAAAAGAACGTAATTCCTTGATGTTTAATAGACTCTCAGAATCGATCACATCCAATATTTTTGCAACTTGTCTTTCCTTCTCATTGGTGGTCGGGTCAGGAGGTCGCACTGTTTGATGAAAAATAGAAAGATGCTGCTCTTTGGTAGGACGCTTCACACGCAATATATGACAATTGTTTATGATAGGGGTCGGTATGAAACTCAATTGTTCCGTCAAAATGAAAAATTTGATTTTAATATTCGAAAAATTACTATTACACTGCTGCATATAGCTATAAAAAATCTCGACGAGTTCTGTGTGTATGAGATGAAAATTTTTACATAAAATCACCCCGGTTTTCTCCGGTTTTACCGAGACAATATCTATGATTTGTAGGAATATCTCGTTCCATAATAGCTTGGAATTACAGCCTAACATTGACATGTCAATCTCATAATGAATGTCGCTGATGCGGTAGGTATAATCCTGTTTTTCGGTCTGGATCGTGATCTTTTTATCGTATTTTAATTCGCTCGGACTGTATTTTTTCAATATGTGGAGAACCTGGGAATACTTGCCTGCGCCGGGAGAACCATAAATGATCGTGTTCTCCAACATATCTATTTTGGGCGGCATCGATTCTATAATAGGAACTATTTCGGGGTGGGTATTGAATCTCTCGATCGACGTCAAATAATCCTCGAAATATGTTTCGTAATACCTCATTATCCTTTATAAATAGTTAATAATTAGTTTCTATACGCATTATTAACTTGTTTTATTGTGGGCACCCACTGCCCCGTGGACCAAACGACGATAGGGGTACTTTGACCGCATTGGCAATACTTATCTCGTTACCGTTCAGCTGTTGTCTCGCGGCCTTATCCAGCCCGTTAGTTATATACACCTGCACCGAAGATATGATGAGCGCAACGACCGATAATAGTATGGTCAATACAATCAAATAATGACGCCGTAAGGAGAACAACGATGCATGTTTCAATAAAAAATAAAAGTTGACCTCCAGCTGGTCCGCGCCGACAAACAGAAACGCAAGCAACAAGGCACATATACAAAAGGTCGTAATCGCGAGAACATTGAAATTATATAACTGGGTTCGGTAGGGCTCGGCAATATTAATCTGGACACCGTTCGTCACCGTATAATTCAAATGCAATTTATACATCATTATCATGATAAACACGAGCGAAACGAAATGGAAAATGGTGGATACGAGTACTGTGGACCGTGCTAACACCGCGGGAAAATAGTGTTGTTTGGAGATCCCGGGTATCAGCGATGCAGCGATGAAAAATAAAAAGGCGGTATTGGTAATAAACAATAAAATATACCCTAAGACCGCCGCATTCGGTTTGAATATAAACACAAATCCGGTGACGAATAACGCGAAAAACGCCCCAAAATTCAATGTGGTGAGACTGGCATACATGTGGTCGCGGTTTCTAGATATAATAATCGAATAAATTATCCGCGACACCCGTAAGTGGTTTGCACCCATTGTATGAGATCGTCTGCTTCACACGTCATAAACCCTTGGTTGAATTTTTTCATGTTGTAAAACTCGGGTTTCTTCATATCCGGACGCTGATAGAACACATAGGGACCAAACTTCCCCTTCCTCACACTCAGGTGGTCGTTTAAACGCCGTAACACATTATTATCTACCTTAGTGGGAGAACCCGACAACAACTTTTCGACGTCTTGGAGCGTGATTTCATTGAGCGGTTTGGTAATACTTTTGATGCTTTCGCGCTTCTCTACACCCGATTTCGACCATGTCACGTAAGGTCCATATTTACCTGTTTTAATGTAGAGGGGAGAACCGTCGTATTCGCCTAAACAGCTATTTTTGATTTCGAGTAATTCGTCGAGGGTGTACTGTCCCTTCTGTGCCTTGTCTAAATCGATGCGGATGTCCTTCTTTACCTGTAAAAAATTGGTCTTCTCTTCGTCATTATCGTCTTTATAGACATGCCGGATGATGGGTCCAAACGGGGCAAATACGAGGCTATGACAGTCGTCGATCGGATAGGTTTGTTTGGTGGTCTCGCGTATCTTATGGGAATGGCTCTTGATATCTTTTAAACAGTTGGCACATATCTTCGCCCAATTGGGTTCTCTCCCACTAGATATCATATCCAGGTCGGCCTCCATGTTTTTGGTGTAGTCGTACGAGAACAGTTTATCAAAGGTTTTCAATAAAAACTCGACGGTGAGTATCCCAATCGGTTGGATCACCAACTTGTTCTTCTCGTTGCCAAACACCCGTTCTTTGGTCACAGTTTCAATGGCGGACCCGATCAAACAGTATTCGTCACACTGGACCACGGTCCCACCAACATCGGTTTTCTTGACATAACCACGGTCCATAATGGTCTCTACGATGGAGGCGAAGGTAGACGGCCGGCCTATCCCTAAATCTTCTAGCTTTTGGATAAGACCGGCTTCGCTATAGTGGGAATGCCTGTTTTTGGCAGTTAAAGTACATTCGACACGCTCGGCAGAAACCCCCGATTTTACGGATTTTAAAAACAATTGCACTGCGACACCGCTGTTTTGCTCCTCGCCCCCCTCCTTGGCACCACCTACCTTCTTCCAACCTAAAAAAGTCGGTATTTCTATGGTGTAATGATATTCCAACTCGAGAGGTGCAGTTACGACAGTTTTAATATTATTGTAGAGTGCATCCGCCATGCAACTCTCTACGGTGGTTTTCCATATCAGGCGGTACATCGATCCTAGACGGGTTTCGGTGGTCGGAATCTGGGTCACTGCTAAATTGGTGACGCGTATGGCCTCATGAGGATTGTTGGCGTCCTGGTTGACCACCCTAGACAAATCGCCTAAATACTTCTCGCCGAATTCCTTAACAACGTATTCCTTGACCCTTTCTAAAAACACAGGGGAATATTGAGAACTTTCTGTGCGCATGTACGTAATATGGCCTTGTTGGTATAACTTTTGACACAGATCCATGGTCTCTTTGGGGGAGGCATGGAGAACATTGGACGACATCTGTAGTATCCTCGATGTGTTGAGTGGTTTAGGTGGGGCTCGGACACTCTCCTTTGCAGGTTGCAATGCTAATGTGTGTTGAAAATTCTTGGACTTTTCTAGGAAATCGAGAACCTCGTCTTTGGTTTCAAACTCCTTATTCAGATGGTATTCGAGGCGGTTACTGAAGAAGGTCCCGATAGTCTTGTATTTGATTTCGAGTTTGTTCTCCCCCTTTTCCTGTTCGTTATCGTAGACCAGTCTGAGGGCCGGGGTTTGACACCGCCCGGCGGAGAGGGAGTGGGCCTTGCTATTAAAAATGTATTTCCATAGATAGGGAGAAATCTTGTATCCTACCAGAATGTCGAGAACCTGGCGGGCGTGCTGGGCCTTTACCAGGGCCATATTGATGGTGGTGGGACTAGCTACCGCGGCTTTCAAGGCCGGCTGGGTGACCTCATGAAAGATGATACGCGGGGTGGTTTCTACCGGTAAATCAAACACCTGACAGATGTGCCAAGCAATGGCTTCGCCCTCGCGGTCGTCGTCGGATGCTAAAATGATATGGTTTTTATCAAAGTTGGCGATCACCTTGCGCATCCACTCTACATGATCCTTCTTCTCATCCATGATGGTAAAAGTCGGCTCAAACGTCCCCTTGGTATCGATCGCCTTTATTCCGTTAATTGTACGGATATGTCCCTTGGAAGATATACAACCGTATTGAGAACCCAGGTAAGACTCGATTTTTGCACATTTTGACGGTGATTCTACAATGACCAACCACCGGGCCTCCTCCCCCGGACCCGCCCCCACCTCGCCGTTTTTTCCCCCGTTTTTGGCCCCCCTCTTTTGCTTAAAAATTTTGGTGGGCATACCTATTAAGCTAAGTAGAAAATTGTATTTATCTCATTTTTTCACTTTTTATTAAAAAAAACGTAAGGGGGCCCCCTACAAAATCGACTTTTTTAAACTTTTGGAATAAAATGGAAAAATTTTTTCGAAAATGGACAAAAATAAATGTCCAAAAAAATGTCCGTGAGAAAAGAACGTAAAATAACACCAAAAAAACAGGGGGAAATGGAAGGTTACTGATTTTGGTAAGGTTGCGCCAAAAACGGCCACAAAAATTGGCTGCATAAAAATAGGGGGTGTCCAGGGGGTGTTTAGCAACTTTTTTGTTAGCATATACTATGGGGGATTTGCAACTTTTTGACACCCCAAATTTTGAATGTAAAATCTGTGACTATACTACGAGTATAAAGGAGAACTATGATAATCACCTGTTGACTGCAAAACACGATCTTCTAACAAAAGCCCCAAATTCGACCTTGTTAGAATGCATCCCTTGTGACTATATTACCGTAAGGAAGAGTAGTTACCTCAAACACCTGGCAACCGCTAAACACAAAATAAAGTTGCAAGAGGCCCAAAATTGTGAGAAAAGTTGCGATGAAAAACTTACGTGTCCCAATTGTAAAAAAATATACAACTCTCGACCCGGATTATGGTCTCATAAAAAGAAATGTATACCAGAGACCGATTCTCAGGCTGTTAGAAGCGACAAGGATGATATTCGAGCAGAACCGCCCCTCGAAAACACAATCGTCCTTACGATAAGTGAAGTGCCAAATAGTACAGACAATGAACCTGAAAAAGAATCGAAGAGTCAAGGCACTGGCACTGGCACTGTGTTTATGAAGCTGTTCAAAGAGAACCATGATTTCAAAAACCTATTGGTCGAACAACAACGGGAGAATAGTATGTTGATGAACAGAATGGTCGAAAAAGACGAAGTTATGCAGCGAGTCATCAAGACACTGTTGGAAGAAAAGAGTCAGGAAACACGGGAAACCAAGGATTTGATGAACAAAATTGTTGAAATCACCCAGCAGCAACTTGCAGTGACGACCACTATAAATAATAACAACACTGTCAACAATAATAATCAGCGGTTCAACCTCAATGTGTTCCTCAACGAGACTTGTAAGGATGCTATGAACCTACAAGAGTTCTTGGACGGTATTCGCCCCACCTTCGAAGAACTGTTGGTCATGGGGGATGTGGGTTTTGTGGACGGCATTTCGGAAATATTCATCAAGCGCCTCCGCGAGTTGGACATCACCAAGCGTCCTATCCATTGTACAGATTTCAAGCGCGAAACCATCTTCCTCAAAGAAAACAACGTATGGACCAAGGACGATAACGGGCACGCCAAACTTAAAAGCATTATCGAGAAGGTGGAATACCGGAACGTAGTAACATTACATACTTGGTGTATCGAGAACCCAGAGGCCATGATCAATAATCATGAAAAGAACCTGCTGAGGGACAAGATCTATCTGCAGACATTGTTAGGCGATCCTAAGACCCGGGATAAGGTGGTGAAGATTATTGCAAGGGAGGTAACCTTGGATAGAGAGGCCATAATGTTACAGATTAGAAGAGGTTAAATGGTCTCTTATTATGGCCTGGTGTAAATAAAAATAAAATTATGAAAAACAACATAAATATATCTCAACTCTAATATTATATCTATAATACTTATGATGCGTCGCGTAGTGAACTCTAATATCCGTTCTTTCGTTACCTTTTCGGGTAGTCCTGTGACTGCTCAGACGGTGTTTCAAAATAGCTGTTATCATAAGGTGGACTTTAAGATCAATGAGAATAGCCCGGTAAGCACGGCGGTAAACTCGTTTGCGGCATTCAATGTGGGTTGTTTGGCAGTGACCGACGCTGAAGGTAAGGTGGTCGGGGTCTGCTCTGAGCGGGACTACATCAACAAGGTCGCAGCGCCAGGTCTGAATCCGGTCGATACCAAGGTGAAGGATATTTGCACCTACGGACCGATGATTGTGGCGCTGGGCTCGGATTCCCTCCAGTCTTGTATGAATAAGATGTTGGTGAAGGATATTCGCCATTTGGTGTTGATGGATGATAAGAAGGAGAAGTGTGTTGGTATGCTCTCGATCAAGGATTTGATCAAGGAGATTATGAAGGATAACCAGGAGTCGATCGCCCGCTTGAGCGATTTTAACCTGGGGAAGGGTGCCTACTTCGGAAGCGAGTAATACAAGAGCCGCCACCCCCACCCCCGCACCTCATCTAAGTGTGAAAAATTGATCCAAACTTTCTCAATATGATAATAATTATCGTAACGCGATATTATCATGTTGAACGCTACCGCAGCGCAACCGTCTACGGCAACAAACAATAGACCCCAACAATATGTGTATGTCATCCCGGCTTCTTGGAATTCAATGGTACAAACGTCCACTGTTACAGATGACAAGTCCCAAGAATATGTGTCAGAATACGTATTTACATATACGCGAGCGAACCCATATACGTCGTCTTACGATGTTCCCACATGGATTCTTGTAAAGCGTCCAAAATCTCCCCCCAAAAGAGGATAAAAATTTACTTTATTTTGCGGTAATTTGGTATGGTAATAATTTGTATTTTTTCAGAAAAACGCACCCGATGAATTGGTTTGTTTATAGTATTAGATTCTTTTTTACAGCAACATAAAAACCATTGCACCATACATATATATACTTTACATTTACTTTGGCAGTGTCAGTGAGAAAACGAATCAATTTACACAAACCGTAAAATTGAAATATAAGATTATAATAAAAAACCATATTATAACAACGGGCTAACTGTAATAGACCACTATGAAATCAATCAAACTTAAGCTATATATCAACGATCGGTCGTATACCAAGTGGTCATTTACTGATAATGAAACCAACAAGGACGTTCCTGTGGAATTTTGCACTGCATTACAATACATCGACCCCACCGTGCAAAAGCTGTTTTGCAAAGACGTCATCGAATTGAGTTTCGACAGCTGCATGCCGCGCATAGACTTCATTCACTCGCATGTAAAAACGTGTGAATATATTGCAGGGGTTCTCATACTCGATGGGAATAAAACCTTTGGAAGAACCGAAAATAAAAAACGGCTGCTCTATCGATGTATTCCGGACGACCATCGCCTACCGGTTTTCCTGGTTCCTTACGATATAAAGATTGGGTTCTCCAAAGTGTTCAAAAATAAGTATGTTATTTTCCGTTTCGATAATTGGTCGGGTAAACACCCACGGGGCACGTTGATCGAAACCATTGGTGATGTTGATAATTTAGAGGCGTTTTACGAATATCAATTGTATTGTAAAAACTTGCATGTGCCCATCACCGACTTTACGAGCAACACTCGGTCCAGCCTGAATAAAAAATCCAACGACGAATTTGTACAACACATCTTCCAAACCGCTCAATATAAGATTGAGGATCGGCGGTCCAAATATATATTTACGATTGACCCACCTCATAGCTTGGACTACGACGACGGATTTGGTATCGAGCGCACACGCGTAGCGGGAAAGGAGTGTTGGCGAGTTTCAGTATATATCGCTAATGTCTTTGTCTGGTTGGAAACGCTGGGGCTATGGAATTCGTTCAGTAAACGCGTGGCCACCATCTATTTGCCTGACCGACGGCGACCCATGCTACCTACCGTCCTCTCTGATACCCTATGTAGTTTACAACAGTGTCAACCCCGGTTCGCCTTGGCAATGGACGTTTTGATCGACGATAACGGTGCCCTCATCTCGGACCAGCCCATAACCTACAAAAACGTCTTGATACAGGTAGCGAAAAACTATGCGTACGAGGACCCCAAAATGCTGACCAATGACAAGAGCTACCGAGAACTGTTTGAGGTCTCGTGCTTGATGGACGACAGCATCCGTAACAGCCATGATATTGTGGCCCATTGGATGGTGCAGACGAATACATTCACGGGCATTTTGTTGGCGCAACAAAGAATAGGCATATTTCGCTCAGCCGCGTATTTGAATACAGATATAGATGTTACGATGAAACGCGAGGATTTGTCTGGCTTAAATGACGAAACTGTGAGGGTGATCAAGTCGTGGAACAATACTATAGGGCAATATGTCCCGTTCAATGACGACATTGATTTTCATCATACCCTGATCAAGAATAGCGTCGCAAAAAACAATTCGGATGTTTTCAATAAGGTGGGTGAAAAGGTTGCGTCGACGAACATGTATATTCATATTACCAGCCCCATCCGTAGATTGGTGGATCTATTGAACCAGATCATTCTATTGGACCAGTTTTCGCTTGTTACCGCCGTAAGCGCCGACGCAAAAAAGTTTCTGGCGGACTGGCTCATGCAAATCGAATATATTAATACGTCGATGCGCTATATTCGTAAAATCCAGACGAGTTGTGAGCTGTTGAGTCGGTGTTTCCATTCTCCCGATCTCATCGACAAAGATTATAGCGGCGTAGTGTTCGATAAGATTATCAAGAATGACGGATTCATTACGTATATGGTGTATCTAGAAGAGTTGAAACTGTTGTCGCGGATAACCACACAATCCGATGTTCCTAACTACTCTAAGCGGCTGTTTAAAATGTACCTATTTGAAGACGAGGATAAGATAAAGAAAAAGATTCGGCTTCATATGAAATAATTACCCAATCGTAGAATAATGCGATAATTATGTCGTGTAAGAACATAGAGATTAACTACTATTGCTACTATAATGAACCCCTTTTTTCACCATACCGACGTTACGAATAAAATAGTCGAATACTTACCTTTCGAAGACAAAATACAGTTTGGAAGATATTGCCGACGGAATTATACGAAATTTTACGATTTTACAAAGATCTCGAACGAAGAAGACATATCCGATGTGTTCTATAGCGTTTACGGTGATGATGTCTTTGATTACGTACAGGATGCGAGGTTTATGTATATAGACTTGGACGACGAGTACTACGAATATAGAAAAGAATCCTATTTTTACGAGGAATATGAAGAAATCAATGACGAATATAAGGAGAGACGGCGGGAAGAGAATAGTCGAGACAGCGACAATGGCGACGAAAGTGATGAAGATAGCGACATAACAGATATAACATTCGACCAATACAGTTTTACTTCGCGAGATCTTGATAATTTACGACAGGAGTTTAAAGATACGCTTGATAATACATTTCATTCCGTATATGCGCGGTGTTTCATCGAGACCATCGAGAACTACGATTTAGATATTCCTGATGGAACCGAATTAGACGAACACTTTCCGGTGAGTGTATTGGACGAAGTGATTGATTATTATCGCGCGGTGCTGAAGAGTGATGTGGATATAAATGTGTTTTGCTATAGATGTGGAAAGTTTGGCCATCATAAGACTTCAAAATCCTGTATTTTTTATTCGATGAAGTATGAGAACAAGGTAATAAAGCGGGAAGTAAGGGACGTATTGAGGACTATAACGAATGATATTGTAAAAGGCCACGAACAAGAATTACACCCTTGAAGATTTAAAACCGCGCTTGCGCGGTTCTGTCTTCAAGGGCAACGTTACCGATAAACCGAAGGTAAGCTGCGCTAAATGAATTAAAACGCACCCTTTGGGTGCGGATTTAAA
>Ga0164296_1000366_pt1 | contig 55511 bp, 46 predicted proteins | sample GEODES057metaG_FD_113533 | JGI IMG/M metagenome (GOLD analysis project Ga0164296, IMG submission 113533) | Dystrophic lake water microbial communities from Trout Bog Lake, Wisconsin, USA - GEODES057 metaG | ecosystem: Environmental > Aquatic > Freshwater > Lake | place: USA: Trout Bog Lake...
GCCGGAAAAGCGCCAAAATCCGCCCTTATCGCCGTCGCCAGAAAGCTCCTCGTCATCCTCAACGCCGTCGCACGCGAAACCATCATGGCCGCTTGACCGAAACACAATCGCTGTCGAGCCGCAGGCCAGCGCCAGCTAAGGATGCGCGCCGACGCCGGCCCCACAAGCAGAAAAAAGCGCGCATACTCAACCGTTTGCGCGCATCCTTCGACAGGCTCAGGATGAGCGGGGTCGGGTTCGTTTTTTTGGGTTTCGCGGGTCACGCGCGCCCGCCAGCACACCCCGGTAACCGCCCCCGATCAGCTCCAGCCGTCTTGCGCTTCCAGTTGCGCCGCCAGTTCGCCGATCACCCGGTAGCAATCGAGCACGCCCGCAACCGAGCTGTTCGGCTGCCGCCCGGCGCGGATCGCGGCGATGAATTCGCGGTCCTGCAGTTCGATGCCGTTCATGCTGACATCGACTTGCGACACGTCGATCGCCGCATCGCGCCCGTCAAACAGATCGTCATAGCGCGCGACATAGGTACCGGTATCGCCGATATAGCGGAAAAACGTGCCCAACGGCCCGTCGTTGTTGAACGACAACGACAGCGTGCAGATCGCGCCGGTTTCGGCCTTCAACTGGATCGACATGTCCATCGCGATGCCCAAGGTGGGGTGCTTTGGCCCTTGCAGCACATTCGCCGCGACGATCCGGCCCGACTGATAGGCGAACAGATCGATGGTATGCGCGGCGTGGTGCCACAGCAGGTGGTCGGTCCAGCTGCGCGGTTCGCCTTTGGCGTTCATGTTGGTGCGGCGAAAGAAATAGGTCTGCACGTCCATCTGCTGCACCGCGAACTCGCCGGCGACGATGCGGCGGTGGACATATTGGTGCGACGGATTGAACCGGCGGGTGTGGCCGACCATCGCCACCAGCCCGCTGGCATCGACCGCGGCCTGCACCGCCTGGGCATCGGCCCAGCTGTCGGACAGCGGGATTTCCACCTGGACATGCTTGCCCGCGTTCAGACAGGCGATCGTCTGCTGCGCGTGCAGCTGCGTCGGAGTGCACAGGATCACCGCATCGACATCGTCGCGCGCCAGCGCGTCTTCCAGTTCGGTCGATGAATGCACCGCGCCATATTTGGCGGCGACCGCTGCGGCCTGTTCGCCGGTGCGGCTGATGATCGAGGTGATCGTCACGCCGGGAATGTTCTTCAACCCGTCGAGATGCTTTTCGCCAAAGGCGCCGGCGCCGGCAAGCGCGATACGGATGGGGCTATCGGTCATGACAGGGGTCCTCAAAATCGGCAAAAGGCCGTATCCGCGGGTGGTGAAACCCGCAGCCCGGCAGGGTGGAATGTCAGTCGGCGGGTTCGAGCACGATGTGCCCGATCGCGGTATTGCTGCACGGGATGTGATAATGGCGGTGGAGCAGCCGCGTGCGCGGGCCGAGCGCGCCGCGCATGATCAGCCACATCACCATTTCGATGCCTTCGCTGCCGGTTTCGCGCAGATATTCGATATGCGGAATCCAGCGCGCGGCATCGCTGTCGCCGATCAGCATGTCGAGAAAGGCATTGTCCCATTCGCGGTTCAACAGCCCGGCGCGCGGGCCCTGCAACTGGTGGCTCATGCCCCCGGTGCCCCAGATCTGCACGTTGAGATCTTCGGGAAAGCTCGCCACCGCGCGCGCGATCGCTTCGCCCAGCGCCCAGCAGCGGTTGCCCGACGGCACCGGATAGGTCACCACATTGACCGCCAGCGGCACGATCCGCGCCGGCCAGGCCTCGGGCGTGCCGAACATCATCGACAGCGGCACGGTCAGCCCGTGATCGACATCCATCTCGTTGATGATGGTCATGTCGAAATCATCGAGGATCAGGCTTTGCGCGATATGCCAGGCGAGGTCGGGATGGCCGATCACATCGGGCACCGGGCGCGGGCCCCAGCCTTCATCGGCGGGCTTGTAGCGTTCGCCGCAGCCGATCGCGAAAGTCGGCACGATTTTCATGTCGAACGCGCTGGCATGGTCGTTGTAGACCAGCACGATCACATCGGGCTTTTCGCGGGTTTCCCATTCGCGGGTCCAGTCGTACCCGGCAAAGATCGGTCCGAAATAGTCGTCGCGGGTCTTGCCCTGATCGACCGCCACGCCCAGCAGCGGGACGTGGCTCGATCCGACCCCGGCGGTGATCCGTGCCATTGTCAGTATCCTCCCTTGATCGAACGCTGGCCCTCGGGGCTGCGGCCGCCATCGAGCATCATCTGGCGATATTCGGGCCAGGTCATGTCGGTCATTGTCGACACCGCCTCTGCAAAGGGAATGCCATCGCTGGAAAACAGCTTTGACAGGAAATAGATATTGCCGCCCATGTCGAGCAGCGTGTTGTAATCGCGCGCCAGCAGCGCCGCCTTGGCCTCGGCGCTGATCGGCCATTCATCGAGATAGGCGGCTTCGTCGGCGCGAAAGCGTTCGCGGTTTTCCGGCTTCATCAGGCTCATCGCGAACTGGTTGATGTGATAGCCGCGCCGCGCCCGCGCTGCGGTATAGACGCGGGTGCCGGGAATATCTTCCAGTTCGGCCAGATAGGCGTGAATATCCTGCGTCGGGCGAAGCTCGGTCACAGCCCTTTCTCCTTCAGCCGGGCATCCAGCCGGGGGAATACCCGGCGGGCATTGCCCTCAAAAATCGCGTGGCGCGCCGCTGCGCTGATCGGCAGGGCATCGACATAGCGCTTGGTATCGTCGAAATAGTGCCCGGTGGTCGGATCGATCCCGCGCACCGCGCCGACCATTTCCGATCCGAACAGGATATTGCGCGTATCGATCACTTCGGCCAGCAGATTGATCCCCGGCTGGTGATAGACGCAAGTATCGAAATAGACGTTGTTCATCAGATGGCTGTCGAGCGCGGGCTTTTTGAGCATGTCGGCCAGCCCGCGATAGCGGCCCCAATGATAGGGCACCGCGCCGCCGCCATGCGGAATGATGAAGCGCAAGGTGGGGAACCGGCTGAACAGATCGCCTTCAAGCAATTGCATGAACGCCACGGTATCGGCGGCGATATAGTAGCCGCCGGTGGCGTGCATCGCCGGGTTGCACGATCCCGAGACGTGGATCATCGCCGGCACGTCGAGTTCGACCATCTTTTCGTAAAACGGGAACCAGTACGGATCGGTCAGCGGCGGGTGGGTAAACCGGCCGCCGCCCGGATCGGGATTGAGATTGCAGCCGATGAAGCCGAGTTCGGTGACGCAGCGTTCGAGTTCGGCCACCGACGAGGTCATGTCCGCCTCGGGCGATTGCGGCAGCATGCAGACCCCGGCAAAGGTATCGGGATAGAGCCCGACCACCCGCGCGATCAGATCGTTGCACGCGCGCGCCCACGGCACCGCGACGGTCTGATCGCCGACATGCGGCGCCATCGCGCTGGCGCGGGGGGAAAATATCGTCAGATCGGCGCCGCGTTCGCGGATCAGGCGCAACTGGTTGGCCTCGATCGTTTCGCGGATTTCGTCATCGCTGATCGCGGGGTAGGGCGGGGCGGGCTCGCCCGCCTTGAACGCGGCCTTCTGCGCCTCGCGCCAGGTGTCGTGCGCCTTGGGCAGAACGGTGTAGTGGCCGTGGCAATCGATGATCAGGGTCATGATCGGGGTCCTGTCGGGGTGGCAAGCGGGTGGCCGGCCTGTTTGCGCTGACGGCGAACGGTGCCGGTGGTCATTAATGGCTCGACGCCGAGCGCGGCGAGCGTCTTGGCGCTTTCTTCCATTTCGGCGGCGCGGCGCAGGCCATGGGTGGCCATGCGTTCGATATTGTAGGCGGCGCGCGCATACCAGCTTTGGCTGCGTTCGCTGGCATCGAGGCTGTCGAGCACGTCTTCGGCCACCCCGGCGCGGGTCGCCGCCAGCATCATTTCGGCGGTCAGCGCCTCGATCCCCTTGACCATCACCGAACGGATCATCTTGATCGCGCTGGCGCGGCCGATCTCGGCGCCGACCGTGCGGATATGGGTAAAACCGGCCTCGGCCAGCGCCGCCTGCGCCGGGACGGCCGCATCGCCCGCCAGCAGCAAGGGCACCGCCAGCCGCGCCGGATGCACTGGAGCCAGCACCGCGACATCGACATAGCGCGCGCCCGCCGCGTTGATCACCGCTGCCGCCGCGCGCTTGGTATCGGGCGCCACCGAATTCATGTCGCACCACAGCGCCGCCGGGGCAAGATGCGGTGCCGCCGTGCGCGCGGCATCGAGCGCGGCATCGGCGGTGACCAGCGACAGCACCAGATCGGCCCCGGCCAGCGCCTGCGCCGCGCTCTCGGCAAACCCCAAGCCGAGCGCCTGCGCCACCGGCGCGCGATCGGCGCGAATGTCGAACGCGATCGCCCGCGCGCCCCAGCCGGCGGCAGTGGCAAAGGTCGATCCGGCTTCACCAAAGCCGATAAGGGCGATCGTCATGACCATGCCGCCGCTGTGCCGCGCAGCACCGCAGGCGGCCAATCCAATTGCGCCGCCGGTGATAAGTTTGCGCTAAGTCTGCATCGATTGCCGGTCTCCCCCGGGCGGGTTTGATCCAGATCAACCACGCTGCCGCGCCGGGCTGTCACATGCCGGCCAAGACTTGCGCCGATCAAGAGGAGACGATCATGGGACAGGCCGCCAAGGCACCGCCGATCGAGGGCACCACGCTGTTTGACGGCGAGGCTGCCGCCAATGGCTATGCGCTCAACGCGATGTGCTATTCGTTCAACGAGGCGGCGTGCCGCCAGGCGTTTCTTGCTGATGAAGAGGCCTATTGCGCGCGCTTCGGACTGACCCCGGCGCAGCGCAAGGCGGTCGCCGATCGCGATGTGCTGGGCATGATCGCGGCCGGGGGCAATATCTATTACCTGGCCAAGCTGGCCGGCATTTTCGGGCTCAATGTCCAGGATGTCGGTGCCTTGCAAACCGGCAAGAGCCTCGCCGAATTCAAACAGTTCCTGCTCGATCAGGGCCAAAAGGTGCATCATGGCTGAAATCGTTGGCGCCTATTTCACCAGCCACGTCCCCGCGATCGGCGGCGCGATCCATCGCGGCGATCAGCAGACGCCGTACTGGAAACCGTTTTTCGACGGGTTCACCCGCGTCCATGAATGGCTGGCCGAAATCAAACCCGATGTCGCGGTGGTGTTCAACAACGACCACGGGCTCAATTTCTTTCTCGATTGCCTGCCCACGTTTGCGGTCGGTGCGGCGCACGAATACCACAATGCCGACGAAGGCTGGGGCCTGCCGCTGTACAAGCCGTTTGCCGGCCATCCCGCGCTCAGCTGGCATATCATCGAACAGCTGGTCGATGATGAATTCGATCCCGCCACCTGCCAGGCGATGAAAGTCGATCATGCGCTGTCGATCCCGTTCGAACTGGCCTGGCCCGGTGTTTCGGCCTGGCCGGTGCGGATCGTGCCGATCGCGATCAACACCGTGCAGCACCCACTGCCCTCGGCGCGCCGCGCCTTGGCGCTCGGCCGCAGCGTGCATCGCGCGCTGGCCAGTTGGGGCGGCGCCGAACGCGTGGTGGTGATCGGCACCGGCGGGCTGTCGCATCAGCTCGACGGCGCGCGCGCCGGGTTCATGAATCCCGGTTATGACCGGTTCTGCCTCGATCATCTCGCCAGCGATCCCGACGCGCTGACGCACGATTCGATCCACGAGATCGTCCGGCTGGCGGGGACGCAGGGGGTCGAAATCCTCAACTGGATCGCCGCGCGCGGCGCGCTCGGCCCAAGCGCGCGCGAAGTGCACCGCAATTATCACGTCCCGATCTCGAACACCGCCGCCGCCACGCTGCTGCTCGATCCGGCCTGATCACACCGCCGGTTGCCTTGGCCGCGCCGGCCATGATAGCCTGCGGCCATGCCCGCAACCGATACGGCCAGCGTGGTTGGCCAGACCTTTGCCTGCAATCCCGAAACCGCCGCCGCGATCGCGGCGCGGGCGCGGCTCCGCGACCATGCCCCGCACGCAACGATCATCGCCGGCGACCGCCCCGCCGAACAGGTTCACCTGATGATCGACGGGCTGGCGCGGATGATGGCCTTTGCGGTCGATGGCCGGCTGGTGGCGATCGAGGACTATCAGCGCGGCGATCTGCTGGGCGAAGCCGCGCTGTTCGATGCCGAGGCCGACATCCACGATATCGCGGCGGTGGTGGCCAGCACTTCGGCGGCGTTCGGCCAGCCGGTGTTCCTCGATCTGATGACGCAGCATTCCTGCGTCGCGCTGGCGGTATCGCGCCGGCTGGTGGCGCGGCTGTCGCGGATCACCCGGCGCATGGTCGAAGGCGCCACGTTGTCGGCCAATGGCCGCATCCATGCCGAATTGCTGCGCCAGGCGCAGGTCAGCGCCGACTGGACGATCCGCCCGGCGCCGGTGCTGTCGCAATTCGCGCTGGCGGTGCAAAGCACCCGCGAAACCGTATCACGCGCGATCAATGCGCTGGAAAAGCGCGGCATTATCGCCCGCGATGATCAGGGGCTGCGGGTGATCGCCCCGCACCGGCTGGAAGAACTGATCTACTGATCCGCCGCGCTCAGCGCAAACAGCCGGATCGCGCCGATTTCGCCGACATGTTCGGCGGTGATCGCCTCGGCCTGGTTGATGCACAATGCGGCGGCGAGCGTTTCGCTGGCGATCAGCACCCCGGGCAATGCGGCGCTGGCGATCAGGATGCAATCGGCCACCGCGCGGCCGACCAGCGCCGGCGGGGTATCGAGCCAATGCGCCAGCCCGTGGTGTCCGGCGATCCGCAGCGGCATCGCCGGGCTGGCCAGCGCCAGCACCGCGCGGGCAAAGGCCCAGGCCGCATCGGGCTCGGCAAAGGCCACCAGCCGCGCATTGCCCAGCGGCATGGTCAGATCGGGCTGCACCGGCAATTCGGCGAGATGCGCGCGGAACGGGGTGATCACCGCGTCGATCGCTTCGGCAAAGGTGGCTTCGTCGCACGTGTCGAGCCCGTCAAAGCCGATCACCAGCATCGTCGCCAGCCGGCGATCGGCGCGCCCTTCGGCGGTGCTGCGCGCGCCCGAGGCGATCACCGGCGCGGTGCGCGGGGTGACCAGCACCGCCTGTCGGTCGTGGTCGCGCCAGCGTTCGGCGATCCGCCGCGTCCCCAGCCCGCCGCCGAACCGGCCGGGGGCATCATCGACCAGCAGCAGTTGCCACGCCTCGCCAAACAGCCGCCGCGCATTGAGCGCCGCCGCGCCCATCGCCACATCGGCGGCCAGTTGCGTCGCCAGCGGTTCATAGGCGCCGTGCAGCGAAGTAAGGCACTGCACCGAACTGGCCGCATCGAGACAGGCCGCAAACCGCCGCGCCCAGGCCGGATCGAACGGCGCGATCGACTGCGCGAAAAAGGCATCGATCCCCAGCGGCAGCACCACATGCAGCTCTGCCCCGCGCGCCAGCGCCGCCTCGGCCAGAACGATATCGCAGCCGGCAGCGAGCGCGCCAAAGGCAAACCCGACCGGGTGATCATCAAGCCAGCCTTCGACCGCCGCGCGCGCCGCCTGATCGCGATCGGCGGCAAGGCCAAGATGCCCGGCAAAATTGACCGAAATCGGCGGCCGGAACGGTGCCAGCCAGTCCGGGCCGATGCCCATCGCCGCGCTGACCAGCGCCAATTGCCGCAGCGTGACGGCGCGGTCGTCCCAGCCATCGGGATTGGCGGCGCAAGCCTGCTGCATCACCGCGCCCGCCGCCGCGACATCGCCGCACAGCAGATGCGCCTCGGCCCGGGTGGCAGCGAGGAACCACGGCGTTTCATCAAGCCGCGCCTGCGTGTCCATCCAGCGCAACAGATCGGCTGCGAGCGCCTGCCCGCCGGCATGGTCACCGCCAAGAAAGCGCAAGGTGGCGGCATTGATCCGGGTATGCGGCTGCTCGCGCAAACGGTCGGCGGCGGCATAGGCCTCTGCCGCGGCGATCAGCAGCGCCGGGCGTTGCGCCACGGCAGCCCGCAGCGCGCTGTCTTTGAGCAGCCGCGCGCGGGTGGCCAGCGCGGCGGCATCATCGCTGCGCGCGGCCCAGCCGCCTTGTTCGAACAGCCGGTTGGCATAGCCGATGCTGCCGGCGCGCGCCGCGGTGATGATGGTGGCAAGGCTGGGCATCGGCTGCATGGCTTTCAGGAGTAGAGTCGCGCGGCGCGAACGGCAAGACGCGATCGGGCCGGCGTGGCGACCCCTTGGCCGATCCTGCCGGGCAGGATCGGATCGGGGTGCCAGGCCGGCCCGCAGCGGTGGCGTTCAGTTGCCGGACTTGCCCGGCAGATTGACCGCAGCGACATGCACCGGGGCATTGCGCAGCGCCATTTCGCGCTTGGCATTGATCTGCGCCATGCCGTTGCGCACCGCATTGTCATAGCATTCGTGTTCGCTCGCCGCGACCGAGGTATCGGCAAACCGGTCGGGCGCGCAGATGTTCATCGCCACGCGGTGCAGCCGCTTGACCAGATCATCCACCGAAGCCTTTGACGTGAAATCGGTGCGTTCGATATGCAGTTCGCCCTGGGGGACGATGTCTTCGGCATAGGCCGGCGTGGCGGCGATGGCGATGCCCGAAGCGATCATGCCCAGAGCAATCGAGCGGATGGTGGTCTTGGTGGTCATTGGTGGTCTCCTTGGCTTTGCTGTGTCCCGGCCCTCTCGCCTGACACGCACAGTCCTAGGCCCACCGCCCGCCGGGTACGCGTGACGGCCATCACGCTTCAGGAAAGTTGCGAAAAATTTTTGCCCGCGCGCTCTTTCGGGCCGGCACCGGCGCGATTATGGCCGCGCCCGGTACTGCCGCCAAAACAGGAATGCGCGTTTGTCTGATCGCTTGACCGTGCTGGGCCAGACCCTGCTGCCCAAACGCGCGCTGACCGAACTGGCCGGGCGGCTGGCGCGGGCGCGCATGGGCTGGCTGACGCAGGCGATGATCCGCGCGTTCATCCGCCGCTTCGGGGTCGACATGGCCGAGGCCGATCCGTCCGATCCGCGCGCATACCCCAGTTTCAACGCGTTTTTTGCGCGGCCCTTGCGCGCCGGGGCGCGGCCGATCGCGCCGGCCAGCCATGTCTGCCCGGTTGACGGGCGGATCAGCCAGTTCGGCGCGATCGGTGCCGGGCAGATGGTGCAGGCCAAAGGGCACTGGTTCGATGCGCGCACATTGACCGGCGGCGATGACCGCTATGACCACGGGCAGTTTGCCAATCTCTACCTCTCGCCGCGCGACTATCACCGCATCCATATGCCCTGCGCCGGGCGGCTGACCGCGATGACCTATATCCCCGGCGATCTGTGGTCGGTCAGCCCGGCGACGGCGCTGGCGATCCCCGGGCTGTTTGCGCGCAACGAGCGGCTGGTGTGCCATTTTGATACAGACCGTGGCGCGATGGCCTTGGTGCTGGTCGGTGCCACCGTGGTCGGGTCAATCGCCACGGTATGGCACGGCGCGGTCAACCAGCCGCGCCCCGGCGAGGTTCAGCACTGGCGCTATGATCTGGATCAGGTCGTGCTCGAACAGGGTGCGGAAATGGGCCGGTTTCTGCTGGGATCGACGGTGATCATGCTGTTTGCGCAAGCCGGGCTGGCGTTCAATCCGCAGTGGCAGCCGGGCGGTGCGGTGCGGCTGGGCGAAGCGATGGCGAACCCCTGCTGATCAATGCGCGGCATCGGCGGCGGCGCTGCTGACCGACGGTGCACCGGGCAGGCGTGGACCGATCTTGACCAGCGCCAGCAGCGGGATCGCGGCGAGGCAGGCAAGGCTCATCACCAGAAAATCGTCGAGATAGGCGATCATCGCCGCCTGCTGGTTGACCATCGCATCGGCAAACCCCATCGCCATCGCGCTGAACTGGCCGAACGCCGATTGGGTATCGCCCAGAAACGGCGCGGCCATTGCCGGAACATGGCTGCCCAGTTCGAGATGATTGACCTGGACATTGCGCGCCAGCAGCACGGTCGCCCCGGCAACCCCGATCGATGATCCGAGATTGCGGCACAGATTGGTCAGCCCCGAGGCATCGGTGCGCAGGCGCGGGGGCAGGGTGGCAAACCCGATCATGTTCACCGGCATGAACGAAAAGCTCAGGCCGACACCCTGGATCAGCCCGCTCAGCACGATCGGCGCGGTCGGCATGTCGATCGACCAGTGCGCCATCAGCCACAGCGACAGGCTCATCAGGATCAGCCCCAGCCCGAGCAGCGCGCGCGGATCGATGCGGTTCATGAACCGGCCAAACAGCGTGATCGACAGCAGCATGCCGACCCCGCGCGGCGCCAGCAGCAGCCCCGACTGCATCGGGCTGTAGCCATAGATCTGCTGCATCAGCCCCGGCAGCAGCGCCATCACCGACATCATCACCAGCCCCATCAGCACGGTAAACACCAGCCCGATGGTGAAATTGCGATCGCGGAACAAGTCGGCGGGAAACAGCGGCGCCTTGCCGGTGGCGAGATGGACCAGCGCCGCCCACGCGCACGATGCCGCCAGCACCGCCTCGATGACGATTTCGCCCGAGGAAAACCAGTCGCGATCCTGCCCGCGATCGAGCACCAGTTGCAGCGCCGAGACCGCCACCGCGATCAGCAGCCAGCCGGCCAGATCGATCCGCCGTTCGCGCAGCGGGGTCTTGGGCATGAACAGCCACAGCAGCACCAGGCAGCCGATGCCGACCGGCAGATTGACATAGAACACCCAGCGCCAGTTGTAATTGTCGGTCAGGAACCCGCCGATGATCGGCCCCGAAATCGGCCCCAGCATCACCCCCTGGGTATAGATCGACATCATTTTGGGCCGCTCGGCGGCGGTGCTGGTATCGAGGATCACCGTCTGCGCCAGCGGCGACAGGAACGCCCCGGCTAGCCCCTGCATGACGCGAAACAGCACCATCTGATCAAGGCTTTGCGCCGCGCCGCACAGCATGCTGGCAATCGTGAACAAGGTGACCGATGCCATCAGCATGCGGCGGATGCCGACGCGATCGACCAGCCAGCCCGCCAGCGGCAGCGCGACCGCAGAGGCGAGCACATAGCTGGTCAGCACCCAGGTGATCGTATCGCGAGTCGCACCCAGCGCGGCGGCCATATGCGGCAGCGCGACATTGGCGATGGTGGTGTCCAAGGTCTGCATCACCATCGCTGCCATCACCCCGACCAGCAGCAGCGGCCGGTTTGCCACGCGCAAGGGAGCAACATCAGGCGGCATCGCGGCGCTCAGTCCTTGCCGGTATAGACCGTGACGTCGGCGCTCAACCCGGCGATCAGCGGGCGATCGGCCCGGGTATCGAGCGCGATCCGCACCGGCACGCGCTGCACCACCTTGACCCAGTTGCCGGTGGCATTCTGCGCCGGCAGCACCGAAAATTCCGAGCCGGTGCCGGCGCCGATCGAATCGACATGGCCGCGCAGCACCAGCCCCGGATAGGCATCGAGCGTGATCGTCGCGCGTTGGCCGGGGCGGATATGGCCCAGTTCGGTTTCCTTGAAATTGGCCTCGATGCGGGTGCCGTCATCCTTGACCAGCGAAACCATCGGCACCCCCGGAAACGCCATCTGGCCGATCTGCAAGCGGGTCACCTGCGTGGCCACGCCATCGGCCGGGGCGCGCACCACGGTGCGCGCCAGGTCAAGCTCGGCACGGGCCCGGGCGGCGCGGGCGGCGGCGATCGCCGGGTTTTCGCCCGGAACCTGCCGCCCGGTCGCCAGTTGCGCGCGGGCGCGGGCGACCGCGGCTTCAAGGCTGGCGACTTTGTCGCGCGCGGCGTTGACCGCATGTTCGGCCTCGTCCATCGCCGCGCGGGTGTTGAAGCCGCGCGCCATCAGTTCCTTGCCGCGCTGGTAATTGGCCTGCGCCAGCGCCAGATCATCGCGCGCGCTGGCAATGTCGATGGTATTGGCGCGCACATCGGCCTCGAGCGCGGTGATCCGCGCCTGCGCTCCGGCGATCTGCGCGTCGGAGGCTTCGACCCCGGCCTCGAAATTGGCGGGGTTGATGGTGAACAGCACGTCGCCTTTGTGAACATGCTGGTTTTCGCGCACGCGCACCGAAGTGACCTGGCCGGTGATTTCCGCCGCGATCGACACCATGTCCTGTTTGACAAAGGCGTTGTCGGTTTCCACTTCGCCGGGCCGGCCGAACCAGTACCACGCCGCGCCGCCGATGATCAGCACCGGGCCGATGATCATCGCCAGCGCGCGCCAGCGCCGCCGCGCGGTGCGCGCCTGATGCGCCGGGACTGCCGCTTGCGCCTCGCTGCCGGCGGGGAAGGGATCAGCCTCAGCCATGGGCGGCCACCGCGCAATCGGCGGCATCGTCGATGCCCGCGCCGAGATTGGCGCGCACGCGTTCGAGCAGCGCCAGCAATTGCCCGTGTTCGGCGTCGCTGAACCCGGCCAGCGCCTCGGCAAACACGCCGTCGGCATAAGTGCTCAGCCGCTCCATCTGATGATCGGCGCGCGGTGTCAGGTACAAGTGCCAGGTGCGGCGGTCGGCGGGATCGGCGCGGCGTTCGACCAGTCCGGCGCGTTCGAGCCGGTCAACCATCCGCCCGGCGGTGATCGCCTCTACCTCGAGCCAGGCGGCGACCGCGGCCTGGTTGATCCCGGGGGTGCGGCGGATCGCCGCGAGCATGCGCCACTGCGCGCCGGTGACCCCCAGCGCGCGGGCGGCAAAATCAAACCGTTTGCGAAACAGCCGCCCGACATCGGTGGCGAGAAAAGCGATATTGCTGACCATGCCGTGGCGATAATAACATGGCTTATGATCGTCAAGCTTGGCTTGGCCGCGCCCATTCGCCGATTGCCCATCGGGGCAGCATCTGCGAGACTTCGCCGCAAGGGCCGGGGGGCGGTTTCGTCGAATCGGTCAGGCAGCCGGCAAAGGTCTGCAAACGGGACGCATATCGCCGTCACACCGGGCCAGCGCGGCATGCTTTGCGTGCCTGCCCGCAGCCTGCTTTGTCAAAGGATTGCCGATGTCGCAGGACAATGCCGGGTCTGGCCAAACCAAAGCTTCCGATCTGTTCGTGCGCTGCCTTGAAGAAGAAGGCTGCGAATATATCTTTGGCGTGCCGGGCGAGGAAAATCTCGATCTGCTCGATTCGCTGTCGCGTTCGAGCAAAATCCGCCTGATCCTTACCCGCCACGAACAGGGCGCCGGGTTCATGGCCGCGACTTATGGCCGCCATACCGGGCGCACCGGGGTGTGCATGTCAACATTGGGGCCGGGGGCGACCAATCTGGTGACCGCCGCCGCCTATGCCACGCTGGGCGGCATGCCGGTGCTGATGGTCACCGGGCAGAAACCGATCAAGAAATCGAAACAGGGCCGGTTCCAGATCCTCGATGTCGTGGCGATGATGGGGCCGATCACCAAATATGCCCACCAGATGGCCAGCGCCGACAATATCCCCAGCCGCGTGCGCGAAGCGTTTCGCCTTGCCGAAGAGGAAAAGCCCGGCGCCACCCATATCGAACTGCCCGAAGACATCGCCGACGAAATGACCGATGCCGTGCCGCTGCACCGCAGCCAGGTGCGCCGGCCCAGTGCCGACCCCAAATCGGTGCGCCGCGCGGTCGAGGCGCTGGAGGGTGCGCGCGCCCCGCTGCTGGTGATCGGCGCCGGCGCCAACCGCACAATGACGAGCAGGATGCTGCTGCAATTCATCGAAAAAACCGGCATTCCCTATTGCACCACGCAATTGGGCAAAGGCGTGATCGACGAACGCCATCCCAAATTCCTCGGCTGCGCGGCGCTCTCGGCGGGCGATTTTGTCCATCGCGCGATCGAGGCATCGGATTGCATCGTCAACATCGGCCACGACGTGATCGAAAAGCCGCCGTTTTTCATGCGCGCGGGCGGCCCGACGGTGATCCACGTATCGACCCGCACCGCCGAGGTCGATCCGGTCTATTTCCCGCATATCGAGGTGATCGGCGATATCGCCAACGCGATCTGGCAGATGAAAGAGGATATCGTGCCCAACGGCGGGTGGGAATGCGATGCCATGCTGCGGTTTCGCGCCGCCGAACTGGCGCATACCGCGCCGCTGGCCGCCGATGCGCGATTTCCGATCTTTCCGCCGCACCTCGTTCAGCAAGTCCGCGCGGCGATGCCCGATGACGGGATCATCTGCCTTGATAACGGGGTCTACAAGATCTGGTTCGCGCGCGGGTATGCCGCGCATCGCCCCAATACGGTGCTGCTCGACAATGCGCTGGCGACGATGGGCGCCGGGCTGCCCAGCGCGATGATGAGCGCGATGCTCTACCCGCAGCGCAAGGTCATGGCGATCTGCGGCGATGGCGGCTTTCTGATGAACAGCCAGGAGCTGGAGACCGCAGTGCGGCTCAAGCTCAACCTGACCGTGCTGATCCTCAACGACGGGTCCTATGGCATGATCCGCTGGAAACAGGCCAACATGGGCTTTGCCGATTTCGGGCTGACCTATGGCAACCCCGATTTCGTGATGTATGCGCAAAGCTATGGCGCGATCGGCCACCGGGTCGAAAGCAGCGCGCATCTCGCCGAACTGCTGGCGCATTGCCACGATACGCCGGGGGTCCATCTGATCGATTGCCCGGTCGATTACAGCGAAAACGACCGCATTCTCAATCACGAGATCAAGACCCTGAGCCGCGCGCTCTGAACATCGGGAGTTCTGCCGTGGTCCAGCTTGCCCAGGTCTATCCGCTCTATCTCAACGGTCGCGCGGTACAGCCCAACACCGATCTGGTGGTCACCGACAAATATACCGGCGAGGCGGCGTTCCGCACCGCGATGGCCACGCCCGAGGTGATCGATGCGGCGATCGCCGGGGCGGTACGCGCCGCCCCGGCGATGGCGGAAATGGCCAGTTTCGAGCGCCAGGCGGTACTCGATCATTGCGTGCGGCGGTTCCGCGAACGGTTTGACGAACTGGCGTTGGCGCTGTGCATCGAGGCGGGCAAGCCGATCGCGGATGCCGAAGGCGAAGTGACCCGGCTGATCGATACGTTCCGCATTGCCGCCGAAGAATCGACGCGCTGCTATGGCGAGATTCAGCCGCTCGACATTTCGCCGCGCGCCAAGGGCTATCTCGGCATGTGGAAACGCGTGCCGATCGGGCCGTGCAGCTTCATTTCGCCGTTCAATTTTCCGCTCAATCTCGCCGCGCACAAGATCGCCCCGGCGATCGCGGTGGGCTGCCCGTTCGTGATGAAGCCGGCCTCGCTGACCCCGCTGGGGGCGATCATCATCGGCGAAGTGCTCGCCGAAACCGGTCTGCCCGAAGGCGCCTTTTCGATCCTGCCCGCCAGCCGCGACGGCGCCGACCTGTTCACCACCGACGATCGGCTCAAACTGCTCAGCTTTACCGGATCGCCCGCGGTGGGCTGGGATCTGAAAGCGCGCGCGGGCAAGAAAAAGGTCGTGCTCGAACTCGGCGGCAATGCCGCGGTGGTGATCGACGCCGATGCCGATCTTGATCATGCGCTCGCCCGGGTGGTTTTCGGCGGCTATTACCAGTCGGGCCAGAGCTGCATTCATGTCCAGCGGGTGATCGTGCACGAGGCGGTCTATGACCGGTTCCGCGCGATGCTGACCGACAAAGTGCGTACACTGGTCTGCGGCGATCCGCGCGATCGCGCCACCTTTATCGGCCCGATGATTTCGGTGCGCGAGGCGGCGCGGCTGAAGGGGTGGATCGATGCGGCGGTCGCCGGCGGCGCCACGCTGCTCGCCGGTGGCGGCTGCGAAGGGGCGATGCTCGAACCGGCCTTGCTCGAAAACGTGGCGCGCAGTGCCGAGCTCTATTGCGAGGAAGCGTTCGGCCCGGCGGTGATCCTGTCAAAGTTTTCCGACTGGGATGCCGCGCTCGATGAAGTCAATGACAGCAAATTCGGCCTGCAGGCCGGGCTGTTTACCCGCGATCTGCACAAAGTGCTCGGCGCGTGGGACAAGCTTGAGGTCGGCGGGGTGCTGGTCAACGACGTATCGTCGTTCCGCGTCGACAACATGCCTTATGGCGGGGTCAAGGATTCCGGGCTGGGCCGCGAAGGCGTGCGCTTTGCGATGGAAGACATGACCGAAATCCGCAACCTGGTGATCCGCCGCTGATGCACGGCGCGCCGCCCGGGGGAGACCCTCCGGGCGGCGCGCCTTGCGATCAGAACTTGGCTGCCAGTTCGGCGCCGACCAGTCGCCGGCTGCCGGGCGAGATGAACGAGCCGCCGAATTCGGCCGCCGGGATCACTTCGTTCAGGTACTGCTTGTCGAGCAGGTTGTTGGCAAACACCGACACCGTATAGGCCCCGGCATGCACCCCGACGCGCAAGTTGACGATGCCGAAGGCATCGCGGCGCGCCTTGCTGTAATTGGCATTGCCCACCGAAGGCGGCAGGAAGCTGAGCGCGGAGATCGGCAGCAGTCCCGAAAACAGCGTGGGTACGGTGTTGTTCTGCACCGTGCTGAACCAGGTCGGGCCGGTCAGCCGGTAATCGGCGCGCAGGAACAGGCTGGCCGAATTGCTGATCGCCTGTTCGCCTTCGGCACCCAGGTTGAGCGTGTATTTGGCGGTATAGGGCGATTCATTGCCGACCGTTTCGGGGCGCGCGCTGTTCCGCTTGATCGAACTGTCGGTATAGTTGAACGCGCCGAACAGCTTGATCCCCTTGACCGGCTTCACATTCAGATTGAATTCGGCGCCCTTCAGATCGACCAGGTCGATGTTCGAGACCACCCGCAGCAGGCCGAAGCTGCCGACGAAGAATTCGAAGAACTGCATGTTGTGGACCTGGGTGTAGAACCCGGCGAGGTCGTACGACACGACATGATCAAACAGGCTGCCCTTGATCCCGGCTTCGAACGCGCTCGACCATTCCTTGTTGTACTGGTCGGTGATGTGCACGTCGGCGCCGAGCGGGGCGACAAAGTTGCTGTTGATGATCGCCGCCGATCCCTGGTTGTTGAACCCGCCCGATTTGAAGCCGATCCCCCAGTTGCCATAGACATCGACCACATCGGCCGGTTTCCAGCTGAGCGTCACTTTGGGTTCAAGCTGGTCAAAGGTCGCGCTCTTGGGCACCAGCGCGCCGAAGGCCTGGCCCGGATTGATCGGCCCGCCGGTAAACGGATCGGCCACCGAGGGCACCAGCGAATAGGTGCTGCGGCTTTCGCTGTCATAGCGCAGCGCCAGCCCGCCGGTGAATTGCGGCGAGGGCTTGTATTCCATCGAGGCAAACCCGGCATAGACATTGGTGGCGAACTGGTCGGCCAGCAACAGCGTGGTCGGGTTGGTGGTATTGGGCGCGTTGTAGAGATTGGGCAGCACGCCCTGGCCTTCATCGGCGCCAAGGCTGACCCCGACGGTGCGGTCGATATGCAGGTAATAGGCGCCCAGTTGCCAGTGAACCGGGCCGTTGCCGGTCGATTCCACGCGCCATTCGGTGCTGATGTCGTGCTGGCGGCGGATCTGCAACTGCGTGCCATCGCAAGTGGTCGGGCTGTAGGGGCCAAACGTCGATCCGGTGGTCGGGGCAAACAGGAACGGCACCGGGGTGGCGCCGATGAAGCCCGGCTGATTGACCGCATAGCCGGTCAGCGCGGCGGTCGAGGCAAAGCAGGCGTTGACCGCCGGTTGCACCGCCGGATTGGCCGCGCTGAGGAAGCGGGCGAAATCGGCCGAGGTGCCATCGGCTTCGAGCCGCTGATCGACGTTGGAAAAGCTGACCCAGCCGACCAGCTTCAGCGTATCGCTCAGCCGGTGATCGAGCTTGAGCGAGGTGTCAAAGCTGTATTGATCGTTGGTCGGCTTGATATTGCTGTAAAAGTGGAACGGGTGAGTGTTGACGTCTTCGTCGAACGCGGGGTTGACCCCGGCAAACCCGGGCAGCGCGAAGGCGGCGTTGAACGGCAGCGAGGCGCCGTGGAATTCGGCATAGCGCATCTTGAAATCGAGCTGGGTATCGGTGCCCTGGCCATAGACCAGCCGGCCATCGATCGACCAATTGTGCTTTTCATCAACCGTCTTGGAATTGCCGGTATATTCGTTGTGATAGAACCCGTCGGTGTTGAAATAGCTGGCGGAAACGACATAGCCCAGCTTGTCATTCATCTTGCCGGCGATGTGCGCCTTCATGTCGGCGGTGTTGTACATGCCATACGAGGCATCGACCGCTGCGGTGGTGACCTCGGTCGGCTTGATCGTCTGGATCACGATCGCGCCCGCCGCCGCGTTGCGGCCATAGAGCGCGCCCTGCGGCCCTTTGAGGATTTCGACCTGGCTGAGCGTGCCCTGATCCTGGTTGAGATCGGCGATATTGGTCTTGAGGATGCCGTCGACCACCAGCGCGACCGAGCTTTCGGCATCGCGCGCGCCGTTCATGCCGCGAATGTTGACCTGCGTATCGCCCGCTTCGGCGGTGCCGGTCACGATCGTCACGCCGGGGGTGAGCTGGGTAAAGTCCTCGGCGCGCTTGGCCCCGGTATTGGCAAGGTCGGCCATCGTCAGCACCGACACCGAGGCCGGCACGTCCTGCAGCCGTTCGTTCTGGCGGCGTGCGGTAATGATGATCTCGTCCGATTTGCCGGGGGCGGCGGGTGCCGCCTCGTCGGCCAGCGCGGGCACTGCTGCCAGCGCGAGTCCTGCTCCCAGTGCCAGACGCGATGCCTGCAGCCGTGGTGAAATTCGCATTGTCTGCCTCCCTGTCGAACCTTGGCGCCGTTTCGTGCGCGTGGCCTGCCCACCCCCTCGGCGGACATAGCACCTGCGACCCCTCGCACCGGTCCGCGATGCGGCGCGTTGGGCGCCCGGGCGGAACGGTGCGGCGGATCGAGGCTTGCCGTGCGCACAGATTATTGTATACAAATGCCATCGGTCAAGCTCCTTGGGAGAAATCATGTCACGCGCTTCCGACCGCGCCTACGATGCCATTCGCAACATGATCCTGTCGGGTGAATTGCCCGCCGGGACGCAGCTTGGCGAAGAGGCGCTGGCCGAAAAATGCGGGGTTTCGCGCACCCCGGTGCGCGAGGCCTTGCGCCGGCTCGAGGCGGATATGCTGGTGGCGCGGACCGATACCCAGCGCAGCTATGTCCCCGAATGGTCGCTCGATGACGTGCGCGATGCCTTTCACCTTCGGGCCATGCTCGAAGGCTATGCCGCGCGCCGCGCGGCCGAACGCATGACCGGTGATTCGCTGGCGCGGCTGCGCGCAGCGAATGCCGGGATTGCCGCCGCGATCGCGCAGACGGTGCCCGATGTCACCGGGTTTCTCGACGGCAATCGCGCGTTCCACGCGGCGATCCTGGAAACCGCGGGATCGCGCCGGCTGGTGGCGCAACTGGGCGCGCTGGTCGAACAGCCGGTGGTCTGGCGCACCGCGCACAATTACGGGCCCGAGGCGCTGCACCGCTCGTGGTCCGAACACGAGGAACTGATTGCCGCGTTCGCCCGGGGCGATGGATCATGGGCCGAGGCGATCATGGCCGGCCATATCCTGCGCGCCTATCACGCTTATGCCGATTCGCACCGCGGGATGGTGGCGGGCGCCGCGCGCCAGGCCGCCAATGCCAACGAGGCGATCCCTGCGTTGCGCGAGGGGCAGGGCTAAATGTATACAAAAACGGTCGAACTTGTCGAAGTGTCACCGCGCGACGGGTTGCAGAACGAAGCGCAGTCGATTGCCACTGCCGACAAGCTGGCGCTGATTGACCGCGCGCTTGCGGCGGGCGTGCGCCGGATCGAGGTGACCAGCTTCGTCAATCCGCGCGCGGTGCCGCAGATGGCTGATGCCGAGGCGGTTGTCGCCGGCCTGCCGCAGCGCGATGATGTGACCTATATCGGCCTGGTGATGAACCGGCGCGGCGCCGATCGCGCGCTGGCGACCGGGCGGATCGACCAGTTGGGCGCGGTGGCGGTGGCCACCGATACTTTCGCGATGGCCAACCAGAACCAGACCAGCGACGGGTCGGTCGCGGCTGCGGCCGAGATCATCGCTGCGGCGCAGGCCGCCGGGCGGAGTGGCCAGGCCACCATCGCCGCCGCGTTCGGCTGCCCGTTCGAGGGCGAAGTGGCGGTCGAGCGCGTGCTGGCGATGGCCGAGGCGCTGGCCAAGGCCGGCCCGGTCGAAGTCGCCTTGGCCGATACCATCGGCGTCGCCAACCCGGCGCATGTCGCGCAATGCGTGGCGCTGGTGCGCGAGGTGATCGCGCCGATCCCGGTGCGGGTGCATTTTCACAACACGCGCGGCACCGGCCTTGCCAATGTCTGGGCGGCGGTCATGGCCGGGGCGATCACGGTCGATGGCTCGATCGGCGGGCTGGGCGGTTGCCCGTTCGCGCCGGGCGCCTCGGGCAATGTGGCGAGCGAGGATGTCGTCTACATGCTCGAACGCGCCGGGATCGCCACCGGGATCGATCTGGCCGGACTGATCGCCGCCAATCACTGGATGGGCACGGTCATGGAACGCCCATTGCCGGGGATGGTGGCGCGCGCGCCGGCCTTTCCCAAACACACGTAAATCGCAGTGCCACCCCGGCTATTCGGGGTGGTGCATTGGTCTTTCCTTCGCGGGGGTACAGCATGGGTTATCGATTGGGCGTTGATGTTGGCGGCACGTTTACCGACCTGCTGCTGCTCGATACCGGCAGCGGCGCGTTCTGGCGGCACAAGACGCCGTCGACCCCGCACGACAGTTCGGTGGGCATTCTCGATGGCGTGCGCGCGATCTGCGGCGCGGCGGGGATCACCCCCGATGCGATCGATACTTTCCTGCACGGCACCACGGTGGCCACCAATGCGGTGCTCGAAGGCAAAGGCGCGCGCGTCGGGCTGATCACCACCGAAGGCTATCGCCATATCATGCAGATCGCGCGCAGCTTTGTCCCCGGCGGGCTGGCGGGCTGGATCATCTGGCCAAAGCCGCAGCCGCTTGCCGCGCTCGAACATACCGTGACGGTCAAGGGGCGGATCGGGGCCGATGGCAGCGAAGTGCGCCCGCTCGATGAAGCCGATGTGCGCCACCAGCTTGGCCTGTTGAAGGCCGCCGGGGTCGAGGCGGTGACGGTCAGCCTGATCAACGCCTATGTCAATGGCGCGCACGAATTGCGCATCGGCGAAATCGCCCGCGAGGTGATGCCCGATGTGCCGGTTTCGCTCAGCCACGATGTCCTGCCCGAAATGCAGGAGTACGAGCGCACGCTGACCACGGTGGCCAATGCCGCGGTGCGCCCGGTGGTCGGCCGCTATGTCGCCAATTTGCGCACGCGGCTGGCCGAGGCGGGGATGCGCGGCAACCTGTCGCTGCTGCGCTCCGACGGCGGGCTGATGAGCGCGCACAAGGCCGAAACCCAGCCGGTCAATATCCTGATGTCGGGCCCGGCAGGCGGGGTAACCGGGGCGATCTGGGTTGGCCGCAATGCCGGCATCCGCAATATCATGACGCTCGATGTCGGCGGCACTTCGACCGATGTCGCGCTGATCGAAAACTGCGAACCGCGCCGCCAGCGCACCACCGAAGTGGGCCACCTGTCGGTCCGCGCCTCGGCACTCGATGTCAAGACGGTCGGCGCCGGCGGCGGCTCGATCGCCTATGTCCCCGATCTGACCGGGGCGCTGCGGGTCGGGCCGCAATCGGCCGGCGCGGTGCCCGGCCCGGTCGCCTATGGCAAAGGCGGCGAGGCGCCGACAGTGACCGATGCCAATGTCGTGCTCGGCTATCTGCCCGAAAACCTGCTTGGCGGCAGCTTCCGGCTCGATCGCGAAGGCGCGCGGCGCGCGGTGCAGACGATCGCCGACCGCCTGAACATCGGCCTGATGGAAGCGGCACGCGGGATCATCGACATCGTCAACGAAAACATGTTCGGCGCGCTGCGGATGATTTCGGTGCAGCAGGGGTACGACCCGCGCGATTTCGCGCTGATGGGGTTTGGCGGGGCGGGGCCGCTGCATGTCAACGCGGTGGCGCGGCTGATGGGCAGCTGGCCGGCGATTTCGCCGGTTTCACCCGGGGTGCTCTGCGCGCTGGGCGATGCCACCACGCGGATGCGCACCGAAACCGCGCGCAGCTTTTCGCGGCTGGCGCACGATACCCGCGCCGAAGAACTGATCGCGCTGCTCGATGACATGGCGGCGCAGACCCGCGCTGATCTGATCGCCGACGGGGTGGCTGCGGGCGAAGTGACCAGTCTGTTCGAAGTTGACGTGCGCTATGCCGGCCAGGCCTTCGAGGTGCCGCTGACGATCACCCCCGATGATCTGCGCCGCGACGGCATTGCCGGCATCCTGCAACGGTTTGATGCCGAACACTTGCGGCTGTTCACCTTCAACATGGATACCCCGCACGAAATCGTCAATTTGCGCGCGGTCGCACTCGGCGATGTGCCCGATCTGCCCGCGCCCGAAATCCCGCGCGGCGATGGCAACCCGGCGGCGGCGTTCATGCGCGAACATGTGATGTGGATGGACGGGCGCGAACAGACCGGGGCGATCTATGACCGCGCCCGCTTGCGCGCGGGCGATGTGATCCCCGGACCGGCGATCGTCACCGAAATGGATTCCACCACCCTGATCGAGGCCGGATGCGTCGCCACTGTCGACCATTGCGGCAATATCCTGATCCAGCCGGCCTGAAGGACCACCGACCATGCCTGCAACGATAATCCAGACCAACCCGACCCCGTTCAACCGCATCGCGATCGACCCGGTCACGCTCGACATCATCGAAAACGCGCTGCGCAACGCGCGGATCGAAATGGACGCGACGCTGGTGCGCACCGCGATGTCGCCGGGCATTCGCGAACAGGGCGATGCCTTTCCGCTGATTGCCGATCACACCGGCAAGATGATCGTCGGCCAGTTCGGCAGCTTCATCGACGGGTTCCTGCGCAATTTTGACGGCACTGTCGAAGACGGCGACCTGATCTTTCTGTCCGATCCCTATTCGGTCGATGGCGCGATCAGCCATTCCAACGACTGGCTGGTGCTGCTGCCGGTGTTCAAGCAGGGGCGGCTGATCGGCTATACCTCGATGTTTGGCCATCAGAGCGATATCGGCGGCAAAGTGGTCGGCTCGATGCCGATCAACGCGCATTCGATCTTTGAAGAAGGCGTGCGGATTCCCCCGGTCAAGCTGTGGAAGAACGGCGTCCACAATGCCGATCTGCTCAAACTGGTGCTGCACCAGACGCGCAAGCCCGACTGGTGCCTGGCTGATCTCAACGCGCTGATCGCCTCGTGCCGGGTGGCGGCGCGGCGGGTGATCGAAATGGCCGAACGGTTTGGCGATGATGTCTATTTTTCGGCGACGCAGGAATTGCTGGCGCGCAACCACCGCGCGATGAAGGCGCTGATCGGCATGGCGATTGCCGAAGAACCGGTCAGCTTTGAAGACTATATCTGCGATGACGGCATGGGCGCCGGGCCCTATCGCATCCGTTGCACGATGCACCGCGCCGGCGAAAAAGTGGTGCTCGATTTTGACGGCACCGATCCGCAATCGCAGGCGTCGATCAATTTCTATCTCAACGAAAACATGTTCAAGATGTTCTTCGGCATCTACATGATCATGGTGTTTGACCCGCAGATCCTGTTCAACGACGGGTTCTACGATCTGATCGAAGTGCGCATCCCCGAAGGCTCGCTGCTCAAGCCGCGGTTTCCCGCCGCGCTGTCGGGCCGCACCCATGCGCTGGGGCGGATTTTCGATATCCTCGGCGGCTTGCTCGGGCAAAAGACCCCCGAATTCCTCAATGCCGCCGGCTTTTCGTCGAGCCCGCACTTGTTCTATGCCGGCAACGACACCCGCCCCGGGCGCGGTGGCGACTGGTTCCAGCTGTTCCAGATCGGCTTTGGCGGGATTCCCGGGCGGCCGATGGGCGACGGGCCCGATGGTCATTCGCTGTGGCCGGGCTTTACCAATGTGCCCAACGAATTCCTCGAACGCTATTTCCCGCTGCGCATCGAACGCTATGAATGCGCGGCCGACAGCGGCGGCGCCGGGGTCCATCGCGGCGGCAACGGCATTCACATGACCTATCGCTTTCTCAGCGCCGGGGTGATCGCGATCCACGATGATCGCTGGTTTGTCCCGCCGTGGGGGGTGAATGGCGGCGAGCCCGGCGGCCGCGCGCGCAAGATCCTCGAAAAGGCCGATGGCACCATGCAGATCGTCGGCAACAAAGTCGAAGATCTGGCGGTCGAGGAAGGCGACCAGTTGCATTTCATCACCTGGGGCGGCGGTGGCTGGGGCGATCCGCTCGAGCGCGACCCCGCGCTGATCGGGCGCGAAATTCGCGAAGGGTTGGTCACTTCGGCGGGCGCCACCAGCTATGGCGTGGTCGCCGATGCGGCCGGGGTGATCGACGAGGCGGCAACAGCGGCACTGCGCGCGCAACTGCGCGCCGATCGCGGGCCGCTGCCGCTGTTCAACTATGGCCCGGGGATCGACGTGTTGCGGCTGCGCAGTGTCGATGATACCGGCCTGCCCGCGCCGGTGCAGCCGCATTGGCCCCATCTCGATGCGGCGGAGTGATCAGGTGACCCCGGGAGCATTGCACGATATCCGCGTGGTCGAACTGGGCCAGTTGCTGGCCGGGCCGTTCTGCGGCCAGTTGCTCGGTGACATGGGCGCCGACGTGATCAAGGTCGAACCGCCGGGCAGCGGCGACCCGATGCGCGAATGGGGGCAGGGCGACGACAAAGTGCAGTGGGAAGTGATCGCCCGCAACAAGCGCTCGGTCAGCGCCAATCTGCGCCTGCCCGAAGGCCAGGCATTGGTGCGCCGGCTGATCGCCGGGGCCGATGTGCTGATCGAAAACTTCAAGCCAGGCACGATGGAAAAATGGGGGCTGGGGCCCGATGTGCTGCTGGCCGAACAGCCCGGGCTGATCATCGCGCGGATGTCGGGCTATGGCCAGACCGGCCCTTATGCCACGCGCGCCGGGTTTGGCGGGATCGGCGAGGCGATGGGCGGCTGGCGCTATATCGTCGGCGAACCCGACCGCCCGCCCAGCCGGATGGGCATTTCGATCGGCGATACGCTGACCGCGACGTATGGGTGCATGGGGGTGCTCGCCGCGCTCCATGCGCGCAGCCACAGCGGGCGCGGGCAGGTGATCGACGCCGCGCTTTATGAAAGCGTGTTGCAGGTGATGGAAGGGCTGGTGCCCGAATATGACCGCTCGGGGCTGATCCGCGAACGCTCGGGCTCGATCCTCAAGGGGATCGCGCCGTCGAATGTCTATCGCTGCAGCGATGGCGAATTCATGATCGGCGCGAACAAGGATTCGCTGTGGCAGCGGCTGGCGCAGGCGATGGGCCGGCCCGAACTGGGGGATGATCCGCGCTTTGCCACGCATCTCGCGCGTGGTGCCAACCAGACCGAGCTTGATGAGCTGATCAACGCCTGGACCGCGACGCTGACCGTGGCTGAAGTCGAAGCGCTGATGGACACCTGGTCGATCCCGGCGGGGCGGGTCTATCGCGCGCCCGACATGATTGCCGATCCGCACTTCCAGGCGCGCGAGGCGATCATTACCGTTGATACCGAACGGTTCGGCCCGCTCAGGATGCAAAGCGTGTTTCCGCGCCTGTCGGCAACGCCGGGCAGCGTGCGGCGCCCGGCCCCGGCGCGGGTTGGCCAGCACAATGCCGAAATCTATGGCGAATGGCTGGGGCTGAACGCGGATGATCTGGCCGATCTGACTGCGCGCGGGGTGATCTGATGCGCGATCGGGCCGAACTGACCGCCAATTATGCCGGGGCGTTTGATGGACGGCTGGCATTCGGGCGGCGGCCGGCGCTGATCGTGGTCGATCTGGTCGATGCCTATCTGGTGCCGGGATCGCCGCTCTATGCCGGAATCGAATCCGCGCTCGAATCGGCGATCCGGGTCACCGCGGCGGCGCGCGCGGCGGGGGTGCCGGTGCTGTTCACCAATGTCGAATACCTGCCCGGCGGCGCCGATGGCGGGGTGTTTTTCCGCAAGGTGCCGGCGCTGGCCTGTTTTGAACGCGGCAATCCGCTGGGGGCGTTTCCGGCGCGGCTGGCCCCGCATCATGGCGATGCGGTGATCACCAAACGCTATGCCAGCGCGTTTTTCGGCACGCATCTGGCGGCGACGCTGACCGCGTGGCAGATCGATACGCTGGTGATCTGCGGCACCTCGACCTCGGGCTGCATCCGCGCCACCGCGCTCGATGCCTGCCAGCACGGGTTCATCCCTTTTGTGGTGGCCGATGCCTGCGGCGATCGCCATCCCGACCCGCATGCCGCCAATCTGTTCGATCTCCAGGCCAAATATGCCGAAGTGGTGGGCGAGGCGGAGATTGTCGCGCTGCTGGCGGGGGCGTGATCGCCAAGAAACCCTCTCGTCCCGCGCGCCGGCTTGCGCTACGGCACCATGATGGACAGCATTCCCTGGGACCAACCGGCCACTCTGATCGATCTTGACGGTCGCGCGCCGGTGATCGGCACGATCCGCGACTGCGCGATGCATTTCGCGCTGTTCAAACCGTTTGCCAAGGAACAGGCGCGCGTGCTGCTGACCCGCCCGGTGTTTCGCGCCGGCCGCGCCACGCGCACCTGGGTGCTCAATCCCGATGAAATCGAAGCGCTGGTGCAGCGGATGCGCGCCGAACAGGCCGCGCACTGAGAACGATCACCCCAGCGTAACGTACAATTCGCCTTCGATCAGCCAGCGATCACCCAGCCGGCGCCATTTGGCGGCATAGCTGCCGCTGGCCCAAGGCGCGGTTTCGCCCTCGTGCGTGCCGTGCCAGGTGCCGTGTTCGAGCGCGATCGGTTCGACCGGCGACAGCGTGATCGTGGTGGGCAGGCGCACATAGGTGGTGATCGGGCTGGCGGCGAATTCGCGTTTCCACGCCTGCATCTGCGCCTTGCGCCCGCTGATCAGCGCGCTGTCGCTGCCGGTGATCAGCACCACCTGTTCGGCCAGCAGCGTGCCGATCGCGGGCAGGTCGCGCGTGGCCAGCGCGCGGTTGAACGCGGCGCGTGCCATGCGGATGGCGAGATCATCGCCCGCGCTCAGGGCTGCAGGCCCCCGCCGAGCACGGCATAGAGATTGACCATGTTGGTCGCCCGGTCGAGCCGCGCCAGCACCAGCGCCTGCCGCGCGGCATAAGCGGTGCGCGCGGCATCGAGCGCGGCAAGATTGCTGTCGATGCCGTTGTCATAGCGCGCGCGGGTAATCGTCGCGGCGCGTTCGGCGGCGGCGACATTGGCGGTCTGCGCGGCGATCTGGTCGTCGATCGTGCCGCGCCGCGCCAGTTGATTGGCAACATCGGCAAACGCGCCCTGGACCGCGCGCTGGTATTGCGCCACCGCCGCCTCGCGCAGCGCCCGCGCGGCGGCAAGGTTTCCGGCGCGTGCGCCATTGTCGAACAGCGGGACATTGGCACTGGCGGACGTGCCCCAGTTGAACGTGCCGCCCTGGTCGAACAGCCCGCCGAGCGATCCGCTGGCCAGACCGAGCAGCCCGGTCAGCGAAATCGACGGGAACAGCGCGGCGCGCGCGGCACCGACATTGGCATTGGCGGCGCGCAGGCGGTGTTCGGCCTCCAGCACATCGGGCCGCCGCAGCAGCACCGCCGAATCGAGCCCGACCGGCAATTGGCCGAGCACCGCGTCGCCATTGCCCAGCGTTGTGGGCAAGTCCTCTGCCGCGATCGGCGCCCCGGCCAGCAGCACCAGCGCATTGGTCGCCTGCGCCAGCGCGGTGCGATAGGCGGCTTCATCGGCGCGCGCGGTGGCGACCAGCGTTTCGGCCTGCGCCACATCGAGCTGGGTGCCGATCCCTTGCGCCTCGCGCGTGCGTGCCAGCGCCAGGCTGGCTTCGCGGCTGGTCAGCGTGGCGCGCGCGACGCCCAGCGCATCGGCATCGGCGCCGATCGTCAGCCAGGCATTGGCGACTTCGGAAATCAGCGTGATCTGCGCCGCCTTGCGCCCTTCGTCGCTGGCCAGCCAGGTTTCGAGCGCGGCGCGGCCGAGATTGCGCACGCGGCCCCACAGATCGAGCTCGAACGCGGCGACCCCGCCGGACACGCCCACTGCACCGGCCGTGGCGCCGCCGGTCGCATCGCCATAGCCGTTGACATAGCCCGATGATCCGACCGAGCCGTGATAGCGGCTGACGGCCGGAGCCATGCCGACCGTCGGCAACACCGGCGCCTGTGCCACCCGCGCCTGAGCCCGCGCCGCCGCGACATTGGCGATCGTCGCGCGCAAATCGCGGTTTTGCGCCAGCGCGGTGGTGATCACGCGTTGCAGCCGGGGATCGGGAAAGAAACTGTGCCAGCCGATCGCATCGACCGCGCCATCGCCCGCCGCCAGCGCCGGATAGGCTTCACCCTGGGGCAGGGCCGGCGCCACGGTTGTGGCCGGGCGTTGCCACGCCGGGGCCATGCTGCATCCGCCCAGTAGCAGCGCGGCGATCAGCGCGGGGGCGCGGCGGATCATGCCGGGGCTCCGTGGCGGCGCCGCCGGCTGCGCGATTTGACGACGATGAAGAACAGCGGGACAAAGAACACCGCCAGCACGGTGGCCGAGGCCATGCCGCCCAGCACCGCGGTGCCGATCGCCTGCCGCCCGTTGGCACCGGCGCCGCTGGCCAGCACCAGCGGGATCACCCCGGCGATAAAGGCCACGCTGGTCATCACGATCGGGCGAAAGCGCAGCCGCGCCGCCTCGAGCGCCGCAGCCAGCGGGGCCATGCCGCGATCGGTGGCGGCTTCGGCAAATTCGACGATCAGGATCGCGTTCTTGGCCGACAGTCCGATCGTGGTGAGCAATGCGACCTGAAAGAAGATGTCGTTGGGCACCCCGCGCAGCGTCGCCGCGCTGACCGCGCCGATAATCCCCAGCGGGATCACCAGCATGACCGAAACGGGCACCGACCAGCTTTCATACAAGGCCGCGAGACACAGGAAAATGAACAGGATCGAGGCGGCAAACAGCAGCGGCGCCTGATCGGCGGCGACTTGCTGCTGGTACGACATCCCGCTCCACGCCAGTGTGTAGCCATCGCCCAGTTGTTCGGCCAGCCGGGTCACTTCGGCCATCGCCGCGCCCGAGGTTACACCGGGGCTGCCGGTGCCGACGATCTGTTGCGCGGGCAAGCCGTTGAACCGGCGCAGCAGGTTCGATCCGCTGGTCCAGTGCGGTTGCGCCAGCGAGGCGAATGGCACCATGTCGCCACCGGCCCCGCGCACATACCACTGGCCGATCGCTTCGGGGGTCATGCGGAACGGCGCATCGCCCTGCACGAACACCCGCTTGACCCGGCCGCGATCGAGAAAATCGCCGACATAGCTGCCGCCCCAGGCGATCGACAGCGTAGTGTTGACGTCGTCGGGATTGACTTGCAGCGCGGTGATCGCGGCATCGTTCATGTCGACGCGCAATTGCGGGGTGTCTTCCAGCCCGCCAAAGCGGATCTGTGACAGCAGCGGGTCGGCATTCGCCCGCGCCATCAGCTCGGCGCGGGCCGCACCGAGCGCCTGCGCGCCCTGACCGCCGGCATCCTGCAACCACAGCTCAAACCCGGCCGATGTGCCAAGGCCGCGCACTGCCGGCGGGGTCAATGCCACCGCCTGGCCTTGATAGAGTTCGCGAAAATGCGCGTTCAGCCGCTGCGTGATCGCCGCCGAGGAATCGTGCGGATCGGTGCGTTCGTCCCACGGGCGCAGCGCCATCCACCCTTGCGCGACGTTCTGCGCATTGCCAGCCGCCTGGTTGCGGCCGATGCCGAGGAAAATATGCGCGATGTTGCGCCCTTCGGTCTGGCGGATATAGGCGGTCACGTCTTCGGCAAAGCGCCGCGTCTGGTCGATCGTGGTGCCGGCGGGCATGGTGATCGCATAGCTGATATTGCCCTGATCTTCTTCGGGCAGAAACCCGGTCTGCATGCGCATGTCGATCAGCAGGCTGACGAGGGCAATCGCCGCAAACACCAGCAGCCAGCGGCGCGGCTGTTCGACAAACCGCCCCAGCCGGTTGCGAAATCCCCTCGCCATCGCGTCATAGCCGTGATTGAAACGGGCAAACAGCCGATGGGCCGGCGGCGCGACGGTGTCTTCCGGATCGCCGAGCATCGCATCATGGCTGTGCAGCAGGCTGGCCGCCAGCGCCGGGGTGAGGATCAGCGCGACCAGCACCGACAGCCCCATCGCCGAAACGATGGTGATCGAAAACTGGCGATAGATCGTGCCGGTCGATCCGCCGAAAAACGCCATCGGCACAAACACCGCCGCCAGCACCAGGGTAATGCCGATCAGCGCCGGGGTGATTTCGGTCATCGACTGGATCGTTGCCTCGCGCGCGGCGAGGCCCTCTTCGCGCATCACCCGCTCGACATTTTCGACCACCACGATCGCATCATCGACCAGCAGCCCGATCGCCAGCACCAGCCCGAACATCGTCAGCGTATTGATGGTATAGCCGACCGCCGCCAGAATGCCGAACGTGCCCAGCAGCACCACCGGCACCGCGATCGCCGGGATCAGCGTCGCGCGCCAGTTTTGCAGGAACACGAACATCACGATCACCACCAGCGCGATCGCTTCGAGCAGCGTCTTGACCACTTCGATGATCGAAATGCGCACGAACACGCTGCTGTCGCGCGGATAGGTCACCGCATAGCCCGGCGGCAGATCGCGCGACAGCTCGGCGATTTTCTGCTTCACCGCCAACGCGGTGGCCATGGCATTGCCGCCCGAGGCGAGGCTGACCCCCAGCCCGACCGCCGGGTGGCCATCAAGCTGATTGAGCGAGGTATAGCTTTCCTGCCCCAGTTCGACCCGCGCGACATCCTTCAACAGCACGCGCGAGCCGTCGAGCGCGGTCTTGATCACCACCGCGTTGAACTGGTCGACCGTGGTCAGCCGCGACCGCGAGGTGATCGTCGCGTTCAGCCGCTGCCCGCCCGGCGCCGGCAACATGCCGACTTCGCCCGCCGAAATCTGCGCATTCTGGGCATTGAGCGCGGTGATCACATCCTGTGGCATCAGCTTGACCGCCGCCAGCCGCACCGGATCGAGCCAGATGCGCATGGCATATTGCGTGCCGAACACATCGGCCGAGCCCACGCCATTGATCCGCGACACCGGGTCGGCAATATGCACCGCCATATAGTCGGAAACATCGCCGACGCTGCTCTTGCCGGTGGTATCGTAAAGCGCGGCCAGCAGCAGCAGATCGGCCTGCGCTTTGTTGATCTGCAACCCTTGCGCCTGGACTTGCGCGGGCAGACGGCTGGTCGCTTTCGACAGCACGTTCTGCATCTGCACTTGCGCGGTGTCGGGATTGATCCCCTTGTTGAAGGTGGCGGTGATCTGCGCCGATCCGTTGCTCGAACTGGCGGTGAAATAGATCAGCCCGTCGACGCCTTTGAGCTGCTGCTCGAGGATCTGCGTCACGGTGTTTTCGACCGTGCGCGCATCGGCGCCGGGATAGCTGGCTGAAACGCTGATCGTCGGCGGGGCGATGTCGGGAAACTGTTCGACGCCCATCGTCGCGATGGCGATCGCGCCGCCGATCATCACCAGGATGGCGAGCACCCAGGCAAAGATCGGCCGATCGACGAAATAGCGGGACAGCACGGTGCGGTTACCCGCCGATCGCCGCGGCGCTGGCCGGCACCACCCGCACATGCGCCCCGGCGCGCGCGGTCAATTGGCCTTCGACCACCACCCGGTCACCGGGGCGCAGTCCGGCGGTAACCAGCCAGTTGCTGCCGAAAGTGGTGGCGGTGGTAACCGTGCGCGGCTCGATCACGTCGCCGCGCCCGACCACCAGCACTTGCGGATTGCCGCGCAGATCGCGGCTGACCGCCGCCTGCGGCACGAGGATACCGTTGCGCACCGCGCCTTGTGCCACTTGCGCCTTGACGAACAGGCCGGGCAGCAAATCGCCGCTGGGATTGGCGACGGTGACGCGCAAGGTCACCGTGCCGGTGGTTTCATTGACATCGATATCGGCAAAATCGAGCTTGCCCTGCGCCGGCCAGACGGTGCCGTCGGCCAGCACCACGCGCACCGGGGCGGCGCCGGTGCTGTCGAGCGTGCCGGATTCGAGCGCGTGGCGCAGCGCGATGAAATCGGCGCTCGATTGCTGGATATTGATCCACACCGGGTCGAGCCGCTGGATCTTGGCCAGCGCATTGGCCTGATCGGCGGTGACCAGCGCGCCGCGCGTGACCATCGTCTGACCGATGCGGCCGCTGATCGGCGCGACGATGCGGGTGAAATCAAGATTGATTCGCGCGGTGTCGACCGCCGCGCGTGCCGCCGCCACGGCGGCGCGCGCCTGGGCATAGGCGGCATCGGCGTCGGAGGCGTCCTGCCGGCTGACCCCGCCGCTATTGGCGAGCGTGCGATAGCGTTCGGCCTTCAGGCGGTCGGTTTCGACCACCGCCTCGGCATTGGCGAGCGCGGCGCGTGCCTGCGCCAGACTGGCGGCAAACGGGCGCGGATCGATCTGATAGAGCGGCTGGCCCTGATGCACGGTGCTGCCTTCGGCAAACAGCCGCGCGGTGATCAGCCCCGATACTTGCGGCCGCACTTCGGCCAATTCAGAGGCCTGGGTGCGCCCGGTCAGTTCGGTCATTACCGGCACCGCGCGGGCGCTGGCGACGATCACCCCCACGGTGGGCGGGGGCGGGGCGGGCGGCGGCGGGCTCGAACAGGCACCGGTCAGCGCGGCACAAGTCAGCACGATGGCAAAAGGACGGCGCAACAACGCAAGCTTTCCGAAGGGGTTGGCAGCGGACGGGGGGTACCGCACCTGCGCGACCGATAGCCGGGCAAGCGGGCAAGTAAAGCCCTTTCCCGACACCTGTCCTGAATTCGACCCGAAAAGGCCGCCTAGCGGGCGGCGTAGAGCAGACGGCCGGGGGTCAATTGCCCGAGCACGCTGGCGATTTCCGCCTCGCTGACCGCAAAGCAGCCCTGGCTGCGGCCGATCCGGCCATATTGGCCGATGAATGAAGGGTCGACATAGCTGGCGGCGTGAATCACGATGCCGCGCACTTCGGCCTTGTCGTTGTCGGGTTCGAGCCCGATCATCCGGCGCGACAGGCCATGGCGCCCGCTATAGGTTTCGCCGATGACAAAGCTGCCCGCGCTCGACGCTTCCGAGCCGATGCGGTTGGAAAACCGTTCGGCCATGCCGATATTGGCCGGGTCCGACCCGCGCCCATGCGCCACCAGATGGCGCGAAACGACGCGGCCGGCGGCGAGATCGACAATGTGCAGCCGCGAATGGCGCGACGGTGCGGAAAAATCGACCAGCCCGATCACGCTGCGGTCGGTCACTTGCGCGGCATGGGCATCGAGCGCGGCCAGGGCGCGCGGCAGCAGCAGATGCACCGGATCGGGCCCGGTCGGATCACCGATCGCCAGCTCGGGCGAAAAGGCGCGGGTCGCAGTGGCCCAATCGGGGGTGCCCGGCAAAACCGTCGCGCGAGAGGCGCGCGGCAACAGCGCTGTGGCTGCGGTCCCGGCAATGGCGCCGAGGAACCGGCGCCGGCCGGAATTCATCGTGCAGACCCCATGATGGCTTGTCGGTTTGCGCCGGAAGACGGCGCGACCTGTGGAAAACCCGCTATCATCGCGGCGGTCATCGCGACCAGACCCTTGCGACCACCCTTGCGATGAACCGTTGCCTGCGCGCCGCAAGCCGTTGCCGGGCGAAGGAATTCACCTCAGGCAGCGCGCGCGCTCGGCGGGATCAGCCGTTCGTAGGTGGCAAACAGTTCGCGGAAATGATCGTCCATCGTGCGTGGGTCGCTGATCGTGCTGACAGGTCCTGCCACCCCGGTTTCGCGGCCCAGGCAGTATTGCGCAATCGCTTCGGCGGCGGCGGCGGGGTCGGCGGAGCGATAGATCCACCCTTGCGAGGCGCGCGCCTGATCGGCGGCGCCGCCTTCGTCGGGGGTGATCAGCGGCAAGCCGCTGGCGCGCGCTTCGGCGGCGACCATGCAGAAGGTTTCCGCTTCGCAGCCGTGCAGCAGGGCATCGGCGCTGGCCATGACCCGCGCCAGTTCGCCGCGGCTGGTGATCGGTGCCAGCACCCGCACATGCGGATTGCCACCGATCCGCCGCTCGATCGTTTTGAGATCGCGGCCCTGGCCGACCAGCACCATCGCCACCGGGTGCCGGGCACCGGCGGCGGCGACCGCGTCGATCAGCATCGGCCAGCGCTTTTCGGGCGAAAACCGGCCGACCCCGATCAGCAGCGTGGCGGTTTCGGGCAATTCGCAAAGCGCCAGCAGCCCGCGCCGCAGTTCGGCATCGCGCAAGGCGGGCGAAAACACCCCGGGATCAACCCCCATCGGATTGGTCACCACCCGCTGCAACCCGCCATCGACCAGCCGCGCGGTCAGGCTGGGGCTGGCCGATACGATCAGATCATAGGCGGCATCGAGCCGGCGCAAATGGCGCCAATAGCGGTCAAACAGCCCGTTGATGGTATCGCGCGTGGCCAGCGGATCGAACCAGCGATAGGCATAGGCCGACAAGGGATCGGCATGCATGATCAGCGCGCGCGGCGCCTTGCCCGGCCATTCGGCAATGATGCTGGCGCTGCGCCAGGGCGAGGAGGCCTCGACAAAGTCGGGCGCCTCGCGGTCGAGCGCGGCATAGAGCGCGGGAATATCGCTGAAATAGCGGTAATTGAAATCGAGCGGGAATACCGTCGATTTCAGCCAGATGATCCGCGCATTGGGGCCGCGCTGTTCCACTTCGTCGCGCGCGCCGGGGGCGATCACCACCACTTCGTGGCCGAGCGCGGCGCCGGCTTTGAGCTTGCGATCGACATAAGTGCGCACGCCGCCGCCTTTGGGGGCGTAAAACGCGCAGACATCGACCAGCTTCACCGGACCCCCGCCAGCGGGCCGAACGACAACAGGCCAGTGCGATAATTCATCACCACTCGCACCGGGGTGACCCCGCCGTCCACGCTGATCGTCACCGCCTCGGCACGCGGCTGCGACATGCCCAGACGCGGGTTGCGCGAAAAGCCGATGCCGTCGTGCTGCCAGTTGAACCGGTGGTTGCTGTCGCGATCATGCAGCACGGTCACGCCATAGCGGCCAGGGCCGGGCAGCCGCACGCAGATATGCGGGTTGCGCTCGCCGGGCACCGCGCCTTCGACCCGGCGAAACGTCTTGCCGGCCATGATCAGCTTGTTGTCATCTTCCAGCCAGTCGCCTTCGACGCCGGGATAGACTTCGACTTTCAGCTTGCCGGTGCGATCTTTCAGCCCGACCACCTCGACCAGCAGCGCCGGTCCGGTTTCATCAGGCCGGCAGCGCGCCTCGGCCGTGCCCAGCGACGGGCTGGACGGGATATAGGCGGCAGAGAGCAGCGGCAGCGCCGCCGTCAAGGCCAGCAGACGGATCATGCATTGCGTTCCTTTTGCACCACATCGAGCAGCAACATGCCGATGTAGACCCCTATATGGATCGCGGTGCTGAACAGCGCCAGAACGGTCAACATTTCCTGCGTGGCATCGGCCGGGCCACCGAGCAACCCGCGCGCGCCGACAAAGGCGATCTGCTGGTTGGCGATCAGCGGCAGGCGGGTAAACAGCAATTGCTGGGTCCACAGCGTGATCCACGATGCGATCGGCACTTGCGGCAGCATCAGGCACCACAGCCAGATGATCAGCCCGGTATTGACCACCAACCGCAGCATGTGCACGCCAAACACCCACCACAGATCGGCGCGCGACAGGCTGAGCAGGCGGTTGCGGAACGCGGTGATGATCAGCCCGGTGCCGAGCATCAGCGCGACCACCGTCCACAGCGCCTTGCCGTTGAAGCCAAAGCCGAAGTGCTGCAAAAACGGAAAGGCCAGCGCCAGCATCACCAGCGTCATCGCATAGCCGGCAATCGCCGAAAGGATCGCCACGTCCTTGACCGCGCCGAACGGTGATCCTTCCATGCGGACATGGCGGCGTGCCCAGTCGTAGAAATAGACTTCGCCGACATAGCTGAGCAGGATCTGGTTGCCGATCATCTTCTTGATCAGCGGAAAAATCCCGTCGGCCGGGATGCCCCACAGCCGCCGGAAAATCACCCAGTCGCCGACCGGGCCGCTGAGGTAATTGATCGCGAACACCAGCAGGATCAGCGGCGAGGTCGGGATCAGCCGCAGCAGCCGGTTCCAGTCGAGCAGATGGACCTGCCACAGCGCGCCGCCGAGAATCGCGATCGAAATCACCGGGCTGACAAACGCCGCCAGCTTGCGCCAACCGCTGACCGGGTTGGTTTGCGGCAGCACGGGGCCGGCCTCGGCAGCGGTGGCAGGTTCGGTCATGGCATCGCGTTTAGGCAGATCGCGCGCGTCGGTCCAGTCGCCTTGAACGGTCATGCCACCAAATCGGCGTAACGCGCCGGGGTATGGCTGGTGGAAAACCGCGCCAAAGTGGCATCGATCGACGCGATCAGCGCCGGAACGGTGACATCGCCGGGGTGCACCGCCACGCGCAGCGTCGGCATGACCGGCAGCGCGCGGCGCGCCAACCCGGCAAACAGCAGTGAGGAGCGGATCCGCCCCGGGCTGCGGCTGGCCCAGGTCACCACCGGTCCGCGCGCGAGCACTGCGCCGCTGCCCGGCGCCCAGACGCGAAAATGGTCTTCGGCCAGCGCAAAACCCACATCGCCCAGCGCCGCCAGCGCGCCGGGGCCATAGAGCCAGGCCGGGGCGATGAAGCCGGCGACCGGGCGGCCGAGGATATCTTCGAGCAGCGCCTGCCCCTCGCGCATCCGTGCAGCGGCCTCGGCGCGCGACAGATTGAGGAATTCGCCTTCACCGGCGGTCATGTGCCGGCCCTTGATCCCGGCAAGGCCGCGCGTGGCCGGGGTTTCGTCGCGGTGGCACCAGCCGTGCAGAAACATTTCGATGCCCTGATCGGCCCAGCGCCGCAGCCGCGTGTGGAACGCGGCATTGCCGGCAATCGGCGCCTCGCGCCAGTGGTCGGGGATCACCAGCATGGCATAGCGGCCGGCGCCGCAGTGGCGATCGAGCTGATCGGCCAGCCGGTCCACCGCCGCTTCCGATCGCGGCGACACGTCGTGAATCGACACCAGCAGGCGTCGGGCAGGGCGTGAAGTGGGGGCAGGGGGGCTGGTCATCGCGGGGCTTGCAGCGGACTGTCGCAAGACCTGCGATATTGCAATGACTATTTGATGACCGACCGGGGCAGCAGGCTGACCGTGGTCGCCGCGCGATCCACCACAAAGCCGCCGCCAGCGGGCGCGCTCCAGCCGAATCCCGGCGCATCGTCCCAGTCGTGCGGCGCCATCGGCGCGCCCGCCAGCGTCGACCAATGGCCGTCTTCGGGAAAGGCGAGCGGCGCCGGATGCTGGCTGGCGCGCCACTCGGCCATCGCCGCCACAGCATCCTCCAGCGCCATATCGCGCGTGGTCCAGTCGATCCACGTCAGCGGATTGTCCTGCGCATAGGCATTGTTGTTGCCGCGCTGGCTGCGGCCGAATTCATCGCCGGCGGTCAGCATGATCGTGCCGGTCGAGGCAAACAGCGTCGCCAGCATCGCGCGCGCCAGCGCGGCGCGGCGGGCGAGCACCGCCGGATCATCGCTTGGCCCTTCGACGCCGTTGTTCCAGCTGAAATTTTCGCCGTGGCCGTCGCGGTTGTTCTCGCCATTGGCGTGGTTGTGCCGCTGGTCGTAGGCCAAAGTGTCGGCCAGCGTGAACCCGTCGTGCGCCGCCAGAAAATTGACCGAACGGCTGGGCCCTTTGCCAAAGATATCGGCCGAACCGGCGAGGCGCGTGGCCAGCATCCCGGCGCTGCCATCGCCGCGCCAGAACCGCCGCACATCATCGCGCCAGCGGTCGTTCCATTCCAGCCAGTCGGGCGGAAACTGCCCCAACTGGTATCCGCCCGGGCCGATGTCCCAAGGTTCGGCGATCATCACCCGGTCGGCCAGCCAGCGATCGGCGGCCAGCTCGGCAAAGATCGGCGCATCGGGTGCAAAGCCGGGGCCGCGCGCCATGACCGGCGCCAGATCAAACCGGAACCCGTCGATCCCGGCATGGCGGACAAAGTGGCGCAAGCTGTCGCGCACCAGCGCGCGCACCGCCGGATTGGCAAAATCGAGCGTATTGCCGCAGCCGGTATCGTTGATCAGCGCGCCGCCGGGTTCGCGCGCATAGGCGTGCGGATCGAGCCCGCGCAGCGCCAGGGTGCCGCCGTGGACATCGCTTTCGCCGGTATGATTGAACACCAGATCGAGGATCACCCCGATCCCGGCGGCGTGCAAGGCGGCGACCGTATCGCGCAATTCGCCAATCCCGCCCGGGCACAGCCGGGGGTCGAGCGCCATCGGCACCACCGGGTTGTAGCCCCAGGCATTGCGCAGCCGCAGCGGCGGCAGATGGCGTTCGTCGATCCACGCGACGATCGGCATCAGTTCGATCGCGCTTACCTTCAGCTTGCGCAGATGCGCGATCACCGCCGGATGCGCCAGCGCCGCGACCGTGCCGCGTTGCGATGCCGGCACCGCCGGGTGCAGCATGGTGAGACCGCGCACATTGACTTCGTAAATCAGCCCGCCGGGGGTGAAGCGCGGCGGGGCAGGGGGCACTTCGGGCAGCGGCCCCGTCACGATCGCGCGCGGCACCAGCGGCGCGGTATCGGCGCCAAATCGCTCCAGCGCCGGGTCCTGCACAAAGGCGCGATCGAGTTCCACTGCATGCGGATCGACCAGCAGCTTGGCCGGATCAAACCACAGCCCCGCCGCCGGATCATGCGCGCCGTCCGCACGAAAGCCATAGCGCGCACCGGTCAGATCGCGCGGCAGCTCGATCACCCAGTCATCGCCATGGCGCGCCATCGCCAGCCGCGTTTCATCGGGTTCAAACAGGCACAGCCACACCGCCGTCGCCAGCGGCGCGCGCACGCTGAACCGGGTCAGTCCGGACCCGGCATTGGCGGTCATGTGATCACGCTGGGTGCGGTGCGGCCGGTGTGGCGAGTGATCCCGGCAATCGCTTCGGCCGCCGAGATCAGATCGGCGAGCATCGCCCCGGTATCCTGATCGAGCGCGCCTTCGGCCGGTTCATAGCGTTCGAGATAGACGCGCAAAGTCGCCCCTTCGGTGCCGGTGCCCGACAGGCGGAACACGATGCGCGAGCCGCCTTCGAACAGCACGCGCAGGCCCTGATTGGCACTGCTCGAATGATCGACCGGGTCGAGATAGGCAAAGCTGTCCGCCGTTGCCACCGTCAGCGCGCCATAGCGGCGGCCGGGCAGATCGGGCAGGCTGGCGGTGAGTTCGGCGATCAGCGCATCGGCCTGCGCGGTGGGCAGCGCTTCATAGTCGTGCCGGGCGTAATAGTTGCGGCCATACATCGCCCAGTGTTCGCGGGCGATGGCATCGACGCTGATCCGCCGCACCGCCAGCACGTTGAGCCACAACAGCACCGCCCACAGCCCGTCCTTTTCGCGCACATGGTCCGATCCGGTGCCGGCGCTTTCCTCGCCGCAGATCGTCGCCATCCCGGCATCGAGCAGATTGCCGAAGAATTTCCATCCGGTGGGGGTTTCAAACGCGGGAATGCCCATTTTTGCAGCGACGCGATCGGCCGCCGCGCTGGTCGGCATCGACCGCGCGATCCCTTTCAGCCCGCCGGCATAGCCCGGCGCAAGGTGGGCATTGGCCGCCAGCATGGCGAGGCTGTCCGACGGGGTGATGAACCGCCCGCGCCCGACGATCAGGTTGCGGTCGCCATCGCCATCCGATGCCGCGCCGAATGCCGGGGCATTGTCGGCAAACATCGTGTCGAACAGCACTTTGGCATGGACCATGTTGGGGTCGGGATGGTGCCCGCCAAAATCTTCGAGCGGCACGCCGTTTTTCACCGTGCCGGGGGCAAAACCCAGCCGGCGTTCAAGGATTTCATGGGCATAAGGCCCGGTTACCGCGTGCATCGCGTCAAACGTCATGGTCAGCCCGTCGGCCACCGCGGCGCGGATCGCGGCGAAATCGAACAGCGTTTCCATCAGATCGGCATAATCGGCGACCGGGTCGATCACGCTGACGGTCAGATCGCCGACGCAGGTTTCGCCGATCGTGTCGAGATCGACATCGGCGGCAGCGACAGTCAGCCAGCGGTCGATCACCGTGGTGCGCGCATAGATCGCCTCGGTCACGCCTTCGGGGGCGGGGCCGCCATTGGCGATATTGTACTTGATCCCGAAATCCTCGTCCGGCCCGCCGGGATTGTGGCTGGCCGACAGCACCAGCCCGCCGCTGGCGCCATATTTGCGGATCATGTGGCTCGCCGCCGGGGTCGACAGGATGCCGCCGCGCCCGACCAGCACGCGGGCATAGCCATTGGCTGCGGCAATGCGGATGGCACTCTGGATCACCGTGCGGTTGTGATAGCGGCCATCGCCGCCGATCACCAGCGTCGCCCCGGCCGGGCGTTCGACGACGTCAAACACCGCCTGGATGAAATTTTCCGCATAATTGGGCTGGGCAAACACCCGCACTTTCTTGCGCAGGCCCGAAGTGCCCGGTTTCTGCCCGGCAAACGGCGTGGTCGCAACGGTCTGGATCATGTCATCTCCACCAGCGAAGCATAGAGGTCGGCATAGGCCTTGCCGCTGCGACCCCACGAAAAATCGCATTTCATTCCGGCGCGCTGGATCGCCTGCCAGCCGGCGCGATCGCGGTATAGCGCGACGGTGCGCTCGATCGCTTCGGCCAGCGCCTCGGGGGTTACCGCCGCCATATGTACCCCGGTGGCGGCGCCGGTGCCCAGCGCGGCGAGGTTGGCATCGATCACCGTATCGGCCAGCCCGCCGGTGCGCGCCACCACCGGCACGCAGCCATAGGCGAGGCCATACAATTGCGTCAGCCCGCAAGGTTCAAACCGGCTGGGCACCAGAATCGCATCGCCGCCGCCCTGCAACCGGTGCGAACAGGCCTCGTCATAGCCGATGCGCACGCCGATCCGCCCGGGATGGCGCGCGGCGGCGGCGGCAAACCCGGCCTCGAGCGCCTTGTCGCCCGATCCCAGCAGCGCCAGCCGCGCGCCGGCTGTGACCAGTTGGTCGATCCCGCTCAGCAGCACGTCCATGCCTTTTTGCCAGGTCAGCCGGCTGATCACCACCAGCAACGGCCCGTCGCCGGGTTCCAGCCCGAATTCGGCCTCGATCGCGGTGCGGTTGGCCGCGCGCCGCCCCAGCGTGCGCGCGGTATACGTCGCGGCCAGATGCGGGTCGCTCGCCGGGTTCCATTCGGCGGTATCGATGCCGTTGACAATGCCGTGAACCTGCCCCTGCCGCGCGCGGATCAGCCCATCGAGCCCCATGCCGAATTCGGGACGGCGAATTTCCTGCGCATACGTCGGGCTCACCGTGGTGATCGCCCAGGCCGCTTCGAGCCCCGCTTTCAGAAAACCGATGCCGCCGTGGTATTCCACCCCGTTGATCGCCCAGGCGGTGTCGGGCAGGCCCAGCCGGTCAAACAGCGTGCGCGGAAACTGCCCCTGAAACGCCATGTTGTGAATGGTCATCACCGAGGGCGGCGGCGGCGCGGCCGGGGCAAAGCGCAGGAACGCCGGCACCAGCCCGGCCTGCCAGTCATGGGCATGGACCAGATCAAATGTGTGCCCGCGCACCACGCCGCAGGCCAGGTCGGCCGCCGCGCGGGCAAAGGCGGCAAAGCGCAGGCCATTGTCGGCCCAATCGCGCCCGGTGGCATCGCCATAAGGCCCGCCATCGCGGGCAAACAGCCCTGGCGCATCGAGCACCAGCAACGGATGGCCGCCGATCGACCCGGCCACCAGCCGCGCCGGTTCGCCCAGCAGCGAAGGCCACGAATGCACCGCGCGGGTGCGCCCGAGTGCGGCCATCACCGCGCGATAGCCGGGCAGCAGCGTGGTCATCGCCACGCCATGCCCGGCCACCGCCGCCGGCAGCGCGCCGGCCACATCGGCCAGCCCGCCGGTCTTGATCAGCGGCACCGCCTCCGATGCGATCGACAGGACGCGCAAGCTCATTCGGCCAGCCGCGCGATCATCGCCTTGGTGATCAGGCACACCCCGTTTTCGGTGCGGCGAAACCGCTTGGCATCGAGCACCGGGTCTTCGCCCACCACCAGTCCTTCGGGAATGCGCACGCCTGAATCGATAATCACCCGTTTCAACTGCGCGCCGCGCCCGATGTTGCAATAAGGCAGGATCACCCCTTCTTCGACCGACGACCACGATCCCATCTTGACCCCGGTAAACAGCAGCGTCCGCCGCGCCAGCGCGCCCGACACGATGCAATCCTGGCTGATCAGGGACGAGATCGCCATGCCGCGCCGGCCGTCCTCATCATGGACAAATTTGGCCGGGGCGGCGACCACCTGATCGGTCCAGATCGGCCAGTCGCGGTCATACATGTTGAGCTTGGGCACGGTGTCGGTCAGATCGAGATTGGCCTCGAAATAGGCATCGAGCGTGCCGACATCGCGCCAGTATTCCTCGATCTCGTCGGCGGCGCGGATGCAGCTGTCGGTAAACTTGTGCGCCACCGCTTTGCCGTGCTTGACGATATAGGGGATGATGTCGTTGCCGAAATCGCGGCTCGATCCGGGGGTGGCGGCATCGCGGCGCAATTGTTCGAACAGGAACTTCGTTTCGAACACATAGATGCCCATCGAGGCGAGGCTGTGTTCGCTGTCGCCGGGGATCGTCGGCGGATCGGCGGGCTTTTCGACAAAGGCGGTGATCCGGCTCTGGGTATCGACCGCCATCACGCCAAACCCCGTGGCTTCGGCCTTTTTGACCACCAGACAGCCGATCGTGACATCCGCGCCCGAATTGACGTGCTGTTGCAGCATCAATTCGTAATCCATCTTGTAGATGTGATCGCCCGCCAGGATGACCATGTATTTGGGCGCATGGCTCTCGATGATGTCGATATTCTGGTACACCGCATCGGCGGTGCCTTCGTACCACATCAGTTCCGACACGCGCTGCGATGCGGGCAGGATGTCAAAGCTTTCGTTGCGTTCGGGGCGCATGAAATTCCACGCGCGGTTCATGTGGCGGATCAGCGAATGCGCCTTGTACTGGGTGGCGACACCGATGCGGCGGATGCCCGAATTGAGCGCGTTTGACAGCGCAAAATCGATGATCCGGCTGACCCCGCCGAAATAGACCGCCGGTTTGGCGCGGTTGTCGGTCAATTCCTTCAACCGGCTGCCGCGCCCGCCTGCCAGCACATAGGCCATGGCTTCGCGCGCCAGTGGTTGCCCTTGCGTCCTGTCCCTCATCCCGTCGTCTCCTTTTGGCCTGTTCCCCGGTTCAAGCAACGAATTCGAACATCAGCGTCGCCAGCGGCGGCAGCACCACCAGCGCGGCGCCATCGCGCGCGGTGATCGCGCCGTGATTGCCCTGGCCCGATCCGCCATAGATTGGCGCATCGGAATTGAGCACTTCGCGCCAAGTGCCGTCATGCGGCAGCGGCAGGCGATAGTGGCCGTGCACCACTGGTGTGAAATTGCACACCACTGCCACCGGATTTGCACCGGGGGCGCGGCGCACCCAGGCAAATACGCTGGCGGCGGCATCATCGACCACCAGCCAGCCGAACCCTTCGCCCTCGCAATCGCGCGCGTGGAGCGCGGGCAGCGCGGCATAGGCGCGGTTGAGATCGCGCACCCAGGCCTGGATGCCGCGATGCGGGGCGTGGTCGAGCAGATCCCAATCGAGTTCGCGCGCTTCGCTCCATTCGCGGCGCTGGGCAAATTCCTGGCCCATGAACAGCAGCTTTTTGCCGGGGTAGCCCCACATCAGCCCGTAATAGGCGCGCAGATTGGCAAATTTCTGCCAGTCATCGCCGCTCATCTTGGTCAGCAGCGAGCCCTTGCCATGGACCACTTCATCGTGGCTGAGCGGCAGCACGAAGTTTTCGGCAAAGGCATACATCAGGCCAAAGGTGATTTCGTCGTGATGATAGCGCCGGTGCACCGCATCGCGCGCCATGTACTTCAGCGTGTCGTGCATGAAGCCCATGTTCCACTTGAACCCGAACCCCAGCCCCTGTTCATGCGCGGGCAGGCATACGCCGGGCCAGGCGGTGCTTTCCTCGGCAATGGTCATCACGCCCGATTGCTGGCCATAGACGGCGCGGTTCATCGCTTGCAGGAATGCCACCGCTTCCCAGTTTTCGCGCCCGCCTTCGGCATTGGGGATCCATTCGTCGGCCTTGCGCGAATAATCGCGGTACAGCATCGAGGCGACCGCATCGACGCGCAGCCCGTCGACATGATAGACCTCGCCCCAGAACAGCGCGTTGTTGACAAGGAATGCCGAAACCTCGCGCCGGCCGAAATTGTAGATCGCGGTGTTCCAGTCGGGGTGAAACCCCTGGCGCGGGTCGGCATGTTCATACAAGTGCGTGCCGTCAAACCGGGCCAGGCCATGCGCGTCGGTGGGAAAATGCGCCGGCACCCAGTCGATCAGCACGCTGACCCCGGCGCGGTGCGCGCCATCGACAAACCGGGCAAACCCCGCCGGATCGCCAAACCGCGCGCTGGGGGCATAGAGCCCGGTGGTCTGATAGCCCCAGCTCGGATCATAGGGATGTTCGCTGACCGGCAGGAATTCGATATGGGTAAAGCCCATGTCGACGACATAAGGGATCAACTGGTCGGCCAGTTCGTCCCAGCTCGGAAATTCGCGGCCACCCGGGCGGCGCCACGATCCGGGATGGACTTCATAGATCGAAATCGGCTGACGGCGCGCATCGACACTGGCCCAGTGCTGGCGGTGCGCGGCATCGTCCCAATCGGGCTTGCCCGGCTGCGCGACGATCGAAGCGGTCGCCGGGCGCAGTTCCGACCCGAAGGCGAACGGATCGGCCTTCAACGGCTGGACCACGCCATCGGGCCCGGTGATGCGGTATTTGTAGGCGCGGCCCAGCCCGATATCGGGGATGAAGATTTCCCAGATGCCGGTATCGCCGCGCCGCCGCATCGGGTGGCGCCGGCCGTCCCAATCGTTGAAATCGCCGACAACTGCGACGAGGCTGGCATTGGGCGCCCACACCGCGAAATGCACCCCGCTGGCGCCTTCGTGATCGATGACATGCGCGCCCATCTTGTCAAACAGGCGGAAATGGGTGCCTTCGCCGATCAGATAGTCGTCAGTCGGACCCAGCACCGGGCCGAACGAATAGGCATCAGTCACCCACCATTGATGCGCGCCATTGCTGCAGCGATAGCGCAAGGGCTGCCGCGCGGCGGGCAGCGGCCCTTCGAACAGGCCGCGCGGATCGACCAGCGCCAGACTGCCGAGCGATTCGCCGCTCAGGCTGAAGGCTTCGGCCGCGGTGGCGCCGGGCAGCACGGCGCGGGCAAACCCGCCGCCCGGGCCTTCGTGCAGGCCCAGCACCGCGAACGGATCGGCATGGGTGCCGTTGAGCAGGGCCTCGATCGCAGCGGGCGGCGGTTGCATGGTCTTGGTTATCCTGTCCCGGTCATTATCGTTTTATTGAATTAAACGCCCCAGATATCAGTAGCATATTCGCGAATGGTGCGATCGGATGAGAACCAGCCGACATTGGCAATGTTGCGGATGGCGGCGCTGCGCCAGCCGGCCTGATCGAGCCAGCGCGCATCGATACCACGCTGCGCGGCGTGATAGGCATCGAAATCGGCGGCGACCATGAACCAGTCACTGTCGTACAATCCGCCCATCAATCCGGCATAGCGGCTCGGATCATCGGGACTGAACACCCCGCTGGCGATCGCCGCCACCGCCTGGCTCAATTCGCGCGAACCTTCGATCACCGCGCGCGGGTTGTAGCCATTGGCGCGCTGGTGCAGCACTTCATCGGCGGTCAGCCCGAAGATGGCGATATTGGCATCGCCGACGCGGTCCTTGATTTCGATATTGGCACCATCGAGCGTGCCGATGGTCAGCGCGCCGTTCAATGCGAATTTCATGTTGCCGGTGCCCGATGCCTCCATCCCGGCGGTTGAAATCTGTTCCGACAGGTCTGCCGCCGGGATCAGCCGTTCGGCCAGCGAGACATTGTAATTGGGCACGAACACCACTTTGAGCAGACCGCCGACCGAAGGATCGGAATTGACCCGCCGGGCGATGTCATTGGCCAGTTTGATGATCAGCTTGGCATTGTGATAGCTCGGCGCCGCCTTGCCGCCAAAGATCTTGACGCGCGGCACCCAGTCGCGTTCGGGGTGGCTGCGGATCTGGTCATAGAGCGCCACCGTCTCGATCAGATTGAGCAACTGGCGCTTGTATTCGTGAATGCGCTTGATGTGCACATCGAACAGCGCATCGGGATCGATCCGCACCCCGGTCAATTGCTTGAGATGCGTCGCCAGCGCGACTTTGTTGGCGCGTTTGACTTCGGCAATGCGCTCGCCCAGCACGGCATCATCGGCCAGCGCGTTGAGTTCGCTCAACCGTTCGGCATCGTCGAGGAACGCATCGCCGATCGCATCGCGGATCACCCCGGTCAGCCCGGGATTGCATTTGAGCAGCCAGCGGCGCGGGGTGACCCCGTTGGTCTTGTTGTTGATCCGCGACGGATAGAGCGCGTGGAGATCGGCAAACACCGTCGATTTCATCAGTTCGGTGTGCAGCGCGGCCACGCCGTTGACACTGTGCGCGCCGACAAACGCCAGATTGGCCATGCGCACGCGGCGGTCGCCATGTTCGTCGATCAGGCTGATCGCCGAAATCTGCGCATCGTCCATCCCGGCGCGGCGCGCCTCGCGCAGCACGCGGCTGTTGATCGCATAGATGATCTGCATGTGGCGCGGCAGCAGCCGTTCAAACAGCGGCAGCGGCCAGGATTCGAGCGCTTCGGGCAGCAGGGTGTGATTGGTATAGGCGATCGTGCGCTTGGTCAGCTCCCACGCCTCGTTGAATTCGAGCCCGTGGTCATCGACCAGCAGCCGCATCAGTTCGGCCACCGCCACCGACGGGTGGGTGTCGTTCAACTGGATCGCCGCCTTGTCGGGCAGGCTGTGGATATCGCCATGAAACTGGATATGGCGGCGCACGATGTCCTGGATCGACGCCGAGGTGAAAAAGAATTCCTGACGCAGCCGCAATTCCTGCCCGGCGGGGGTGTTGTCGGCGGGGTAGAGCACGCGCACCAGCGCATCGGCGCGCGCTTCTTCGACCAGCGCGCCGACGTGATCGCCGGCGTTGAAGGTATCCAGCCGGATCGGATCGAGCGCGCGCGCGGTCCACAGCCGCAAGGTGTTGACGCAGGCACCGCGCCAGCCGACCACCGGCGTGTCATAGGCGCTGGCTTCGACCTGTTCGGCCGGGCGCCATTGCACCGCATCGCCGCGATCGACCACTTCGCCGCCAAAGCCGATCCGATAGGCGCTTTCACGCCGGGGAAATTCCCACGGATTGCCGTGGTTGAGCCAGGTTTCGGGCAGTTCGACCTGCCAGCCGTCGTCGATCCGCTGGCGAAACATGCCGTTCTTGTAGCGGATGCCATAGCCATAGGCAGGGATGCTCAGGCTGGCGAGGCTTTCCATGAAGCACGCCGCGAGCCGGCCCAGCCCGCCGTTGCCGAGCGCGGCATCGGGTTCGAGCTCCTCGATCGCGGCAAGGTCGAGCCCGTGTTCGCGCAGCGCCTTTTCCATCTCGCGGGTGAGGCCGAGGTTGGTCAGCGCATCGCGCAGCAGCCGCCCGATGAGGAATTCGAGGCTGAGGTAATAGACCCGCTTGGCGCCGGTATCATACGTCGCGCGGGTCGATTCCATCCACACGTCGATGATCGCATCGCGCAAGGTATAGACCGTGGCGGTATACCAGTCGTGCGGTTTGGCGGCGCGTTCGTCCTTGCCCACCCGGTGGCGCAGCACATCGATGATATGCGCGTCGATTTCCGCCGCCTTCGAGCCGGGATTCATCGGGATATCAAGGCTCATCGAATGCGGTTCCCCAGTTGCGAAAAAGTGTGCCGGCCGGCGCCATGCCCGCCACCTGCCAGTACCCCCCCGTCACCTCACAGGTATCATCGTGCCGGTTGGTTGCAACCATGCATTCGTATCGCAAATTCGTATGATCTGCGGTGCAACGCCCGGTGCACCGGGCCGATAGGCCAGCTGTCCGCACCAAGCTGTCAGGAGTGGCCGGACTGTACCCTGGCGCACCGTTTCACCGGCCCGAACGCGCAAGTGTTTTGCCATATCGCCAAACGATTGCCCCGGGCATGCGCTGAATTGCGTATGGCGACACCGCCCCGCGTGCGGTGATCATTGCAGTGCAACAAGCCGAAGATGAGGGACCATGCGCGTTCAAAAACTGATCCACGTCGAGCCCACGGTTGTCGCCAAGATGCGCTCGATGATCCATTGCCAAAAGCCCGAAGTGATCCAGAGCCACTTCGGCATCGGCCTCAACACCTGGGTCAAGCTGCGCGAGGGCAAGGCGATCCGCCATTCGGTGGCGCAACGCCTGTTGACCCGCCTGCAACGCGATGCGGTGATCTGACCGGCTCACGATCACTTTCGCGGTTTGGCGATACCACGCAACAGCTTGAAGCGGACGGCGCGGCGGTGCACAGCATCGCTGTGCCGGTTGTCCGCAGGGTGATCCGACCCGGCGCAGCGACCTCGGGTTTGGATGGCAACGATGCTTGAATTGGGTGCGGCCCTGTCAGTTGTGCCAATACGCCTCGGGCCCGGTCCGGCCGGGCGGGCGCGGTGATGCAACGGCGCCGGCGCATCCGCCCTGCTGCCCCGCCACCGCGCGCCGGGCTGGCCGGGTTTGCCCTGCTGGCGCGGCGGCGCGGGCGTCAGCAGCTGCCCCGTGACCCTTCGGCCGAGGAAGCCCTTGCCGCCATGCAGCGACAGCGCGATGCAGCCGAAGCGGCCAATCTGGCGAAAAGCCGCTACCTCGCCAATGTCAGCCACGAAATCCGCTCGCCGCTCAATGCGATCTATGGCTATGCGCAATTGCTCGAACGCGGCGCCGGAATCGATACGATCGAGGCGGCGCGGGTCATCCGCCGCAGCGCCGAACACCTGACCGATCTGGTCGAAGGGCTGCTCGACATTTCGCTGGTCGAAAACGGGGTGACCCGCGTGTCGAGCGATACGGTGCGGCTGCCGGCGTTTCTCGATCAGCTCGATCGCATGTTCCAGCCCGCCGCGCTGGCCAAAGGACTGACCTTTCGCACCGAAGTGCTGGGCCCGCTGCCCGAATATGTCCGCACCGATCAGAAACGGCTGCGCCAGGCGCTGATCAACCTGATTTCCAACGGCATCAAATATACCCGCATCGGCGAAGTGGTGCTGGCGGTGCGCTATGCCTCGCAAGTCGCGCTGTTCGAAGTGCGCGATACCGGCCCGGGCATCGCGCCCGAGGCACAGGAGCGCATTTTCGCCCCGTTTGAACGCGGCGTCGAAGGCTCGCGCGCCGGCGGCTTCGGGCTGGGGCTGCCGATCACCCGCGCGATCGTCCAGATCCTCGGCGGCGAGCTGGAACTCGACAGCGAACCGGGGCGCGGATCGTGCTTTCGCGTGCGGGTCATGCTGGGGCAGGTGGTGGGCCCGCGCGGCGCCGCCGGGCTGGCCGCCGGAACCGCGCGCCGGGTGGTCAACGGTTATGCCGGGCCGCGCCGGTCAGTGCTTGCGGCCGATGATGATCCGCGCCAATTGGCGCTGGTGCGGCAGGTGCTGGGCGATCTGGGGTTCGACGTGGTCGCCGCGCCCGATGGCGAAACCGCGTTGGCGATGGCGCGTGCGCGGCGGTTTGATCTGGCGCTGCTCGATATCGCGATGCCGGGCTGGACCGGGTGGGAAACCGCCGCCGCCTTGCGCGAACTGTCCGGGCCGACCATGCGGATCGTCATGCTCTCGGCCAATGCGCACGAACGCCACGGGCCCAACGAACCCGCCGGGCAGGCGGCGCACGACCGCTTTCTGGTCAAGCCGGTCGATATCGACACGCTGGTTGATACGATCGGCGATCTGCTCGATCTGACCTGGACTCACGCCGATACCCCGCTGGCCGCGCCGCCGCCTGCTGCCGACGCGGGCGGCGATGCGCTGATCCTGTCCGACGAGGCGCGCGATCATCTGCGCACCTTGCGCGAGCGCGTGCAGATCGGCCATGTCCGCGGGATCGAGGCGGAAATCCGCGCGCTCGAGGCACTGGCTGGCGCCGAGCATCCGCTGGTTGCCCAAATGTACCGCCTGCTCGACCGGTTTGATCTGGCCGGGCTGGCGCAATTGATCGAGGGGGCCTGACCATGGCAGCGCAATCGCTGCACCGCGATACGGTGCTGGTGGTCGATGATCAGCCCGAATCGCTGCGGCTACTGACCGATACGCTCGAAAGCAGCGGGATTTCGGTGCTGGTCGCCACTTCGGGCAAGGGCGCGATCGACCTGATGACGCATCTGGTGCCCGATCTGGTGCTGATGGACGCGGTGATGCCGGGGATGGACGGGTTTGCCGCCACCGCGCTGATCAAATCGGACCCCGCCACCCGCCATGTGCCGGTGATTTTCATGACCGGGCTGACCGATGCCGACCATGTGATCGAAGGGTTTGCCGTCGGCGGCGTCGATTATGTGCGCAAGCCGGTCAATGTGCACGAATTGCTGGCGCGGGTGCGCGTCCATCTCGGCCAGGCGCGCGCGGTGCAGGCCAGCGCGGTCGGGCTCGATGCCACCGGACGGCTGATGCTCGCCACCGATCTCGCCGGCCGGTTCCTGTGGTGTTCGCCGCAGGCCGAACGGGTGATCGCGCGGATCGAACCGGGCTGGAGCAGCGAGCGCGGCCGCCTGCCCGATGCGGTGCAGACCACGATCGAACGGCTGGTCCAGCGTCACGAAGGGCCGGGCGCCACTTTGCGCATCGATTGGCGCGAGGCGGGCGGCGATGTCACCGTCGAACTGGTGATGGTCGCGCAATACCGCGACAACGAAGTGCTGATCCGGCTCAATCCGTTTGATCCGGTCGGCGATGCCGCAAGGCTGCAAGCGCGGCTGGGGCTGACCGAGCGCGAGGCCGAAGTGCTGCTGTGGATCAGCTATGGCAAATCCAACGCCGATATCAGCGAAGTGCTGGCGATTTCCCCGCGCACGGTGCAGAAACATCTCGAGCGCATTTACGAAAAGCTGGGCGTGGAAACCCGCGCGGCAGCGGCCGCCATGGCGATAAGGTCGGGCGAGGGGTAGGCCGGGGCAGCCAAGCGCCCTTTCACCCCCCGCTCCAATCCCCAACCCGGTTCGTCCTGAGCTTGTCGAAGGACGCGCGAAACGCTTGAGTTTGCGCACTGTTTTGGCGCACGGGGCAAGGGTGGGCGCGCGTCCTTCGACAAGCTCAGGACGAACCGATCTTTGTAATATCAATTACTGGGATGCCTTTACCTTTTACCCACAACCCAGCATGCCCACATGACCACCCCCACCGGTTCGTCATGCACCCGTCACAATTGCGCGACATGACGAGCGCGCGGCACATCGGCGTGCCGTGGCAACGGGTTGCGGCGGATGATGCGACAGATCGACATTCTGGTGACCGGTTCGCTCGATGGCGGGCAGGCGGCGTTTGATCATGGCGATCTGCGCGTGGTGTTCCATACCTGGCTGGGCGATACGCCGCTGCCGCTGCTCGATGGCAAGCCCTGGGCCTTTGTCGACTGGGTGCTGCCCGACTGTTCCGGGCTGGAACTGTGCCGGCGGCTGCGGCTGTCGCCACAGACCGAATCCGCGCATGTGACGATGGTGCTCGAAGATGACGAGGCGGAAACCCGCCGCCGCGCGCTCAAGGCCGGCGCCGATGACTATGTGATCGGCCCGATCGACCGCTCGAGCGTGCTCGACCGGGTCTTGCAGGTGCAGCCGGGAGAGGCCGCCGGCCCGGCGCGGACGCTGAAGCTGGGTGATCTGACGCTCGATCTGGCGGCGTTGCAGGCGCGCTGGCAGGATCGCACGCTGGCGCTGATGCCCAATGAATTGCGGCTGTTGCGCTATCTGATGGAACAGCCGGGGCAGGTCTTTTCGCGCCGGCAACTGATCGCCGCGCTGGGCAAGCAGGGCCAGCCGATGGACGAACGCACCGTCGATGCCTGGGTCAGCCGGCTGCGCCGCGCGCTCGGCGAAGCGGGCGCGGGCTATCCCTTGCGCACGGTGCGTTCGCTCGGATATGTGCTGGACCGGCCCTAGGACGATCCGCAAGACGCGGGCGGGGGACCCGATGAAAGTTGCCCGCGCGTGTCCGAAGCCAAGCGCATCACTCTGGTGCTGCCCTATTACAACGAACAGGACTACATCCTGCCCACACTGCGCTCGATCGCCGCGCAGGACAGCCGCGATTTCCGGCTGGTGATCGTCAACAACCGCTCGGATGATGCTTCGCCCGCGCTGGTCAGCGAATTCCTGGCGGGATGCGATTTCGAACATGACCATATCACCGAAGATACCCCCGGGGTGGTGCCGGCGCTGATGGCGGGGATCGCGCGCGCGAGCGGCGATTTCATCGGGTTTCTCAATGCCGATACGATCTATCCGCCGCACTATGTGTCGCGCGTGCTGGCGCTGTTCGATGCGCATCCGGCGGCAACCAGCGTGATGGCGATTGACCTGTACGACGCGCCCGACAGCCCGGCCGGGCGCACGCGGCTGGCGCGGGTCAAGCTGGCCAGCGTGCTGATGCCCAAGAAATGCCATGCCGGGACTTATGCGCAGGCCTGGCGGCTGGCGCCGTTTCGCGCCGCCGGCGGGTTTGACAGCGCGATCTGGCCGTGGGTGCTCGAAGATCACGAAATCATGGTGCGGATGATGGACCGGGGGCCCTCGGTCTATCACACCGGGCACTATTGCCACCCGTCGCCGCGCCGCACCAATTCGGGCGCGGTCAGTTGGAACCGCTGGGAAAAGATCGCCTATGGCCTGTTGCCGGCGCGGGCGATGCGCTGGTTTTTCCACGATTATCTCGCCGGCAAGTTCGCCCGCCGCAAAATGGTCAGCGCCGCGCTGCGCAACCGCAGTTGGGAGCAATAGGCCGATGCTGGCGCTGATCATGATGGCCGCTGCGGCGGCGAGCGGGCCCAAATTGGGCGATCTGCACACGTTCAAGGACTGGATTGTCGGGTGCGACAACACCGCGAGCTGTCAGGCCAATGCGCTGATGCCCGAAAATGCCGATGGGGATGATCCGCTGATGCCCCAGGTATCGCGCGACGGTGATGCCAATGCCCCGGCGCTGCTGTGGCTTGATGCCCCCGACAAGACACCGCCGGGCACCCGCCTGACGCTCTCGATCGACGGCAAACCGGTGGCAACGGTGGTCACCGGCAAGGATTGGCTGATCAAGCTGCCGCTGACCCGCGCGCAACTGCACGCGCTCGATGCCGGCAAGCGGGTGGAATTCGGCGGCCGTTCCGCCACGCTGGCGGGCCTGTCGGCGGCGATGCTCTATATCGATGATCGCCAGCACCGCACCGGCACGATCGGCGCGCTCAAGGCGGTCGGACCGCGACCCGACAGCACGGTGCCAGCGCCGCCTGCGGCTCCGGTGATCCATACCGCTGCTGCCGACCCCCGGCCACCGCGCACGCTCAGCGTGGCGCAGGCCACCCGCCTGATCGGACCCGACGCGGTGAATTGTCCTGCCGCCGATCACGATGGCAAAGTGGAGCCGGCGGCGTATCGGCTCGACGCCGGGCACAGCCTGGTGCTGGTGCCGCTGCCCTGCGGCAACGGCGCGTACAATTACTATACCAACGTCTATGTGCTCGATGAGGCCGGCCACGCGCAGCCGGCAAAGTTCGATTTTACCCCCGGGTTCGGCGAAGCGGATGATCCGTCACCCAGCCTGACCAATGGCGATTGGGACCCGCAGACGCGCAGGCTGTCGAGCTATGAAAAGGGGCGGGGTCTGGGCGATTGCGGCGCCACCGAGGCCTATGCGTGGGATGGTTCGCGGTTTCGGCTGACCGAGGCGACGATGATGAACGAATGTCGCGGCTCGAACGATTTCATCACCGTGTGGACTGCGCGCACCGCACCATGATCGCGCAAAACAGCGCGTGACGCGGCGCCACGCGCTGGTAAGCTGCATCGCGATGGCAAGGCATAACCCTGACAAACCGCGCGGGCTGGGGCCGTGGATGGCGCTGGCGCTGGTGCTGGGCAACCTGATCGGATCGGGCGTCTATCTGCTGCCGGCGACTTTGGCGCCGCTCGGGGTCAATCAACTGATCGGCTGGGTGATCACCAGCGTGGCGGCGATGGCGATGGCGCTGGTATTTGCCCGGTTGGGCGCGCGCGCGCCGATGCCGGGCGGGCCTTATGGCTATGTCCAGGCCGCGTTCGGTCCGTTTGCCGGGTTCGTTACGGCGTGGAGCTATTGGGTGCTGCTGTGGGCGGGCAATGGCGCGCTGGCGGTGGCGGTGATCAGCGCGCTGGCCGGGGTGTTTCCCGGCATCGCCACGGTGCCGGGGCTGCCGGCGGCGCTGGCGGTGGGTTGTGTCTGGGTGCTGACGCTGGTCAATATTCGCGGGGTGCGCAGCGCGGGCGATCTGACGCTGATCACCACGGTGGTCAAATCGCTGCCGCTGGTGGCGGTGATCGGGCTGGCGCTGTGGCTGGCGCTGTCGGGCGCGCCGCCGGTGGCGCAAAAGGCGGTGCCGATTACCGGCGGCAATATCGCCGCGGCGGCGGCGCTGTGTTTCTGGGCCTTTCTCGGCATCGAATCCGCCACCGTGCCGGCCGACAAAGTCGACAATGCCGCGCGCGTGGTGCCGATGGCGACGCTGGTCGGCACGATGCTGGCCGGGGTGATTTTCCTGGGCATGTCGGCCGCGTTCCAGGGCTATATGCCGCTGGGTGAGGCGGCCGTGTCGCCCGCGCCGGTGGCGGCGTTTCTGGCGCGCCATTTCGGCGGCGCGGTTGGCGGGGTGGTGGCGGTGTTTGCCGCGATCAGCGCGTTTGGCGCGTTGAACGGGTTCATCCTGTTGCAGGGCGAAATGCCCTGGGCGATGGCGCGCGGCGGGGTGTTTCCCGCCTGGTTTGCGCAGGAAAGCCGCAGCGGCACCCCGGCGCGCGGTCATGTCGTATCAAGCCTGCTGCTCAGCGCGGTGACCCTGCTTAATTACGGGCGCGGGATGGGCGATCTGTTCCAGTTCATCGCCAGTGTCAGCCTCGCCGCCGGGATGATCGCCTATGCGCTGACCATGCTCGCGGCGATCCGCCTGCTGCCCGAAGAACGCTGGCTGATCCCGTTCGCGCTGATCGGCGCGGCCTTTTCGGCCTGGGCGACCTGGGGGCTGGGGCTGGAGGCGATGGGTTATGGCGCAGTGCTGCTGGCGGCGGGTTTGCCGATCTATCTGTGGGTGCGGCGGGGCGGACCAAATCACCAACACGGTTCGTCCTGAGCTTCGTTAGTTTGCACTCATCCTGATTTTCCGGAAGGAAAGCAGGTGCCGGTATGGGGTGGCCACCCCATACCGGCGTGATCGGTGCGCCCGTTGAGCTTGGGGTTCGGA